>ENA-ORKM01000250-ORKM01000250.1-human-gut-metagenome-genome-assembly--contig:-NODE-250-length-10440-cov-3.82475_pt1 | contig 10440 bp, 10 predicted proteins | sample MGYA00243059_ERZ508807 | MGnify/ENA primary metagenome ERZ508807 (study PRJEB26277, sample SAMN04329813) | human gut metagenome | biome: human-associated habitat | host: Homo sapiens | place: USA... | reverse complement strand
CACACCTTTGCTGAGAAGATCGATGAGCTGTCCGGCGGTCTCATCACCATTGACCTGTACATCAACGGCACGCTGGGCTCCGAGGCTGAGTCCATGCAGTGTATCCAGATGGGTACTCTGGATATCTTCCGCGGCAACGCTTCTTCTCTGCCCAACTACGGCGCTGAACTGATCGGCACCACCGGCCTGCCGTATGTCTTTAAGGATATGGCACAGTTTGAGGATGTGGCTGAGAGCAGTCTGGGCGACGAGCTGCTGCAGAGCGTGGAAGATGCCAACTGCGGGTATGTAGCTCTGGGCTGGCTGGTCGAAGGTCCCCGCAGCCTGTTCATCACCCCGAAGGTCTACGAGCGTCTGGGCAAGCCCACCGACTTCACGCTGGACAAGATGAAGGGCCTGAAGGTCCGCGTGCCCGAGACTGACCTGATGATCAGCACCATGGATGCTCTGGGCGCTTCCGCCACCGCAATCGCTTACTCTGAGCTGTACACTTCTCTGCAGTCCGGCGTCGTCGATGCTGCTGAGAACGGCGTTACCTCTTACATGAGCAACAGCTTCAACGAAGTTGCCCCCTACTTCATCACCGATGCACACACCTTTGGCTGCGGCGTCATCCTGATGAACGCTGACAAGTGGAACGGCTTCAACGATGCCGAGAAGGGCTGGATCAAGGAAGCCGCTCTGGCCGCACGTTCCGCCTGCTACGAGTACAACCAGAAGCAGGAGCAGGCCTGCTTCGATTCCTTCGCCGACAAGGGCATCACCAAGCTGGAGGTTTCCGATATCGAAAAGTGGCAGGAGGCCTGCGCACCTCTGTACGAGAAGGAGAGCGCAGAGGCTCAGGACATCATCGCTAAGATCCAGGGCGGCAACTACTGATCCCTGCCGAGACGTTTTGACGAACCAATAAAGGACGAACGTTCCCCACGGCTGGCAGCGGTCGTGGGGAATTTTAGAAAAACGAACAATCAAGGAGCCGATTATGGACAAATTTGAAACTGTTTGGAAAAAGATCGACGCCGTGCTGTTCCAGCTTCTGCGCCATATCTGCGCATTGATCCTGGGAGCTCTGGTAGCGGTGGTCTTTTTTATCTTCTTTGGGCGTTATGTGATGCACCATTCTCCCATGTGGGGCGAGCCGTTCTCCCTGCTGTGTCTGGTATGGCTGAGCCTGCTGGGCAGCGTGCTGGTGGTGCGCAAGAACGAGCACCTGGCCGTTACGATGTTTGATGAAAAGCTGGGCGAAAAGGGTGTCTTTCTCACAGATATTCTGGCGTCTGTCTGTGTGTTTGCTTTTTCCATCTTCCTGATCGTGTACGGCATCAAGCTGGCACAGCAGGGTGCAGGCAACAACATGGCCGGCATCAACGTGCCCTATTCCTTTATGTACAGTGCACTGCCTGTGACCGGCGTGCTGAACATCTTCGCTGTTCTGGGCCACTGGGTGATGGGTCGAAAGGAGAAAAAGTAAATGTCTGCTGCAACGATCGCAACCATCCTGCTGCCGGGTGATGGGTCGAAAGGAGAATAAGTAATTGTCTACTGCAACGATCGCAACCATCCTGCTGCTGGGCGTGTTCCTGGTGCTGGTTTTCCTCCGTGTGCCCGTGGTATATGCCATTGGTGTGGCTTCTCTGCTGGATTTCTTCTATCTGGGCATCAACCCCATGCAGATGGCTCTGAAATTTGTCAGCAATCTGAACTCCTATACGCTGCTGGCGGTGCCCTTCTTCATCCTGATGGGTGAATTGATGAGCGCGGGCGGCATCACCGATACCCTGATCGCTTTCTCAAAGGAACTTGTCGGCTGGATGCGCGGCGGTGCTGCCATGGTCAACGTGGTGGCCTCCTTCTTCTTCGGCGGCATCTCCGGATCTTCTTCCGCCGACTGTGCCTCTCTGGGCCCCATCGAGATCAAGATGATGGAAGAGCAGGGCTATGACCGCGAGTTCTCCACCTGCCTGACCATGGCATCCTCCGTTGAAGGCATTCTGGTTCCCCCCTCTCAGAACATGGTCATCTTCACTCTGGCTGCTGCCGGCGTCACCACCGTTTCCATCGGCCAGCTGTTCGTGGCCGGCTACATGCCCGGCGCTGTGTGTACCAGCTCCGAGTCCGCCGCTGCGGCCGTTGTGTGTTCGCTGTGCGTCGGCCTGTTCATCTACAAGGGCGTCTCCTTCAAGGATATCCCCCACATCTTTGCAAACGTCGTGGAGACTCTGGGCAAGGTGCTGATCCTGCTGGGCGTGTCCGGCGCATTCACCTACCTGCTGACCTATCTGCGCATCCCCACCATGATCGCTACCGGCCTGTTCTCCATCACCAGCAACAAGATCGTCATCCTGATCCTGCTCAACATCCTGATGCTGTTCCTGGGCTGCCTGATCGAGAGGGCCTGCCTGATCCTGATGCTGTCCCCCGTCATCCTGCCCATCTGGATGCAGCTGGGTCTGTCCCCCATCCATCTGGGCATCGTAATGGTGCAGAACCTCTACATCTGCCTGCTGACCCCTCATGCTGACTCCCGTCATCCTGCCGATCTGGATGCAGCTGTGTCTGTCCCCCATCCATCTGGGCATCGGCATGGTGCTGAACCGCGGCTTCTGCCTGCTGACCCCTCCCGTCGGCTCTACCCTGTTCATCGGCTCTGCCATTTCCGGCATCAAGATCGAGACCCTGTCCAAGAAGATGGTGCCGTTCTACATCACCATGTTCATTGCGCTGATAATCCTGACCTACTTCCCGCAGACCTTCATGTGGCTGCCGAACCTGCTGTACTAAGCGCGTATGGAAACAATGAATCTGCCGCTGGGGGCGCGGCTCTGGATCGCAGATGCCCCCAAAGACCCCAAAGGAATGATCCTGATCTGCCCCGGCGGCGGATACCAGTGGCTTTCGCCGCGTGAGGCCCAGCCGGTGGCCCACGCCTTTACCGCCGCCGGCTGGGCGGCCGCGGTGGTGTACTACACCATTCGCGAAAAGCCCGGCCAACCCCCGCTGGGTACCCTGCCGGTGCGCCAGCTGGGCGAAGCACTGCAGACCATGCAGCAGCGTTTCCCGGCACTGTCGGCGCTGGTCTGTGGCTTCTCCGCAGGCGGCCATCTGGCAGCCAGACAAGGCGTGGGCACTGTCGGCGCTGGTCTGTGGCTTCTCCGCAGGCGGCCATCTGGCAGCCAGTCTAGGCGTGCACTGGCGTGAGCTGGGCCTGCCCCGCCCCGACGGCATGATCCTGGGCTACCCGGTGATCACCGCCGGAAAGTACGCCCACCGCGGCAGTATCCAAAATCTGGCCGGTTCGGACGATCCGGGCTGGTATTCGCTGGAAACGCAGGTCACGGCAGATACGCCGCCTGCCTTCTTCTGGCATACCGTCACCGACCCGGAAGTGCCGGTGCAGAACAGCCTGCTTCTGGCAGGTGCACTGAGCGCGGCCGGTGTGCGCTACGAAATGCATCTTTACCCCCGCGGGGTGCACGGTCTGAGTCTGGCAACGCCCGAAGTGGACGAGCCGGAAAAGCACCGCGTTGCAGATCCCCACATCGCCGGCTGGTTCGGGCAGTGCCTCGAATGGCTGGATATTCTAAAAACGACAAAGGAGTGATTCCCCATGGCAATGTGGAAAAACGACGATGAAATGTTCGCCCTGATGAAAGAGAAGCTCTATACCCCCGTTGTGGGTGATATTCTGGATCAGATGGGCTATAAGCACCAGTTCCTGCCCGCTTCCATCCGCCCGCTGGCTGCACAGGTGCCTACCGCACCCTACATCCTGCCCGGAGAGGAAGAGGACAAGCGCCTGAAGGTGGCTGGCTACGCCTGCACCGTTCTGGAAAACGATGTGTTTGAGTACCCCGCCGAAAAGCCCTTCGGCTATATGACTGAGGCGCTGGATGACCTGAAGCCCAACGAGATCTACATCGCTACCGGCGCACACAACAGTGCTCTGTGGGGCGAGCTGCTCACCGCCTGCGGCAAGGCCCGCGGTGCAGTTGGCGCCGTTCTGGACGGCTACACCCGCGATACCCCCAAGGTCATCGAGCAGAACTTCCCTGTTTTCTGCTCCGGTACATGGGCACAGGATTCCTCCGTCCGTACCTACGTGTTCAAGTGGCGCTGCCCCATTGAGATCGGTCAGGTGACCATCCACAATGGCGATATCGTCTTTGGTGACATCGACGGCGTGCTCATCATCCCCAAGGATATTGCACCGGAAGTCATCGAGAAAGCCCTCGTCAAGGCAAGCACGGAAAAGACCATGCGCAAAGCCATTGAAGACGGCATGATGGTCACGGATGCATTTGCAAAGTTCGGAGTGCTGTAAGCTATGGACGAAAAGCAGAACGCCTTTCAGATCAATCGGGAAGACAATGTGGCCACGGCCCTGACCCCGCTGGTGCCCGGCCCTGTGGAGCTGCGCGGCGATGCCTGCGCCCCCGAAGTGGAAGCCGTCACCGAGGTGCCGATGGGCCATAAAATTGCCCTGCGGGACATCAGGAACGGTGAGGATATCGTCAAGTACGGCGTAGTCATTGGCCGCGCTACCGCCGATATCCCGGCTGGCAGCTGGGTACACCTGCACGTCATGCGCAGCGTCTACGACCAGCGTTCCAGCCATCTGGACGTCAGGACCGGTGCTCCCAAAGACACGAAGTACGAGTAAAGGAGAGGCTTTTAATGGATTGGAATGAACTGCAAAGCCTCACCTGGCCCGGCTACGCCCGCAAAAACGGCGGCAAGGGCATCCGTAACCGGGTGTTGGTGCTCTACACGGTGCATAAACGGTGGTATTGGAATTGGTATGGGGGTGTTGGTGATCTACACGGTCATGTGTGCCGAGTTTGTGGCGCAGCAGATCGTAGCCAAAAGCGGCAGTACCAATGTGGAACTGCTGGGCTTTGACGGCTGTACCGACAACCAGTATGCGGTGAACCTGCTCATCAGCTTCATCCGCCACCCCAACGTGGGTGCGGTGCTGGCCGTAGGCCTTGGCTGTGAATACGTGCAGCCGGAATGGCTGTCTAAAATTGCCGAGGAAGAGGGCAAGCCCACAAGCTGGATGTTCATCCAGAACGAGGGCGGCACCCAGCCTGCCGTCCGCAAGGGCGTGGAGTGGGTGCAGAGCGCACTCAAAGAGCTGGAAAACACCCCCCTCGTGGAGATGTCCGTAAAAGATCTGGTCATCGGCGCAGAGTGCGGCGGCAGTGACTACACCAGCGGTCTGGCTGGCAATGTGGTCGTGGGCCGGTTCTACGACTGGCTCACCGATCAGGGCGGCACGGCCATCTTTGAGGAGATCGTTGAGGCCATTGGTCTGGATCATCTGCTGCTCAAGCGCGCTGCTTCTGAGCAGGCCGCAAAAGAGCTGCGCTATACCTATGATAAAGCGCTGGAATACTGCCGCAGCGTGCGTCAGTATTCGGTCAGCCCCGGCAACTTTGCAGGCGGCCTGTCCACCATTGAAGAAAAGAGCATGGGTGCTGTGATCAAGAGCGGCTCCCGCCCAATTCAGGGCGTCATCAAGGTGTCCTGCCCTGCGCCCCATCCGGGTCTGTGGCTGCTGGACTCCACCCCGGACCCTTACTGGATGCAGTTTGGCATCACCAATCCCAACGACAACGAGGGCTTGATGGATCTTGCCAGCTGTGGCGCACACATCGTGTTCCTCGTTACAGGGCGCGGCAATGTGGTGGGCAGCGCAGTAGCCCCCTGCATCAAGATCACCGGCAACGGTGCGACTTACGCCCGCATGGAGGGCGATATGGACTTCAATGCCAACCCCGTGCTCCGGGGCGAATGCACCCAGAGCGAGCTGGCCCGCCGCCTGACCGAACTGGTGGTAAAAACTGCCGCCGGTCAGCCCACCAAGAGCGAAGCCCAGGGACACCACGAGTTCTTTGAACCGAATAAATATCAGGAAAAGCAGGTCTGCCGCCGGTCAGCCCACCAAGAGCGAAGCCCAGGGACACCACGAGTTCTTTGTACCGTATAAATATCAGGAAAAGCAGGTCGCTTTCAAGCGTGCCTGCGAAGAGTGAGGAGGACTGTTCCCCATGGCAGCATTTACCGAAGAACAGGTGAAGGATTTCAGCATCAAGAACTGGTACGACCTGTCCGGTCAGGTCGCCGTCGTCACCGGCGGTGCCACCGGTCTGGGTCTTGCCATTACCCGCTGTCTTGTTTCCGCAGGCGCAAAGGTGGCCGTTGTGGCTTCCCGTGCTCCTGAGCTGGTGGCCGATACTCTGGCAGAGTTTGGCGGCAAGGCTGTGTACTATCAGTTCAATATCACCGATACCGACCACGCTCAGGAACTGGCCGATAAGATCACCGCTGAGCAGGGTCCCGTGAGCATCCTTGTGAACAACGCAGGCAACCATTGCAAGAAGTTCATCTGGGATATGACCGTGGACGACTACAAGCGCGTTCTGGATGTGCATCTGGTGGGTGCATTCGCACTGACCAAGGCTTTTGTTCCCCAGATGAAGGAGCAGGGTCATGGCCGCATCATCTTCCAGGCCAGCATGACCAGCTACATCGGCCAGCCCCAGGTGGCAGGCTACTCCACCGCAAAGGCCGGCTATCTGGGCCTGATCCACACCCTGACCGCTGAACTGGCCGAGTACGGCATCACCGTCAACGCCATTGCTCCGGGCTGGATCGACACCCCCATGTTCCACAAAGCTACCGACAACGACCCGCCGCGTCTGGCCAAGATCATGGGCCGCATCCCCGCCAAGAGCGTGGGCGACCCTATGGATGTCGGCATGTGTGCAGCGTTCCTGTGCAGTGACGCAGCCCGCTATATCAGCGGCACCTGCATCCCTGTTGACGGCGGCGCTCTGATCGGATTCTGATGTAATGAGCCCACCCATCTCCTGAACGGCACCTGCATCCCAGTTGTCGGCGGCGCGCTGATCGGATTCTGAAGAAATGAGCCCACCCATCTCCTGAAGAGACGGGTGGGCATTTTTGGTGGATATTTGTTATGAATGATCGTTTCAGCGAAGAGCTGTTCCTCACCAATGAGACCGGCAAGATGCTCTACCACAAGTATGCAGAGCATATGCCGATCATCGATTACCATTGCCATCTTCAGCCCGTGGAGATCGCCGAGAACAAGGAGTTTGAAGATCTGGGCGAGATGTGGCTGCGCGGCGACCACTACAAGTGGCGCTGTATGCGCACCTTTGGCATCGACGAGAAGTACATCACCGGTGACGCCAGCTACTACGAAAAGTACATGAAGTTTGCCGAAATTCTGCCCCAGCTGGTGGGCAATCCCATCTATATCTGGTGTGCACTGGAGCTGAAGCGCTACTTCGACATCGACGAACCCCTGACCGCAGCCAATGCACAGGAAATTTATGACCGCACCAAAAAGCTTATCACCGAAAAGCACATGACACGCCGCTGGTGCATGGAGCACAGCAATGTGCGTCTGGTCTCCACATCTGGCAAAGCTTTCTGCTGCTGCGGAGCAGCCCATCGACAGCTTTGCCGAGAAGCTCACCGCATTGGAAAAGCGTTTGCAGGATAGCCAGCAGATCACCGGCACCACCGTCAGTGACGACGGCATCCCCTACTTCAACTGGGCAGATTACACCCCCGCCGAGGTAGAGGGCATCTTTGCCAAGGCACGCAGCGGCGGCAAGCTGACCCAGCATGAGATCGACCAGTACCAGAGCGCATTCCTGTTCGAGATGGCCCGTATCTACAACCGCAACCACTACGTTATGCAGCTGCATATCGGCACCTATCTGGATGCCAACACCAGCCATGTGAAGAGCGTGGGCCAGTCCACTGGTTTTGATTGCTGCGACGATGCCGCACCGGTCAAGGGTGTTGGCGAGCTGCTGAACAACCTGACCACCATCGGCGAACTGCCCAAAACCATCATCTACCCGCTGGACGGCACCAAGATTGAGACCTGGGCGATCTTAGCCGCAGGCTTCTGCGATAATGGCACCAAGGCAAAAGTTCAGCTGGGCGCACCCTGGTGGTTCAACGATCAGGCCTTTGGCATCCAGCGCCAGTTCGAGGCCTGTGCAAACCTGTACCCGGTCTCACTGTCGGTCGGCATGCTGACCGACAGCCGCAGCTTTATCTCCTATCCCCGTCATGAGCTGTACCGCCGCGTGCTGTGCAGTTATCTGGGCAGTCTGGTGGAGCGCGGAGAGTATTTCTCCGGTGAGGAAGAGCTGAAAAAGACCATCGAGAATGTCTGCTTCAACAATGTGAATGAGTTCTTTGGCTTCAACGTTAAGGTTTGATAGGAGGATTTATTATGGCAGATCTGAAGGGTAAGGCCGGCATCGTCACCGGCGGCAGCAGCGGCATTGGTTTCCAGATCGCAAATGTGCTGGCAGAGGCCGGCGCAACGGTTTACGTGATCAGCCGTACCGGCAGGCCCAAAGAGGGCGTGGGAGAAAGCGCATCGGGCGTTGTCCACCTGAAGGGCGATGTGGGCGATGTAGAAGCCATGAAGGCTATGGTGGCAGAGCTTGCCGCAAAGCACAATGGCTGCCTTGATTTTCTGGTGAACAATGCAGGCGTCAGCTATAAATGCCGTGCCGAAAATTTCCCTATGGAACAGTTTGACAACATCATGAACGTGAACGTCAAGTATTTGTTTGAGATGAGCGTTGTCTGCTACCCCTACCTGAAGAAGAGCGCGGACAAGGGCCGCATCATCAACATCACCAGCATGAGCGCACATCTGGGCTTCAGCGAGGTGGTGCCCTACTGCACCAGCAAGGGCGCTGTTTTGGCTATGACCCGCGCACTGGCTGTGGAGTGGGCCGGGGACAACATCACCGTCAACAGCATCGCACCGGGCTGGTTCCGCAGCAAGATGAACGAGCAGGTGGTGGACGCCGCCCGTGAGCAGAAGATCCTGAACCGGATGCCCCTGCATGCTTACGGCGATACCCGCGATCTGGGCAAGATGGCCGAGTTCCTGGTGGGCGATGGAGCCTCCTACATCACAGGTCAGGATTTTGCCGTGGATGGCGGTGCCCTAGCGTATGGATACTGACCGAACTTGATTTTTGGTGTGCGGTCACTCGAACCAATGCCGTCAAGTCGTTGTCGGATAAATCGATTTTTCATTTGTCTGGGAGTAAGTGCACGGTTTCTGCACGGTTTTTGCACGGTTTCAAAACGTGCAAAGGATGCAAATCGTTGCAAAATCGGACAAAGGGTGCAGAAACTCCAAGCTCAAAACTTGCGATGCATCGCTGAGAGATGACGTTAAAACGTAACTTCCAAAAATTGAGGGAATCGCCCGGCGTGCGCTACGAATCAGTAGGCCGGGGGTTCGAGTCCCTTCCATCGCACCAAGTAAAATCCCACGATTGACCGTTGAAAATACGGTGTAAATCGTGGGATTTCTTGCTTTATATAGCTGTCAAAATGGCTGGAAAGTGTGACAAAAACGCGACAAATTCAAGAAAAACCTGTTTGTGCGACAGTGTGCGCCCCTGTTCTGTATGCTTTGCCCTATATCATACGGCTGTATAATGGGCAATCCTCACCCCTGCTATGGGCTGGGTGTGTAGTGTTTCACGACCCACCTACCTACAATCTGAACTGTTGATATGTCAGAGCAGCTTTCTCCACCTGTGGGGAAAAGGGCATGAACCAGATTCACACCCCGACACAAGCGGCGATGGGGTCAATCTGACGGACTGCCATAGATCGGCGTAAAATTGCGCTGGTGTTGGATGCGCTCAAAATTGAGCGTAACCCAATTACGACCCTTTGCCCGGTCTGCCTGATAGCACTATCACAGAATTGTGGTGCCCGGCGGCTTCCTGGCAGAAGGTGCACCCACCTGTGAAGATGTCCCCACTTTTGGGGATACGGTCATCACCTCAAGGCCGGAGCCCATCCGGCATTTCGTTACGGAAACACTGGGACGCACAGCGACCCAGCAGGACGCTACCGGCGTGTACACCGGCGAGCCCCGCACCATGATCATGGTGGCGCTGACCCGGCGGCAGGCAGGGCTGCTGCGGGATTTCCTGCGCCGGGAGGACTCTGACCATTGTCAACTCCAGCAAGATCATCGGCAAAGGATTCCAGTCCATCTGAAAACGCAAAATGCCCGCCCACCGTGGGTCTCCACAGGTGGGCGGCATCATCATTATATATGGTATCAGAGCATGGGCGCACGGTTTCTGCACGGTCGGCGCACGGTTCATGTGATTTGTGTCAGAACATGCTGCGGCTGCTTCAAAACAGCGGAGCGGAAGAAGCAAATTCTAAACAAATACTGGGGTCGGGAAAAATCCCGACCCCAAAACTATTATAAACCTATTATTCTGTCTGTTTGACAGAACACACCTTGGATGCAGTGCGCCGTTCGGCTGTCTTTCATCAAAGCGATCCGTCAGCGTTTGACGGCGACGGCTTCGATCTCTACCCTTGCATTCTTTGGAAGTG
>ENA-ORKM01000248-ORKM01000248.1-human-gut-metagenome-genome-assembly--contig:-NODE-248-length-10497-cov-10.3659_pt1 | contig 10497 bp, 18 predicted proteins | sample MGYA00243059_ERZ508807 | MGnify/ENA primary metagenome ERZ508807 (study PRJEB26277, sample SAMN04329813) | human gut metagenome | biome: human-associated habitat | host: Homo sapiens | place: USA... | reverse complement strand
AATTGTATTTCGGACACGGGTTCGACTCCCGTCTAGTCCACTAAAAGGCGGTTTGCGATAGAACCGCCTTTTTACTTGCAAAACCGCATAAATAAGGGCTTTACACGTCATTGTGCAAAGCCTTTTATTAAAACTGTATTTTCAATTTAAAACTGTTTTTTCTCCAAAATTTCCCCAAGATTTCCCCAAGATTTCACCCGGATATCTCAGATATATATATTGATGCAAACTTCATCATGTCCTCTTCCTTGTCCTTTTGAGCATGTCTGTATACAGACTTGAGCACATGGTCGGTCTTCCAGCCACCGGCGGCCATGATGTAGCTGTCCGGGATGCCGAGTGAGTGAGCCATCGAAGCATAATAGTGGCGCAGGTCATGAAATCGGAAAGAATCAATGCCAAGCTGCTTCTGGTACTTGTGCAGAGTTTCAAGGATAGTGTCAGGGGTTCCGGCAAAGCCTACACCTTGCTCACGGAGCAGTCCGGCCACGCAGTCGTCCACATAGATGGTCCTGGAGGAATCCTCTGTCTTATTCTTTTCACGCGTCACATAGCCATCCTCACCCTCAATAAGGGATTTGTTAATGGTGAGCATGTTGCCGTCCAGATCAGATGCTGTGATCGCACACACCTCCGAGCGCCTGAGCGCATATATGCCAAGTCTGAAAGCCAGCTCGTAGCGAGTTCCCTTTGATGCGTCGAGGATAGCCTTGATTTCATCATCAGACGGAACATGCGGAGTGTACTTGATACGTGCCGGAAGAGTCGTGTGCAGCATGAGGTCGGGGCGGTACATCCCAAGCACGGCAGAAATAAAGCCGTGATACTCTGCCACAGTCTTTGGAGAGATGAATCCATTGTTATTAGTGGTACTCTTCGGAGACTTCCTCATGCTTATCTTATTGATTTCTGACTGGACGATGGCAGCAGTCATATCCTTGATGGCTGTCTTCTTAAAATCATCGGATATATTGCGCAGCAGTCCCCGATATGATTTTATTGTGGTCGGAGAGAGCACATGCTCCTTGATGGAAATATATTGGGAAGCGTAGCTCTTAAAGGTGCCCTTAATCTTAACAGAGGTATCAATGCCTCTCAGAGCTTCCTCAATTTCTTTCTTTCCGGGCTTGTGGTCGAAGCTCAGGCTGTACTTTTTGCCGTTAATCATTTTTTGAATCCGGTACCTGTTACCTCGTTTTTCAACACGCATAATCATCATCCTTTCTAAAAAAGAGTATAAAAATAACACCTGTCTCTCGACAAATGCCACTCCGAAAGGTATAATGAATGTGCCTAGATCATACTTTTCGGAGTATGAATATATGAGCGCTCTGCAGTTGGTAGCTGCAGGGCGCTTATTATGTTTTGTCGAAGTCAACAAAACATAAATAACGTAAAAGACCCCACATAAATGTGAGGTCTTTTTAAATGCTGTTCGCTGTATAAACAGGAACTATGTCTCATATAGTGCCGGTAAACGGCTTTGTTTTGTGCATTTATTATAACCTCGGTATATTAAATTCGTCAAGAAAAATATACATATATTATTTTTGGGTATGAGTGGTATATGCCTTGTCGCATGTACGTAAGCCATCTATATGCTCAAAGAGGTCTGGCTTTATTGGTGCGCCAAGCGGATCAAGAATAAAGTCGACACCTTCACGACGTGCGAGTTTGGCAGCCGAAACAAAATCACTGTCTCCGGATATGAGTACAATTTGGTCGACCTGATGCTTATAAGCCATTGAGGCGATATCAAGTCCTATTTTCATATCAACACCTTTTTGGTCGATTTCTAAACAAAAATCATCTTCTGTTAAATCTTCGAATTTTAGACGACCATTGCAGAGTTTCTTTACCATATCAGGGCGAATTATGTAATGAGCCTGTTCTTCAGCAAGTTTTCCTAATCTTATTGCGAACTTACGTTTCTTTTTTAGTTCATTTAAAAATTGAGTAGTCCAAGCATAAAGCTCTGTTTTGCCAAGATCAACCTGTTGTTGTTTAAATGGGTGGAATATCCTTTTATTAGATGGGGCACAGTCATAGTAAAATATGCGATACAGGTCACTATGTTCACCGTGCATCCTTAGATGTCGCTTGCAGTATTCTGATAATTCAATAGCACGTTGCTGTGCAGTTTGGTCACCAAACACTGCCTGAGCTCTACGACGGTAGAAGCCACCGTCAACAAGAATTGCAGTTTTCATATAGTTTACCTCCTAAATAGTAATAAAAAAGCTCTAGGGTTCGGTCATTCCCATATGTTGAGAGACGTACAACCTAGAGCACTATTAACGTGTAAACTTTTTTACACACCTATAATATATGCAAAAAGTTTATCTGTCAATACATTTTTGTGATAAAAGTTGTACTTTTTGTGTTTTTTGCTTGATAAGATATTATTTTGTTGACGTCAACAAAATGGTTAAAAATTTGCGCCGGCGCAAATTATAGCTTAAATTCTATAATATTCTCTACAACGGAGTACCTTACGCCTCTTTCAGTACGTCCCCTTTTGCAACGTAACCCAGTTCAATAAGTTCATCGGCACGCTCCAGAAGTCGCTGCTTGCCCTCATCATTAAGCTGGTGGTACTTATCAAGAATTGTTTTATCATTATTATTGAGCGGAATCGAAGATTTTTCTTCCATCAGGTCAGATCTGCGACAATTAAATATCTTGCACATGGAATCTACTTTATCCATCCGAGGAGTCTTCGCACCCTTACACCAATTAGTAACAGACTGTGTACTGACTCCGAGACGTTTGGCCAAATCAGATTGCGTCATTTCGTGTATTTGAAGTTGATGTTTTAATTGCTTTGAAAAAATTTGATTAAATTCTTGTTCTGAAATAATAATCATCCCCTTTCTTTATTTGTATTATAAAACGTAAGTTGAAAAAAGACAAGCTAAAAAATAAAAAAATCAACTTTTAGTATTGACTTCAACTAAAAGTTGATATATTATAAGGATGTAACAAAGATAGTCAATCAAGAAAGGAGCGTATTCAATTGGATAAGCTACAGATTAGCCTAGCGGCCGCTAGGGTAAACGCAAACATGACGCAAGCTGATGTTGCTGAGCAAATGCACCTCAATAAGCAGACAATTGTCAACTGGGAAAACAATAGAGTTATACCTAAGCCTGCTCAGCTTGAAATGATGAGTAGGATATACAATATCCCTGTTGATAATATTTTTTTACCCACTAAGTCAACTTTAAGTTGATACAGATAATTAACAGAAAGGAGAAAACCATGCCAAGAGTAAGAGAGCTAACAACAAACAGAAGAATCATTGACGTGAGAAAGCAGCTCACCAGCAAGTGCAGACAGATAATGTTTGACAACAATATCAAGCTGGAGCAGGTGGCCACACTCCTTGATGTGACACCACAGGCACTGTCACATCAGCTAAGGAACGGAGTAAAGCTGGAGACGGTACTCGCGGTGCTGTACCTGACAGGAGCAGACGGTGAGATCACGAGGACAATGAATAAGGTAAGGCTATGAAAGGAGAGACACATGGCAAGAGAAAGCTTTGTAGACGAGAAACTGAAAAGCTTTGCGAGAGTAAACAAAATTGCAGAGTATGCACTGGATAAAGCCGTGGAGCTGGGACTGACACAGCAGGAAGTGGAAGAGATACCGGAACAAATAAAACAAATACTGAAATGGGAGAGATGCAGAGACAACATTGAATATAAAAGGCCCTTGTATCCGGATGACACAAGGGCGAGATGTTTAAAGGTCCTCTGGTAAGGCAGACATTAGCACAGAGTGCGGAAAGGAAAAAATATATGGACGTTACAGAAGCATTAAAACGTGAAAGAGAAAAAGACATAGTGGCTTACAATGCCCTGATAAGAATATCGAACGGAAGAACCAACATAGAAGTCCACGAAATATTAGAAAAAATGAGAAACCAGTTCGAAAGATGGAAAAACTACACCGAGTGTCACCCATTTCCGTATCCGGTAAATAGATACGGAATAAAGATAGAACCGCCCGATGAGGCAAATGCAGGCGGCAATGAAATCACTGAATAGACTTCGAACCAAAAATGCAGAGGAGAAAATGTCATGACAAAGGAAGAATCACTCAGACTTGAGAAAATCCTCAAGAAAATAGATAAAGCAGATGAGGCAGACAACAGGAAGGATGAAGAATATAACAGATTCTGTCTGAGAATGAGAGGGAACTGGAATGAGGAGAAATATCAAGCCCTCAAGAGGGAAAAAGCCCTTGCAGAGGCGGCATACCTTGCAAGCCTCATTGAGCTCAAGGCAGAAGTGAAGTGCATGCTGAATCAATAAAAAAATATATCCGGGCTTACCGGAGCACCGCAAAACTACCCATATACAGCAAATCCTCTTGTGAACCATAATAAATCCATTTCGTGCGGTGTTCCGGCAAGCCCGGGGAGAGGAACAAAATGACAGATTACGAAAAAGAAAAGACAGAAGAAAAATACTGGTGGATTTCTCTTCTGCCGTCAATAGCATCAATCATTATATCCGTGATTGTAATTTTGAGCCAATTAGGCGTGCTGTAGATAGATTGAATAGATTGACAATGCAAGAGCAATGACAGATATCACAATCGGGAGCCAGAAACGGAAACCATCTCTTCTCCTGCACTCATACATCTCTTCGCCCAAGGGCGTCAAGCAAAACCGGCCGTCTTTGCAAAAGAATAACTTTTGAAAAGAGCTGTCGGTAAGAGAAGAATTGGTCTTGTATTCCGGAAAATGATTTTGAATATCAGCTGCCGTTGCTCCGTGCTTATAAAGCAGCTTTAAAAATTTGTATTGAGTATTATTCATAAAAAATACCTCCTTATAGCGTGATTATAGCACGAGAAAAGGAGCACGGGAAGGGGAAAGGAAAACCGTATGAAGACAATGATAGATCTCTTCTATGAGACATTCAGTCCCAGACAGAAACGGCACCATCTCTCAATGGCGCTCAAAGAAAAGTCTGGTGAGCATACAATCAGGATTTTGCAGAATGGCCGGGAAATAATCAGAGCCACAGGAGACGAGAGAGAGCAGGCATTTCAAATGGCAACAAGAGACTTAGCAAGAAGATTTCCAGTGAAAGGAAGGTAATGAAGATGGAAAGAGCAGATTTTAAACTCAAAGAAGTAACAAGCAGAATAGGTCCGGCATCTTACATGGAAGTGTACAGATCCACAAACAAGGGTGCTGAACTCTTATACAAAGGCATCAGAGTAAGAGCACATGATAAGATAGAGGACTTCGATTCACTCGGAGTGAAATTTATTGAGACAATTGACAAGCCAAGACTCGGAATGAGGGTTTGGGTATATTAACAGCAAAGGAGAAAAACCATGAAATTATTAAAAAAACACACAGCAGGAATGAGAAAGTATAAGGAATTTAAGAAGTGCATTGGCATGATCGGGAAGATTGAGGAGAGCGCAGATGCAAAGGAAGCTGCACTCACAGCCGGCTACATAATCGGAGTAGTGAAGGAAAAACACGACAAGAGACTCATCACCGACAGTATGTTTGAGGCACTGAAGGAGCTGACAGATATTATGCTTCAGGATGTGGATGAGCGCATGGAGAGCGACACGCCGTATGTCATGCAGCTTGAAGCATAAAAAAGACCGGTCGGGAAAATCTGATTTCCTGACCGGACTCTGCGTGAAATAACAATAAAAAGAAAAACCATAAAAATATTATAACACAATAAGAGGAAAAATCCATATGCCTAAATATACAAAATATCTTGAATTTTCACAAAAAGAGCGCACTGCCATAAGAGAGCGTGACAATTATCGGTGCATATTCTGCCAGGCAGGCTATAAGATGCCATCGGCAGCAGTCCCTGAGATGGGTGTAACAGACGTTATGCACTACATACCACGCTCTTCAATGGGACTTGGCATCAGACAAAATGGAGCAGTCGGATGCCGGTACCACCATCACATGCTGGACAATGGCAACGGTGGAAATAGAAAAGAGATGCTCAACATGTTCAGAGCATATCTGGATGAGTTTTATCCGGATTTTACGGATGCAGAGCGAAAATACGATAAATGGAGTTTTTTAAAGGAGAAACCATATGTTTGATAAGTTTGGAGAATTTGATTCGTTTAGCGAGATAAATGAGCTTGCAGAAAACCTGCTTAACGAGGGTGATATAGAATCCATCAAGGTAGTGGCGAAAGAAAATGGAATACAGGCTGATTTCGTGGACCTATACACGCATGGCGAAATCCCGGAGCTGTGCGATAAACTCACGGCAGCACTCGGCAAGATCGATGTCGAGGCGGCAGAACTTAAGCCAAAGGAAATCATGGAGGACTGGGTGGAGTACTTAAGAGGACAGTGTATGGAGAATGAGCTCTTGGCTCACAATGTCAGAAAGAAAGGCAAGACATTGAAGGGCTGTATAGCCGCTATCCTGACATGGTCCTTCAAGAATCAGCAGGCAGTGGACAAGGATATCATCAAGGCAGCAGGCGTATCAGCAAGCAAAGTCACACTCGGCATACCGGGCATGGCAAGAGCCAAGAAGATAATCACAGACTACTACATGGGAGGCACGAAAAAATGAAAAGAACAAAATTTTTAAAATGCGATCCATGTAACACTCCGAAAAAAACAAGTAAGGACAGGGTGGTAGCAACAAGCCAGATCTTAGAGATTGACGGGGAGCGTGCTGTGGAGATAAGTCTGTTTTTCGGAGGAGACCTAAAAGGCCGGTATTTTGCAGATATGGAAAACCACAGTGCCTGGGTAGATGGAAAATGGTACACCTGCAGGCTGAAAAACGTAGTCAGACTATGTGAGGGATTAGAACCTCTGAAAAATGACTATTACTATTGTTCTACAGATATGACATGGGCCTCAAATGAGGAAAAAGAGAGGGCACAGGATTTCCTGGACACATGGAGCATAGACGGCTATGAGGAAAATCTAAGCAGCAGAAAGAAACAGAAAGCAATAGAACGAAAAATAGACAGGATAGATCAACAAATGGCAGATATACCTTGCGTACCGGAAGGTGCAGAAAGCTGGTTGGAGCAGGAGATTTTCCCGGGGCATATACTATTTATCAAGAAAACAGGGAAAAGAACAGCGTATACCTGTACAGCTTGCGGATGCAGCAGTTTGAAAAAGAAAGGATGGAAACACGGAGAAAAGACCATCTGTCCAAAGTGTGGCCAATCAGTAACAGCAAACAGCAGACAGCAGGAAAAGACGAGGACAGCCCCGGTTGTTATATTACAGAAATACGGCAGGCAGTGGGTGGAACGCCAATTCAAAGCAGTATGCAAATGGTCAGCAGAAGGGAAAGAAATACAGCTGTTTGAGCAGATAAGAGTAATCATACCAAAAGGAAAGTGCTGGGGGAAAGTTTGGTATGGAACGATACCGGAGGCGGATGAGTTGGAACAGGATTTCTGGGATAGAAATCCGCAAAATAAAAGGTTTTTATCTTCGTATCTATATCCGGGAAATTTGCAGGAGGTTTTGCCGGCCGGAGAACTGGAATTGAGCGGAATGGACGTGCTGGCCAATAAGGGAAGAAAGTTCAATGTCAATAAATTCATAACCTCATTTCACAATAAACCATATCTGGAATACCTGGCCAAGGCGGGATTAAGCAGATTGACAGCAGAAATTACTGATGATTATGGCTGGTGGGGAGACCCGGACGAGATATGTACATACGCACAAAGCCTACAAGGGGCGTTGCAGTTAGACGGAAACAGAGTCAGCAGAATGAAACAACTGGACGGCGGGCTGTGCACATTGGACTGGCTGCAGTATGAAGAACTGGAGGAAGTAAAAATCCCGCAAGAGGCATTACAGTATTTAACAAACAAAAATCTGAGAGTTTATGAGTGCAAGGACATACTTAAAGAACTAAAAAGCGTGACAAGAATGGTCAACTATATGAAAAAGCAGACGGTTCCTCCAAAAAAGCTGGTAACAACATGGAGAGATTATCTCAGAATGGCAAAAGAAGAGGGATATAACACAGAGGACGATATTGTCAGATTACCAAAAGATTTGAAGGCAAGACATGACTATTTGGTCGAACTTGGGAATAAACGAGCAGATGAGGAACGCCTGAAAGGATATAGCAAATTGGATCAGCAGATTAAAGAACGATTGCCGGAGACAAAAAGATATTTCTGGGAGAATGATAAATACATGATTATTCCGGCCGGATCCTGCAAGGAATTGATCATTGAGGGACGGACACTCCATCATTGCGTGGGTATCTTTCTAAATGCGTGAAGGTATTCCAAAAGAACAGAGGACTGACACAGGATGCATATGTCGGATTACTCACAACATACAGACTCTTGAAAGGATAAGGAAAAAAATGATGAACGATATTACAAGATTTTTTATAACAACAGCAAGCAATAAAATTATGGAGATAGTAGTAATATGCATAGTAATGGATACTATCTTCGGAGTACTACGAGCAATCAAGGAGAAAAAGTTCAATTCAAACTTTGGAATCAACGGAGCAATCAGGAAGGTCGGTATGCTGATGTCTCTTGTGCTCCTGGCTCTGGTCGATTCAATCATCAGATTGAACCTCATCGGATTTATTCCAAAAGAAGCAAGAGCATATCTTCCGGGGCAGACGGTCGGAACGATGGAGTTTTTCGCACTGCTCTATGTAGCATATGAGATTGTAAGCATACTGAAGAATATGTCGTTGTGCGGTTTACCAGTCAAAAAGGTGTGGCGCACAGTCAAAAAGGCACTATCAAAGTATACCAATGAACTGCCGACCGACTCAACAAATTAAATAATTACATCAAAAATAAAGGTATCTGTCAGACTGGCGGATACCTTTATCTTTTGAAAAAAGTTAAATAAATTTTAAATAACACTTGACATATGGTACACCATATGATATTATAATATCAGGAGGTGAGATAAGACAATGAGCAAACGAAAGAAGAGGAGAAAAAAAGAAATTAAGAGCCTGATTGCTTTAACAGCTAAACTGCTAATAGGGCTAGGAACTTTCTTAGCAGGCTTGGGAACACTGATTGAAGCAATAACAAAGGCTCTTAATTGAGGAAAAGGGGCGAAAGCCCCGCTCCTCTTCGAAAACATTATAGCTCATTTGATAATATATGAAAAGACTAAGATTCAGCGAATTATTTTTACTAGCATCATTGGTCATATATATTGCATCGGAAAAAGGCATATTTACATCAGCGCTATTAATGCTTGCATCCGTTTATATGATAATTGATGCTATACAGAAATACAGAAAGGAGAAAAAGAAATAATGCCAGTAGGAAGTCCAAAACCACAAACTGTGGCAACAGAGAAATATGCCAAAAAGGCAGGCTGGATATCCAAAAGCTACAAGCTTAAAAAAGAGGTAGTCGATGAATACACACAGGCCTGCAAGAAAGCCGGAGTAAGTGCTGCAGGACAGCTCACAACAATGATGAAAAAATTTACCGAGGAGGTCAACGGAGTGGAGCATACAATAATCGAAGACACAGAGTCTTAAAATGGAAAACTTTGGATGAATCTTCCTATATATAAAGAATAAAAGATAATTAGAAATTTCCCCAAAATTTCCCCAAAATCATTACACCACGCATAAATACTGATAATTTGGGAGAAAAATAATAGGTTCGACTCCCGTCTAGTCCACTAAAAGGCGGTTTGTGATAAAACCGCCTTTTTCATCATGTCCTCGTCCTTGTCCTTTTGAGCATGCCTGTATACAGACTTGAGCACGTGGTCGGTCTTCCGGCCGCCATGACATAGCTGTCCGTTCCGATTTCCTACAGCAGAAAGTACAGTTAATAAATCATTTAAGGAGTCAGTAAAACTGTTATTTAGGCTATCGAAAACATTGTAAAAACGCGGGATGTATCGTATTTGAAAAAATAATTTCAAAAAAATGTAAAAAAGTGTTGACAAGTATGGAATAGGGTGATATTATATCGGAGTCGCTTCGGTGAGGCAACAAAAACGAAACGGCAAAACAGCATATCGGGGTGTGGCTCAGCTTGGCTAGAGCGCCTGGTTTGGGACCAGGAGGTCGCAGGTTCGAATCCTGTCACCCCGACTTGTGAACAATTAAATATGCGGGTGTAGTTCAATGGTAGAACACCAGCCTTCCAAGCTGGATACGTGGGTTCGATTCCCATCACCCGCTCTCGTGCAGGGGTATCGAAGTGGTCATAACGAGGCGGTCTTGAAAACCGTTTGTCCGCAAGGGCGCGTGGGTTCGAATCCCACCCCCTGCGCTTCATATAGGGCTATCGCCAAATGGTAAGGCAACGGACTCTGACTCCGTCATTTCAAGGTTCGAATCCTTGTAGCCCTGCTTGATAAAAAACTTAAAAAAGTTGTTGACAAACACTTGAAAGTTTGATATCATATCAATCGTTGTCGCAAGGCAATGAACCAAAGAACATTGATAACTGAACAGTGAGAAACCTTGAAAGATTTTGAGAATCAAT
>ENA-ORKM01000243-ORKM01000243.1-human-gut-metagenome-genome-assembly--contig:-NODE-243-length-10638-cov-3.85968_pt1 | contig 10638 bp, 9 predicted proteins | sample MGYA00243059_ERZ508807 | MGnify/ENA primary metagenome ERZ508807 (study PRJEB26277, sample SAMN04329813) | human gut metagenome | biome: human-associated habitat | host: Homo sapiens | place: USA... | reverse complement strand
CAAAGATAAGTATTGTCCATCCATTGTATCTAGAAAGTCAAATCGAATCGGAAATTCAGCTCCAAAACGAGAATAGACTTGTTCTCCCAATAATTCTTTTGGTTGATACAACACTAGATCCATAGCTGGAAGCTCTACAGTAACTCCATCATAATCAAATAAAATACTGTTTTCTTCTGGCACACCATCAAAACTCCATGCATAATTTGGCTGATTCACATCTAAGTTACAAACTTCCTTCATCCATTGACCACCCCATACGCCTGGATCAAAGTATGGTACTGTTCGGAATGGTTTTTGAGCTAATTGTTTTAAACTATCGATAAACGTATCACTCGAAATCATTTTTGGATCGTTTGATTTATTTGTATCGACCACATAATCAAAACAATTAAATCGCTCAGCCTTATGTTTATCGGCAATACGCCATTCAATAAAATAGCCACGCTTATATTTTTTTAAGATATCTTCATCATAATTATCACAATTATAATTTGGCATAGATTTACGATAACGCAATTGAATTTCCCAACGTGCCATATCAAAGTAGATATACAAATCGCCATGACTTACTAAGCCAGCTCCAACTCCATAAATGATAGTAGAACCATGATGTTCCTCCACCTTATTTTTAGCTTCTTCTAGCTTTTCTTCATCTATAAAATCCACAAGATTGCCATAATACATCTTGCCAAACACACGATCATCCGTTAGATTATATTTCATTTGTTCGGTCATGGTTTTGCCATCTTTAAAGATATCATGCATGTTAATTTCCAAAGAAAAATTGAAGCGTTTGATCAATTCATATACTTCCTCTTCATCTACACCTGGATAATAATCAAAGACAACAACACACCTATTATTAATTTTCTTATTTAACTCCTGATAGATTGCATCATATCCATGAAACGCTCTATGATTCTTTATTGTCGTCTTAGGAAAACGATCATATTCCGATTTAAAATTTAAATAACTCATTCTTCCTCCACTTTCAATTCACCATTTTCCTTATACACTCTTACTGTAAAAGGATGCTCTTCTACACGCTTATAATCATGACCCGCATGACTTGGCCACATACATTGCACTTTGAATTCCGTATTACCTGTATTCACAAGGCGATGTGCCAAATGTCCATCAATATAGTGTACACTTCCACATTTTACTTTTTCAGCATGACAATGATAATCTTCATCCATCAATAAAAGAAGACCTTCACCACCCATTCCACAATAGATTTCATCACAATCTAAATTTTCATGAAAATGTCCACGCGTTACATTACATTCCCCATTCACGCATACTGGCTGCATCACAGTCAATCCATAACACAACCCATCATGTTCATAGGAGTATACTTCATACATAATTTGATCATCTGAAACACTTGGATCCACACTCTTATAGAATGTTTTAGCATTCGAATACAATTTTGTACTCTTCTTAACATCCTCACCTTCAATTACACCATTTAAATAATCATGAAATACTTTTGCGTCTTTAATTTCCATAATTGCCTCCCATTTAATTGTTATAACATTCAATTATATTATAAATCAATTGTTATAACATTTCAATATAAAAACAATCACAATATTTATACATCTATAAATATCACTGATAACCATTATATTATTACTAAATTTCAATTCATTTTCTGAAGTTCACTCTCCATTTACGTGCAAATCACGTATTTTAGTAATGTACAATAAAATGGATCTGATCTAATGACCAAATCCATTTTTTGCCTTTTGAATACGCAATGTTTTGCCTTTAATTGTTTTTAGATTCTTTAATACAAGTTTTCCCTTATCATTTAAGATATCCACATACGATTGATGATCTTGTACTTGAATCACACCAATGTCATCGACCGTAACACCATCAATTTCACAGATAGCCCCTACAATATCGCCGGGGCGAATCTTCTTGTTTTTTCCTCCATTCAAATAGATTTTAGTGATACCTTTTCTTAAATCTTTTGATTTATCGACCACCACACGATTGGATTCTTTTAATGAATCTAAAACATCTAAATCACTTAAATAGACTTCACCCTCTTCTTTAAATGGCAAGTTATAACCTAGATATTCTTCTAGTTTTTCTTTTCGAACTCCATCATATTCATTCACTAAACTTATAGCTAAGCCTTGTTCATCCACTCTACCACTTCGACCAATACGATGTGTATATGTTTCAACGGGACTTGGCATATCATAGTTAATAATCATCTCCACTTTAAAAACATCGATTCCTCGACTTGCGACATCAGTACAAACTAAAATACGCACCTTTCCTTTTTTAAAGCGTCGCATATGCGATAGTCGCTCTTCTTGCATCATACCACCATGAATTTTATCGACACTGACTTGATTCTTTTCTAAACATTCATAGACTTCATCCACTCTTGCCTGCGTCTTACAAAAGATCATGCAGGATTCTGGTTTCTTTAATGCCAATAAATGAAGAAGGAACAATTCTTTGTGTTCTTCATTGACGTGATAGGCTTCTTCTAGAATATTTGGTTTATTTGTACTCGTTAGATCAATTTTAGCTGGTTTATACAAATATTTCTTACTCATTCTTTGAATCACTGCAGGATAGGTTGCACTAAATAAACAAGTTACATGTTTTTTTGGCATGTATTTTAAAATAGCTTGCACCTCATCTAAAAAGTTCATATTCAACATTTCATCCGCTTCATCCAATACTACATATTTAATTTTTGAAGGATCCAGTGTTTGTTGTTGAAGATGATCTAAAACTCTTCCTGGCGTACCAATCACAACATGGCATCTTTGTTTCAAATCTTCCTTTTGAAACTTAAATGGCTGCTTACCAAAAATAGGTAGAGTCTTAATTTTTTTAAAGGTTCCAATACGATCAAAATCCTGTTGAATCTGTAAAGCTAGTTCTCGAGTAGGCGTTAATACCAACGCTTGTGGGCTTCTTTCATCAATTTCTAGATTTTGAATAATAGGAATCGCAAAAGATGCTGTTTTTCCACTTCCCGTTCTTGATTTGACAATACAATCTTTTCCCGAAAGAATATTGGGAATCACTTGTTCTTGTACGGGTAATGGTTTTTCATAGCCTAATGTATGTAAAGCTTGTATAATATTTTTATCTAAATTCATTTGTTCAAATGTCATATTTTTATCACCTATAGAATTATATCATGTTAATATTATTTAACAGAAACAAAAAGTATTATGCGCTACAATAAAGGCATGAAATATAAAACGTTAGTAATGAAACAGATTGATAAACATACATATCAATATAGTATGAATGCTCCTTTAGACAATTTAAGTCCCATTCTTTCTTTTGATGAAGAAATATTAGAAGTGAATTTTGGCAATGAATTGGAATACGCCTTAAATTGTAAAGTCTTAAAAGATGGATTTCTTTTAGAACCAAAAGACAATATGACACTGACTGAATGGGCTCCTTTTTTCGTGTTATCTTTTATTTTACAGTACTACAAATCATTTAGAAAACTACCTCCTATATTAATGAGTGTAGATAAAGAAATGCAGGAAAAATATAGTCAGGAGGAATTAATCCGAAACTTATTTCAATAAGTTTCATTTTTTTATGTAATAATTTTCATAATAGAGTATAATCAAAATGAGGTGAACTTTTATGAACATGACAACATTGAACACGCCACTTCCTGAAGATTTAATGAAATTAAAATGGAATGGGCAATTTAAATTGATGCAGGAGATGATTGATTTACGTCTTCAAAAGGACATTCCTGCCAAACTAAAGGAACGTTTAGAATTAGAAAAAGAATTGATTTCTCGTCTTCCTGAAGATTTTACGTATTCCAAAGAAGACGCCATTGAATTATTAAAATCAAAGATTGAAGATTTCAAAGAGGAAGAATTTGATGAATTATTCAAAGACAATGCGTTTGAATGGATCTTCATTGAGGGAAAAATATATTTAAAAGACAATTTTTTTGAAAACCTAATTAAAGTGCGTAAGGTTTATAAAGATCGTTTAATTGAAAAAGATGGTGCTGTAAGTACTTTATTAGATGATGTAATGCATAAAATGAAAGAAGAAAAGGATGTTTACTGCAAGATTCATGTCAAGACAAGCTTAAAGGTGGATCCTGCATTTGAAAAACCTGGAAAAACGATTCGTGTATGGCTTCCTATTCCGAAAGAATATGCGCAGGTTGAAGATTTTAAATTATTAAATACATCTCATAAAGGTCTAGTAAATGATAACAGTGTAGATCAAAGATGTGTTTATATTGAAAAGCCATACGAAAAAGGTGAAGAATTCAGTGTAGAATATGAATTCATCAATCACATGCACTATGAAAAATTAGATCCTAGTATTGTGACGAATGAACATCCAGATACTTGTCTTGAAGAATATGCGCCACACGTTGTATTTACAGATTATTTAAAAGATGTAGTTAAAGAAATCATTGGTGAAGAAACAAATCCTTTATTAAAGGCTAAATTGATTTATGACTATATCACAAGTCATGTCACATATTCGTATGTACGTGCTTACGCGACTTTACCTTGTATTCCAGAATATATCACAACTGGATTGAAAGGGGATTGTGGTTTACAAGCATTGACATTTATTACTCTATGTCGTATTGCGGGCATTCCTGCCACTTGGCAAGCTGGACTTTATTCTACACCAGAAACAATTGGCAATCATGATTGGGCCAGATTCTATGTAGCTCCATATGGATGGTTATATGCAGATTGTTCATTTGGTGGAGGATCATATCGTGCCGGAAACTTAGAAAGAAGAGATTTCTATTTTGGATATCTAGATCCATTTAGAACTCCATGTTCATCTAAATTCCAAGGTGATTTTGTGCCAGCTAAAAACTTCTTGCCAAACGATCCATATGACAACCAAAATGGTGAAATGGAATATGTAGATGAAGCTATTCCAGGAAAATATATTATTAAAGAGACAAAGAATATCGAAATTGCCCTTATGGAGAATAAAAATGCGTAGGCCTATTATCGGTCTAACGTGTAATGAATTGGATAAAGAAAATTTACCTAAACAATTTATCAATGAAGCCTATATTAATAGTGTTATTCGTGGTGGTGGTTGTCCGATGATTCTTCCTATCACAAATGACTATGATACAATTCAAGCTCAAGTTAATCCATTAGATGGATTAATTGTGACAGGTGGAATTGATGTAAATCCTATGATTTATAATGAAAATCCAGAACCTTTACAAGGTAATTCAAGCTTAGATCGTGATTATTATGAAATGCGAGTATTAAAATATGCCAATGAAAAACAGATTCCTATTTTTGGAATCTGCCGTGGTATTCAGATGTTGAATGTCTATTTTAAAGGATCTTTGTATCAAGATTTATCGTATTGTAAAAGAAGTGTCATTAAACATGCGCAACAAGAAAAAAGAGAAAATCCAAGTCATAAGATCCATATTGAAAAGGATAGCTTTTTATATCCTAGTTTAAGTGATGAAGCTTATGTGAATAGTTTTCATCATCAGGCCATCAAAGATTTAGCACCAAACTTTAAAGTTGTAGCTAAAGCTTCAGATGGCATTATTGAAGCCATTGAACATGAGTCATTACCAATTTATGCCGTACAATTTCATCCAGAAGCATTGTCCCATAAATATGGTGAGATGCAAGATATATTCAATGTCTTTATCAAAAAGTGCGAGGTGAAATAATGCGTATTCAAGAAAACTTAGAAAAATCAAAATATGAGGCAGATGGCAAAATTAGTATTCAAGGAACAACCATTCCTTATCATACAATTTGTGAAGATCATTTCTTTGTAGATGAAGAAAATAATCCAGTCGCATCCATCTTTAGTTATGCCTATTTTAGAAGTGATATACAAGACAATTCTAAACGACCTATTCTATTTATTTATAATGGAGGTCCAGGATGTGCAAGTCTTTGGCTTCACATGGGATTATTTGGTCCTAGAATTGTAAAATTAGATGATGAACTCAATCTTCCTACTGTTCCTCCTTTTGAACTAGAAGACAATCCTCATTGTTTATTAGACTTATGTGATTTAGTCTTTATTGATCCAGTAGGAACAGGTTTAGGTCGTTTGATTCAGGAAAAGGCAAGAAAAGAATTTTATGAATCGCATGGCGATGTTCGAAGTGTTTCAAAATTCATAGAACAATTCTTAGCTCGTTACAATCGAAGAAATTCACCAGTATTACTTGCGGGTGAAAGCTATGGTACTGCAAGAAGTGCCCTACTTGCAGGAGAGTTGATGGGTGCAGGTCCTGAAAAGGCCGATACGATGGGCATTAGTGTCAGTGGTATCTTCTTACTTGGAAGTTACTTTATTGAAAAGCTTCCGGTTGAAGCAAGTGCAACAGACTTAATCACAATGGCTGCCACAAATTATTTCCATAATCCAAAGGAAAATATTTCACAAAAAGACTTTATTGATGAAGCCTTTACATTCGCATCCACTGAATATGTCACAGCCTTATTTTTAGGGGATGCCTGTCCTAATAAAGAAGAAATTGCGGATAAACTAGCTTACTATTCTGGTATTGATAAAACATATTGGTTAAGACACCATTTACATATGGATATGCAGAAAGGCTTTGCGCATAAACTATTAGAAGATAAGGGCTTAGCTTTAGGATTCTATGACGGTCGTTATACATGGAATGATGATCCAGAAATCATGGAAGCAAATGTCATTGCGGATGATCCGGCCATGGGACAATATACACCTGCTTTCCAAACTGCCTATGGATTGATGCGCCAAGAATTAAATATCACAAGTGATCGTATCTCAAAAGGATTAGTCTTTGATGTAAATATGACATGGAATCGTGAATTCAAAACGAGTCCTGCCCAATCCTTAGCTGGATGTATGCGAAGAAATAAACAGATGAAAGTCTTCTTTGCCTCAGGTCTATATGATCTTTGTACAACAGCTGGAAATGCCAGATATTTGGCAACCCATTCCAATCTAGATCAAAATCGAGTTACAATTGGTGAATATCCAAGTGGTCATATGGCTTATCTTGGTAAAGAAAGCTTTGATCTATTAGCCAAGGACATGCGTGCATTCTTTGAAAGTTGTATTTAACACAAAAACCGTCAAGCGACGGTTTCTTTTTTTTATTTATACTTTTTCAACATTTCTAACTTAAGATTCAATAACTTTTCACTTAAGTCTACATAATATTCTTGCGGATATACAAAACGTTTGATTTCATCCCAAATTGTAGCTAGTTCTTTTTCACTATATGCACGAATTTCTTCTAGGCTTGGAAGATCATATACTAGCTTACCATCTTTAAAAATTGGTACTAACATATCGCGTACTGTATACGTATTAGCAGGAATCACTTTGTATTTCCAACGTGACATTGGATGATAGATAGTTAGATCTTGCGTTGTATCAATCACTTCATCTTCTAATGTCAATAAATCGGCAATAGCCATACCTGTTTCTTTGTCCATGATACGATTTAAATTCTTCATACCTGGATTTGTCACTTTTTCAACATTGTCACTAATTTTGATTTTTGGAATCATATGACCATCTTTTTCAAGTGCCACCATTTTATAAACGCCACCAAATACTGGCGAATTTTTTGAACAAATCAAGTTTTCACCAACACCAAACGAATCAATTTTAGCACCTTGTTGATGAATCAAAGATTCAATGACGTACTCATCTAATGAATTGGATACAACAATCTTACAATCTTTCATTCCTGCTTCATCTAACATTTTACGAACTTTTTTAGAAAGATATGCCATATCTCCACTATCAATACGAACACCTTTTAAACGGTATCCATTTGGTTCTAAATAATCCTTAGCTACTTTAATCGCATTCACAATACCTGATTTTAAAGTAGAATATGTATCAATCAATAAAGTACATGCGTTTGGATATGTTTTGGCATAATACATAAATGCATCATATTCGGTATCAAAGCTTTGAATAAATGAGTGAGCCATTGTACCAAGTACAGGTACACCAAACTCTTTTCCTGAATACGTAGTGGCACTTCCTGCACAACCTGCAATATAAGCTGCTCTAGCTCCTAGAATGGCTGCATCAAAGTTATGAGCACGACGTGCACCAAATTCCATAACGGCTCTTTGTTCACTGGCTTGTACAATACGACGTGATTTTGTCGCAATCAAAGTCTGGTGATTGATAGCCAAAAGTAATGCCGTTTCTACAAGTTGCGCTTCAATAATTGGCGCTTTTACACGAACTATTTGTGAATGATTATATACAGGTGTTCCTTCTGGAATCGCATAAATATCTCCAGTAAAACGAATGGTTGATAGATATTCTAGAAAATCTTCACTAAATTGGTTTAATGAGCGCAAATAATCAATATCTTCTTTTTCAAAATGTAAATTAGAAACATAGTCTACAACTTGTTCCAAGCCTGCAAATACACAATATCCCCCGTCATCCGGATTTTTACGATAGAATAAGTCAAATACGACTTCTTTGTCTTTATTATCATTAAAATAACATTGACTCATTGTTAGTTCATAAAAGTCCATGACTAAACTTAAATTTCTCTTATCTTTCATTTTATAATCTTTACTCCCTTACTTCAGAAACAACTTGAATACCATTCATTTCCATCATTCTAAATGCGACATCATTCCAGAATGTGGCTTCATGTATTTCTGGTATATGATAGGTTTCTGTACAGTTTTCAACCACGACAATACGATATTCATTCATATTGTGTTCATTCAACCATGTGTTTAAGCTCAATACGAAATGAAGAACACAAAGATCTGTACAACATCCCGTCACAATTATATCACGATAATACTTCAAATCTGAATTTAGAAACTCTTCAAATTCTGGTGCCATAAATGTATTCGTACTGTTCTTTTTAATGACGTGTTTCACAAATGGCTTTAAAGAATCTACTACTTCAGCTTCTTCACTGCCAATTACACAATGCGTTGGAAACGAATTGAATTCACGCGTCTTTGGTGGATGTGAATCACATACAAAGACATTATTGCAGTCTAAGCTTGTTAATAGATTTTCAATATTCTTTTCCACATTGCCAATGACTTCATCGTGTAAGGGTCCTATATTCACAAAGCCTTTAATCATATCGACCACAAATACTACGGGATCATTTAATTCATTTTTTTGAATGGATTTAAAATTATTTTTTTCTAAACGTGCCATATATACCTCTAAACGAAAATAAGAGTTCTACGCTGAACTCTTATTCTTCAACTTCTTTGTTTGTTTTAAATTCCTTTAATTTTTCTTCAAGCATTGATTTGAATTCTGGATTTGCCTTAATGTAAGCTTTGGCAGCCTCTTTACCCTGACCAATTTTTTCTCCTTCATAACTGAACCATGCCCCTGCTTTTTTTACAATATTGGCATCGACACATAAATCTAATAGTTCACTAATGTAAGAAATTCCTTCGCCATACATAATTTCTAATACGGCAGACTTAAATGGAGGTGCTACCTTATTCTTAACAATTTTAACTTTTACTTTGTTTCCAACAATATCTGTACCATTTTTAATGGCATCCGCCTTACGAATATCCACACGAACAGAAGAGTAGAATTTTAATGCACGGCCACCCGGAGTTGTTTCTGGATTTCCATAAATAACACCTACTTTTTCACGAAGCTGGTTGATAAAAATAGCTGTACAATCATTTTGGTTCATTGCTCCGGCAAGCTTACGCATTGCCTTTGACATCATACGAGCTTGTAATCCAACTTGGTTATCTCCCATTTCACCATCTAATTCAGCTTGTGGAACTAAAGCTGCAACACTATCCACGACAACCAAATCAACAGCTCCACTTTCAACAAGCATCAACATAATGTCTAAACCTTGTTCCCCAGAATCTGGCTGAGACAAAATTAATTCATCAATGTTGACACCTAAATTTTTCGCATATACTGGATCGATTGCGTTTTCCGCATCAATAAAGGCTGCACGACCACCCTTTTTTTGAACTTCTGCAACGGCATGTAAAGCAAGTGTTGTTTTACCACTTGATTCTGGACCAAAGATTTCAATAATTCTTCCCTTTGGATATCCACCGATACCTAAAGCATCATCCAATAATAAACTTCCAGAAGGAATGGGTTCAATATCTACGGCTGCTCTATCCCCTAATTTCATGACAGAACCTTTACCATATTCCCTTTCGATTTCTGTTAGTACATCTCTTAAAAGTTTATCTTTATTTGTTTCTACTTTTTCTTTTGGCATATATTCTCCTTTTGAATTGTTTGTATCAATATATCTATCATTTGACAAACAACATGCTCTCTTACATCATTTCTAGATAGACCTGTACATTGAAAACCATATACACGCACCGCTTTTTTAGAAGCAAAAGCACAATAGACTCTTCCTGCTGGTTTTTCTTCCCAGGCACTCGGACCTGCGTTGCCCGTAAAAGACACACAATAATCCACATCCATAATTTCTCTTGTGTTTTTGGCCATGGCATAGGCACACTCTTCACTAATTACACCATAATTTTGAATTAAGTTCACATCCACATGAGCTAATACACTTTTCATTGGTGTTAAATAAGTCACTAAACAACCTTTTAAAATAGCACTTGCCCCAGGAATTGA
>ENA-ORKM01000236-ORKM01000236.1-human-gut-metagenome-genome-assembly--contig:-NODE-236-length-11077-cov-4.16721_pt1 | contig 11077 bp, 6 predicted proteins | sample MGYA00243059_ERZ508807 | MGnify/ENA primary metagenome ERZ508807 (study PRJEB26277, sample SAMN04329813) | human gut metagenome | biome: human-associated habitat | host: Homo sapiens | place: USA... | reverse complement strand
GGAGGTGGATTCAATCACTAGTGGGGCACGGGGAGCGTCGGCAAGATACCACAGTGCGGCTTTCCTATAATCGGCTATTTTCCCGGCAGTCTGTCCGCGCCAGTCCTTTTCAATAGGCATGAACCCTTTGTTTCCTGCCTGGAAATGAGCATGGTCGGGGGCGGAGGCGCCACATCGGGGACCGTTGTAGAAAATGGTATATTCCGTCAGCGCCTCGGCCAGCTCCAGCATATCGGTGAAGCGGGAAGCGATGCGTTGGGGAGTATGCGCCAGTTCCGGTATCGTCAGGTGGCGAGGGAAAATGGGGAACGGATGCTCCAGAATATGGTAGTGCCCGCCAAATGGGATACCTTTCTGTACCGGTGGCAGGTTTGCCGGGCACAGAAAGCATTTTCGTTCCTGAATGGACTTGGCATCCACCTTGGCACCGGAGGAAACGATGCGTGCCGGGTTGAACTGTACCTTATAGGGTATGCCGTTTACATTCAGCTCTTTCACCCGCACACCGGAGAGGGCAGCATAATTGTTGCGTGCCGTCTCCCAGGATGCCAGTTGTCCGGTTAGAAGATTGTGTATCGTTTGATTCATGAGCTTGTCTGTTATTTGATGATTTACGGTGTGCAATCACTTTTTCTTGTTCATTGCTATGCGTGCTTGGAGTTCCCAAGTACGGATACGGTCTTTGTAAAGGTTGTGTCCGTTCATTTTTACAATATCCAGTGAGGCGTCGGAATTGTCGTCCCAACGGCGGCAGAGGTAGACCACGTCGTACACACGTCCTATCTGGTATTGGCGGGAGAAGTTCAGTCCCAGTGCATAGTCTTCGCCATAGCTGGTATTGGGTACTTTCACTTCGCGCAGCACCGGGGTATAGAAGGCGCGCGGGGCACCCAGACCGTTGATGCGGAGGGCGTTGTTGCGTCCGTTTGCCGGAGTCCATTCCTTGTGGTCGATGATGCCCGGAGCAATCATGTTCATGTTGAAGTCCGTCATCATATAGGTGCCTACCACCATGGCGCAGTTCTGCTCGTAGAAGGCGCGGACCATGATGGCGAGTGTATTTTCGTCTTTGTATACGTCATCGCTGTCCCGCCGCACGGCAAACTTGCCGCACTTGGGGTGGTGTACCCCCATATTCCAGCAACCGCCGATGCCGAGGTCGGTACGTTCGGGGATGATATGGATGACGCGTTCGTCATCCTTGAATTCATCGATGGCCTCCGTAGTGCCGTCTGTGGAATGGTTGTCGATGATGATAAGATTATATTTAAAGTCTGTCTTCTGCATCAATACAGATTTGATGGCGTCACGGATGGTACGGATACGGTTGCGCACCGGAATGATGACCGAAGCTTCATACTCAAAGTTACCGGCAGAGAACTCAATCTTCTTGAACTCCGGTGCCAGATATCCCCCGATTTCTTTCAGATGTTCGGTACATGCCAGCTCCATCTCTATCTGGCGGTCACGGTGTTTGGGGTCTACTTAGTCGAAAATCTTTTCGCCGCTCTTGCGGGTATCGTTTTCCACCTCGCTGTATAAGTATTCGTTGATATGTACCAAGTTTGAATGTTGGCTCAATTTCAAGCGCAGGTCGTAAAGTCCGGCGAAGTTGTAGTCAGACTTCATGTGTCCGGCGGCTTCCTTTAGTTTTTCGGTGTTGAAAAGGAGCAGGGAGCCAAAGTTGAAGTCATCCCTCAAGGAACCGAATTGGTAGTCGATTACCGGAGCGTTGCTCTGCTTGCCGTCTGCTATTTGGTAGTGGTCGGCATATACCATACCGGCGCTTGAATCTTCAAGGATGTGTATCATACGTTCCAGTGCAAACATACCCATTTCGAGCGTAGTCTCTTTGGTATAAAGCAATGTGTATTCTCCCTTGGCTGCATTAGCAATAGCTTTGAGAGTTGCACTGCTGTAGGGCATGTCAACAAACAATATTTCGCAGTCCGGGAGCGATTCCAGAGTGGCATCGGTCGTGATTAACCGGATTTCTTCTATAAGTCCTGTCGCCTGTAGGCTATTCACTGTTTTTTCTACTTGTTCTTTTCCTGCGTAGGGAAGAAAGCAACTGATTTTATTCATGATATATCTTTTAATTTTTAATTCTCAATTTTTAATTCTCAGAAGTCCCACTTCCCCGCTGGTTGCCGTGAATAGAACTTCGTGGCCGTTCAACGGAACTACGGTACTGATGAGTGAATTTCCTATTTTATGTTTCCACAGTACTTTGCCTGTTTTTCCTTCCAGTGCGAAGATAAGTCCTTCTTTGGTACTGCCAAACATGACCCCCTCTTTTTCCACTTGCATGGAGGGGGCATGCTCATAACCGAAACCTACATGGGTTACCCACAACTCCCGCGGAGTATCTCCTTGAGCTGCATAGCAAACAATGCTGTCGTTCATCGTTTTGCTATAGATACGTTCACCGTCTTCGGAAAGTCCGATGGTCTCGCGCACCATGGACTGGAAGGTGTGCCACACGGTATTGCCCGTATGGATGTCTATGGCGGTCATGGCGCGTTGCGGGTCGGTAATGAATACTTTGCCGTCGGTGGCTACCGGCCATACGGCGGCTGGAGAGAAGTGCATACGGGTCAGTCCGCCCGTCCATTTCCATAGTTCATGCCCGTTTGCCTTGCTCAGGGCATACAGTGTATTGTCCCATGCGCCGAAGATAACTTTGTCTTCCGTCACCAACGGCTTGGTCTCGATGTAGCCCTTCTCGTTGGTGTAGGCCCAGATTACTTTGCCCGTATGGATGTCTATGGCACGGAAAGTGGCGGCACTGGCACCGATGTATGCTCTGCCGTCTGCGATGGTCACGGCTCCGAGCACCGGTTCGGCGGCTTCTACCGTCCAGAGCAGGCTGCCGTCTTTGGCGTTCAATCCGTAGATGTGACGGTCAGCAGACCCGAATACAACGATACCCTCGCTTACGGCCGGAGTACCGACAATGCGCTTGCCGGATTCAAAGCTCCATAGCTTTTTACCGTTTTTCAGGGCGTAGGCTGTCAGCTGTCCCATATCGTCTCCTACGAACACTTTATCTTTTTCTACGGCGGGAGAGCAGTAAATGCCTGCGCCCGTCTGCACCATCCATTGCTCCTTTACTTGCGGATACTCCTTGTTGACCGAGAAGTCAGGATATTTCTCTGCCTTTCCGTTGCGGTCGTAATACTGTCCGGTCAGCGAGAATGCTGTCCACTGCTTCTTGGGCTCGCCGATACGTTGCGTGTATACCCGGATGGAATCCCCGGTTACTTCATAGATGCCGTAACCCGGTTTCCCTTCTTTGTCGCACAGGTTGCTGCGCATCAGTACGCCCGGAATGCCGTCGTAACGTAAATCCCGGTTGCTGTGGTAGTGTCCGCCGATAAACAAGCGCACGTTGTAGGGGCGGACGGCATCCGTCACCTCATACCAATTGTCCACATCACCTTCCATTAGCGGGTAGTGGGTGACAAGTATCACCGGTTTGTCTTTGCCGTTTTTATCCATTTCTTCCGTCATCCAACGGATATCTTGCGGCACTACATGCCCGTAGGCCATACGCATCAGCGGACCGGAGTTGAAGCCGAGGAAAAGGAATCCCTTATGCTCGAACTCGAAGCGTTCGCCGCCAAAGATTTCTCCGAAAGCGGTACAGCCGGAGTCGCTCCATTTCGTTTCATGGTTGCCTAGGACTACGTGGTAGGGGACCTTCAGCAAGTCAAGGCACGATTTCACTTTTTCCATGGTAGTACGGTCGCCTTCTTCGGTCAGGTCGCCCGTCACCAGGACAAAGTCGATACTGTCGGTGGCATTAATCTGTGCCACGGAACGCAGCAGGTCCTCTGTGGGATTCGGATTGTTCGGGGTCAGATGAATGTCCGTCAGTTGGGCAAAACGGAATGTCCCTTGCTGTGCCTGCATCCCCAGGGGGAGCAGGCAAGCCATCAGGACGATTATTAACAGTCTTCTGTTCATAGATGATGATTGGTTGATATTACTTGTTGTCATTGAAGAATGTCAGTACAGCATTCATGAATGCCTCTCTTTCAGAATCAGTACGTATGGATTCAAAAGGGAATCCCAATACAACAGTCTTGTAGTCGCCTTGGTAGGCCACACCGGCACTCAGGTTGTTTTCAGAATACCGCATCACGGTGTGTGCATCTTTGGTTGCCGGTTCAATGGCGTCCGGTGATTCCACCACATACGAATCGGCATTCAGCTCATTGTGATAGGTATAGTTTCCTGAAAGGGCGGGGAACGGAGAAGCTACGCTTTTCACCTTACCCATTGTAGCCGCTTGTCCCACACGCCACTTATATTTCAGTACTTCCATCGCAAATTTCTTGTCGGCTTCGTCGGCGGTTGCAAGGCGGTTGTCCCATAAATCCGTTCCTACAAAAGCGCCCGAAACAAAGATATTTCCCCCTTGCTTACTATAAGCCGCAATAGCCTCCTGCATCGGTTTGCTGAAAGTCTTGAACTCCAACGGTTTTACGCCTCCCCGTCCCATCTTGGTCTGGCATTGCTTCCCAAGTATCAAGTCCACATACCTATACTCCCTCATATCCACCGGAATATTCTTCTCTCCCTTTCCTACGGGGGAGAGACTTTCATTACTAACCGATACAAACGAATATCCCGCTTTCAGGATAGCGGCACCATGTATGGCAGGATAATCGAACGTATTTCCTGCGATGACTTGGGTCTCGTAATTTCCATAACTGTCGCCGAAACCGGAGGCGTCGTCGTCCATCCAGGGAATGGAACGGCGGTATTCCTTCATCTTGCCAATGTAGCTGATGTCATGGATATAGGGGACCCCGTGGTCCTGCTCATCCAGAAATCCGGCAAGGAGGGTGTCGGCGGGGGCCGTAAAGTCGGCAGGGGCACTGATGCGGTCGAATCCGTTTATCACCAATACGGTACCTTTGGAATTGAACGCCCGTCCGGCGGAAAGAATTTCGGAAGGGAAACTTTCACCGCCCTTGTTGACAGCGGTTACCTTGTAACTGCATACCATGCCGGCGGGGAGCGTGGTTCGGTAACTGTTGCCGTCCACCAATACTCCGTTGTCGAAATCCCCGTCGCCGATACGGGTATAAACAATGTATTTCTCTGCTACGGCAGTTGGTTCCAACGCATCCGCTACGGGTTGCCAGGTCAGTTCCACTTCGTTCTCGCTGGTCATGCGCAAGGCCATGTGGTCTACCGGTAACGGTTGCACTACATAATCCATGTGGTATTGTGAGCAGAGGAACTGAAGCATACCTTTGTAGATGGCGCGGCTTACGGTGAAACGGAAACGCGGGTCCAGTCCGTAGCGCATGTCTGCAAAGTTTTGATGGGAAAGTAGTTCGAGTAGCATGGTAGGTACGCGGGGTACACGGGCCTCATAGTAGGATTGGTTCCATTTGCCTCGGCGTGTCCATTGGGGTTCGTAGAGGGTACGCACGTCACGCACGATGTTGGACTGAATCAAGTCTGTCAGGTCGTGGCTCAAGTAGCGGGATGCTCCGTTGGCGAATTTCTCATTGTAGGCGTTGGTATAGTAGATGCCGAGTGTCCCGATGATGGAATCGTTCAGTGTAGTTCCTGCATCGGAGTGGAAGGCAAAGGCCATGTTGACAGGGATGTTCAGCCCTTTTTCCGTCGGGTTCACGGCAGAGCCTCCGGAAAGGTAGTTCACCCAGATACCACGGCATTTATAGTCGTCGGTATAGTCATTCTTGCCGTTGCTTTCTGAATATACGCTGTCCGGTATGCCTGACCATTGCAGCCAGTAGCGGGCGGCTTCGCAGAAACGGGGATAACCGCTGCCTTCTCCCCGGGCTATGTTCCCCATGCCGCCGCCTATCTTCACGGCGTCGGCAGTGATGATTCTTCCTACTTTGGAGGAAAGGTTGTTCAGAACGACTTTGCATTCATTGTTCCGGCCGGCATTGAAGCCGAAGGTGCCGAGGTAAATCCAGGTGCCGCCTCCCATTTGCTGGTTTACCTTGAACTGCGTGGTGCCGCCTTTGTGATAGACGGTGTAAAGGGCATCGTCCGCGCTGTTTGGCTAGGTTTGGTAAGAGACGTATACGGCGTATTGTCCGGTCGAAGGGATTTCGGGAATCCATTCGGCGGTGCTTGCGTTTCCTTTCTTGATGTTTCTATGGCGCGGTAGGTGCCTTCCTTGAAAGGATTCTCAAAGTCTATGTATTGGGGGCGCAGGTGGGCGAAGCCTTGTCCTTCTCCCTGACTCCAGAGCTTGTCACCGTAATTTTCTGTATAGACGGAACGGCCGGTCAGGCAACCGGCATTGTCTTCGATGACTTCTGCCGTCTGGCAATCGCGTTCGCGGGGAAGCAGCACATTGGCACCGGCATTTTCCAACATCGGTACGAGGAAGGGCAATACGTAGCTCTGGGTGTAGAGGTCTTCCACTGTCTGGAAGATACGCGCACGCTGCCATTCCCAGCGGTCGAGTTTTGATTCGTAGTACCAGCCGTGGCTTTGCCTTAGGGCGATATGCCGGTTATGCAAGCCGTTGGTGGGGGTGTAGGGGGAGGAAACTTCGGTAACCAGAGGCTTGGAAGCGACGGGGCTGAATGTCTTCGTCTTTTTGTCTTTTTTACTGCGCAGGGCTTGGGGAACCAGTTCTTCGATACTGCGCTTGTTGGTACGGATTTGCAGCTTGTATTTGGCAAACTCCGCCGGCAGCAGGGCGCTTACGCCTTGGTAGATTTCGGCCACATTGTCCTCACGGAAAGGAATATAGGCACAGTTCATGTTGGCAAACAGTTGCAGTGTATTTCCTTCCACAGCCACTGAGTCGATGCTGATACGTCCTACGGAAACTTCTTTTCGTGCGGTGGTATCCAGGAATTTCCCGATTGCCTGACGGACATCCGTCGGAAGTCCTTGCGCGCCTCCCGCGTGGGGGAAGAGGGAGGCGGCAAGCAGACTAAGTAAAAACTGACGTCTTACATTCATAGATGATGTATTAAGTTAATTGTTCTTTTTATCTTTCTTAATCAATAGACAGAGACCGATGAAAGTGAACAGTGCATTGAAAATCAGCAATTCGTAGCTGAATTGATAACCTCCGAACCAGGCTTCGGAATTCTTCTGCAGAATGAAGCAGAGAACCGGGGAGGCGATGGCAACTAACGGGATGTACTTGTCACGCACTTGTTGTTTCATGAAAATGCCGAAAGCAAACAGACCCAGGATAGGACCGTAGGTATAGCTTGCCAGAATATATACAGCGTCGATGACACTGGTGTTGTTGAGAAGATTGAATACGAAAATGGTGATTCCCATGACAACCGCCATGCCGATGTGCACTTTCTTGCGCATCTTCACAACCGTCTCTTCCGACTTGCCTTTCGTTCCCAGAATGTCTACGGTGAAGGAAGTGGTCAGCGCGGTGAGTGCCGAGCCTGCGGCTGAATAGGCAGAAGAAATCAGGCCGATGATGAACAGTATGCCCACAATGGCAGGGAAATAGTTGCCGGTGGCAATCAGCGGGAACAGTTCGTCACTCTTCTCCACCGCAATCTGCTGGTTGGCGGCAAAGATGTAGAGCAGCACGCCCAGCATCAGGAAAAGCAGGATGACGAAGAACTGCGAAATGACACTGGTAATCATGTTCTTCTGTGAGTCCTTGAAGTTCTTGCAGCTCAGGTTGCGCTGCATCATGTCCTGATCCAGCCCGGTCATGGCAATCATGGTGAAGGCACCGGCGAGGAACTGCTTGAAGAAGTACTGCTTGCTGTTCACATCGTCGAAGAAGAAGATGCGGGACATGTCACTGTCGGCAATGGTGCTTACCATACCGGTAAATGACAGATTGAGGTCGGAAGCGATATACCAGATGCAGAGTACGACCGACACCACCAAGCAGAATGTCTTCAGAGAGTCTGTCCAGATAAGAGACTTTACGCCACCCTGGAAAGTGTACAACCAGACCAGTGCCACCGTGATGGCCACGTTCAGTAGGAAAGGCAGTCCGAAAGGTTCGAATACCAGCAGTTGCAACGTCAGGCATACGAGGAACAGACGGACAGCGGCACCGAGCATTTTGGTGATGAAGAAGAACCAGGCACCCGTGCGGTAGGAAGACATGCCGAAACGGTTCTCCAGATATTCGTAGATGGATACCAGGTTCATTTTGTAGAATAGCGGTACCAGCAGATAGGCTATGATGAGCTGTCCGGCAATGAAGCCCAACACCATTTGCAGATAGCCGAAGCTGCTGGCGGCAACCATGCCGGGTACGGATACATAGGTCACACCTGAAATGGCGGAACCGACCATGGCGAACGCCACGACATACCAGGATGACTTGCGGTTACCCACAAAGAAGCCGGCGTTGTCTGCCTTCCTTCCTGCAATATAGGATACCGTGAACAGTATCGCGAAGTAGGCGGCTATGGTGATGATTACGGATAGTGGAGTCATAATGTTTATTTACAATTTGTTCATTTACAATTTACAATTTGCCATGCGGCGTTTCTTTAGTATAAACTGTTGTACCTTCCCATTTACTTTTGAATTGTACCTTCTCTGAAATTGTACATTGTAAATAGTGAATTGTACATGTCTTTATTCTTCGTAGAGCAGGTAGGGCTTGCGCTGTACCTTGAATTTCTCTACGTCGTCTTTCCATCTTGCCTTGATTTCTTCGGCGCTCTTCCCTTCCTTTATCATTTTGCGCACGTAGTCGGTGCCTATCAACAGTTCGAAGAAGGAACGGAAGAAATGGTCGTCCATGTTCAGATTCCGGTAAGCGTCTATCACGTAACTCAAGTCAATACCGCGTTTCCAGATTTCCTCGTCGCTCATGTTGCTCAGGTTCACGCCGTGGCAAAGCTTGCCCAGCTGGGGCGGATTCTTGGCTCCGGGAACACTGCGCGGGGTGAAGCTGTAGCTGTAGCCCGTCATGTTGGGATGCCCGTAGACCTGGAAGGGGAGGTCGGTTCCTCTTCACAGACTGAGCGGAGCGGCCTCGTAATAGCAGGTCGAGGTGTACAGATAGATGGACTTCGTGTTCGGCAGATTGTGGGACGGGGGAATCGGCAGCTTGTATAGGGTCTGGTGCGTATAGTTCTTGCAGGGAATGACGGTCAGGTCGCAAGTGCGTGACGCCGGCAACCAGCGTTCGCCGTTTACCATCAGGCCCAGTTCGCCCAGCGTCATGCCGTGCACCACGGGAATCGGCAGCCAACCTACACCGGATTTATATTTCATGTCCAGTATCGGGCCGTCCACGTAGTGTCCGTTCGGATTGGGGCGGTCCAGTATCAGCACCTTGCGGTTGTATTCAGCACACGCGTCCAGCAGCCGGCACATAGAGGCATAATAAGTATAGAATCTTAGGCCTACATCCTGGATGTCTACCACAAGGATATCAAACTTGCGCATGGATGCTTCGCTTGGTTTTCCGGATTTCCCGTCGTACAGCGAGAGGATAGGTACTCCGGTCTTCTTGTCTACCGAGCTGGACACGTGTTCGCCTGCGTCGGCATCTCCTCTGAAACCGTGTTCAGGGGAGAAAATGGCTACTACATTGAACTTGTTTTCCAGCAGAATGTCCAGCAGATGCTTGTCTCCTATCATTCCTGTATGATTGGAGAATATGGCAATTCGTTTATCTTTTAGGATTGGAAAATACTCGGAAGTCTGTTCATCACCTAAAATAACTCGTTCTTCTTGTGCCCGGCACAGTAAAGAACTACATAGCACAAAGGCTAAAAGCAGCAGTTTCTTCATAATAGTATTATTAAGGAGGACGTTGTTTGCAACAAAGATACGTTTTATTTTAATATCAAAAACACTTATTTGGGTATTTTTAGTATTATCAATCATAATTTGCAAATAGTCAACTGTTCACCTTATTAATAATGGTTGAACTGCATCAACTGCGTACGGAAATACTTTTTATAAAAAGAGTGAGGGCCAAGTTTGCCCTCACTTTGGTACAATCGGTGGGAGTGCCGGTTCATTCTTCTATTCTTACCAGATGATAAAGTGTTCCCCGGTTCGATTTCTTGTTGAGGATGTCCAGCTTGCGGAGCGTGCGCCCGAAAGCTGCTATCCGGTTGATGGCCAACTTATCCCTCGTTTTCTGTTGCAGGTCGTTGAAAATCTGCATGGCTGTGAGCCATTCGCCTTCTTCGCTCTCCTCCGCGCCACGGAAATGGCAAAGGAAAAGTTCTTCCAATGGGTCTACCCGCTCGAATTCCCGGTTGTACTCCTTTACGATTGCTTCGTCAGTGTCGTCCAGCCAGTAGCGTTCACCCTTCATGATGTCGTGCATGGCTTGGGCATAGAGCTGGTGATAATTGATAGTGACGTTTGTCTGGATAGGACCGGTCACTTCGATGCAGATGAAACGGCGACTTCCCGACGGGTCGGTCAGCAGGTCTTTCAGATTGCTGGTCCCGATGAAGGAGGCATAGCGGCGCAGATCCTGAATAGTGCTACCGTAGGGCTTTCGCATGTTGGCAACCGGTTTTTGCAGGAGGTGCTTCAAGAAGCCTTGCTGATTGGCGTTTATCTGGTCGAATTCGTCGATGTTAATCAGAAAAAAGCGGCCAAGGCTGCGCTCCGCTTCCTGCTTGCTCTTGAAGTCGATACTGTCGGTGTAGCCGAAACGCAGCTCCGGTGGCAATAGGATACGGCAGAAAGTACTTTTGCGGTAACCTTGCGAACCTACGAGCAGGGGCGAGGTATTGTTGCCGTGCTGTTTGTCGATTCCCCGCCAATGTGCCACCATGCCAAGAAACCACCGGTAGAACAGTTCCCTCCAGTGGGGATTGTGGCAGGGCACGAGGTCGGCCAATGCGCGGATGCGGTCTTTGCCGTCCCAGCGTCCGGTGTTATAGAGATATTCTTCGATGGGGTTGTATAGCGGCACGTAGTCCGAAGACAGGAAGCGGGTGATGTCGCGGTCCCACACACGTACTCCCTCTTTCAGTGCCTTCATGGCGATGCTGCTGCGTACGCGCTGGTCGGCAGGTTGGAAGTAGAAGTGGATGGAGTCGCGCTGCCGGTATTCCAAGTCGCCAAGCACGGTGTTGTAGCGGAATGCGTG
>ENA-ORKM01000235-ORKM01000235.1-human-gut-metagenome-genome-assembly--contig:-NODE-235-length-11102-cov-11.9638_pt1 | contig 11102 bp, 8 predicted proteins | sample MGYA00243059_ERZ508807 | MGnify/ENA primary metagenome ERZ508807 (study PRJEB26277, sample SAMN04329813) | human gut metagenome | biome: human-associated habitat | host: Homo sapiens | place: USA... | reverse complement strand
CTGCGCCTTCCGGTACATAGTAGGTCTTTTGGCCGGTGGCTGCGTCAGTGCTGCGCAGCTTGCTGGTCACATCGCTGCCGTCGTATTTCACAGTAACAGTGCCGCCGGTCACGGTCAGCGGGTGGCAGACCAAAGCATCGGGGTCGAACTCCCAACCGGCATGGAGGGTGATGTCATCCGTAATTGCGGTTTCTTTCACATCAAACTTGCCATCTTCGGGCTTGCCATCTTCGGTGGTGTACCAGCCGATGAACTTGTAACCCGCACGTTTGGGAGCATTGATGGCATCCAGATCGGTTGCATTCAGATCGTTTGCTATGGTCTCAGTGATTTTTTCGGTCGTATAAACCGGCACCTCAGCGTGGTCGGTCAGGTTATCGGTCAGGTAGTTGGTCAGGTTGCCGGTCAGGTCGCCGCCATTGGCATCAAAGGTCACCTTGCAGAGGTAAAGAAAATTGCGGTTTTTCAGTTTACCATTGTCATTATAAAGGTACCAACTGTTATCATTGTCTGCAAGCAGATCTTTTGCGTGGTCCCAGTCGTTGTTGTAGTAGATGACACAATCAGTCGGACAATCTCTCAGACTGGCTTCGAAAGACTTAAATCCAGCAGGGAGTATAATGCATTTCAGATGGGAGCAACCTTCAAAGGTTTTGCGATAGTAAATATTCTCACTGTACCCGTTTTTAATTTCTTTTACATTTTCCGGGATGGTGATCTCGCTCAGGTTGGAGCAATGCCAAAAGGCACCCCCGCCGATCGTCTCAATATTCTCACCTAACGAAAGCGTTGTAAACTTACAACAACCAAAGGCTACGTCTCCGATGGAAGTAACGCTTTGTGGAATGGTGATGTTCTCCAGATCAAAGCAATCAAAAAAGGCATGATTGCCGATGGAAGTAACGCCTTGTGGAATGTCGACGGAGCGAATGTTGCGACCAATTTGGTACGAGTTGTGGGGGTAGGGAGAAGCACTCGCATAGCCGGAAAATGAATATGCTCCCAAACCGGTTACAGGGTGGTGGTCCAACTCTGAGGGTATGTCGATGTCGTAGGGGCCATTGTTTGCTGAATCAACATTGCCTTCTGAATCAACAGGGCCACGAAAATATTTGATGGTTGCAGTATCGTCTTCTGTATTTATCGTATATTCATACTTGTAACCGTCAACGATGGCTGTACGTACAGTTGACGTATCTGCTGCAAATGCTGTGACTGCCGACAGGGGCAGCATGGTGATCATCATGCAGACCGCAACCAATAAGCTGATCAAACGCTTAGGTTTCATAATTTTTTACTCCTTTTCCATGATATTCCCAAAAACTCTCTCTATTTCAACCAAAACAAAAGAGCGCCGCACCGGCCAAACGGCTGGTACGACGCTCTGAACCCTTGTAGACCCGCTGCGCGCTCGCTCTCCTGAAGGGAAGCCGACGCATCTTCACAAGGAGGTGCAAGGTTTCGGATTACCTTACCCGGAGAGAATAATGTGCGGCTGGCTGCCATATTACAGGCCCTTGTAGCTTTGCGTCGCAGCCTTTCGACTGGCTTGCCGATTCTTCAGTTTTTAGCAGGAATAGCATATTGCACAGGATAAAATACTCTTTTTTTTTTGTCAATATGACGAAAATAGATTTGGAAGAGTGTACAAAAAAGGAACGTATAATGTTGAAAACAGAATGAGAACAAAAGCGTGCAGCAGAACAAGATCTGCCTGATTTTATGGAGAATGCAGCGCAGGAAAAATGCCCCTGACCGAAAGAAGCCGGTCAGGGGCATTTGGGGTTGCTGCAGCGGGCAGGGTCAGTGCCTGCGCTCGTACTTCAGGCGCTCCCGCAGCTCGTCCAGAGAGCGGTGCTTTTCGCCGTGGCGCAGCTTGGGGTAAGCGCGGAGCATACGGCCCTTGCCAAAGTACTTGGAGCTCCGGGTGCGGGCGCGCATCTCCTCGCTGCGGGCCTGCAGTTCTTCGGCCAGCTGTTCCAGACGGAGCAGCTCTGCCGTGCGCTCTGCGGTGCCCTTGGCGGCCAGCTTGACGGCAGCGGCGGCCTCAGAGGCATTGAGCCGGGCCTCCTGGGAGGACTTGCGGGCAGCCTCCATGGCCTCGTCGGCCTTGGCGCGCAGGGCGGCAGCGGCATCCCGGGGGCTCAGTTTGGCGGCATTGTCCCGGGCCTCGGCAGCTGCCAGCTTGAGCTGCAGGCGGCTCTCGTCCATCTTCTGGTCCACGTCCATGGCGGTGGTGCCCAGCAGCTCGGTCATGGCATCGGACACGGCGTGCATACTGTCGGCCACCTTTTCCAGAGCATCCAGCTCACGGGCCAGGTCAGAGGCCGCAAAGGCGGTCACCACCACGTCGGCGGCGTAGCAGGCGTACAGGATGCACATGAGGACAAAGCCCACCATCTGGGGGACCATCTCCACAAAGCCCGCGATCACGGGGTGAACGGCCTTCATCACCACAACGGTGCCAACGCCCCACAAAAGGGAGAACTCCAGGCAGATATATCCGCCGATGTTGAAGGGGAAGTCGCTGTAATCCCACCACCGGGTGTGGTAGAGCTTGTAGAGCGCCCAGCCGCCCACCAGCTCCAATACGCTGGGCAGGATCACGCCGCCGAGATAGAGCAGCAGCAGGTTGTCTGCCAGCGGCGAAAGGGTGAACAGCACAATGATCATGCCAAAGCCGTAGATGGGGCAGACCGGGCCGTTCAGAAAGCCGCGGTTCACCAGCTGGCCGGTGGAAACGGCGGCATAGATGACCTCCAGGCACCAGCCCAGGCAGGAGTAGATCAGGAAAAACGCCAGGATCTGATACAGCGAAAAGCCGCAGACCATGGTGTTGACAAAAAAGGACATCTTACTCCTCCTTTGCGGCGGCAGCGGCTTCCTCCGCAGCCTTCCTCTTTTTCAGGACCTTGGGTTCGATCCAGGTCACGGCGGCATCGCCGGGCAGCTTTTTGGCGATCAGGGCCTTGATCTTGATGCCCATCTCGGTGAACATGCCCTCGTGCTCGGTGCGGATGTTCCACTCCGGCTCGTTCTCGTGGAGTCAGGGCCTTGAGCTTGATGCCCATCTCGGTGATCTTCCCCTCGTGCTCGGTGCGGATGTTCCTCTTCGGCGCGTTTTCGTGCAGGTCATTGGTCTTCCAGGTGATCTCGTAGCCGGAAGCGGGGAAGTACTCCAGGCTGTCGCGGAACAGGTCGTCGTCATCGGTCTTGAAGTAGATCTCGCCGCCGTCCTTCAGGAATTCGCGGTACTGGATGAGCTGGCGGGGATAGGTGAGCCGGTGCTTGTTGGAGGAAGCGTTCTTGCTCCACGGGTTGCAGAAGTTGATATAGATGCGGCTGACGGTATCCTGGGCGGTGAGCACGCCCTTGATGCGCTCGATGTCGGTGCTCATGATCTTCACGTTGTCGATGGGGCGGCCCGCAGCCTGATAGGCGGCTTCGATCTTGCGCTTGGCGAGGATGAGCACCTTATCGGTGATATCAATGCCCAGATAGTTGTTTTCCGGGTGGGCGCAGGCCAGCTGGGAGATGAAGCCGCCCTTGCCGCAGCCCAGCTCCAGCACAAAGGGCTGCTCCGGGCGGGCATACTGGGCGTGCCACTTGCCGCCCCAGATCAGGGGCTCGTGGACGTGGAAATCGGCGGCCATCAGCTCATCGTGGGCGTAGGGTTTGAAACGCATTCTCATAGTTTGTAATTCTCCTTAAAATTAACGTGGCTCGCCCTCTCAGGCGCTGACGCGCCAGCTCCCCCAAAGGGGGAGCCTTTGGCAAAAACGGATGGTTTTTCGCACTGCCAAAGCCTCTCCCTTTGGGAGAGGTGGCTTTGCGAAGCAAAGACGGAGAGGGCGAGGATGCTTACCGGTCTTGCTTCCGCAAAAATTCTTCCACCTGTTCCGGCTCTGCGGCGCAGCTTCCCTGACAGATGCCGGGCTTGCCGCCGCCGCGGCCATTGAGGGCGGCGTTCAGGGCTTTGGTCAGGGCGCGGACATCACCGCCCGCCTGGGCAAGGCAGTAGCCGGTGCCCTTTTCGCTGGGGGTCAGGGCTGCGCACAGGCCGGTGGTGGCTTCGGTCAGGCGGACAGCCAGCCGGTGCAGGCCGTCCGGGTCCAGCCCCGGCACGATGCGGATAGCATCCGCACCGGGCGTTACCTGCGCGGCCAGCGCATCAAAGAGCTGGCTGCACAGCCCGAAGTGGGTGAATTTCAGGGCGGTGTACTCGTCATACACCCGGTGCACAGCGTTGGCCGTCTCGCTGGCCTTGGCGCTGAGCAGGGCACCGATCTCTGCCTGCCGCGCCCGCATGGCCTGTGCGGCTTCCAGCGCGCGCCCGCCGCAGACGATGCTCAGGCGCACGCCGCCCTTATAGTTTTCAGCGGCCAGGATCTTGATCTGGCCCACCGCGCCGGTAAAGGCGGTGTGGGTGCCGCAGCAGGCACAGACATCCGCCCCGGGGATGGTCACGATCCGCACCTGCCCCTCGATCTCCTTTTTGGAGCGGTAGGTCAGGGCGGCCAGCTCCTCCCGGGTGGGGTAGGTGATGTTCACCGGAACATTCTCCCAGATGATGCGGTTGGCGGCAGTCTCGGCCGCTTTCAGCCCCTCGGCGGAGATGGGGATGTTCGTGTCCATCCGCACGGCATCGGAGCCGATGTGGAAGCCCACGTTCTCGGCCCCGAACATGCTGTGCAGGATGCCGGAGAGGATGTGCTCGCCGGTGTGTTGCTGCATCTTATCGAACCGCCACGCCCAGTCGATGGCCTGTGCCGCTTCGGCCCCGGGCACCGCCCCGGCGGGCAGGGAAGTGACCATGTGCCAGATGACACCCGCCTGCTCGTGAACATCGGTGACGGCCAGCACCGTGCCGTCGGCAAGGGTCAGGGTGCCCCGGTCGGCAGGCTGGCCGCCGCCCTCGGGGTAAAACACCGTGCCGTCCAGCGCGATGCGCCCGCCGCCGGTCCGGCTGTCCGGCTCTGCGGCTAAAATATGCCCCACCGCCTCCCGGCGGTAGGCATCGTGTTCATAGTATTTTTCGGTTGGCTGCATAAGCACCTCCTAATATAAAAACAAGTATACCACGTTTTTTGCCTGTGGAAAATAGTCTGCGGTTATGTTATGATAGAAAACAGACAAGCCCCAGCAAAAAGTTTGAGACGAGGAAGGATTTACAATGCGTGAAAGTGGTATTCTGATGCCGGTGTCCAGCCTGCCCGGCCCCTACGGGATCGGCTGCTTTGGCAAAAAGGCAGAAAAATTTGTGGATTTCCTTGCGGCGGCAGGCCAGAAGATCTGGCAGATCCTGCCCCTGAGCCCCACGGGCTATGGGGACAGCCCCTACCAGAGTTGCTCTGCCTTTGCGGGCAACCCCTATTTCATTGATCTGGATGCTCTGAAAGCCGAGGGGCTGCTGACAGCCGCCCAGCTCAAGGCCGAGCCTTGGGGCAAGGACCCGCTGAACGTGGATTACGGCACCCTGTACACCAGCCGCTACAAGGTCCTGCGTGCCGCCTATGCCGCCTGGCGCAGGCAGTGTGCGGGCCAGCACGGCTGTGCCCATTACTATCCGGATGCGTACTATGCCTTCACGCTGGAAAACGAGGGCTGGCTGGAGGATTATGCCCTCTACATGGCCCTCAAGACCGCCAACGGCATGAAGAGCTGGACCCAGTGGCCCCGGGAGTACCGCAAGCGGGAGCCGCGGGCGCTGGAAGCTTTTAAGGCAGAGAACGAGGAAGAGATCGGCTTCTGGAAGTTTCTGCAGTACGAGTTCAGCATCCAGTGGAAGAAGCTGAAAGCTTACGCCAACGCCAACAACGTGCAGATCCTGGGCGATATCCCCATCTATGTCTCGGCAGATTCCGTGGATGCCTGGGTGGGCGGCCCGCTGTTTGAGCTGGATGAAGACGGCGGCTTTGCCCGGGTGGCAGGCTGCCCGCCGGATTACTTCTCGGCAGAAGGCCAGCTCTGGGGCAACCCGCTGTACAACTGGCCCTACCATAAGCAGACCGGCTATGCCTGGTGGATCCAGCGTGTCCGCCATGCGCTGGGCATCTATGACCTGCTCCGCATCGACCACTTCCGTGGTTTTGACACCTACTGGGCCATCCCGGCAGACAGCACTACCGCCAAGACCGGCAAGTGGGAGACCGGCCCCCGGATGGAGCTGTTCAACGCGCTGGAAGGTGCGCTGGGCAAGCTGCCCATCATCGCCGAGGATCTGGGTGAGCTGTTCCCCAGTGTGCGGGAGCTGCTGGCAGACAGCACCTTCCCGGGCATGAAGGTGCTGCAGTTCGCGTTCGGCGGCGGGGACAGCGAGTACCTGCCCCACAACCACGTCAAGAACAGCGTGGTCTACCCCGGCACCCATGACAACACGACGCTGACCGCCTGGTGGGACGAGAGCGCATCGGCCAAGGAGAAGGCTGTGGCCGCCGCCTACCTGCATCTGACCGGCTATCAGCCCACCGCAAAGGAGGTGGCCGCTGTCAGAACAGAGGCGGCCCGCACCGCGCTGCTCCGGGCTGCGCTGGGCTCTGTGGCCGACCGTGCCATCATCCCCATGGCCGACTGGCTGGGCCTGGGCGAGGAAGCCCACCTGAACAGCCCCGGCAAGCTGGGCGGAAACTGGAGCTGGCGCGCCGCCGATGGGTTCGACACTGCCGCGCTGGCCAAGCGCATTCTGGCGGAGTGTGCCGTGTACTGCCGTACATAACCGGGCCGGAAACCCGGAGTGTGTTTAGCAGTTTGACGAAAATGTAAAAAATTGCGTTAAAGTTTGTGCGTTTTGCTGGAAACGCCCGGCACAAGATGGTATAATTCCGGTAATGGGGCTGCGCTTTTAGCGGCCGTGTGGCAAAGCTGTGCCGGAAGGGAGAGAGCCGGCACCGGATAATGGGGAAAAACGCATGAAAAAAGAATGGACGGAACAGGATCTGCGCGCCTTTGCAGAAAACGCACAGACCGCCTTTGAGGACGTGACCCTGACGGAAGCCGATGAGGAGACCGCGGACACCTGGCAGGACGATGGCCTGCAGGTGGATTATGTCCTGCGCAATGGGCAGGTGGACTGCGTGCTGCGCCGCCTGATCGAGGCGGACGGCAAGCTCTGGCAGCTGCAGATGACGGCTCCGCTGGCGGGCAGCGACCTGCCGGAGGATCGGATGACCGCGCGGGAGCGGGAGCTCTGCCGGGACGATATGAATCACGATTTCCTGACCGGCGTGTTCAACCGCCGCTATTTTGAAACGGAGTTCTGCACCCGGCTGGATGAGTGGACGGATGCTCACCGCTGTGCCTCGCTGGCGCTGGTGGCGCTGGACGATGAGGACGGGATGCGCACCCGGCAGGGCGATGCCGTGATGAACCAGTTGGTCTGTTTTGTGGCCAACCAGTGGAAAAAGTACTACGACCGCCCTGCAGAGCGGGTGGTCTGCCGCCTGACGGACACGCTGTTCGCCATCGGCTGCGCGGATAAGAACTGCGCAGAGCTGGCCGAGGAGCTGAACGGCATTTATGCCGAGATGCCCCGCGCGTGCGTGGCATCGGTGGGCCTGATGCGGCGGGTGCCCTTTACCCAGTCCATCGGCTGCGCCTGCACCGGCGAGGTGCGGGGCAAAAACTGGGACGCGCTGTATCAGCTGTGTGAGCAGCGCCTGAAGGCGGCCCAGACCGCCGGCGGCGACCAGATCTGCAGCAAATAAACCGAATGCATAAAATCCCCCTTTGCGGTACAAGCTAGTGCCACAAAGGGGGATTTTTGTATGGAAAACCAGAAAAATGATAACCTGAATCTGCTGGAAGCGGTGGTGCAGAACACGGAGATGGGCAAGAACACGCTGGAACAGATCGTGCCCATGACTGAGGACCCTGCCTTCCGGGCCGAGCTTCTGCGGGAGCGGAACCTCTACCGGGAACTGAATCAGGAGGCCCACACCGCCATCGAGGCCTGCGGCGGCACGGCTCAGGGCCAGAGCATCATGGCAAAGCTCAACACCAAAATGGGCATCGGCATGAAAACGCTCACCGACAGATCCACCCGCAATCTGGCCGAAATGCTCAGCGAGGGAAGCAGTCAGGGCGTGATGGACTGCATCAAGAGCCAGAAGGATTATCCCGATGCGGCTCCCGGCTCCAAGCGCCTGATGCAGAAGCTGCAGGACCTGGAGGAAGAGAACCGGCTGAAACTGGAGCAGTTTCTGTAAAGGCCGCTCCGGCTGCTCAGAGTGCTTCCACCATGGCCGCCACGATCCGGGTGGCGGTAGCCACGTACTCGGCGATGCTGAACTTCTTCACCACCAGCACCTCGTGGCCGTCCTCGTCGGCATTGTCGCTCATGGCGCGCAGGATGACGCAGGGCACGCCGTTCTTGGCGGCGATCTGGCTCACAGCGGCACCCTCCATCTCAACGCAGTCGGGGGCGCATTTGGCCTCAATGGCGGCCTTGGTCTCGCTGTCACCCACGAACAGGTCGCCGGTGGCGATCTTGCCGGTCAGGGCCTTGACCCCGGCCTCGGCGCAGGCTTTTTCAGCGGCGGCGATGAGGGCCGGGTCACCGGCGTACTCCTTCAGGTAGGGCGGGTTCTGGCAGATCATGTCCAGCTGGGCATCGTGGTAGAGCACCGTCTTGCCAATGACCACATCACCAATGCCGATCTTGCTGGTCATGTTGCCTGCAATGCCGGAGAAGATGATCTTTTCGGCACCGTATCGGGTGATGAGCACCTGAGTGGTGGCGGCGGCATTGGCCTTGCCCATGCCTGCACAGCAGACCACCACCTGCTTGCCTGCCAGCGTGCCCCTGTGGTACTCCACGCCGCCGTAGGGCTCCACGGTGACGTTTTCCAGTTTTGCACACAGCTGATCGACTTCATCGGGCATTGCGCCCATAATTCCGATAATCATATAGATGTCCTTTCTCCTGGGCAAAAGTGTCTCCCACGCGCCGCGCGGGAGACACTTTTATCATACATCAGACGTTGAACAGGAACTCGATCACGTCGCCGTCCTTCACGACGTACTCCTTGCCCTCGGTGCGCTGCAGGCCCTTGGCCTTGACAGCGGCATAATCGAAGTTGTTGGCTTCCAGATCGCCATAGCCGATGACGCTGGCGCGGATGAAGCCGCGCTCGAAATCGCTGTGGATCTTACCGGCGGCCTGAGGTGCCTTGGTGCCCTTGCGGATGGTCCAGGCACGGCACTCCTTTTTGCCGTCGGTCAGGAAGGAGATGAGACCCAGCAGGTCGTAGCTGGCAGTGATCAGGTTGTCCAAGCCGCTGGCCTCGATGCCCATCTCGGCCAGGAAAGCCTTCTTCTCCTCGGGGGAGTAGTCGGCAATGTCCTCTTCGGTCTTGGCGCAGATGGGAATGTAGCGGGCCCCCTCCTCGGCGGCGCGGGCGGCCACCAGCGGGACATAGCGGTTATTCTCAATGCCCTCCATCAGGTCATCCTCGCCCACGTTGCAGGCGTAGAGCACAGGCTTGGAGCTCAGCAGGCCCATCTCGTGCAGCACGGCCTGCTGCTCGGCATCCCCCTCGTCAAAGTCAAAGCTGCGGGCGGGCTTGCCTGCGCTCAGGTGGTCGGCCAGCTTCTGCAGCCAGGCGGCTTCAGCGGCAGCGCCCTTGTTGTTGCCGCTCTTGGCAGCCTTGGCCATCCGGCCTGCGCGGTTCTGAACGACCTCGAGGTCGGAGAGGATCAGCTCGTAGTCAATGGCATCGATGTCAGCAATGGGGTCCACGGCCTCGGCCTTGGTCACGTCTTCCACCACATGGATGATGTTGTCGTCATCAAAGCAGCGCACCACATGCACGATGGCATCGCACTCGCGGATGTGGCCCAGGAACTTGTTGCCCAGGCCTGCACCCTGGCTGGCACCCTTGACCAGACCAGCGATGTCTACAAACTCCACGATGGCAGGTGTCTTTTTGTTGGTCTGCCAGATCTCAGCCAGCTTGTCCAGCCGCTTGTCCGGCACGGCCACGATGCCGCTGTTGGGCTCAATGGTGCAGAAGGGGTAGTTGGCGGCTTCCGCGTTCTTGGTGGAGGTGATGGCGTTGAACAGAGTGGACTTGCCGACGTTCGGCAGACCGACGATACCTAACTTCATATAAAATACGCTCCTTACACGTTTTTTTGCATAACGATACAACTATCATTATACGCGATGAAAACCCGGAGCGCAAGGGGATGGGCGCAAAACAACGGATTTACACGGCGGGAGTTCTATATTATACTGTTCTTAAAATACGAAACGATTTCCAGAAGGGAAGGCAGGAGGATGTTATGGAACGCAACGACCCGCGCTATCAGGCTTATGTGGAGATCCTGAAGGAGGAGCTGATCCCGGCGATGGGCTGCACCGAGCCCATCGCGCTGGCCTATGCGGCGGCAAAAGCCCGCGAGGTGCTGGGGGTGCTGCCGGACAGCGTGCAGCTGCAGGTGAGCGGCAGCATCATCAAGAATGTGAAAAGCGTCATCGTGCCCAACACCGGGCACCTGAAGGGTATGGAGGCGGCGGTGGCGGCAGGCATCATCGCCGGTTCCGCCGAGAAGGAGCTGGAGGTCATCTCGGAGGTCAGCGAGGAAAAGAAGTCTGCCATCCGGGACTATCTGCAGACGGTGCCCATCACCATCGAGCACACCGAGCAGGGGCATGTGTTTGACATCGTCGTCACCGAGCGCTGCGGGCAGGACTACGCCCAGGTGCGCATCGCGGACTACCACACCAACATCTGCCGCATCGAGAAGAACGGCACGGTGCTGTACGAGGTGCCCCTGCTGGACGAGACCGTGCAGGAGGATGCCCGCGCCGACCGCAGCCTGCTGAACATGCAGGACATCTGGGACTTTGCCGAGACCGCCGACCTGCGGGACGTGGCAGACCTGCTGGAACGGCAGATCCGCTACAACAACGCCATTGCAGAAGAGGGCCTGCTGGGCGACTACGGTGCCAACATCGGGCGGGTGCTGCTGACCACTTACGGCAACGATGTCTCCAACCGCGCAAAAGCCAAGGCCGCCGCCGGCTCCGATGCCCGCATGAACGGCTGCGAGCTGCCGGTCATCATCAACTCCGGCAGCGGCAATCAGGGCATCACCTGCTC
>ENA-ORKM01000219-ORKM01000219.1-human-gut-metagenome-genome-assembly--contig:-NODE-219-length-11695-cov-3.92826_pt1 | contig 11695 bp, 14 predicted proteins | sample MGYA00243059_ERZ508807 | MGnify/ENA primary metagenome ERZ508807 (study PRJEB26277, sample SAMN04329813) | human gut metagenome | biome: human-associated habitat | host: Homo sapiens | place: USA... | reverse complement strand
TGGTAATAAGCGCAATACATGTTTCTAACCATTTACAATGACTGTATGACCTGCATAGTCTCCACCTTGGAAACGAACAATCATATCCGCCTTTTCTGCTAAAACATCGACGATTTTTCCTTTACCCTCATCGCCCCATTGGGTACCTACAACTACTTGGCTTGACATAAGAGCCTCCTTTTAGGTATGTTCTTTACAATACCTAATTAATTATAAGTAACCCTCATATTATTGTCAATTGAGATTTTTTAAAAAAAGAGCTTGCACAACCATTTAATTCATGATATCATTAACGGGCACTTAGGGGTATCGTCCAAAGGCTAAGATAGCGGTCTCCAAAACCGTTGATGTGGGTTCGAGTCCTACTACCCCTGCCATCAAGCTTTCTATGCTATACTAATTAAAAAGCGAATATATATATTCGTCCAGTTTGAATAGTTATAGTTTGGATACAAAATAAAAGGTAACATTCAAAATTTGGCGATGGAGAACATTGCCTTTTATTTTTTACTAATTCAAAGTCATTCAATTTTCAAATAACTATCTACCGACAGGAAACACTTATGCAGTTTCCTGCTTATTTTTATTCATATCGTCACGAATCAATCGTTTGACATAAGTTTGATATGGAGTTTTCAAAGATTCTACCCATTCAATTAAATCTGATTCAGTTTTTAAATTAAACTTTAAAGGCTTTTGAATTAGATTCTTTTTGGCATATTCTGCTTCTTTTTCCAGCTTACGTTGCTTAGCATCATAATTCATCTTTGTAATTTCCTTTCTACGCCTTTATAATAATGGATATCCATTATTATGTCAAGCGTTTACAAAAAAATTTTACAACAAATTCATTATATTTAACAGTACCAATTCTTACTATGGGTTATAACTACAACCTATTCCTTGTATGAGAATACATACTTCATAACCATTCAATACGATCCCGCATATAACCTATTGTTAAAACTCACGAAAAAAAGAGAGGATTCCCGTCCTCTCTTTCTCTATGCCAAAAATGGCATTCAATGTACTACTGAATTATATATCATGAACAGTTCAAAAACAAATACATAATATCTGTTGCTAATCAGTCACTAAACTTTATAAACTATATTCGTAACATCGCCTAATTCAAAATCATACGTAATATAGCTGATATGAGCCTGAATCAATTTTCGTTTTGTGACACGATCTGCATAGATCAGCAGACGAATTCCCGATTCATCAAATTCTTTTATTTTCTTGCCAATATCAAAAATCATTTTCTTGACTTTCTTCATAGAAAGGTCATACGTTGTAACATCTATGCTTCCGTTAATATAATCATCTAATATTTGTGATCTTCTATCTTTAAAAAACAACAAATCATCTTCTAGCTTTTTTAGCTGTTCGGATGTTTTGTTGCTGTTGATATGCAAACCAAGTGGTATAACAATCTGATTAAAGAGTTTATCTTGGTTGACACGTTTATTACATTTTGGACACCAGTAATAATAATAGGTGTGTCTGTATTTGTTTTTTGTTTTTACAGTACTTACGTGGTCGCATCGTTTACCACACTTACAATGTACAATTCCATGAAATAAGTACATTTCCTGGTTTGGTTGTGATACGTTTCTATGCGTTGCTTTTTCTACCGCTTTATAATATAGATCTTCATCCATAATAGCAGGAACTACATCAAGATACTCTACCCCATGGTATTCAAAGATTCCTATATTTCTTTTGTTTATTAAACAGTTACGGATAAAATACCATTTCTTTTTCATCCCATACGTTTTCTCTAAATATATTCTTAGATCATCAATCCAATATCCCTCATACACATATTTTTGAGTCATATCCTTGATGATGTCAGCTTCCTCTGGAACAATCTTTAGAGCATTTTTATCTCTAGTCCATCCAAATGGATCTCTACCGCCATACGGATATTTACCACTTCTTACCATCTGTTCTAAACCCGCAACAGTACGTTCACTTATTACCTCACGCTCCCATTGACTGATTACCGATAAAATACCAACTAACATTCTTCCATTGGCCGAAGAAATGTCTATACGATCTACAACCGCTACAAGCGAACAATCATATTCCATTACAGTCTTTATCAATTTATACGTATCTATAACGCTTCTGGTAAGCCGATCCAATTTAAAAGCAACAATAGTATGTATCTTTCTTTTGTACACATCATCTAACATTCTTTTCATCTCAGGTCTTGAAAGATTTTTAGCAGAATATCCATCATCCTTGTAAATCTTCACTTCATCATTTGGAAAATATAAATCAATATATTTTCTGCACTGTACTTCCTGATCTCCTAAACCATATCCATTGTGTGCCTGATCGAAAGTCGAAACACGCAAATACATTGCAACAAATTTTGTCATAAAAAACCTCCATAGGCTCACCATGGTAACATAATCAGATTTCCATTAACTATATACTCACAATTCTTTTTAATTATCAATCGTGGTATATTTGTTCCTTTAAAAATTCTTCCTTTTCAGCATCATCAGGATGTAAACTAAAAAATCTTTCATACAATTCCACATGTAATGGAGTCATTTCTTTAGTTGCAAAAACATCTATTCTATCCTTATAAGTCATGATATGTAGTTCCTCTATATTTAATAATTTCAACAATTCACATAACACATCACTTAATTCATCTATATCCGTTTTTATAACATAAGATTTTTGTAGTTTTCTTGATAGTCTCTTCGATTTCTTTTCTTGTACCATATAACATCAACCTTTCATACATATCAATCATACAAAAAAAGAATTATTTGTCATCGACCGAAATTTCAAAATCGGTCGATAGTAAAGTAAAAATTAAAAAAAGCTATTCCATATAATATGAAATAGCCGGCTATCCAAATTTGTTAGGAAGATGAACAGCTCTAACATTATAACTTTCGACTGTTCACCTGTCTAGCTTTATTCATTTGAACAACTTCATTTGCTTCTTCTTCAGTACGATACACTTTCGATTCACGTACTCTGATACCAGAAGGTCCGTCATTGCCATTATTTGTAGCAAATTTTATTGTTACAAATCCCCCGCCTGAACGTATGACAGTCGCTTCTTTTACGAAAACTGAACTGGAAACAAAGTACACTTTGTCCCCTTCTTTATATTTTGATACCATTTTCTATCCACCCGATTACATTATATACTAATAGAATCACTTCAACAATAAATCCGAAGATTCACATGTGGATTCAAGATATTTCAAATACTGAATATACTTCTTTGCCATCATCTGTCGTCCACATTCTTCCATGAACTCATAATCCGGTTCATTGTTATCATTGACAGGAAGCATAACACATGAATGAACCATTCGGCTAGGTCTCCACTTCCTTGCATATGCAAAACAAATACCCTGATTTTTTATCATCTGTGATAAAAATAATCCCAAATATTTATTCATTTTACAACTTCTCAACCACAAAGGATTAACATCGTGAGTACACGTAAAATTATCTGGTTGATAATATGTATAACCAATAGCAGAACCATTATTAACTACACAAAGATGACCTTTTGAAAATATTTTTTTGTCAAGCGGTTCATTTGTTCCATAGCCAAGTGCAAAGTAGTACAAATCAGATTTGCATTTGTCTTTGCACTTGTCTTTGGAACAAAAACACGTATGATATGAGTTCTCATATCATAATCCCCAGCAAAAGACTTCCTATCATCATTTAGAAAATTTAATTTAAACCATTTATAATTTTCTCTTTCATAATCAAATTTCGCATTTTCAATTATTTTAATCAATGTCTGTTTAACTAAAAATTCACTCGACATATAACATTCCTCTTACTTAAGGCAAGTTGCCTTAATTCTATTTTTTATTCAACAGCTGTGTTTTAAAAGCAGGATATTTTCTTCCGTTGAATTCATGCGGTTCTGAAAGAATATCAAGACCTGCTGTATAAGGCACTCCGCTTTTATTTACTAAATCGATCTTAGGCAGTTTATGAGCAAGCAACGCTTCTACTTTTTTATTTGTAAAATGGTATTCTGCACCGAAAATCTTTTGCTTTTCATAGAGTGCGAACGAACATTTTTCTCTATCCTCTTTACTGTGCGTAAAGAATAAACCTTTAGCACTTTTAAACGCATAAACAGGTTGGTTGCACCATGGACAGCATCCTAAAGATTCAGGTTCATTTTTAAACTGAGATTCCGGCATTTCCTTGTTGCTTGCATTTTCAAAGTACTGATTTAAAAAAGCAATTGCATTTCGAACACATTCATCTACTGTGATTTTTGAATTGTATACTTTTTTTAGGTCTTTTTGAAGTTCTACAGTACGCTGTGGTGAAAGGTCAAGATTTGATTTATTTAAAAATTCAACCATGTATCTTCCTTTATCTTCAATCGAATATACATTGTTTGTCAAACTGATGTATCCCGTCTGGATTGCTTTATCAATAATTCCTGATCGAGTTGCTTCTGTTCCAATTTCGCAACCACTCAGTAATGCCTTATATTCATCATCTTCTGTATCAGTTACCTTTTTGAATGGATGGACCATCCAATTACCAAGGCTTTCAACTGTATATGGTTTAGGTGGCTGTGTTTTCTTCTCTACTGGTTTAAAATCAACATCTAAAGTTTGATTTATTGACAGCAGTGGAATAGCTTTATCAACTGAATCCTCACCATAAACACGCATCCATCCTTTTGATTTAACAGCTTGACCCTTGATTTTTAAGTCATTTGGGAACTGTCTGCCAACGTGAATCGTTGCTTCTGTTTCTGTAACGATACAAGGTTCTTTAAAAAAAACAGAATTAAAACGGGCAAAAATAGCCTGATATACCTTCTTTTCGTTTGATGAAAAAGAATCATGATTGGCTATTTTATCAGTTGGTATTAACGCTGAGTGAGATTCAATTTTAGAATCATCGAAAATTCGTTTTGAATCTTTTAATAGCAGAACATTGTTCTTGTCATGTACTTCCAACAGGTGTAGAACGGTCTGCTTTTCATTTTCACTCAGATATTCTGTGTTGGTTCTTGGATAGGTTACAAAACCTTTTTCATATAAACTCTGAACAATGGATAAAGTTTCAGCCGGTTTTAATTTAAATTTCTTACCACAGAAGCCTTGTAATTTACTCAAGCTGAACAGCTTCGGACTTTGTTTTTCGACATCCCTTGTTTGAATATCTGTTACGATACCTTTATTGGAATTTAGATCGTTACAAATCAAATTGATCTTGTCATTCTCATTCAATGCAAATTTATCCTTTAAAGATAGTTTCAATCCATTAACATTCGATTCAACCGCATAATATTTTTCGGGAATGAAATGTTCAATTGCAATTTGCCTGTTATATATTTCAATAACAATTGTACAGATTACACTCCCGATATTTAACAGACTGTTTGCTTTTGATGTTATATCTCTTGTTAGATTGATACCTAAAAGCCAGTCTACATACATACGTGCAACACCTTCGTTGTATAAATTATTGTATTCTGAATCAGCTTTACGCTGGTTAAGCTGTGTTACAATCGTTTTATCTGTTTGATCTGGTAACCAGAGTCGAGTAATACGTTTTGATCTATCTTTTAACCCAAAATGCAAAATCAAACGTACAATAACTTCTCCTTCACGATCTGCATCTCCTGCACAGATGATTTCATCTGTTTTACGGTCATTAATCAAAGCACAAATTACATTAAACTGTTCTTTAATACCTTTACCCTTTTTCAACTGGAATTTAAAAGGATTTGGATAGAATGGTAAATTCTCGTTCCATTTGATTTTTTTGCCAAAATAATTATCCATATCCTGTAATGTTAGCAAATGTCCATACGCATAGGTCACGATATAATTTCCATCAGGCATATAGCCTTTATGATTCATATCACTTGTGTTTTGGCTTTTACTGATCGCAGCAGCTATTGTTCTTCCCAGACTTGGTTTCTCGGCAATAATAACCTTCATGAACTAAACCTCCGCCATACACATGTTCAAGATTTTTTGAGAAAAAGTCATATCTTGTTTAAACTTAGGCTGAAAAATAATTGTGTATCTTCCGCCTGCCTGCACACCAATAACTCCAATATATTTCTTTTCATTTAAATAATTCATGTAGCGATTTAAAATGACATCCTTCTTCTCTTCCGGAATAACGATCCAACTTTTATTACAGTAAGGCAAATTGCCTTCTGCCTGTAAAAGTACTTTTTTTATATCCGTCAATTTAAATTCAAACGCATTAATCTGCCAGTTTTCCTGATATTTTTCCAATGTCATTAAATCTGTATTTCCTTCTCTGACTGGACATTCAAACTGCCATTTAACAGCTCGTCCTTTATTATTGTAGCTTTTCCAGAAAGCATCTTTTAATTCTTTTTCAGTTAAAAACATATATTTATCTCCATTCTAAAAAAAAAGCCATACTGGCTTTTAAATCTTTGTTTATAATATTTTATTCTCCTACACCATTAAAATGAGTGGTGCAATTGCTTATTTACTTTCACTGCCATGTGAAAATAAATGTGCTGTACTGCAACCAAAGCATATCTAGATTCTTCTACTTTATACATTTAGACACCAAGCATTTTCCAAACTTCAGTATGATCATATGTCTTTTCTTGTTTAGCTTTTTCTAATTCAATATCCAATTTACGCAAAGCTTTAGAACGTATTCCTTCAATCTCGATTTGATAGTCATAATAGGCAATCATAGCATTTCTCATATCATGCAAAATCTTACCTGCCTGTGTTTTGTCACCATCAGCTTTCTGCAAAACATCTAATGCAATCAAGCATCCGTTTTGTTTATTTCCTCTTTCTAATTCCACATCTGCTAAAACCTCTTCCTCTAGTTCTTCAAAAGAATATTTATTCAACATTTCCTCAGCTAATGTGAAATCCATAACTTCAAATTCTCTGTGACCATAATTGGTAAATAATATTTTTTGAGATTTAAGAAATTTTTCTTTCAACTCTCTTGATCTGATCTTATTCCATTCTTTTAATTCGTTTGCATCCATAGTAATTAAACTCCTTTCAATTTTATATCTACCTATATTTTACCATTTTGAAAGTCGAAAAATGCTAGATATTTGTGCGAAATGACCTTTATTTCATAAAAAACATACGCAAAACTTGCGTATGTAATAATTAAATAATATACCCTGCGAACTCTGTTCAGGGGGGTGTTGCAAAAAATGCACCATATAATATACCAATGAAAAAGCCAACTGGCAACGGCAATTACCAATTGGCAAAATGAAATGAAAGAATTATTAGAGCGTCTCCTTCACTACCATGTGAATTTGTGCTGTACTTCAACCACAAATGGCATTACAGACTACTGCAAAACATTAACCTTATCACGAATGACATAGGTATAGTCTAAATTCATCTGTACTTTCGGCATTACTGCCAAGGTCCGTGAAACGACCTTATTTGATATATTTTGCCGGAATACCTTCTTCAGCATATCTATTCGTTATTCTCTGACAAAGTTCATGTATAAGGTCATATCACCAGAGCTGCATTAGCACCCCCATCTCCGATAAACTTTTCTTTCCTTTTCGTTCCGCTTCTGCCGCATAAATGGAAAATCATTTTTAACTGCTTTTCAAAGTTTTTTTTCGTGAATATAAGCCCTCCTCTGTGTCGTCCACAACGTGTACTTTTACAAAATCAATTGCTTGCTCTACATCTAATTGCCCAAGCAGTACTCCAAATACTGCAGGAGCCAGTTTGTTAAGTAACTCTGGACAACAAACTGTAATATAATCCTCTGTTTCAAGGGGTGCAAAGGCATAAAAATCATATGCTATAACAGAAGTCAGCGAGATATCATATAATCCATCTTCAGTCATGTACAAACGTGGTGTATGAAGATGATGAGGTTTATATAAGGCATCATTCAGATAATCCGCAGTTCGTGGCCACACTTGTGCGTTGACAAAATTAAACAGTCGCATCACGGTGCTAATATAGTTACTTTTTTTACACCAACTACATGCATTTTCAACGTAATACACTCTTAGTTCCATTTCATTTTCATAAAACCAAATACAAGATTCTAACATTTTGTCAGGACAATTGTTATAGCCTTTGTAAATCATTGCTATGCGAGCTGCACCATTATCAAAGTCTTCTATAAATGAAATGTTATACCTTTTTAAATAAGCACAAAATTTACTTTTTGCATCGAACCTGTTCATTAGTATTATCCTTATCTGTTACCATATAGACTGCTGTTCTGGAGATGAATTTTAGTTTACCATTTTTATCCCTGCTTCTGATAACATTCTTAACCTTACCGTCTCTAACACGAGAGTTGAACATTTTCCCTAATCTCGCCCTTACAATCGATGGCTTTAAATTTGCATTTTCAGCTTTTACAACAGAAATTTCAGAAAATGATGGTAAGTCGACTAACATAAAAGGGTTATCTTTTGGTTGTGATTCTGCTTCTCTTTCAAGTGTTTCCAATGCTGTCTGATAATCAAAAGGACATTGCTTATACATTTTTTCTAGCATAGTTACAAGATAAACATTCACCGTACAGTTGTGTATATCTGCATCATCCTTCAATAATTCAAACAAATCATCGTCAATTGATAAATTAATACGTGCCATGAACCGCACCTCCTATAAATAAATAAGGTTGTTGTGCAACCGTACATCTATATCATAGTGGCATTGTGCAACTATGTCAAGCACCTTTTTTTATTTCTTTTCAGATTATTCATATTAAATTTAACATGATAGGTTACCATACATCATACACAAAAATGCTAGAAAAATGTGCGAAATGAAACATAACAAATTCTCTATCCCATGCCATATAGCAAATCTACATCATGTATCGAATATTCTGTATTTTCATCCAACATATCAACCTCCCACTAATCCAGTAAATCTAACATTTGTTTTTCAAGCTCTTCCTTTTTACGTTCCAGTTCTTCAGATGCTTTGACCATCTTTTTCAGATCGTCAATTTGTGAATTGATTTGTAAAATCTCAGGATCCGTTTTTAAAATCAATTCAATCTGTTCATCTACCTTTCTTTGTCTGTCCTTTTCTAAGACACTGATTCTTGCTTTTAATTTTTCAATTGTTGATTTTCTAGCCATATTTTATATCTCCTTTTCTTTAATACATTTGTCTTGCATAGGCTTCTCTTTGTGCATTGCGTGTAGCTTCCTGCACTTTCTGCTTTATGTCCAGATTTGCATAATAAGCTGTCTGTATTGCATTGCTCATATCATTTACTGTCGCATGACATATCATGTTCGATCTTCGCTGAAAAACAGATTTTATAATCTTTTTTCGAGAATTTCGTTTCAAGTTCTTTTTTGATTTTTCATCATGAGTTTTATTCACTGCGTATTCATTGGAATACTTTTTAGAATTGATTTCCCAATCCAAATTTGTTTTTCTGTTTTCTAACTCATGTAGTTTCTTTTTATCTTTTTCAATGCTAACAACATCTTTTCTACCATTAACAATCGTTTGTAAAATCATATTTCCTAAACGTGTTTCAAGCTCATACATCTTTCTACGATAATACTCGTCCTGTCTTTTTTCATCATTTCCTTGACCATGTACAATACCGCCATTCTCATCTTCGTACTCATCATTACCCGTACCATAAAGTTCCTTCTGCATTTCCTGTGTTTCTTCTAAAATATTACGATATTCGTCCACAAATGGTTTGATTTCGTCCAGTTTATAGATATCCTCAATGATGTCACGAATCTGGTTATGAAATGGACGGATATTTTTTGAATTGTATTTCATGCTTCCCTTTTCTGGAAGTACATTATTTAATGCAATCAGCTTTTTATAAATATGTTCCAGGCCTTTCTGAGAACTATTTGACCTTTGTATCATATCTTCATAGCCATGCAACATATCTTTACTGAATCCTATTTCAGATAAGGAATTCATTAAATGATTCATAGCTTCATTACGTTTCACATACTGCAGTGTATTGATTTCCATTTCACTTGCAATAGACGATCTAAGGTGATCTATCTGATGTTTAGATAGAGTCTGTTTTCGCTTTGTTTGTTTCTTTTCGTAAAAATTAATGTGACAATGTGGATTGTCCGTATTTGTATGATATGAAGATGTCCAAATAACATTATCTGGTTCTAGGTTCATTTTCTTTAAAATTGAATTCATAGATTTTGCAATCAGTTTATCCATATTCCTTTTATCAACAATTTGATTTTTTACTGCAAAATCATGATCGAAAGAAATTATCATTCCATACAATACAGGTGGTTTGTACTGATCGCATATCATCTGCATACGCAATGCGTCAATAGGCTTACCGCCGTTTGTTATACTGCCCGCACTTCCTAATCGGTAATCTGCATAATTGAATGCTTTGTCTGTTGTTACTAACGTCTTATCACAGGCTTCATCACGATCACAGTATTCAAAAGCATCAGCTGTATTTACTGTGTTATTTTTTTCTACCACATTGAGATTTTTGTTGGAATACTGAGTGTGCTGGAATCTATATTTGACAATTATACCTGCCATAGATTAACTCCAAGCATCCGAAAAAGCATTGTCATTATCAGTGATTTCAATCTCATCTAAATTTCTTTTCACTTCATCCAAATCTTTTTCTGAACCATTTGAATCAATAGACCACAACCATTGAATAAATTCATCAGATTTCATGTAACTGCGAATTACAAGCTGTACCGGAATTTTCGATTCTAAGAGATCAATCTTTTTTAAATACTCAATGACATGAGTAAAAACCGCACCCTCTAAATCATCACGGGTTGACCAGTACCAGTACATATTTTTTGACAATAAAGGTTCTTCTTTTCCGGCACCTTTAGGTGCAATCTGAGAATCTCCATCCAATCGCAATTTGATTCCTGCACCTGCCATTATTGAATAAGACAATACAATGTATCGTGGAATTGCGTATTCAGCTGGTTTCTGGTTTTTAAGCACTTCAACCTCGTCATGTTCCATTTCCTTGTACCATGGATACTTGGAGCAGTCTGGAAGATAAACTTTCATTGGCATCATATTTGAACGAGAAACTAAGATATCTTTACCACTTGATCTGTCTGTATGCAACATTTCATCAGCACGAATTAATTTACGTGCCTGCGTATCAGAAACCTGAGATGACATTCCTGTCATTCTTCCTTGATTATCAGCATTTGTGGTTCTGCTTACTGTTTGTAAATAGCTCTCACCGATATGCTTTGACATTTCTTCACACGAATCGTAATCGTTACTAGAAATAAAAGTCCATAAAGCACAGTTACTTCTTAGAATGGTTGCAATGTTGTCATCATATGTTTTATTCAACTGTCTAAAATCCTGTAAATAAATATGGAACAGCACTCTACGTGAAAGAGATACTGTGAACAGTTTGTCAATATCATCAATCTTTGGCATATTACCAAACTCATCCAAAATAAAATGGACTCTTCGTTTCAATTTCCTACCAGACATTGTATTTGCTTCGAAAACCAAAGCTTGATAAGCACTTGAAAAAATCATTGAAGCAATCGAGTTGTAAGTCTTTTTTTCATCTGGATTGACAACAAACAATGCTTTTTTTCCATTGACGTATGTGTGGAAATCAAAATCACTGTCACTTAAACCACGTGCGACTTTCTGCCCAGTAAACTTTTCCTATTTAGCCAATGCCG
>ENA-ORKM01000194-ORKM01000194.1-human-gut-metagenome-genome-assembly--contig:-NODE-194-length-12484-cov-5.48419_pt1 | contig 12484 bp, 27 predicted proteins | sample MGYA00243059_ERZ508807 | MGnify/ENA primary metagenome ERZ508807 (study PRJEB26277, sample SAMN04329813) | human gut metagenome | biome: human-associated habitat | host: Homo sapiens | place: USA... | reverse complement strand
AGTTCTACTTCAGGATGTTCAAAGAGGATATCCAAAATGTAGAATCAGTATGTAAATCATTTGAAAAAAGAATCCGGAATAAGTATGCCTGAAAAAGATTATGAAAGAGAGAGACCCCTATGTGGGAAGCCGCTAATCCCCTATTTATATTGTATGGTACGGCTTCAATAGTATTGTTAATATTCGGTTTTATTTGTTGGATATTCAATTTGAAACTATGAAAAGATATTACACACCAGACGGAGAACCAGATGAGGCCAAGACCCTTTGGGAAGCTGCAAAGAGGATGGTAATAGGAGTATCAGCCTTCTGCGTAGTCTTCTTACTGTGTGATGGTAAAACAGTTTCTACCACTCTTGATTAAAATAATAATTGGAAAAAATTTGATGAATTCAGGCATTTATCAGAGTTAAAGAGTTATGATTACTCTAAAGGTATTATTCACTATCGAGATGAATATACCGGAGAAAGGCCCAAGGAGTTAAAACTTCATGGGTCTTCTAGTAGTTACAGTTCGGGAATAACTCTACAAGTATCAGGGGCATCAGTTCACTTGGATATGGATGTAGAGGAATTACTGGACCAGTTAACTGAGGATGCGGACTTCTACGAATACTTTGAAAGAAATATGGATTGATATGGCAGGGATAGTAAGATTCAAAGTAAACAAATACGTTCACAGTACCAGAAGTAAAGATGTATTCGACTTCAAACCCAAAGCTCATATTTTATTCGAGGGAGAACGTATTGGTCACATAATAGACCGAGAGGTTTATTTCTACATAAGGGTAAAACATGTGCAGGGAGAACCCGAATGTATGGAATGTCTCAACTACACTCCGGAATTATGGAATACCTTTAGTACTCATCAAGAGGCAAAGGATGTAGTAATAAAACAAGCAGTGGCTATATGGAAAACTCTGGACATATATCATCGACTTAAAAACGTTCAACCAACATACGGATTATGGGAAAAGAAGTAAAGCAAACAAACAGCTGGGTATGGAAGAAAGTATTGGGCATGACCATCCTTGGATGGATAAATATTCTGATACTACAATGGTTATTTATCAGATTGTCATATCATTGGGTATATGTAGACCCTGCAACAGATGAAGATGCTAGAGTAGATACTTTTTGGGACGATGAGAAACAGCAATTTGTTGCAAAAACTTTCTACTACTATGCCATTATCGGGTGTATTTTACCTCTAACTGGGTGGTGGGGAGACTATGTAATGCCGTTCAAATTCAAATGCCGTTTAACTAAAGTAAGGGAGTATTTTGAATAATTCTTGAGATATGAGTACGGTAGAATTTAAGGCTGCATGTGCAGCACATCGTAAGTGTTGTCCTTACAAAGCAACGGGCATGACTAAGTGTGGTGCCAACGAACACATTACTCCTGACGTTAAATGCCCAACCAAAGACTGTTATTACATGGCTAAATTCAAGAAGGTTCTCAAAAAATTATCCGAGAAATGAAGCCATCAACCGTAGCTGAAACTTATAATGAGCTTATGGGCTCTGAATCTCGGGTTAAATCCGTAGAGATTCAAGATGACGGATTCAGACAAAATGTCTATGTTAACATGTATAGAAAACAGGTTCAATGCTTAGAACACATTGAAACTACCTATACCGTAAACGAACCTCTAAAGAATTTAGAAAATAATTTGCAGGGATTAATATTTATATCTATATTTGCATAAACAATAAAAGGGAAAAGCCACAAGAGGTTAACACACTAGAAGCCAAGAACACAACCTCAAAGAAAATGATAAAAATATTTGCATATATAGAAAAGTTCTTCTATATTTGCATTAGGAAATAAGAAATAAAAAGAACTTTTTAATTTAATGTCAAACTTTTAACATTGTAAGCCATGAAAAAGAACAAGAACAACAAGGCTCAGAAACTGGAAAAGACTAATCTGGTCGAAGGCATCAACACTCTAATCGAGGAGAAGGCCGAAAAGGTGGAGAAATCCAAGAAAGCTCTGAAGAAGGGCGAAGAAGAAACAACGGCACAGGTAGCCGAAGAAAAGAAAAAGAAGAAATCCAAGAAGGACAAACTCGTCGCAAAAGCCCAGAAAAAGGTAGAAGCCAACCTCGTCGAGGAGGTGGTAACGAAACGGGAAGTCAAGTACATCTACCCAGCCGACTGCGAAGACACCCTTTCCAGGAAGAAGTTCCGGCAGCAGGTCCGAAACAAGATTCATCAGCTGGAGCTGGCCATGCTCCGAATCGAGAATCAGGATTCGAAAGAGTTCAAGAAGGCCAAGAAAGAATACCTGGAATACAAGAACCAATTCGTCAAAGAATCAGTTGCAATCTAATCTTTCATAGTAGGAGAGGGGTACAGGGCTAAGGCTCTGTCCCCTTAGTATAATCACCTTTAACGATATGAAAGATTATGGTTGTTGGCTTACCAGATAAAGCAATTCAGAAAGTAGATAAAGAATTGCTAAAATTACATAAAGAAGTTCTTAAGTCATATCTAACGCAACGGAATCTTAAGCACAAGTACCAGAAGAAATTCTTTAGAATATACGATTATTACATTTCGGAGGGGAATATAAGAAGATTCTTCTTTCGTCATGCTAAGCTATTCGTATATGCTTTAGTGACTGACCGATTGGATGACATAGAAGACTATGTACCCTTAAAAGATAAGCACCATGTTTCCCGAAAGAGTAAAAAGCGTAACGCTTGATAAGTCTAAAATAACCTATTACCTTCAATCTCAGGAAGGGGTACGATCCCAAGAAGAATACCCTATTAATCCCGAATTATATCAGGTAGAGGACTTGGCATTCGATTGCGGAATAAGGTCAAATCAGTATATCCCTGATTATGCCATAAAAGGGTATTTTAAGGTAGATGAAAATATGTTGCATCCTGTATTCATCGAGAATACTAATGGGCCTCACTTATTATATATTTCGGGAATGCCCAGAAATATTCCGATAGATGAAAGGAATAAGTTTAGGTTCCCTAACCCAGTTTGGTTATCATATTGGGAAGATAGGTATATAGGCTACCTTTTCCAAGTAGTAATTAGAGAATCAGCATTAAAACACTTGATAAATATCTTATAAACAACGAGACACTATGAAAACTGCAGAGTATGTAAAACAGTTCAAATTGGATAAACCCAATTACAACTTTAATCGGGAAAAATTTATGGAGGCATTCGGCCAGGAATTTAAGGACCGAATTGAGGCCATGATTACTGCATGTAAAAAAATGCAGGTGCAGTTCACCTATGAAAAATTCCTGCATGCCATCAAAGAACAGCAGGATAAGTTTTGGCAAATTTCCAAGAAGAAGATAGGTGAGCCTTTATCCGATGGATTATTCTCAGCATTCTTTGCCCTTCATGTAATACCTCTCAGGGCAAACCTATTCCCTAATATTCATGAGGAAATAGAAGAGAGGCGTAAAAAGGCCCAGGAAAGAGAAGCTAAACTTAGGGCAGAGGAAGAAGAAAGGCAAAAAGAAGCCAAAGAGAAAGAAAAGATAATGAGGCCTATATTGGAGGCCGTAGTTGCCTACGGAGTTGCCCAAAATTTGGCCAAGGAGGGCAAGGTAAAGGCTACTAAAGCAAAGGGCAAGGTAAAGGCTACTAAAGCAAAGGGAAAGAAGTAAATCCTAATAATACAAGACTCTAAAGTTACTAAGATTTTATGAGGACATTTTTAACCTTGGCTACTATGGTAGAAGAAAATATCCTGTCTACCTACAAGGAGAAGGGCGAAGAAGAGGTAAATTTGGGGTTTGAATATAAACCTAATTCGGTTACTATAGAGTTAATCTATCCCAAACATGTAGATCAGCTGTTTTTAGGACTTTTATCACTGAGTAACCAGCTTAAGTTCGAAAAACATATCACTGAATTCAAGCTGTCAATAAGCTCATCGAAATTGAAGGTAAGCCTATTCCAGTGATCCAGCAACCTGACTATCAAAGAGTTAATTCAAAAAGGCCCTTGCCATAATAGGGCCTTTTTATTTATTTTCATGGGGATTAACTATTAGATACCAAAATCAACCATTATGAAAGAATCAAAGATAGTTCCACGATTCCCAAGGGGGTTAGGGATAACCCAGTTAGCATTACAAGCTAATGCTGGAGATAATGAAGCTCTTAAGAATCTGACCAAGTTCATTATTCATACCTGGATAGTAAACAATGGGAGATTGTGGGCAAGGGTTTATTCAGTAAATGAGCTCTCAGATTTTCTAAAATGTGAACCGTCAATTATCCAGATGCAGATGAAACAAACGTTTCTAGATAACGGCTTATTTGATCGTAATAAGGTGAATGAGATTGCTGATTCTCTGATGGGAGCTTGTATAGGCTGGGCACTTGAAGACCGTATGGAAATAAGTCAACAGGTTCAAATACTTCGGGATTCTCAAGGTGGAAGATATGCTCCATTTATAACTGCAGAAGTCAATAAAGCCATTGGATTAAAGCAACAGTCCACAACCTCTCTTCAGAGTTTAGTACGGGCAGTGTCTGGTGGCGGTACTGTAAATATCTTCAACCCACAGAACAATCAATTCAACAATACTGGTGAATCTGAACCAGTACTGACCCGTGATATAGCCATGTCTATGATTCAATAAGAGCTTTCTGATAAGGGTGTTATAAAAGAGTTAGAATATGTAGAAAATCAGTATGACTTCAAAGAATTACCCGTTGTTGTTGCAACAAAACAAGAGGGCAATAGAGGAGATAAAGAGGGCTTAACTCTCAAAAAGGCCGAATTGGATAGCGTAACAGGAGACTACCATGGTGCCTTAAAAGTCTTTGAAGAAGACCATCATCAAATCCGACGAGAAATAGAAGAGGGGATAGACTACGAAGAAATAGACCCAGAACTCGAAGATAACCATTGATTTTTATTTGCAAAATTAGATTTAATTTCTTATATTTGTATAAACAAAAAATTAAAAGGTTATGGACTTAATAATTAAAGCTCGGGAGGTTACAGTTAATATAACTGTACAAGGGTTTCTCAAAGTAGTTTCGGCCAATGAGAAAGAGATAAGATTCTATATCTCGGGAGAAGATAATATCAAGGAAGCTTCTGAACAACTATCTAACCACAACATCTGGCATAATCCATATCCTCATTATTTGGGTATACCCTTTACGGCAGGGAGTTTAGAGCCAGGATATAAAGCAGAAATTCAGTTCAATCTATAACACAGACACCTACTATGAAAGAAGTTTTAACTGCAACCAAAGTGGTAGCCAAAATCAATCAACTTATCAACGAAGGTAAGAAGATTAAAGTATTCGGGTTACCTTATCCTCCTTATCAGGAAGATATTGTCTTCACTGATGAAAAAGTAAATCGTCAGGGTTGGTTATGTACTAATAGCAAAGTAACTCTATCCGCATCAGCCTGTGCAACTAAAATAAAGATACATACTATCACGGGTTGGTGCAATCTATTCCAGTATGTAGAGAATGGTAAATATGTAGATACCATATCAGAAGATGGACAATATATCGGTATGCAAGTCATGGATGATATTTGTCCCGGAATGCTATTAGGAGTAGCCCATGCAGATACTTATACAAATCTCAGTATGATCATCAATGTAGAGGATGATGAAGCAAACAACGTGAGGGCTATAACTATAGCCGGACCAGACTTTATGGAGAAGACTCATTATCTTCCTATGAACGAAGCTACTAATTACTTTGTATTCGACAAAATCATGTAACGTTAACCTTTTTATAACTATGCACATTAATAAGAAAATAGACCTTTTAATTCGGGCAAGCAGACTTTACTGCCACTCAATGTACCAAACGTACGACCCGAAGTATTACCCCACTATCAAAGATATAGTACTTAACTTTACTAATAAATTGTTCGGTACAAAACCAGTGGAGAACAAAGTACGGATAGATATTATAAGCCTATTCAGTGATGATATCAAAGACAGACCCAGGTGGAAAGTATATTCCGGTATATGTATCCTCGTAGAGTTTCCTGATAATTCAGCCTTGGAATATAAGCTGTTCAAACATCCTCTCATACCAGAAGGAGATATCTATTACAAACCGGTTCTCATACCAGCTAAGGCCTAATAAATAAAGGACCATTAAGACCTCTTTTCTAGAGGTCTTTTTTGTGTTACTAAGAAAACTAGACCCAAAGGGGAACTAAAGTTTCTAGAACCTATCTCCACCCATAGATACCGAGAAGTTTTATTTGCATATTAAAAATATTATATCTATATTTGTATAAAGAAAAAGAAATAAAACCCTACAATTATGAAAGATTATAAAAAGGTTATGCTCTCGGGTCTCAAGGAATCATATAACTTGGGAAATATTCGGGAAGAAGAGGTAGATTGCATTAAAGAAGCAATCCAGGACACTTACACTGAAATGGTAGAAGAACTGGATTCTCGACTTGGGCTGGAACTCTACGATTATAAAGTAGAGATTAAATATGACCAGGACAGCATTCCTCAGTCATATAAGCATACTCTTTTGGTTAAGTTCCATGAATCAGAAGGAGCAACTCGGATGAATTTCCGAGGGGTATTAACCCAATTGAAGGAGATTCTCTCTACCGGGGATGATGAAGTACTGGTAGGGAGCTGTAACCTGGGATTAGTAATAACCATCAGGGCATGAGTTCAATCAACAAAATATGTAGAGAATACAACTGGGTATGTAAACATATCAAAGGGCCTCTCTATAGAATAAAGATGCAGGAGTTATATATTGAAGTCAACAAAGCAATGAAGGACCCAGGTTTAACTCCTGAACAAAAGCTAAAGTTAATAGGTATTAGAAATATCATAAAATCAAAGTTATGAAAATGTTTGAATTGGTTCCGTATATACTGACATTAAACTCGGAAGCAGAAATAATGCTGATAGAAGACTTAGAACCCGGTCCAGATGGATTTCCCAAGATGTCTAAAGTATTTCCCACAATGATGGTCAATCACCAGACAGGAAAGAAGAAGCTCACCCTTATCAAAGAGGATCATCTGGATGAATTCAAGTCGAAAATCCAATTTATATCAGCACAGGATGATCAACCAAAAAATAAAATCTCATGAAAAATCAAGAAGAAAGTGCTATGACAAGATTCATACTGGTAGTCGTTGCTATTACCCTTATCTTAGTCATGATAGCAGTGATTAGGGATAAAAACCGGGTAAAAGAACCCTCCACTAAGCCATGGATAAATCCCGATGGGAGCTTACCTTATGAAACAGTTAAGGCTTTAGCTCCAGACTATATCGACAGTCTCGAAAGGGCTGGAGAGATTGAGAGATGGTTAAAGGATCGTCCTCAACAAAATGTCCACATTCGCATCACTATCGAAGACGAACGCTGGTAAAGGCCTTCAATATTTATTTGCATAAATACAAAATTATTGCTATATTTGTATATAGGAAATAAGATAATAATTAATTAAATAAATTAAGGCCATGAAAAAACAACCAGACAATTACTTATACCTCCTGAAGAAAGTTCACGGATGGTGCAAAAGACAAGGCATGACAGACCCCGAAATGTATTTCCAATGCACCTTCAGGGAATTTCTCCGGAGATATGGTATGCTCCTCACTAAGATAGAGACCAGAAACAATCAATATGGAGGTCATCATACTTTCACATTCACACCCGCTCCGGGTACGGAAGTATTTGGTGGTACAAATACAGAACTGAAATCAGTATTCGATATTTACGAGTCTCTGGATTATTTCGAATACGAACAAACATGGGTAATCCGCAATCACGGGGGTATCATCTCTATCCGCTGCTACTACCCAATCTAGTAACTCAAAGATAACTGGATATGAAAACACTTAAGTTATTACTGCAAACATTACTGGAATGGGTCATCCTGATAACCGTAATACTGATAGTCTCTTGGGTAATCATCCAAATAAAATACTAATCATGAAACCTAAATCCAATTCAACCCATATCTGCACAAAATGTCAGAGACCCTTAGAAGAGGGAGGAGGATGCTATACCTTCTGTAATGGAAAGAACTTCCTACCAATCCCAGAAGAAAAACCTCAAAACATCCAGGATGTCGTAGGAGAAAACTGGGCAGAGGATGCTTATTACTTATAATCTACCCATGTTATGAAATGCACTGAATCCAGAGAATTAAGAGATCTCTCAATGAATCAATGCAAAGTTATCTGAACTCTACAAGGAATTACCCTCCCGTAAATGGGCATTCCAAAGAAAATACAGACAACATATCCTTAATCTCATCAACCAAATCAAACATGAACAAACCATGAGAAGAAAAGGGTTAAGGACACAAGGAATATGGATAGAAATACCCAAACAATAATCATGGACACTATCACTAAAGACCTCTTCGCCAATTACCTCAAACTCCAGAGGTCAGGAATCATGAATATGACCGATATAGAACAAGGAGCCAGAATCCTAAGGTGTACTCAAGATGAATATGAAACCATCCTCTGGAATTACTCCGCTCTCAAGAATAAGTTCTACCCTAAATCCAAATAAAGCTATGAAAGACATTTTAGTACATTACACCAGTCAAGAAAGGGATGAAGATACTGGGCTTTACACTGATGTTGTATACAAGGGATATATCCAACATTGGCACTGTGGTTCAGGTTATCAAATGGCCATAATCCTAAATACCGAAGGCAGGTTCCATAGAACCACCATAGATAAAATCTGGGTAGAAAAAGAAGATATGCCCACAACCAAATAATAACCTATGAAACAAAGAAAATCAATTAAGGTATCAAAAGAAAAGGCAATCATCATAGCCTCAAACCATAACAACATCCCAATCCTAAAAGGCAAAGGCTTATACAGATTCCGAATTAAGGGAAGTATTAAGGCATCTCAACCTAAAACCAGGATTCTAATACCCAACCAACCCCAACCAAAGAAAAAATCCCAAATATCAATACAATCCTTAATATATACATCCATATATAAGGGCTTATATAAATACATATACTTATAATCATCAATCATATAAGGCTTTTAAGGTTGGCTTTTATCTTAGAGGCCTTTATTTGTGTGTTCAGATAGGGCAAAAGTTAACAAGCAGTCGGTAATACGGGTCCGGACGACGAAGAAGTCCAAGGGCCATAAAATCGGGGTGAGGAAAAAATTTTGGTTAAGGCAAGGGTAGGGCCTCACTGTGTACCCTAAGAGCTCTGGAGCTATCTTTGTTACTATACGTATTAGCTAAGTCGACTTAGGGCCCTAAGACCAGGAGCAAGGCCCTAAAGGCAGCCTTTAAGGTACCTAAACCCCTACCTTAATCAAGTCTATATTATATAATCATAAGTCTCTTAAGGCAAGGTTAAGGCCCATAGCTAAGGCCTTTTCGATAAAGAGACTTATAGCCTCTCTACAGGTCTATATCTGAGAATAGATGAATAACTTCATTGGTACACTTAGGTGCCTTTAAGGGCCTTAATCCCAATCCCTAAAGAATACAATCTATATTATATATATATGCGAGTATTTTAGGGGATTTTGGAACAGGTGTCTAAAATCGATATGCCAGGAATAGAGTATTGGAGATTTGATTTCTCAAGTTAAGGCTTAGTTAGGGCACATTTAGGGTACCTTTTAAGGCCTTTTATGGTAGGTTAAGGTACCTTAATATAGCCTTTATATTATATAAGGATTAGCTTTTAGTGGCCTTTAGGATTAAGGGCCCAAGGCCTAATGAGGGCCCAGAATATTTATTTGCATATATTATATATTATTCTTATATTTGCATAAAGAAAGATAAATAATAAACCCCAAAACATTTAAGGCCATGCTTAATTCTAAAGACTTCACCACTGCCCTGGAAATCATTTCCAAACACCATTCAACTGAATTAGCCATCAATACTCCTAAGGATAACTTCGTGGGATATATGGGTCAATCGGAATTCAGGTTGCATATTAAGAAATGTGTACCGTCAGTAGTTAATAATTTGATTCAGGCAGGTTATATCCTGAATATGGGTCCGGAAGGATTGGAGGTAGATAAAATCTAGCCTTCAAAGGCCTTTATATTTAATTTGCATATATAGTATAATTATATTATATTTGTAATGCAGTATAATAATAATTAACTAATCTTATGATTATAAAAAGATTTGATTTAATTGCATCGGTTAAGGGGTTAATTAAGGATAAGGCTTATGAGGCATGTAACGGGGCTTCGTATTTTATTCCGGGTATGTCCCAGGAGTTTAACTCTCGCAGTGATGATAGTTGGCAGGCTATGTTCCTGGAATATAATCCGACTCTGTATAACGAGGATTACAATGGGATTGCTAAGTTATGCGAGGCAAGCCAGGATTTAATCGGTAGGTTAACTGAGCAATTCAAGGAATATGTTCAAAGTGATTACCAGGTAAACGAAGTTGGTAATGGGATTACCGTGGTAACTTCGAACCGGGCTGGGATTGCATTAACCTTTGCGGATAGTGATTTGGGAATGTATATAACCTATATGGAGACATTGGCATAGGTGGGGGTTGGCCCACCTATTTGCTTTCATTTCTCTTTTCTGTTAGGCCTGCCAACCCAGGCCTTTTTTATTTATGAGCTTATAAGGCCTTTAGGGATTCAACTTGGGCACCATACGGTGCCTTATAGTGGCCATAAACCTTAGGCCCACTTGAAGGCCCTAATATTTAATTTGTGTATATTAAATATTATGATTATATTTGTATAAAGAAAAAGAAATAACTAATATTTAATTCTTACAATTATGAAAACAAATCAAATTAAAAATCAAATTGAGAACCAACTGCAAAACCAACTTGCAACCTTCTCCATGCTCAACTCTGCACTCCCTGCAATCTCCCAAATTGCCCAAATTCTCTCCGACCTTCTCCCTCAACCCGAGGAACTCTATCTCTATCACTCTCACAATTGGACTCTCGATTCTGCCCACGGTGCCGAAATCACCTCCCTTATCCTGGATACCTCCTACCAGGAATCCGACCAGGACTTCGAAACTCCTATAATCGAAAAACTCAACTTCGAACTTAATTCGGACCTGGGCTCTATCCGAATAACCTCATCAAATATCGCCGACGGGCTTATTCTCCTAAATATCTCCTACCTGGAATAAAACCCAGGTTAAACCTAAACTTAGGCCTACCTTATAGGGGGCCTTTTAGATATGTATATGGTTAAGGCCTTATATCGCTTTTAGTAGCTTGGCTTATAGGCCTTTTATATTATAGAGTAAGGTACCTAATGGTACTCAATAAGGCCTTCAACCATTTTCCAATTTCAGTGGAAATGATTGCAATATAAGTGTTCCCATTTGCAAGCAGGGGCATATCATAGAAACTTAATACTTATGGAATATAAGTTTACTTAGTTATAAAATTATAGAATTCTAGATTTCTAGGGACTAAGGCCGAAAATGAAAAGGAACATTAAAGGCCATAACCAGAGGAGTTGAGGTACCCAAAGGTGCCAGCTAAGGCCTAATTTCAATCCAACCTTATACCAACAAACCATCCCACCAACAATAACCTTATACTCAACCTACTATTAAACCCACCTATACCCTAACACCCTAATTCCTTAATAGGCAATATTTATTCTAATCCATTCTATTATAGGAAAATATAATCAAAATTTAGGTCTAAAATTTTGTAATTGAAAATATTTGTTGTATATTTGTAATACAGAAAAGAACTAATAAAAGTTAAACCAATTAAAAATTTTACTACTATGAAAGCAAATGAAATTTTAGCAATCGGCAACGAAATTTTTTCGACCAACGAAAGAAAAAGCATCTACAAAAAAGAAATCTTTGCAGAATGTAAAACCGACAAAGAAAAAAAGAATCTGCGAATGAAGTTGCGTAAAAAGTTAGATACGTTCATCGCTGAATTTATTGCAAGCAATAAAAATATAGAAAAAAGGAAAGCACTGAAAAAGGCTTGGCAAGAATATGCAAAGCAAGTATATATAAATGCAAATTGTATTGTAGATGCAAATGCCAATACAGAAAAAAGGGACACAATCAAAAATTTCTTACTTGCAATGAATGAAAAAGAAAGCAAGTAAATAAAATCGAATAGGGGACAAATTTGTCCCCTATTTTTAATAAAATTTAATTTTGCGATAGGGACACCGTGGCCCCCTTTTACTGCTAGATGTTTTTGAGAACCTCGCATTAAGCTCTCCCTGAAAGGCACCTACCGAATAGGCACATAACCACATCCCCCTCTCCCTACACAAAATGAAGAACCCTACCGAGGGCTCTTCACAAAATTTTCCCAGGATATTTTTTGGCTCCTATTATAAGGCTCATGATTTAGCCTTATATATCCCTATAAGTCTATCAAAAGCCTTAACCCTTACTTCACTATCCCGCCTACTCCACCAAAATATTTCTCGAAGGGTCACCATATGGTTTTGAAAATCACTATAAGCCTCAGTAGTTTTATCCCCACCTA
>ENA-ORKM01000189-ORKM01000189.1-human-gut-metagenome-genome-assembly--contig:-NODE-189-length-12909-cov-5.87272_pt1 | contig 12909 bp, 10 predicted proteins | sample MGYA00243059_ERZ508807 | MGnify/ENA primary metagenome ERZ508807 (study PRJEB26277, sample SAMN04329813) | human gut metagenome | biome: human-associated habitat | host: Homo sapiens | place: USA... | reverse complement strand
AAGCCGCAAATACCGATCCTTAATTTTACACATTACGAAAACAAATTTTAACAATTCTTCAAAATCTCCCTCATCACTTTGAACATCCTTACTTAGATAGTCGAGAATATATTGACGAGAAACATCAAAATAAGGCCATCATATGTGTTACTGGAGATAAAGGGTTGGCCGGTGCCTACAACCTTAATGTTTTAAAGCTAACTGAACAAATCATTAAGGCTCACCCAAACTATAAGCTCTATATGATTGGAGAAGTTGGAAGACAATACTTTTTAAGACGACACATTCCAATTGAAGAAAGTTTTCTATATACAGCGCAAAATCCAACTTTGAGTCGTGCAAGATCCATTTCGAGTAAAATGCTTGAACTGTATGCTGAAAAAACAATCGATGAAGTATTAATTATCTATACACGTATGGATCAACACAATCAATTTACGGTCGATGTTGAACAGTTACTTCCTTTGTATCGTTTAAATCAGGAAGTTGAAGTTGGTGGACAAACCATTCACTCCATTCAGTTAGAGCCAAGCCCTGCTGAATTATTAAACATTGTCATCCCTGATTATTTATCTGGATTTATTTATAGTGCTCTTGTTGAATCTTATGCATTAAACAATGTCATCCCTGATTATTTATCTGGATTTATTTATAGAGCCCTTGTTGAATCTTATGCATCCGAAAACTTAGCGCGTATGCAGGCAATGGATTCAGCGAATAAAAACGGTGAAGAATTATTAAACAGTTTATCTTTACAATACAATCGTCAAAGACAAGCAAAAATCACACAAGAAATAACAGAGGTTGCAGCTGGTGCCAAAGCTAGAAGGCAACAGCTACAAAAGAAGAAAAGGAGTCAATCCACATGCAAATAGGAAAAATCACACAAGTTATGGGTCCTGTTGTAGACGTACATTTTGATGAAACGCCACTTCCATATATTCAAACCGCTTTGCAGGTTGATAACCACGGCAAAAAAGTTGTAATGGTTTGATGAAACGCCACTTCCATATATTCAACCCGCTTTGCAGGTTGATAACCACGGCTAAAAAGTTGTAATGGTAGTTATGCAGCACGTTGGAACCGATACAGTTCGTTGTATCATGTTATCGCCTAGTGAAGGCTTACAAAAAGATATGCCTGTCTTATCTACAGGAATGGGCATTGAAATTCCAGTTGGAACACAAAATTTAGGTCGTTTGTTTAATGTTTTGGGAGATACAATCGATGGAAAAGAAGCGATTGATACAGATACATATTGGCCTATTCACAGAAAACCACCAAAATTTGAAGATCAATCTCCTGTTACAGAAGTTCTTGAAACAGGAATTAAAGTTATTGACTTATTAGCACCATATGCCAAGGGTGGAAAGATTGGATTGTTTGGGGGTGCCGGCGTTGGAAAAACCGTACTGATCCAAGAATTGATTCGAAATATTGCCAGTGAGCATGGAGGCTATTCCATCTTTACAGGTGTTGGAGAAAGAAGTCGTGAAGGAAACGACTTATATACTGAAATGAGTGAATCCGGTGTAATCAAGAACACTGCACTTGTCTTTGGACAAATGAACGAAAGTCCAGGAGCCAGAATGCGTGTTGCCGAAACCGGACTGACTATGGCCGAATATTTCCGTGATGTTGAACATAAAGATGTATTATTATTTATCGACAACATCTTCCGTTTTGTACAAGCTGGATCAGAAGTTTCTTCTTTACTTGGACGTATGCCATCTGCCGTTGGATATCAACCTACTTTAGCTAATGAAATGGGACAACTTCAAGAACGTATTTCTTCCACAAAAAATGGATCTGTTACTAGTGTACAAGCTGTATACGTTCCTGCAGATGATTTAACTGACCCTGCTCCTGCAACAACATTCGAACATTTGGATGCGACAACCGTCTTATCTCGTAAAGTTGTTGAACAAGGTATTTATCCTGCTGTAGATCCACTTGAATCAAGTTCAAGAATTCTTCAACCCGATATTGTAGGTGAAGAACACTATGAAACAGCTCAACGTGTTTTACAATACCTTCAAAAATATAAAGAACTACAAGATATTATTGCCATTCTAGGAATGGATGAACTAAGTGATGAAGATAAAACCGTTGTAGCTAGAGCCCGTCGTTTACGTAACTTTATGGCTCAACCATTCCATGTAGCTGAACAATTTACTTCATAGAGCCCGTCGTTTACGTAACTTTATGGCTCAACCATTACATGTAGCTGAACAATTTACTTCAATTCCAGGAAAATATGTTACTCTACAAGATACAATCAAAGGCTTTAAAGCAATCTTAGATGGAGAAATGGACGAATATCCTGAAAGTGCATTTTTCAATGTAGGAACCATTGAAGAGGTCAAAGAAAAAGCGAAAGAAGTATAATTATGGAACTTTTTGATTTAAAAATCATGGCCAGTGATCACGTGTTTTATAATGGTAAAGCACAAGTATTAACAATACATACGCCAAATGGAAGTAAACAATTTCTTGCACATCATGCCAAAACCATCTATGCGATAACGCCTGGACTTTTAAAAATTCGAAAAGAAGATAATTCTGAAATTGAAGTTGTTAGTGGATTAGGATCCATGATCTTTTCAAACAACCAAGCCGAAGTTTTAGTTGATACATGTGAAACACAAGAAGAACTAGACGCAAGAAGAGCCAAAGAATCTTTAGAACGTGCTAAAGAAAGAATGAGACAAAAACAATCCATTCGTGAATATTATATGTCACAAGCCAGTATGGCAAGAGCCTTAGCTCGTTTACAATTTAAAGATAAACACATTAATTAATAAACACATAAAAAAGCCTATACCTTTCATGAAGATATAGGCTTTTTTCCTTTATATAAAGATCTTTTACATTTTTTCTGGTCTCAATTTAATAAAATCATACACTTTTTCCGACCTCACCCATGAATTACAGAAATATATAAACTAAAAATTCAATCAAATAAAGAGATTTCTAGCTTAAAAGCTCTTTTTACATACAACATTTTATTTTTAATTTATACTTTATTTAAAGTAAATATTATAAACAACTGTCGAATAAATTCGAATTATTCATTGGCTTTTAAGCTTGAAACCATATCAATTGTTTTAATTTTTCTTGCCAACAACTTATTCATTACATACGAAACTAAAATGGTTCCTATGATTGCGTACACATAAGAAATCCATTCTACAACGGCTGGAAAATCATATGTCTCATTTAAAGCATTTGTATAAATATACGACAACATATAATAACCGAGTGGCAAACCAATCACCATTCCCACCAACATGATCCATGTGTTTTGTTTGATAAAGATTTCTTTAATTTGTTTATCCTTAAAGCCCAACACCTTTAGTGTCGCAAATTGATATTGTTTTTCAGTAAAAGATAACACACCCAAGTTATATAAGATGACACAGCCTAATAAGGCCGCAAATACAATTAATAAAACCATCATCGACTTCATCGCTTCAAGCATACTCTCTACACCTTCTTGAATCGATTCAATACTGCTAACTTTAGAAACACCATCTATTTTTTTAGCCTTTTCATTTGTATAAATAGAATCTGGACGATATGTATATCCTAACTTTTCAAAATATTTCTTTGACATTGTGAATTGTTGTGTTTGAGGATCACGATTCAAGCTAATAACCTTACTTGTATGCCAAGAAGAATCTCCAGTCAAATGCCAAGTAACTTTGTCCCCTACTTGAATCCCATACTTTTCAGCTAGTTTTTCTGTTAAATAGATTCCATTTGATTGAACAGACATAACTTTTTCATCATGATCTGTGATATTCAATTTATCTTTTCCATCCAATACAAGCATCGATCTTGTTTCGGTTTTTCCCTTATTTTTAAATTCAATCGCAACACTTTTACTTGTGGCTGCTCCATACAAGTGAGTTAAATGATCATATTGTTCTTTTGTATAATCACTATTTAAACTAATTTTATATTGATATGTATTGATTATTTTATATTCCCAATCCATATAAGATTCAATCGTATCCCACAAACCAAACGAACATACAAGCAACATTGTACATCCAATAATTCCAACACATGCTGCAATACTTCTTCCTTTATTGCGAGCTATATCTCGAATATTCCATCTTGTCGATAATTTACATTTATTAAATTTTACAGACCAATCCAAACTATTCTTTTTTACCTTTGGCACTTCTAGACGCAAAGCCTCACTTGCCGTTTCCTTTAAAATCTTTCTGGAAGAAAGATATGTGACTAAAGAAATCAAAGCTACAACCAAAACTGCTGTTTGAATCACAACCGGCAACAAAGCCGTATGTATATTTGGCATTTCAAAATAACTAGCTTCCATATCAATAAAGAATTGACCAATTGTTAGATATCCAACCAGAATCCCTAAAATAGCCGCAATCAAGCTAATCATAAAGCCAAATCCAATATAATGGATATAGATTTTTCGATTTTTAAATCCAAGTGCTTTTAAAGTACCAATCTGCACTCTTTGTTGGCGAACAAAACGATTCATTGTACTCATTACACTTAAAATTGCAATCATTAAAAACAATCCCGTAAATACAGGTGCATAAGTTTGACCTTCTTCTACTTCCGCTTGGTAACCTGCATATGAAAAAGAATTGTCACGATCTGTTACAGATAAAAAATTAAAATCCTTTTGAATCTCTTTTTTTACTGATGACACATTATTTTTCTTATCCACATCTACATAAGCCTTATTATATGTAACATCCACATGCATTGCGTCTTGAAAAGTTTGAGTGGACATATATACAAAGCCATAGTTTTGATGTGTTGGAAATATTTCTGTAGAATCTTTCACAAAATAAACATGATTCGGTGTGTTTACTAACCCCTTAACTTTTAGATTCAAAGTCTGTCCAGAAACATCCAACTTTAAAGTATCTCACACATGAATATTTAAATGTTCTGCCAAATAACTATCAAACCATAATCCCTTTTTATTCGATGCATACTTTTCCCCCTCAACAATATGCATTTTAGAAATTGTATTCTCTTCCAAAACATTTGTTTCTAAAGTCACATCTTTGTATCCCTTTAATTTTGAATTTAAAACCAATGCTCGATTTACATCACTTATATGATCCATAGACTTTAATTTCTCTAAATCCGAATCTGCAACATTCGTATTTGTAATCCATAGATCCTGTAAATTATATTCTTTATAATACTCTTTAGCACTTTCATCCATACCATCCATATAGCCATGGATACCACTAAATGCCAACATTCCAATAAACACCATCAGAAAAATTGTAAAGAATTGTCCCTTATAATGCCAAAGATCACGATATAGTTTTCTTCTCAACATTACCAGTTCACCTCATCTATGTTCTTTGGTTGTTTATTCACAACATTCTCAATAATTTTTCCATTCTTTAAACGAATTACACGATCCGCCACATCTGCAATCAACGCATTGTGCGTTACAATCACAACTGTATTGTCTTTTGTACATTCGCGTAATAACTTTAAAATCTCTACTCCCGTATTTGAATCTAAAGCCCCAGTAGGTTCATCGCAAAGAAGAAGTTTTGGATTTTTCGCAATGGCACGCGCAATCGATACACGCTGCTGTTCCCCTCCACTTAATTGATTCGGAAATTTGTTTTCTTGTCCACCTAAACCAACTTTATTCAATATTTCAATGGAATCCTTTGCGTTTTTTACTACATCATGAATCAAATCCACATTTTCCTTCACCGTCAGTGTCGGCAAAATATTATAAAACTGAAAAATAAACCCAATATTTTCAGCACGATAATCCGTTAATTCTTTTTCACTATACCCACTAATATCGAGCCCATCCATATATACTTTTCCATCAGTCACATGATCCATTCCACCCATAATATTTAAAAGTGTCGACTTACCCGCTCCACTTGGGCCTAAAATCACAACCATTTCATGTTGATCAATCGAAAAAGAAACATCATCCAATGCATAAAATGCTTTTTCTCCTACTTCATACTTTTTTGATACCCCATTAAATTCTATACATTTCTTCATAATCGTTCTCCTGTTAGTTATATCTAACTTTATGGTTAGTATACTCTAACTTAAAGCGTTCCTCAAGAATAAATTACGCCAATAGCGATTAAAAAGTTTTTTAATCTTTTCTTTCATGCTAAGATAAGGATACAAAAAAGAACATACAAATATGTAAGTTCTGGAGAATTTTGCAGTAAAAACTACCTACAAACTTTGTGAGAGTTGGCGTAGGTAGTTTTTATATTGTTTATTCATTTCTTTTTGATTAATTCAATAAGAAGCTGAATTACAGTGCCAATGTGAAATAGACATTAAATATACACATACAACATTATATTTTTCATATTCACTTTATATAAAGCATAAATCTATGTTTGCTGTCGAAGAAAAAAAGAACAAGATTTCTCTTGTCCTTAATTTAATTGATATCTACATTCTTGATTATTGACTAAATTCTTTAGACTTTCCAATGAACAATGCACCATATCATAAGATACTTGATCTGTATAGAAGGCTGCATGCGATGTTACGATCACATTAGGATAAGCCTTTAATATCAATAAGTCTCGATTCTTAATAACATTATAATTATGGTCAATGTGGATAACTTCCTGTTCATTTTCAAAAGAATCAATGCCTGCTCCACCAATAATGCCATTTTCAAGACCTTCAATCAATGCATTGGTATCAATAATTTCACCACGTGATGTATTGATCATTAATACACCCTTTTTTATCTGTTTTTCACAAGTTCTTACAACCTCTTTCTTATGATATACTTTTGGTATGTGTACAAGCTTTCGATATACACCTAAAGTAGCCAAGGCCTTTGGTTTAGAAGAAAAAGACATTCATCCAAGTGATAAATGTCTTGTACTTACTCGAAACCAAAAGAAAATGGTGCCATTTGGGTATAAAACTAACAATTTAATTTTAAATGCTAGACAAGAAACGCTCTTAGAAAAGCCTTTATTTAAAGATTCCATGCATTGTATTGTGCCTGCTGGAAGTTTCTACGAGTGGGATTTAGGTAAAAATAAAGTGGAATTTTATTGCGATCACATTCTCTATTTTGCAGGAATTCTTATTGATGATCACCTTGTCATTGTTACCACGGATGCCAATGCATATGTAAAACCTGTGCATTCTCGAATGCCAGTGATACTTGAAAAAGAAGATATAGATCCTTGGCTAAAGGATATTTCTAAAACTAAGGAAATCTTGTCGAAGCCAGGCATTGCACTTCAAAGAAAGCAGCTACAAGAACCACTTTTCTAAAGGAGATCTTATGAATATTACAGAGTTTCAAAAATCTAGATTCGGACTTTTTATCCATTGGGGAATCTATTCCATTCCAGCACGAGGTGAATGGGTCAGAAGCAACGAAGAAATGAAAGAAGAAGAGTATATTCCTTTTGCGAATGAATTTGATCCAGATCTATTTGATCCACACCAATGGGCTAAATTGGCCAAAGCAGCTGGTATGAAATACGCCGTAATGACTGCCAAACACCACGATGGATATTGTATGTTTGATACAAAGACTACAGATTGGAAGGCAAATCATGATTATGTCAGAGAATTTTTAGATGCCTTTCGACAAGAAGGATTAAAAGTCGGTCTATATTATTCCCTGCTTGATTGGCATCATCCTGACTATCCTCACTTTAAAGATCGACATCATCCAGAAAGAAACAATGCAGAATATGATAAACCGATTTGTTTTTCAAACTATTTGAATTATATGCATACTCAAATCAAGGAATTACTTACAAACTATGGAAAGTTGGATATCATGTGGTTTGACTTTTCTTATGACAATATGACAAAAGATGTATGGGATGCCCATAAAATCGTAACAATGGCAAGAACCTACCAGCCAGACATGATCATCGACAATCGTTTAGAAGGAGATGGTGTACATCCTGGAACCATTATGGATGCACATCCTAGTTTTACAGCCGGTGATTTTACTTCACCTGAACAAATGATTCCTCCTCAAGGTTTACCTGTGCCTTGGGAAGCTTGCATCACTATGAATGAGCATTGGGGATATTGCGCTAAGGACACGAATTATAAATCTGCTAAGCTAATCATCCGTACTCTAGTTGAATGTGTATCCAAGGGTGGAAATATGATTTTAAATGTGGGGCCGGATGCTAGAGGACAATTTCCTAAAGAATCTATCCAAGTATTGAATGAAATCAGAGAATGGATGAAACTAAATGAAGCTTCTATTTATGGATGCACAAAATGTGAATTAGAAAAACCCGAATGGGGAAGATACACACAAAAGGGAAATAAAATTTATGCGCATATTTTAGATGAGAGTATTTTTGATATACCTGTTAAAATCAAAAAAGAAAAAATCCAAGGAATAAGAAGATTGTCTGATCATTCTCAAATCAAAATTCAAACGCCTTGGAACGCAGAAAGTTTTCCTGACTATACATTTATCCATATTGATTCCAATTCACACCAGTGTCCAGATCCAATTGACACAGTGATTGAAATCACATTAAGAGACTAGCTTAAATTTCGGCTAGTTTCTTTTACTATATAGATTGGTCTTTGTTTGCTTTCCATATAGTCTTTTGTCGTATATTGACCTAAAATAGCTACAAACAACATTTGAAGCCCGCTCAAAAACAGAATCAAACATACTAAATGAAACATGGACGTGACATGTACTAACAATCCAAACAAAGTCATTAAAATCGATGAAATCATAATGGCTGTTCCAATATTACCAATCCATACAATCGGCGCTGTAGAAAAGGAAAACATACCTTCCATCGCATATGCGAATAGTTTAGAGAAATTCCATTTAGAATTACCTGCTGCTCGTTGTACATTATGAAATTCAATCCATTTTGTATCAAATCCTACAAAAGAAAATAATCCTTTCATATAGCGATTGTATTCTTTTAATTCTAGAATCGCATCCACCATTTGTCTTGACATCATACGAAAATCACCACAACCATCGCTCATATCCATTTTACACATCTTCTGCATCACCTTATAAAAAGTATGCGATAAGAAATTACGAATCTTACCTTCACCCGTACGATCCACTCTTTTTCCTGCACAACAATCGTAGCCTTCTTCACTAACCGCCTTATACATTTCTTTTAATAATACAGGAGGATGCTGCAAATCGGCATCCATGATCACAACATAATCGCCACTTGATTTCTTTAATCCTGCAAACATGGCAGCTTCTTTACCGAAGTTTCTAGAAAAAGAAACAAATTCACAACGATCATCCTTTAAGCTCAATGCTCTTAATATATCTTTGGTATGGTCCTTGGATCCATCATCCACAAACAACAATTCATAGGTGATTCCATCTATTTCATTCAATACTTCGCTTGTCTTTTTGTAAAACACGGAAAGAACTTCTTCTTCATTAAAACAAGGAACGACAACACTAATTTTGTTCATACAACATTTCCTCCTTCTTAGAAAATATATGAGATTTACATAAGAAATAATTGACCAAAACAGTAATCACACTGACTAAAATCTTAGATAATAAATTTGAAATATGTACGCCATCAATACAAATAGCCAATAGTACATTTTCCACAATCAATGTCATAAATCGAAGTCCAAAAAACTCGATACACTCTCTTTTCATATCGTTCCTTGAATGAAATACAACTTTTCGGTTTGAAAAATACGCAAATATAACGGCTACCATCCAAGCTAAACTATTACTGATCAGCCAATTGATTCCTAGTTTTAAACAAATAAAATACACAATGTAATTCACAAGAGTTGTCATAGCTCCCACGATTCCATAGCTTATAAATTCTTTGACTTTTTCCATATCCAGAATCCTCCTATCATCAAGGAAAGAACACTTATACATAGTCCTATATTTTTAAATGGCGCATGAAAGTGAATCATAATTGTATGGCTTCCTTTTTTTATTTTGCATCCCACAAAAGCCTTATTCACAATTTCAATATTCTGTTTTTTTCCATCTATATATATTTCATATCCCTTTTCATAAGGATATGAAGTTACTAAATACCCATCTTTAGATATTGTTACTTTCCCCTTAAATATAGAAGTTGTCTTTAATGGTTTTACTTTAGTTACAACTCGGTCAAACACATTCATATCACATGTATAAACACGGATATTGGATATCTTATATTTTCCTTTGGATAAAGTAACATCAAATTGTTTCAATTCTTTTTTAGAAAGAATATACGTAAAATGTTTATTCCCATTTGGATACACAGAATGTTTTTTTGACAATGTATTCTTCATTCCGTTTATGGATATCGAAATCTTTTTATCTGTATAATTCTTTACATCAAAATCAATACAGATCAGCTTATTTTTAGTATCAAAATCAATGGGTATTGTTTTTTTTATTTTCCTTTTGTTCTGAATCACAATCGATTGATCTAAATTCTTTATAAGTTTCATCTTTGAGGCATAATCATTACTTGTTTCACCACTCACAATCGTACGATTATAGATGGTATCCAAATTATATGGATAAAAGAGTTTATCAAACTCAGATTCACTCATCGTATCACTTGTGACATAGACCATTGGAAATACATTTTTATTCTTTAATAATTTATATTTTCCTTTACTATCTACTTCTTTATATCCATATAAATTAGAGTCTTTACTCAATACATTTTGAATCCCCATCATACTCAAATATAAATAATTCTCACTATCTGTTATGATTGTTCGATTGGATTGGGAAATCGGACTTTTTATAATGTCATAAATGAAAGTGTTATATAAAGAATTGCTTGTTGACGTATAACTTGATGCCTTCATTTCTTTTGGGTCATAGATACGATTGACACTATAACCCACCTGATCTAAATCGGCTGTTCGTTGATTCAAATCGTTTCCTTGAATTAATTTTTGTTTATCCTTAGAATACATTGAATTATAGAGTTTTAAATCTAAGCACTGATTGTAGTTGAATCCTGTAAAAACAATCATAGGTACAAGGGCATACATCATTAAACATTCTTTTTTATCCATAAAGTAATAGCCTATAAATACAAGTGAAATTAATAATCCAAGAAGCATTGTTTTGGTGCAAAGAAATAAACTAGCTAAAACAAGTAAACCCTTATTCAACTTTCTTTCTTGTAACCAATAGGAAAGGATCATAAGCACGAGTGGTAAACATAGCACCAATATTTTTGTGCGTGCATATAAAGTTCCATTCAATATATAAGAGAACATTGGGAAAACAAACATTAAAATCAACAGAATCGATAGTTTCCTTGTCTTTTCAAATTGAATTCCTTGAAATAGGGCAATCCAGCTAATCACAGTCAATCCACATCCATAGCTATCATAGACAAGTCCTTTTAGAGTAAAGTTTGGAATTAATAAATTAAATAGGTTGGTTTGTACAACAGATTTATGATTGTTTAAAATCAAATATCCGGTTGGTAGCCATAAAATTGTAGCCATACCAACACCAATAAGAATCGGAATCAGAATATCTTTTATCGTATGGTTTTGATCATAATCATATAAAAGCAGAATCAATATCATGCCTGGCGTATAGAAATAGTTATGGAATAGTGCCATAACTACACATAGACTAATCCATTGTCTTTTATTTTTATCTATTAAAATCATCGAAAGAAATAAAAAGGGAAGAATTTCTATAAACATGATTTGTTGGTGGGACTGAAAGAAGCAATTGGCGCATATGCAACATATGCTTGAAAAGAAACGAATCGAATCTTTGTATCCTTTATTTCTTAGCCAGCAATAACAAAGTCCTCCTGTAGATGACCATAGAAGTGTTGCATAACCTATAATAAAGAAGTGTATTGGAATATTTGGAAATAAATAAGAAACTAAAACGTCTGGCCTTAATAGTCCATAATATGAAAAACTAAAGGCATTGGTTTGTCCTTGAAGATTCGCAAAACTATCTGGAAGTAATTGTTGGGTCTGTCGAAAATAGTCTGCCAAAGATATATGTTGGGATAACCAATCTAACTTTGATCCATACATGGAATATGTGGATACACAGAGTACAAATAAAATGGGTAATATAAATAGTATTGTAATGTAAAACGTATCTCTCTTTTTCATGGTTTTACTATACAAAATAAATCTTAAGTATCGACAAAAGGAAATATTAAATTTTCATAAATATATTAAGAAGATTTAAGAAATGCATAAGTAGAGTGTTAAGAAATGTTTGATAGAATTTTTTTGGTGATGAAAATGATAAAGTTATTAATGATTGTGGCCCATCCGGATGATGAAACAATTTGGGGTGGATCTCATTTAATCAATGGAAATTACACGGTTTTATGTATTACGAATGGAAACAATAAAAAAAGAAAAAAAGAATTTATGAAGGTAATGGAGAAGACACATTCTAAAGGAATTATTTTATCTTTTCCAGATAAGACAAAGGGGAAGCGTGATAACTGGAAGTCTTGTAAAAAGGATATTCAAAGAGAGATAAAAAAAGAAATCGATTCCAAAGACTGGGACAAAATTGTAACGCATAATCCGGATGGAGAATATGGGCATATCCATCATAAAAAGGTATCTAAGTATGTTACCATGATTTTAAAAAAAGAAGATAAGACAAATCAGCTTGTATATTTTGGTACGTATACATCAAAGAAAAACAAGGCCGAATTAAAGAATGAAAAGAAATTATCCAAAAAAGATTATGATAAGAAATTGGATATCATTCAATTGTATTCTTCGCAATCGAAAGTGATGGATCATTTACATCATATGTTGCCTTATGAAAATTGGAAACCCTATAGTAATTGGGGTAAAATAGAATAAAAGAAAGGGGATGTGAACATGCAAACGCATAATTTAGTGGCGGAAGCCAATGCTGCAATCCTT
>ENA-ORKM01000187-ORKM01000187.1-human-gut-metagenome-genome-assembly--contig:-NODE-187-length-12997-cov-10.3953_pt1 | contig 12997 bp, 8 predicted proteins | sample MGYA00243059_ERZ508807 | MGnify/ENA primary metagenome ERZ508807 (study PRJEB26277, sample SAMN04329813) | human gut metagenome | biome: human-associated habitat | host: Homo sapiens | place: USA... | reverse complement strand
ATTCCAATCGAACCCGGAGATAGCTGGTTCTCCCCGAAATAGCTTTAGGGCTAGCGTCGGAAAGAACCTTAGTGAAGGTAGAGCACTGAATGTGTGATGGCCCCATCCCGGGGTACTGAATACAATCAAACTGCGAATGTCATTAAGGATGTCCGGCAGTCAGACTGTGAGTGATAAGGTCCATGGTCAAGAGGGAAACAGCCCAGACCGCCAGTTAAGGTCCCAAAATACAGGCTAAGTGGAAAAGGATGTGGGGATGCCCAGACAACTAGGAGGTTGGCTCAGAAGCAGCCATCCTTTAAAGAGTGCGTAACAGCTCACTAGTCGAGTGACCCTGCGCCGAAAATGTACCGGGGCTAAGCCTGATACCGAAACTGCGGATTGTAGGAAACTATAGTGGTAGGGGAGCGTTGTATACGAGCAGAAGCCGTACCGTGAGGAGCGGTGGATTGTATAGAAGTGAGAATGCCGGTGTGAGTAGCGAGATGTAGGTGAGAATCCTACACACCGAAAGCCCAAGGATTCCAGGGGAAGGTTCGTCCGCCCTGGGTAAGTCGGGACCTAACGCGAGGCCGAAAGGCGTAGTGGATGGAAAGCAGGCGAAAGATTCCTGCACCCGTATATGGAGCGAAGGAGTGACGGAGACGGATAGTGTGACCCTCTTAATGGATTGAGGGCGAAGCGAAGCGGCTGGTTACCAGGCAAATCCGGTAACCAAAAGGCTAGAGCGTGACAGGTAAGCGAAATCCAAGGAAAGTAGCGAAGCACATGATGACGGCTTCCAGGAAAAGCTTCTGGCAATGCATATGCGGCCCGTACCAAAACCGACACAGGTGGGCAGGGAGAGAATCCCGAGGTGAGCGAGAGAACTGTTGCCAAGGAACTCGGCAAAATGACTCCGTAAGTTAGCGAGAAGGAGTGCTTAAGCAATTAAGCCGCAGTGAAGAGGCCCAAGCGACTGTTTAACTAAAACACAGCTCTCTGCGAAGTCGCAAGACGAAGTATAGGGGGTGACACCTGCCCGGTGCTGGAAGGTTAAGAGGATCTGTTAAGAGCGATCTGAAGCAGTGATCCGAAGCCCCAGTGAACGGCGGCCGTAACTATAACGGTCCTAAGGTAGCGAAATTCCTTGTCAGGTAAGTTCTGACCCGCACGAAAGGTGTAACGATTTGGGCGCTGTCTCGGCAGCAGACTCGGTGAAATCTTAGTACCTGTGAAAATGCAGGTTACCCGCAACTAGACGGAAAGACCCCATGGAGCTTTACTGCAGCCTGATATTGAATTCTGGTCATACATGTACAGGATAGGTGGGAGACAAAGAGACGTGCACGCCAGTGTACGAGGAGTCGACGTTGGGATACCACTCTTGTGTGACCGGGGTTCTAACCTGGTATCGAGAACAGGTACGGGGAGAGTGTCAGGTGGGCAGTTTGACTGGGGCGGTCGCCTCCCAAAGAGTAACGGAGGCGCCCAAAGGTACGCTCAGATTGGATGGAAACCAATCGACGAGTGCAATTGCAGAAGCGTGCTTGACTGTGAGACAGACAAGTCGAACAGGGACGAAAGTCGGGAATAGTGATCCGGCGGTGCCGAATGGAAGGGCCGTCGCTCAACGGATAAAAGCTACCCTGGGGATAACAGGCTGATCTCGCCCAAGAGTTCACATCGACGGCGAGGTTTGGCACCTCGATGTCGGCTCATCGCATCCTGGAGCTGGATTCGGTTCCAAGGGTTGGGCTGTCCGCCCATTAAAGCGGTACGCGAGCTGGGTTCAGAACGTCGTGAGACAGTTCGGTCCCTATCTGTTGTGGGCGAAGGAGATCTGCGGAGAGCTGTCCTCAGTACGAGAGGACCGGGATGGACCTACCGCTGGTGCACCGGTTGTTCCGCCAGGGGCATAGCCGGGTAGCTAAGTAGGGAAAGGATAAGCGCTGAAAGCATCTAAGCACGAAGCCTACTCCAAGATGAGATCTCCCATTCGCAAGAAGTAAGACCCCTTAAAGACGATAAGGTAGATAGGCCAGGGATGGAAGTGCAGTGATGTACGGAGTTGACTGGTACTAATCGGTCGAGGACTTAATCAGGAATATGGAATTTCTTCAGAATAGTTGTTCGGTTTTGAGGGATCGAAAGAGAACTCAAGATCCGGTGGCGATAGCAAAGTGGACACACCTGAACTCATCCCGAACTCAGAAGTTAAGCACTTTCACGGCGACAATAGTTGGGCTTGCCCCTGCGAAGATAGCTAGCTGCCGGGTCCTTTTTTTTTACAAAAATGCAGTGGTTTGTCTGCTTTTTTTTTACGCTTTTCTAGCGTATAATACCAATATGCATAAAATTTTGAAATATTGTAAATCAAAACCTATCTATATCATCTTAGCTGTGTTACTCCAATTTTTAACACTGTTCTTTTTGGTGAGCTATTTTAGTCAAAGATTCTTTATTGTTTACTATATCTTGATCATATTTAGTCTTTGCGTCTGTATGCATATTATCAATCGTGATTCGGATTCCAGTTCTAAATTATTATGGGTTTTATTGATTATGTCTTTTCCAATCTTTGGAGGCGTTGTTTATTTATTACTTGGAAATCGTAAAATTCCAAAGGCTTTAATGATCAAAGATAGACAAGCGTATTCAGATTATAAAAAGTATGCTCTTCAAAACATTGAAATTTTAAGTGATCTTCATGAAGATGACTATGTCTTAGATAAAATGACATCCATGGCATGGACAAATGGATATTTTCCAGTTTATGACAATTGTTTGTTAACTTATTTTCCTTCTGGTGAAGAACAATATCAGGCTTTTATTCAAGAATTAATTAAAGCCGAAGATTTTATCTTTATGGAATTCTTTATTATCAATAAAGGTGTTATGTGGAATACCATTCTACAGATCTTAATGGATAAAGCCGCTATGGGCGTAGATGTTCGTGTTATTTATGATGATATGGGATCTTTGACCTATTTACCTAGAGATTATGCGAAATGGTTGAATGTGCGTGGCATTAAAACACATGCCTTTAATCCATTACGACCTCAATTGGCCATGGCAATGAACAATCGAGATCATAGAAAGATTCTAGTCATTGATGGTAAGGTGGCCTTTACAGGAGGTTGCAACATTTCCGATGAATATATCAACACGAAGAAACGTTTTGGGCATTGGAAAGATATGGGTTGTATGATCAAGGGAGCTGGTGTTGAAATGTTTACCATTTCCTTCTTACAGATTTGGAACTATCAAGCCAGTGAATATACATCTTATTCGCGTTTTATTCAAAATCGTGAAGTCTTTTCATCATTAAAGAATCCTGGATATATTATTCCATTTTCGGATTCTCCAACGGATGAAAATAACACAAGTTTAAATATGCATTTGAATATGCTTGGCTGTGCCAAAGACTATTGTTGGATCACAACGCCCTATTTAATTTTGGATGCTGAAATGATTTCATCTCTAAAACTCGCCGTATCCAATGGTGTAGATGTACGAATTGTTGTTCCTGGAATTCCGGATAAAAAGATGGTATATGAAGTCACAAAAGGCAACTTTGATACGTTGATCAAAGCAGGTGTCAAAATTTACGAATATACACCTGGATTTATTCATGGCAAAGTTTGTATCGTTGATGATTCGAGTGCTTTAGTAGGCACAGTGAATATGGATTTTAGATCGTATTATCAACATTATGAATGTGGTGTATGGATGCATGAAACTGCTTGTTTAACAGATATAAAAAATGACTTTGAAGAAATATTCAAAGTCTCACATGAAGTTTCATTAGAGGAATGTGTAAACACAAATCCAGCTGTGAAAGTATATCGAAATATATTAAAGGTATTTAGTCCTATCATGTAGGAATAAATACCTTTTTTTCTATTTATGAATCATTTTTTCGGGTTGCACATACAAATCGAATTCTTCACTTGTCAAATAACCCAAATCTAAAATGGCTTCTTTTAAAGTTAAGTTATTTTTGAAGGCATGTTGGCTTGCATGTCCTGCTTTTTCATAGCCAATCACTGGATTTAAACAAGTGACTAACATTAATGAGCTATGTAAGTTTTTATCCATAGTTTCTTTATTGGCCTTTAAACCATCTAAACAATGGATGGTGAATGAGTGAATCGCATCACTTAATAATTGAATGCTCTGATCCATATTGTAGGCAATCAATGGCATAAAGACATTTAATTCAAAGTTTCCTTGGCTTGCCCCAATACCAATCGCCGTATCATTTCCCATGACCTGTACGGCAACCATAGTTAAGGCTTCACATTGAGTTGGATTGACTTTACCTGGCATAATACTAGATCCTGGCTCATTGCTTGGAATATCAATTTCATGAATGCCACTTCTTGGGCCACTCGCAAGCCATCTTATGGCATTCGCAATCTTCATGCAGTTAGAGGCAAGACCTTTTAAAGCCCCACTTGTATATACCATGGCATCCTTACTTGTTAGAGCATGGAATTTATTTGAATCTGGTACAAAAGGAAGATGTGTCTTTTCAGAAATGATCTTTGTGACGATTTCATCAAAACCTTCTGGACAGTTGATGCCTGTACCTACAGCGGTTGCACCACAAGCTAGTTCATACGCATATTTTAAGCTATCGATAATTTGAGCTTTACTATGCTCAATCATAGAACGGTATCCACTTAATTCTTGTGAGAAATATAATGGAGTGGCATCTTGAAGATGAGTCCTACCAATTTTAATAATGCCTTCGTTTTCTTCTTCTAGTTTTTTGATTTGATGAATCATTAAATCCAATTGTGGAAGTAGCTCAGCATTGATTTTTTGTGCGACCATGATATGTAACGCAGCAGGGAACGTATCATTTGAACTTTGGGATGCGTTAACCGTATCGTTTGGATGGAGAATGTTTTCCTTTGCGTATTCATTTCCTAACATGGAAATGACTTCATTGGCATTCATGTTGGTTTGTGTTCCAGAACCTGTTTGCCAGACATGTAAAGGGAACTGGTCTAAATAGTGTCCGTTTTCGATTCTTTGACAGATTTCGACAATGGCTTCACATTGTTTTTCAGTAATTTTATTGAAATGAAGGCTGGCCATGGCACATGCTTCTTTCAATATCGCAATACTATGAATCAAAGACGCAGGCATTAATTCCTGTCCAATCTTAAAATTCTCTAAACTTCTTTGGGTTTGGGATTTCCAATATTTGTCAGCTTCGACTTTGATTTGTCCTAAGCAATCTTCTTCTATACGATATGTACTCATTTTGTTCACCTCTATGAAGTAGTTTAACATTTTTTTAAAAAATTGTCTGTATACATGTAACATTAGATACGGATAATAATAGGAAATGAGGAATACTTCATATGCGAATGAAGGAGCCATATGAAGCTTATTTAGATGATTACAATTGTTTGGATGTTTATATGTCCAAAAATTTTTTTGGTGGAAAAAGTCGTATTTTCCATATGAAAGATACAAAGGATCGTATTATTCCGTTGACGATTCAGTCTCAAAGTGATCTATACAATGGATATACGCATTATTCATTGTCTTTAAACGGGAATCTGCAAATGGGTCAAGAATACACTGTGTATGATGAACATTGTAAAACTTGTGTTGCCAAATACTCTCGTATTGTCAAAACAGAGCGTTTTGCGAAAGAGTACATGTATGAAAAAGAGGATCTAGGAGTTACATATACACCGGAAAAGACAACCTTTAAAGTATGGGCACCCACCGCATTAGCTGTGAATGTAGGCTATGTTTTAAATGGTAAGAAAATCGTTGAATCGATGGCTCGACAGGATAAAGGGGTTTTCTCGCTTACTGTCAATAAAGATTTAAATGGAGTTCACTATTCTTACTTAGTACGTGTGAATGGAGAATATAAAGGGGTAACAGATCCTTATACTTGTTTTAGTGGTCCGAATGGCCAATACAGTGTGATTGTAGATCCTAAGAGTTTAAAACTTCCAAAAAAAGTCAAATTGAAGCCAATGGATAGTGAATGCGATGCGATTATATATGAGGCAAGTATTCGTGATATGACAAGTCAAACTGGAATTGGTGTGAGTCATCCAAAAAAATTTGTGGGCTTTACGGAAGAAAATGAAATCACAAAAGCACACAATACGGGCTTTAGTTATTTAAAATCATTAGGTGTGACACACGTACAATTGATGCCTGTATTTGACTTTGGCAGTGTGGATGAAGTGTATCCAAATATTTTCTATAACTGGGGCTATGATCCTGTACAATATCGTTGTTTGGAAGGGGCCTATTCGCTAGATCCAAAGAATGCGAAGTTACGTGTCGAGGAGTTTGCGAATTTGGTGCATGATTGCCACAAGGCAGGCATTCGAGTGAATTTGGATTTAGTGTTTAATCATGTGTATGTCAAAGAAAATTTTGCGTTAGAAAATATGGTGCCCGATTATTATTTCTTAATGAATCGTGAAGGTGAATTTTCGAATGGAAGTTTCTGTGGCAATGATATTGATACACAGCCATATATGGCGCGTAAATATTTTTTAGAAACTTGTAAGAAGATCATTGATTTATTTGATGTGGATGGTTTCCGTTTTGATTTAATGGGAATTCTAGATTATAACTTAATGAATGAAATTAGTGAAGAATGTAAAAAATTGAAACCGGATTTTATGATTTATGGGGAAGGCTGGAATATGCCAAGCTTTGTGGCGGAAGAGATTCGTGCTTCGCAACTGAATCAAGCTAAGATGCCACATGTTGGTCATTTTTCGGATCGTTTCCGTGAAGTGGTTCGTGGATCGAATGATGAGCTTTCACGAAAAGGCTTTGCGTCAGGACAAGCTGATTTATTCTATCAAGTAAAATGCGTAATGGCCGCAAGCTGTATGGACCATGTGTTTGATAGTCCAGCGAAAGTCATTAACTATGTAGAGTGTCATGATAATCATACGTTATGGGATAAAAACAGAGTATGTTGTCATGGGGAGAGTCGTGATTTAAGAGAAAAACGACAGATTATGGCCAATGCGATGGTATTACTTGCACAAGGGGTTCCATTTATTCATTGTGGTCAAGAGTTTGGTCGCACTAAACAAGGTTTAGGGAATACATACAATCGTTCGGATAACTACAATCGTGTTGATTATCAAAGAAGGGATCATCATATTGAAATTGTAGAGCGTACAAAGGAATTGATTCAGCTTCGTAAAGAACATCCTTGTTTTAGATTGAGCACGGTTGAAGACATCGAAAAAGGTGTTCAATTTGATTCGATCTATGATCAAGTCTTAGTCTATTCTTGTCAAAAAGGGGATGATCATTGTGTAGCTTTCTTTAATCCAACGAACATTCCTTATGATTATCATTTGGACCAAGAAGCTAGAGTCTTGTTTGATGATGGTAATAGCAATGCGCTAGAAACGCAGGATATTCATATTGCATCATTTAGTGTCGTCGTTTGTCAATTTGGCTTGACGGCGTAGAACTCAAAACATATAATATATGTTAAATTGAGAAGGAGATAAACAATGGCAAAATTTTTTGAAGAACCATCTAGAACGTTCAGTGAGTATTTATTGATTCCTGGTTACACAGGTCCGGATTGTACACCGGATAAGGTGAGTTTGAAAACGCCTTTAGTAAAATTCAAAAAAGGTGAAGAACCTGCACTATCTTTAAATATTCCAATGGTAAGTGCTGTAATGCAGGCTGTTAGTGGTGAAGAAATGGCTTGTGCACTTGCACGTGAGGGTGGAGTAAGTTTTATTTACGGTAGTCAAACAATTGAGTCTCAAGCCGCTATGGTTCGTAAAGTAAAATCGACTAAGGCTGGATTTGTTGGCAGCGATTCAAATATTAGCCCTGAAGCAACATTAGAGGATGTAATTGCTCTTCGTACTAAGACAGGACACTCAACAATGGCTGTTACTGACAATGGTCAAGCAGATGGTAAATTAGTAGGTATCGTAACAAGTCGTGATTATCGCGAAAGTCGTATGGATCATTCGATCTTGGTTAAGGAATTTATGACACCATTTGAAAAATTGATCGTCGGAGATGAAGATATTACATTGTCTGAGGCAAACGATTTAATCTGGGAACACAAATTAAATCAGTTGCCTATCGTTGATAAAGAACAACACTTAAAGGCATTCGTGTTCAGAAAAGATTATGAATCACACAAAGATAATCCAAATGAATTATTGGATGATAAAAAGCGCTACATTGTAGGTGCTGGTATCAATACACGGGACTATGCGACTCGTGTACCTGCTTTAGTAGAAGCTGGTGTTGATGTTTTATGTATTGATTCAAGTGAAGGATATTCTGCATGGCAAGCTGAAACAATTAAATGGATCCGTGAACACTATGGTGACAGCGTAAAAGTCGGAGCTGGTAACGTTGTAGATGGAGATGGTTTCCGTTTCTTAGCGGATGCAGGAGCTGACTTTATTAAGATTGGAATCGGTGGAGGTTCTATCTGTATCACTCGTGAACAAAAAGGTATTGGTCGTGGACAAGCTACAGCTACAATTGATGTTGCGAAAGCTCGTGATGAATACTTTGAAGAAACTGGAATCTATGTTCCAATTTGTTCAGATGGTGGTATTGTACATGATTACCATATCACATTAGCATTGGCATTTGGTGCTGACTTCGTTATGTTGGGTCGTTACTTTGCTCGTTTCAAAGAAGCTCCAAATAAGATTGTAAGTGTAAACGGAAATTACATGAAGGAGTACTGGGGCGAAGGTAGTGCTCGTGCTCGTAACTGGCAAAGATATGATGTTGGTGGAGACAAGAAAATGTCTTTCGTAGAAGGTGTTGATTCATATGTTCCTTATGCAGGTAGCTTAAGAGACAATGTAGGTCTATCTTTATCTAAGATTCGTCATACAATGTGTAACTGTGGATGCTTAACAATACCTGAACTTCAAAAAGATGCGAAGGTTACATTAGTATCAAGTACAAGTATTGTCGAAGGTGGAGCTCACGACGTTGTAGTTCGTGATGAACATTTCGACGCAAAACCACAATAATCTCAAAAGGACTTCGGTCCTTTTTTTCTTTATGAAAATACCTTATAATACTTGTATGGAAAAACAAAATGATTTATTGATGGATTCAAGTATCCTCTATCGAAGTACACAGAAATATTATGATAAGATGCTGCAAGATTTGAATTTGAGTTATGCCCAGCTTCCAATCTTGATTGAAATCTATGAGAATGAAGGTATTTCCCTCCAACAAATCGTACAGGTTGGTGGATACGACAAGGGTACGGTCACAAAAAATGTTCAAAAATTGAATACTTTGGGTTATGTTTCCATCTTAACAAGTGCCAAAGATAAGCGTGTTAAAGAATTATATACAACGGCACTCACCAAAAAACATATATCTGAAATCTATGGGATTCGTAGAGACTGGTGGCATCACATTACACAAGATCTAACGGCAGAGCAGATTGAAGTTTTTTCTACGTTTTATCAGACTTTATCCAATCATGCCAGAAGCTATGCAGATTTGGAGCAGACCAATCTGCAGTTTTATAAATTAAAAAAATTATCTTTATCAGATTATGATTCTCATTTGAGTTGTTCTTTAAATACAGGGGGATGAAATTTAAAGTGTCCGTATTGTCATTCAAGAGATTTTGTGTATTTAAAAGAAAACATGTATCCGAGCGTTACGGAAAAAATCAATGAATATTTAGAGAGTCATCGCAAAGATTTAGATGGCATTTATATATCGGGAGGAGAGCCTTTGATGCATGAGGGGGTTGTTTCCTTTCTACAGTATGCCAAGACTTTAAACTATAAAATTAAGATTCATACGAATGGTATGTTCTATGAACGTTTAAAAACAATCATTGCACAAAAATTGGTAGATCATGTCAGTCTAGATATTAAAAATGCTCCGAGTGCCTATGCGAAAACGTGTGGGGTTGAGGATATGGATTTAAAGGATATTGAGAAGTCTTTGGATTTGTTGAAGCAATCGGCTGTACCATATGACATTTGTATAACTTTGGTAGATGAATTGCATAATCAAGCAACGATAGAAGAATTAGGACAATGGATCCAAGGAGTGGATACAGTGATTTTACAGCCATTTGAAGATAGTGAAACGACCATTGATCATTCGTTGCATCGACCTAGTTTTGAAGTTGTTTTAAAATATAAAAAGATATTCGAAAAGTATGTTAAACATGTAAAGATAAGGGGGGATCAAGCATGATCGAAGTCGAAAAAAGAGATGGGTCCATAGTTGGTTTTGATTCGTCAAAAATCTTTTCGGCCATATCCAAAGCGTTTGATTCTTTACATATGGAAAAAGACGATGCGATTATCAACTTACTGGTGCTTAGAGCCACGGCTGATTTTCAAACGAAGATCAAAGACAATCGCATTAGTGTAGAAATGATTCAGGATAGTGTTGAAAAAACGTTGTCAGAATCTGGCTATTATCCGGTCGCAAAGACATATATTTTATATCGTAAACAAAGAGAAAATGTACGTAAGATTCAATCGACGGCCAATGAATATATTCATTTAGTCTATTCGTATTTACACGATAATATTTCTTTGGAAGATGAAACCTCCATGGCAACGTATTCTGTGGGTGGTTTGATCTTATCCAATTCAGGTATGATCACTTCGAATTATTGGTTGAGTGAAGTGTATGATGCCCAAATTACCAACGCACATAAAAATGGGGATCTATATATTCATAATATCAATATGTTGACGGGATGCAGTGCAGGCTGGTCTTTAGAAAATCTTATTTTAAAAGGACTTCCTTCTGTGAATAAGATGATTTCATCCCTTCCTGCCAAGCATTTATCGACGTTATGTAACCAGATGGTCAACTTTCTAGGAATCATGCAGAATGAATGGGCCAGTGCCCAATCATTTGCACATTTTGATACGTTACTCGTACCTTTTATTCATCAGGACAAGCTATCTGTCAAGATGGTCAGTGATTGTCTAGAAAGCTTTATATATGGGATAAATATTCCTTCAAGGTGGGGTACCCAAGCTCCTTTTAGTCAGATTACTTTGGATTGGAATGTTCCGCAAGAATTTATAAACAAAAAGGCAGTTGTAGCCGGGTGTGAATGTGATTTTACATATGGAGATTGTCAAAAGGAAATGAAGATTCTTCATGATGCCTTATTTGAAGTTATCAATAAGGGAGATATTTCAGGTCGTGGTTTTCAATTTCCAATTATTGCCCTTTACTTAAATCCAGATTTTGATTGGATGCACGAAGAAGAGTTGTTTAAGGCTTGTGCCAAATATGGAACGCCTTATTTTTTGACAAAAGAAAAACAAGATGTGGAAGGATATTTTGGCTATAAACCTTTATGTGGAAGTATGGGGGTTGTGACATTAAACATAGTGCGTTTAGCGTATCTTTCAAGTAGTAAGGAAGATTTCTTTAAGCGCTTAGATAATTTAAGTGATGTGGCCCTTCGTTCTTTTGAAGTCAAGCGACAAGTGTTGAATCAATTGTTGGAGGCCGGCTTATATCCATATACCAAGGCCTATATATCGGATTTTAATGATTACTATGGTACTTTAGGTATTGTGGGTATGAATGAGGCTTGTTTGAATGCGAAATGGTTAAAGAAGGGTTTGATGGATTTGGATGCGCAAACTTTTTCCATGGATGTGTTAGAGTTTTTTAATCACATACTTTTAAATCAAAGTCATAAAGTTAATTTAGAGGCTACACCTGCAGAAAGTGTATGTACGCATTTTGCCCAAATTGATAAGGAATTGTATCCAGAAATTCAAAGTCATGGATATTATACGAATTCAACGCATTTAGATGTCGCCAGTACGGATGATGTCTTTGAAGCTTTACATATACAACAAGATTTTCAAAATCAATATAGTGGAGCCACTTCATTTCCAGTCTTCATTGATCATGGAATAGCGGATTGGAAAATGGTTGCCCTACTTGTGAAGACTATTTATGAAAACTACGATGTGCCTGTATTCACAATTACACCAACATATTCGGTTTGCGAAGAACATGGCTATCTATTGGGGCATCAAGATATTTGTCCGAAATGTTCCAAATCAACCGAGATCTATTCTCGTGTTTCAGGATATTATCGAAACTTAGAGGATTGGAATGAGGGTAAACAAAAAGAGTTTTCAAGAAGAAAGACATATTCGATTTAAGGAGGGGATTATGAAAGAAACAATAGGTTTTATTGGAGCTGGAAACATGGGAAAAGCCATGATTGAAGGAATCTGTCAGAACCATGTATTTAATACAGTTTGGGTGTGTGATCATCATCAGGAAAATTTAGATGTACTACATGAAAAGTATGGAGTCGAAACGAGTTTAGATGAAAAAACAGTAGCACAAAATAGTGATGTATTGGTGTTGAGCGTGAAGCCGAAGCATTATCCAAAGTTGATTGAAACTATCAAGAACAGTGTCAAATCCGATGTGATTATTGTGGATATTGCAGCAGGTGTAACCATTTTAGATGTGAAGACATACTTTGGCAAAGATATAAAGGTGATTAAGGCAATGCCGAATACGCCTGCATTGGTATTATCTGCGATGAGTGCCATTTCGTTTGATGATTTGGTTACTGAAGAAGATAAAGTTTGTGTTCAGTCTATCTTTAATAGTTTTGGCAAATGTGAAGTGGTTGAAGAAACCATGATGGATGCCGTAACCAGTGTGAGTGGTTCAAGTCCTGCCTATGTATTTATGTTTATTGAAGCGATGGCCGATGCAGCTGTGGCACAAGGCTTACCTCGAAATAAGGCGTATACATTTGCGGCACAAGCCGTTTTGGGAAGTGCAAAGATGGTCTTAGAAACAGGTATGCATCCAGGTACCTTAAAAGATATGGTTTGTTCACCTGGTGGAACAACGATTGATGCTGTTTGCGAGCTGGAAAGAACAGGCGTTAGAACGAGTGTTGAATCGGCTATGCGTGTTTGTGGTGATAAATCAAAGAAAATGACGGAGGGAAAATAGTATA
>ENA-ORKM01000180-ORKM01000180.1-human-gut-metagenome-genome-assembly--contig:-NODE-180-length-13555-cov-5.15859_pt1 | contig 13555 bp, 19 predicted proteins | sample MGYA00243059_ERZ508807 | MGnify/ENA primary metagenome ERZ508807 (study PRJEB26277, sample SAMN04329813) | human gut metagenome | biome: human-associated habitat | host: Homo sapiens | place: USA... | reverse complement strand
TCCCTCATAGGGGTCTCTCTCTTTCTTTATCTTTTTCCGGCATACTATTTGCGGATTCTTTTTTCATATGATTTACCTACTGATTCTCCATTTTGGATATCCTCTTTGAACATCCTGAAGTCGAACTCTGATACCGAGTTGTATTGGTATACCTTTTCTCCTTTGAAGGTAATGGTGATATCTCGGGTTTCATCATCCATTATTACCTTCTCAATTCTCGATGAACTTGTGATATTAAATGTCTCTTTCATCATTACTGTCTTTTAAGCTCAAAAGTGTTAAGTCCCATAGCTACCACATTATTTTCTTTCCTGAGTGCTTGGCATGTAAAGAAAATATCCCAGAGAGTGAAGACAGAATCAGAACTCATTTCCATTAAGTCCTCTTCCATCATATAGAGTGTACTCATTATGGTATTAAACCACCTGTTATTTAACCCCTTTACCAGCATGGTTTCAATATCTTCATACCTATTGTTAAAGGTATCTCCCTGAACCCTTTGAAAGGCAGCTATATATTCCCTGGCCATGGATTCCACCGCTTCTAGAGAAGTCCCATAGCAGGGGAATATAATTTTCCATTTATCTAAGCTCTTATCCTCTAAAAGGGATTCCAGCGCCTGAATATGCACATCCATAATCTGATTCCATATTTCCTGGGCAGATAATCGCCTTTGCAATTTCAGTTTGATACAACCTCGGTTTATTTTCATTTTAACCCTCGTTATAGATATACAGAATCTGATGGTTCCTATCTAACTCCTTTTCCAAATACTCCCAATGAGTATTGTGGTCTATATGGATATTGACCCTATAATCATCCATTTCTTTGGGTAATAAATCCAGATAATCTTTCAGATCCTTTACAGTAGTGAATTTTGGTTGTCCCATACTTATTTTATTTCGTTATGCAAATATAATAATTATTATTATAATATGCAAATCAATTTCAGTGGTGTTGTATAGGTTAGTTCAACAAAGAACCCCGAATCTATATTAGGTTCGGGGTAAGAGGTTTCATAAACGATTGCCTATCGGGTTAATCCTCCTCTTTCTTTGTCTTCTTTTTCTTCTTGTCCTTGCCTTCTTTCGAAGGTTTGTCGGCCTTCTTTTCCTTGGCCGACTCTTCTTTCTTGGGAGCAGCCGCCGGAGCACCTGATGCCAACTCTGCAGCATACTTCTTGCCCTCGGCCTCGGCCTTCTCTTTGGACATGGTCTTCAGAAGAGTACGCATCTTCTGACGGTACTTTTTCTTCTGGTCGGAGGTCATCTCCTTGCCGTCCACGGTAGGATAGTCGTAGGCATTTGGGGTACTGGTAACCTTTTCCTTCTTGGGATGGGCTTCTGGCTTCTGATTCTTTTTAGCCTTCTCTACGGCCTTCTCCTCCGTAGCTGCCCTGGCCTTTTTGTTTCCCAGGTTGATGATGTCTACCCAAGCTTGGATTTTCTTTCCATGCTTCTTATGGCCTGTCCAATCTTTCTTGGGATCGAGATCATTCTCTTCCATGTAGGCCAGCATTTCCTTCTGAGCCCTGCGTGCTTTCTTTGCGGCCAGGTCTTTCTTGCTGATGTCTTTTGCCATTGTTGTTGAGTTGATTAAATAAAAACTGGTTTGAATTACCTTTGCATGTTTATAGTTTGGTTAAGGAGTTTTTGGTCTGTACTTCCTTTACCTCTGAGATGATTATTTCCATCCCCTGAAGATTTGCCATCAACTTAAGATGGGCAACAGCATCATCCTGAGAGATATTAGTGTATACAATTCTGTACCTTTCACCAGAATCTTTGTTTTCAAAAGTTATGGTTAAGATGTTCCCATTGGCCAAATCTTCTATGCGCTTTGCCAAAGATTTTACCTTCCCTATTTTTAGGGTCTTATCCTTGATTAAAGCTTGCCTTTTGCCAGGAGACAGTCCAGGCATAGATAATCTGGTATCTATATCCTGAACCATTTTGGTTAGTTCTTTAATCCGATAGATTAACCCTTTGACGGAGGAGTTAAATTGTCCCATTTAGGTCTTTGAATAGTGGTGTCACTTCCTATTTTCTGGGCATACTTATCAATCAATTCCTCTGTTCTAGAGATAATATACTCTGTCATCATTCTATTTTCTTCAGAGATATCTTTTTCTTCCTCTAGCAACAGCTGATATGATTGCAGCTGGTTACATAATGCCAGGTATATAATGCTGTCATCGTCTTGCATGGCCTTATACAAAAATGGGGAGAACCCCCGGTCGGATTCCGGATGGGCCTCCCCCCCCGCATGACTCAAGTAATGATGTCCGAAATGGTTAGGCAGCGTCGAGCCTATTCCTCATCGTCTTCGTCCTCGTCATCCTCGGCATCGGCTGCCTTCCCTTTCTTACCCATGCCGGGCATCTTCGGGACCAGGATGCCGTGCTCTTTCTTGGATTTAACCGATACCCCCGGAATGGTGGTATTCGATACGGCGATAACTTTGCCGTCCTTGTCGGTTACGACCGAGGTGATGAGAACTCCGTACTTCCGGACGTTCATAGCGAAAGTTTTTGCAACGTTTCCACCGCCCAGGTCGATGATGTCGCACTGTTTGCTGTTCGGTCGCTGACCAGGTGCCCGATTCTTGAGTCGCTCTTTCATGGCCTCTCGTTTGGCCTTCTTCTCTTCTGCAGTAAGTTCTTTCTTACCGCCCTTTTTCGTTTCCTCTTTTGCAGCCTTTGCTTCTGCTGCCTTCTTCTTGGTTGCCATATTATGTTTGATTAAATGGTTTTCTTGATAAGGGCATCCCCCGAGCATTTGGTCATAGCCTATGGAGGTGGGCATTTGACGATTCCCGGGGAGCCCTTGGATTTGGTTATAGTCAGAAGGACCCTTACTTTTTCTTTTTCTTGGTGTCCTTCTTGGATTCGGCCTTTGCCTTAGGCAGAGTGATGCCCAGTTCCTTGGCCACCGCCTTGCGAAGTTTCTCGACGTCTTCCTCGTCGAATTCGTCGGGGGCAGTTTCGAGCTCTTTGTCGTCGCAGAGGTCTTCGAGAGCTTCGAAGTCCATGCCGGCCAGGTCCTCCGGTGTCACTTCGTCATCCTCATCTTCATCCTCCTCGCTGTCTTCGTCTTCGTCTTCATCTTCGTCGGAATCTTCGTCCTCGTCGGAATCTTCGTCTTCATCTTCGTCGGAATCTTCGTCCTCGTCGGAATCCTCAGATTCCCCGCCGAAGATTTCCTCGGCGTCTTCTGCCGAGATGGGAGTCAGGATTGCATAGGAACCGTCATCATATTTGATGAGGATAACCCCATTACCGAGAACCTTACGTTCTACTTCTTTTGCTGCAGCTTTTTTCTTTGCCATAATTGAATTGATTAAAGGTGTTTAAAAAATGTTTGATTGATTATAGTTTCGTGATAAACTTTTGAGTATATATCTCTCTGTTTTCTTGGACTGCCATAGCTTTCAAGAATACATTTTTATCCCTGATAGCTTCTACTTTTTGAGTGAACTCATTCTGGTTTTTTACTTCAAAAGGTTCACCTTCCTGAGTGTATGTATCATCTACTGCATTATCATTTTCGGTATAATACCTTTTGACCCCCACTATGAGTTTTACTCCATCCCATGGGTTTTCTGGTTCCCTTTTATTTACTACCGTCATTTTGCATAACCATTTTTATATGCTGTATAATAGATTCTTGTATATCCTTCCTGTCCTATCCCTGAAAAAGCTTCACTTATATATCTGTAGCCTTTTTTATTTGCTCGGTAATCATGAGCAAAGTGTTCAGGATAGATATAGTGTTCTCCGCATACCTTTTGGTTAGTTATTATGTAGGCATACCATCCAGTTTTGGTTTTCATCTTGAACTGGGATATTGGTACAAATCCCTGAGTTAATAGTTCTTTGAGAATAAACTTCTGTTCGAGTCTTCTTCTCACCATAGGCATTCCACCCAACCTTCTTAGTACTGCCTTTTGATATTCTGACCAATGTCTTTTAGTCCATTTTATGGAACTGATAACAGAACGTTTAGTTATAGCCTTATATGCTAATGCCACTTTTAATTGGTCCCAAGTTAAGTCACTCTTCTTCGTAAAGAGCCTTCTTTCTTTTGGACTCAATCTCTTTAGCCTTCGATAGCTTAATAAGCTTTTCCGGAATAAGCTTGAGAACAGTTCTATATTCTTTTGTTCCATAATTAAACTTATCTACCAAGTTCAAAAAGTACTTTTCTTTCTGTTGAGATCCGAGTCTCTTTTTCCGAGCAATTCTTTTTCCTAATTCCCTCTGGGCTGAAGACTTCGAGTTTCGGTATACTTCGGTTAACAGTATCTTAGATATTGGCTTCTTCCTTTTCCCAGCAATAAGTAGAGATTGACCTATAACAAACTTCTTCTCTAATGCCGTTTTTCCTTTTATCCAGTGTACTGCTTTCAGATTCTCCCTGCCATAATAGGTTAAAAACCTTTTTCTAGCGGCCTTCAATGAATAGAATCCCTGTAATACTACTGCTGGTTCTCCCTTGTAGTTATAAGACCACGGATACCATTTATGAAGGTAAATCTTGATGTCCCTTTCTTTGATAACCTTTCCGAATCTTCTGTGATATTCTCTCCTCCTCTTCTTTTCCAAGAAGTATGCCCTTACATCGGGAGGTAAAGAATCCGGGTCTACTACCCCGTTAATTCTGGTAGCTTCTTTTAGACATTCCCTGTATCTATCCAGAAAGCGTTTATTCCTTTCCCTATATTTATGAACCTTGATTTTCCCGCAGAGTACTTTCCTTTGCCACTCTTGCTTCATCTTTCGGTTCAATTTTATAACCTGAGGTGGTACCCATGGAATTCCTAATCTGTAACAGGATTCCTCGAAGTCATCTGCATTTTTAAACCTATAGACTCGTGGCATATATCTCTACTCCTTCTTTTGTTTACGAAGTGCTGCCCGATACCATTGTTGAATGGATTTCTCTTTGGCATCCGGGAATCTCTTTTGCACTCTCCGAGTAATTCGGTCGATTGATAACCCTTTATAGGTTAATTCAAATACGTAGGATTTCTTAGTTCCTTTCCAAAGACCATTGTCATCCTTCTCTTTCTTTGGTTTTTTGGGTTTCTCCAACCCCTTTACCCGTTTGGTCTTTTTCTGTTTAGTGACCGCATCCTCACCTATGAACCCAAGGTTAAGTTGATAATTCCTCATTGGGTCATCTTTGGGATATCCAGCAAGCTCTAATTGCTGGTCCATCCACTTATCGTATTCATCGATGAGAGCATTATCCGGCTTATTATCCGAATGATGAATCCACGATGCCAGTCCATTGTAGTCGGCTGAACAAGCATCGGGGAAAGGCATGCCCAGAGCAACTGCTCTTCTCTTCATGTCCTTGTAGGTCATATTTTCTAACCCACTTCCCATGACCTTTAGCTTCTCCTTGTTGAGCTTTAACGGTCTTTTGTCCTTTTTCTTACTTTTGCGCATATTTATATAGGTATAAAATTATTTTTCTTATTTCGTTATACAAATATAATTAAATTTCTCGAAGTTGCAAAATAATTATATAAAAATTCTAAGAGTTCGTTCTCAAGGTTCTTTTCCTGCGTAGTTTATAGGCTGTATCTAGAGTTTCACAGGTAAAGTCCATGTTATTTATTGATTTGTAGTTAATAGCTTTCTGTATGACCTCCCTGTATTCTTTCCAGAACTTCAAGCCCCCTTTACTGTCCACTGTTTTTTCAAAATATTGGGTTGCCAATAACCCAAAGGTATCTGCAATGGTTTGGCTTTCGAATATATATATCCTTAAATCAGTTATAGCCTTAATTGTATCATCCTCACGTTTAATAGGCATCACTCCATAACCCTCTTCTTGGAAGAGTTCTTCTGATACAATGGCTGTAAAGTATCTCCTACTTGAGGGTCCATTTTTCCAATACTCGGTTATTAACTGCCTTATCTTGAAGTCTGGGATTCTGTGTAAGTAGGACAGATACACCTTATCTTTCTTGGTAGACCTCCTTTTATATGCAGTAGGAGCTTGCAATACCCGAGGCATTATTCGATAGTTGTTCCACCTATCAAACTCAAGAATCAGAGCATAAAGGTCTTTGTCCCATTTATTCTCTGATTCCTTCAGCCTTTTCATGTTCTTTATGATACGGGGATTGGTTATCGAAGTCAATAACCATGAAGAATCTCCTGAGTGTATCTTAGCTTCCTCCTTGGGTAGTCTTTTAACTATGGCCCCGAATAGATAATCCCTGAACCTTGGCTCTATAGGAGATTGAGGGTTTACTAATGATGAATGTAGTTCAAAGTAATCGGAGAATAGTTTGAAGAACTTCTCAGCTCTAGCCTTTAGTTCTAAATACTTGTAATGAGACATCTTGAGAATTTCTCCAGCTTCCCAAGTTGATAGGCCTTTGCCTTGTATAAACATAAGGCTTGCCCTCTCTTGCTCGGTCAAACAGTCCCAAGCCAATTCTTGATGTCGTTCCATATTTAGTATTGTTTGTTCATTAGAATCTCTTCAGTACTACCATCAGGGATTTGGGATAAATCAACCTCATAATCAGCCGAGTACATTTTGTATTCATCAGATTCATGATAGACTGAATATAGTACATTCTCCATTGGTACCTCTATCTCCAAGCTACCATCCATTTCAGGATATAACTTCACCAGCATCATCTTAGTAGTAAGATTACTTTCAAGTATGACGGCAGGTATTCCCTCAAATGGATATCCCCTTAATACAACGTAGTCCCCGATAGCAACCCGAGTAATATCACTTACTGAGAATATCTTATTTGCCCGGGACATCCTACGGTATTTCTTTACTTCTTCCTTAGATATGGTAGCTACTACTGAATAGTCATCAAAGTCCTCGGCATTATCTACTCTCAACCTTTTTCTTTTAGGTCGGTAGTCCAAAGACTTCATGAAGGATAGTATACCTGGGATATCTTTCTTGAGTTTGTTTAGGTAGTATCTGTCAAAGGCTTTTTCAGGCTTCATCTTTATGAACCCATAGTTGAATAACAATGGTACATCTTCGTACTCATTCTTACCTTTCCTGGACTTCTTAAGTACGCTTATGGTTGGTACTATGGCTTTCACATGTTTATACCCCCTACATTTCAAATCAGAATTGATTCTCTTGTAGAATTTCCTGTCAAGCCTGAATATACAGTATACATAGAGGGTCTTCATATTACTTGTTCAATTTACGAGCGTATTTGAATACGTCTGAATATGTTACCAATCGTTGAATTTCTTTGAACATATACACAGCTAAATGTACTTTCGGGGTTTTTATCTCCATTCGGGAAAGTTCTGAACAATTTTCCATAAGGAACGAATCTATTTCCCCAGCTTCTACAATAAAGAAAGCTTCACCTTTTGGCATAGAATTATACCGCATGATAAGTATGGGTATTTTTCCTGCACGTTTAGCATCCTTTGTAGCCTGTTCCCAAAAGGATATAATTTTACAGCTCTTAAGTCCCAGTAGTATATGTTCGAACTTAATATCCTGATAGTTTTTTACTTCGATACTGAATGGGAATTTCTTAGAATGTTTTGGGTCAGAACATATTACATCTGATGATATATTGTCTGCTTTCTTCCACTTCAATCCACCACTAGCAGGAGTTCTAGAGAATTCATACCCTGACCAGTTTTGAAATGATTTACATACTACCCTTTCAAACCTATTGCCTTTTGCTTTTGAATTTACTCTTCTGGCCATTGTCTATAATGTATTATTTTACTTACCGAACTTTTACTTATACCAAATCTTTCGGTTAAATACTTACCGGTATAACTATCTGAATGTAATTTTCTTATCTTTCTCACTTTATCTATGGTTAACCTGTGGTTGGGGGATTTTGGTCCTGTATTTCCTTTTATGGGGTGTTTTCTACCTTCCCATAACTTCTTTCCTTTTATACTATGTCCATCTATAGACATTTGTTGTTGATTCTCTTTTTGAGTACCCCAATATAAATTACTTGAGACGTTGTTCAATGGGTTATTATCCTTATGACATACACAGGGTTTATTTTCTGGGTTAGGTATATAAGCTAAGGCTACTAACCTATGTACTTTAAACTTTCTTGGACCATCCCTATTTACTAGTGTTACTATCTTGTATTTAATCTTACCTTCTCTACCAGCTAGCCCTTGATATAATGGTTTATCTTTACCTATCCTATAAACATCACCAATTTTAGTTACGTAATAGTTAGGATATCCAGCTATATTACTCTCCATATCTATATCTTTTGTAACCAATAGTCATTAGTGGTATTGTGAAAGGCCCCTTTCTCTGGTCACAGTAAGCACCTTGGCATTTGGAATTGGCAAGGATTCATGGTGTGATATGAGGTATAGGGTTTTATCCTTATAAACCCTACGTATGAGTCCTATCACAAGCTCTACATATTCAGAACTTATGTTCTCGAATACCTCGTCCAAAAAGGCAATATTTATACCCTTAGCTTGGGTCATCATCTCATTCATAGCAAAGGCCATAGCTAAACAGACCAATTGTTTCTGACCACCAGATAATTCCTCGTATGATACCTCTATACCATCCATGATTATCTGGGTATTGAAGTCCTTCTTAACTCCTTGTATATCTACATAGAATAGGATACTGAACCCAAGTACGTCTGAATATGATTCAAGTGTTTCATTCAGAATATCCATTGAGCTCTCAAATAAAAATGCTTTTATACCTCGGTTCCCAAGAGGGTCATCCATTACCCATTTGTAATTATCAACCTTTTCCTTCTGACTTTTCATTCTTTCTTCCACGGTTGATAACTTCTTGGTTAAGGTTGAAAGCTGAGTTTTATATTTGGTTATTAACCCTTTGTTTACTCCCACCTTCTTTTCTGAAAGAAGTATTTTGATTTCTGATTCTACTTGTTCTATCTCTCTTTGTATCTTCTTTACTTCGTATTCCTTATCCCTAAGTTCTTCCAGTTCATCTCGATAACCAGATATTCTGTCGGATATTTTGGAATATTTACCCTGTAACCTTTCAATATCTCCGAAGGCTTTCTTTACCTCGATTAGGTGTTTCAAAGAGTTCTTAATATCACCCCTCTTCAATAACTTTATTATTCCCTCAATAAACTCTTCTAGAGATACCTTAGTTTTCTTCCTGGCATCATTTATCTTATTGAGAATACCCCTTTGATTCTCCTTTGCCTCTGATAGCTTCTGTTCAATTCGGTTTTTCTGAGTTACTGTCTCCTTAAGCTCACTTGATTTTTTGGCCTTAGCTAGCAGTGATAATCTCTTTTCAAGAACTTTAACCTTTGAAGAGATGTCATCTTTCACAGTACTAGCCTGTTTCTTTAGGTCATCAACCATCCTTTGAACGGACTGTTTCTTATCCTCTAGGGTTCTATATCTTTGAGAGATATTCTGATACTCTTTCAGAGCTTCTGTATAGTAGCCCTTAGCAATATCCCGAGCTTTAGATATGTATTCTAACTCAAAAATCTCCTCAAACAGTTCTTTCTTGTCAGAGGAAGATTCCTGTATCAGTCTTTTCATGCCTTGACCGAAAAGTACTGAGTTCATAAAAAGGCTATACGACATACCCAAATCAGCGATTATAAGCGCCTGTATCTCCCCCTTACTTTTCTCTTGTACTTCAACAGCATCTATCTCATAGATAAGTCTGTCTTTGCCCTTGGCTCCATTTACTTCACCCTTATATTTAAGGCATCTGGTTATCTTATGAGTCCTACCATTCTTACCGAAGTATAATTCTACCTTAGTTCCTTGATAAGACTTGGGTCTGTATTTCTCCCAGGTATTCACATCTGACTTACCTTTTAGATTCTTACCATAAGCACCCCAAACTAAAGCGGATAAGATGGTAGTCTTACCTTCTCCTGTAGCTCCTCGAATTACGGTTATTCCCTTTGAACTTAGGTTTAATTCCAAATGGGATATTGAACAGAAGCCATCGATTATAATATTGCCAAACTGTATCATTCTGCCTCCTTAATTACTTTTAATAATGTGGCCTTTTTATTTTGGTCTTTTATACCCTTTGCCCTCATATACCTCCTTACCATGGTTTTCTTAGTAAGTTCCCGAGTTATTTGCGGGGCATCTTCCACCGCCACAACCCGAGACTTGCTAGCAATGACAGTATAATAATTGCCATCATCCTTAATTTCATCTTCTGATGATATATCCACAAATTTAGGAAAGCCTTTGAATGGCTTGAATTCCATTGAGAAGTCCTCATATATTTTCCAATATCCAAGTTTACAATTACGGGCCGTTCTCCTTTGTTGTAAAGGAGCTCCTTCCATGTATATCTTCTATCCAAGCCTCTGAGGTTTATGTATATGGCCTATCAATACTAACTTGAACTTAGATAGAAGATTCACATTCAGATTCTCTACTGTTCCAACCTCGGTATTATCAGTATCTTTAGCTCCCGGGTAGTCAGTATGCAATAATAGGATTGTTGGCTTTAACATAGCTTCTTTCAACTCAGCTTTGATTAACCCATCTAACCCCTTGTTATGGTCTAAATAGGGAATACCTACTACTCTGAACTTATCAAACTCATGATAAGAGAAGTCCAGGTTGTGTAAGAACGAATACCTACGACATAAGTTTGCCCAATGTGATGGAGATTGATTAGTTATCGAATTGCTTTTCTGTAGGTCATGGTTTCCAGATATACCATAGATGTTAAATTCCTCGCACCTATTTAACTCTTCGAACTGTTCAATTATAATTTCATCAAGTGAAGTACTTATATACTCGGGACGGTGCATAAAATCCCCGCAAAAAAATGCCGGACATTTATACTTAATACATAAGTCTTTAATCAAAGAGAGGACCCTGAAAATACTTAGGGTCCTCTTATTATCCTCATTGAACTTAGAGAATTCCCCTAAGTGCAAATCGGAGAATGCTATACCTATCACCTTCATAACTGAAGAAATTTCTTGATAAGGTGTTTTCTCTTCTCGTAGTTCATCTCATCCAATATCATGACTTTTATCTTGTAACCCATGATTTCCAGTGTACCGGTATTAGGTATACCATTTACATACTGGAGTATATTTGAATCGGGTTTATATCCCCACAGGTCAAGTATACCATACATTACCTGCGATACCTGGAATTGATAATACCGAGATAATACTCGTTTACCATTGTCTTCTGTTACCCATTCATTGAAGAAGCTTGCTGAAAAAGGTATGAAAATTAGGTGAGTACACTGTTGACCCAGTAACATACGACATAAGTCTACTGCATGGTCTAAGTCGCATTCGGCTATCCTGTGAGAAAGTTTGTTGATGAAGTATGCTGCCGAATCAAAGTATGACCGGTCAGTTACAAAGCTGTCTTCTCCCCTGAAAGCTTTGTTACGCAGATTAAGTACTTGCATATCCTGAGCAAATACTGTACTGGCATCTTGCTGAATCATATCAGCATGAGGCATGTCTCTTGTTTCAGGTACCAAGTCCGAATATGACCCGGATATGAAAGGTATCTTTAACATATCCGCTACTTCCTTGGCAATGGTTGTTTTTCCAACCCCAGAAACACCGGTGAACATAATTTGATATTTCCTACCGTTGTACATAATGTTGTAGTTTTTTGAAAGGTTCCAAAAAATCGGGTATCTTGAAAGACCTTAAGTTAAACTTGTCAAGTACCATGAATAACCTGTCTTTCCTTATATTATTAGTACATCCTTTTACCCAAGGGACTTTCTTGATAGGGTGAAGAGTTAATGCAGTTCTCAAGTCTATAAGAGGCTTGTTCTTCTTGTATAACTCTTCTAGCTGGTCCCTTTCAATGCCCTTGAACTCTGCTCCTTTTGCATCTATGAAGTCTGCTATGCTCCCATATTGTTTCAGGAAAGCTTTAGTCTTCACTTCTCCCATACCATAATAACCGGGTATATCATCCGATTTATCTCCATTAAGTATTAGGTAGTCAACGCATTCCTCAGCAGAGTAACCCATTATATCCTTACAGGTTTGACTAAGAATTAGGGTATCTTTGTTAGGATTGAATATCTTGACTCTTTTGTCGAGTAATTGACAGAAGTCTTTGTCAGAGGATATTATGAGAGATTTACCTGGGTGGTTTATTGCCAACCAAGCAATGTAGTCATCAGATTCATATCCCAAGCCCTTTCTATCGATAATCATCTGAACTCCGAGTAACCTTAGAATCCTTCTCAACAGTGATAGCTGTTTATTGAAATCTTCATAATCCATACTTATCTTACTCCTATGTGCTTTGTAACCCTCGAGTAGACCATTACGGAAATTAGACTCTTTGCTCTCATGAGTATCGAATGTAATTACTACATGGCTTGGTTTAAACCGAGTTAAGTATGAACCGAGGATTCTTAAGAACCCATACACCAACCCGGTACCAGCTCCGTTGTTGGCTTTAAGATTCTTAAACTTATGGTATGAACGGTGAGCAAGGTTACTCCCGTCCACTACCATGAGCATCCTCGGTTTTCTACCCCTCATCCGGGATGTATTCGTCTTCTTCTGCATCTTCAGATTCTATTTGAGATTCATAGTCTAAGTCTGCATCAACAGGGAACATGTTTCGTGTAATCTTCTTGAGCTTTCGCTTAGTGGTTCCTATGGTATTTATTCCAGCAGCCTTTAATAGCTTTTTCCTTAGCTCACCATCTTCCTCGATTAACCTGTGGAAAGCCTCTTCACCTCGACAGAGTTTCTTTCCTTCAAACATGTATGTTCCACCACCGAGCTTCTCTATTACTCCAGCATCCTCTAAAGACTCTTCTAACCAGAAGTATCTGTCAAAGCCAACTTCGTGATATTTAGGATTGAAATATATAGGAGCTTTGGATATAGTTTCCCGAGGAGGAGATACCTTATTCTTTTTCATCTGAACAGTTACATATTTACCTGCTCGTCTTTCCTTGCCTTTATACTTAATCTTGAGAGTTTTACCCGAGTAGAATGCTAACCGGATTGAAGCATAGAACTTGAGTGCTGCTCCACCAGGAGTTGTACTGGTATCTTGACCAAACCCTGCACCCAGTTTACTACGTAATTGATTGATACATACCATGGTTACTCCGAGTCGATAGAACAATTCGTTCCTTATTCGTAACATCTTGTATATCTGCTTTGCCCGGTTTCCCATCTCGGCCTTGCTATCCGCCATCTTTGCATCAATGGCTTCTATAGAATCCAGAGCTGCTATGGAGTCTATCACAACTATGATAGGCTCATTGTTAGTTAGCTTTGACCTCCAGTATATGGCTAAATCGGCAATAGCATCCGAAATAGTTTCTATTCTGGTATCATTTAATACGGTTACTCGTTCAGGGTCCAGACCATTTTCCTCTGCCCATGAATTCATCCATGCTTGTTCTGCATCCACCCATATTACATGACCACCGAGTTGTTGTGCAGCATAAGCAAAGTTGTAAGCTATCAGGGACTTACCTGAGGATTCTTCTCCCTTGATTTCAATTATCTTCCCGAATGGTACACCACCACCCATTTGATAATTGAGAGCAAAGAATGTGGATGG
>ENA-ORKM01000177-ORKM01000177.1-human-gut-metagenome-genome-assembly--contig:-NODE-177-length-13696-cov-4.70596_pt1 | contig 13696 bp, 15 predicted proteins | sample MGYA00243059_ERZ508807 | MGnify/ENA primary metagenome ERZ508807 (study PRJEB26277, sample SAMN04329813) | human gut metagenome | biome: human-associated habitat | host: Homo sapiens | place: USA... | reverse complement strand
CAATAGTTGGGCTTGCCCCTGCGAAGATAGCTAGCTGCCGGGTCCTTTTTTTTTAGATTTTATTGATTCTTATATATAAATTTGATATTTTCTTTACTAAGGGATATTGTATTTTGGCATTTAAGGAGGCCGTTCATGTATAAAGTAAGTATATTGATTCCAGTATACAATGTGGAAAAATATTTATCGAAATGTCTGGAATCTATTCTTTTACAGACATACAAAAATATAGAAATCATTATTATTAATGATGGAACTAGAGATTCATCATTGGATATCGCCGAATTATATGCTTCTAAATATGATTTTATTCATGTTTATAGCTATGAAAATGCTGGTATTTCTACAACTCGAAATCGTGCATTAGAAAAGGCAACTGGGGATTATTATTTGTTTGTTGATAGTGATGATTATTTAAATCCGCATATGATTGAAAAAATGATAAATGAAGCTATTAGAACGCATAGTGAGATTGTTACTTGTGGATACCGTATTGAGTATAAAGGATTATCAATTCCAGTGAGTCCGATGCGTAAAAAAACCATGGATTCTTTAACTGCATTAAGAGCATTGAGTCAAAATAAAGGTATTAATAATTATCCTTGGGGAAAACTATATGCGGCTTCTTGTTTTAAAGATGTTAAATTTCCAGATGAGAAAAAGGGATTCGAAGATACGTACACAGTTTTTAAAGCAATCTATAACGCAAATCGCGTTTCAATAATACCTAACTGTTATTATCATTACGTTAAACGCCCTGGATCTTTAACAGATCACATGGATCTTGTACAGGCGTATGAAATGCGTGCAGCCTATGAATATCAGGAGCTTTGTTTACATCAATGGTTTCCTAAAGAAAATATTTATTACGATATAAACTATTATAATAGTGATATGGTAATTCTATATACTTTGATTTTTTTCTATTCTAGAAAAGATCAACCTGTCTATGTACCGGCTGCAATTGATTGGTCAAAAATTAACATATTCTATCGTATTGGATATGTTGTATGGCGGTTAATCGCATGTGTAAAGTTTGGATGGTCTTTAAAATGGCAAGAGAATTAATTCGTAAGGCAACTCTAGAAGATATGCCTGTTTTATTAGAAATCTATGAACGAGCTAGAAAATTCATGGTTTCTACAGGAAATACAAATCAATGGACAAATGGATATCCATCAAGAGAAATATTGACTGAGGATATTGAAAAAAATGAAATGTACGTTTTAGAAGATGAAGATGGCATTCAGGCAAGTTTTGTGTTTTATTGTGGTATTGATCCTTGTTATAATAAAATATATGATGGTCAATGGCTAAATGATGAACCGTATGGTGTTATTCATCGTATCGCAACACGAGGTTTAAAAAAGCATATGGCTGACATCATTTTAGAATATTGTGAATCTAAGATTGATAATATTCGTATGGACACACATATGGACAACAAGCCTATGCAAAATTTCATGTTGAAGCATGGATTTAAACATGTGGGTACAATTTATTTAAAAAATGGACAAAGTCGACTGGCCTTCCATTGTAATTTAAATAAAAATTAGGTAAACTTATAACAGTTTGGGGAGATTATAATTTATGGCATTTGAATCATTAAGTGAACGTTTAAATAAAGCATTTAAAAATATTTCAGGACAGGGAAAACTGACTGAGAAAAATATGAATGACATGTTAAAAGAAGTGCGCATGTCATTATTAGAGGCAGATGTTAATTACGATGTAGTAAAGAGCTTTGTCGAAAATGTAAAAGAAAAAGCACTAGGACAAGAAGTATTAGATTCTTTAAATCCTAGTCAAATGGTTGTTAAAATCGTACATGATGAATTGCAAGTATTATTAGGTGAAGAAGATGCTCGTATTCACTTTAAAAAGCAAGGTATGACTACGGTTATGATGGTTGGTTTACAGGGTACTGGTAAAACAACAGCAAGTGCAAAGATTGCGAATTACTGCAAGAACAAATTAGCACGTCGTGTTTTATTAGTCGCATGTGACGTTGTGCGTCCTGCAGCTATTGAGCAGTTACAGACATTAGGAAAAAGCATTGATGTAGAAGTGTTTTCTTGTGGACCAGAAACATCTGCGGTCGAAACAGCAAGACAGGCATTGGCCTATGCGAAAGATCGGCAAAAAGAGTTAGTGATCTTCGATACGGCTGGTCGTTTACACATTGATGAAGCATTAATGCAGGAACTTCAACAAATGAAGGATCTTGTTGTTCCTGATGAAATTTTATTAACTGTAGATGCGATGACAGGTCAAGATATTGTGACTGTCGCCAAAGAATTTAATGAACAATTATCTGTAACAGGATTGATCGTTACAAAAATGGATGGCGATGCACGTGGTGGTGGATTGTTGTCAGTTCGTTCTATCACAAATGTACCTGTATTATTTGTGTCAAATGGTGAAAAAGTAGATGACTTAGAAGAGTTCCATCCAGATCGTATGGCAGATCGTATCTTGGGAATGGGAGACATTGTCACTTTAGTTGAACAGGCTCAAGATAAATTAGATATTGAAGTTCAGAAAAAAACGGCTGAACGTATGAAACAGGGTGTTTTTACATTCAATGATTTATTAGCACAATTAGGCCAGGTTTCTAAAATGGGATCTATGCAGAAAATGATGAATATGATTCCTGGTATTAATAAGGTAGCTAAAAATTTAGATGATGAAAAAATGAATTCACAGATGAAAAAGAGTGAAGCCATTATTTTATCGATGACAGAATATGAACGTGAAAATCCATCATGTTTAAAAGCATCAAGAAAGAATCGTATTGCCAAGGGTGCAGGAGTTAAAGTTATGGATGTCAATCGTTTGATTAATCAATTAGAACAGATGCAAATGATGACAAAGATGATGAGTGGTAAAGCAAAACTTCCTGATATGTCTGCTCTACAGAATATGCAGCGTGGAGGCGGAATGCCTGGAATGTCAAAGCATTCTGGTAGTAAAAAACAGAAACCAAAAAAGAAAAAGAAGAAAAAATAAAAAAATTAAGGTGTAAAGTAAAAATACTTGACACCTCTTTTTATTCATGTTATTCTTTATGAGCTTTAATAAATTAGAAAAGGTAGGAATTTTAATATGGTTAAATTACGTTTAAAAAGAATGGGTAAAAAGGGAGCTCCTTTCTACCGTATAGTAGCTGCTGATTCACGTAGTCCTCGTGATGGTCGTTTTATCGAACAAATCGGTACTTCCAACCCAACTACAGCTGAAGAAAAAGTAACTTTAGCCAAAGAATTAGCAAAGAAAAGGTTAAGCAATGGTGCACAACCAACTGCCACAGTTCGTACAATTTTATCACACGAAGGTGTTTTAAAAGAAATGCACGAAGCTAAAAGTTCAAAATAATGATTGATTTAGAAAAAACATTATTAGACATTTGTTTACCACTTGTAGATGATCAAAAAGCATTATCTGTAAAAACAATGGCAACTACAAATGATAATGAAATTTTATTGTATGTATATGCCAACAGCGAAGATGTTGCACGTTTAATTGGCCGTAAGGGTATTATGGCTAGCAGTATTCGTCAAATGATGTCTATTGCAGCACGTGATGTACACAAAAGAATTTCAGTAAAATTTGAAGCGTATTAGGATGTGATTTCACATCCTGATTTTTTTAGGAGGAACATATGATAAAAGTAGCTCAAATCATTAATACTCATGGACTTAAAGGTGAATGTAAATTATATCTTGTGACAGATGATCCGCAACATCGTTTTGAAAAGGGTAGAGTATTACATTTAGAAGATGGTCGTACTTTAACCGTTGTGCGTTATCGCGAACAAAAGGGCTTTGGATATTGTTATTTTGAAGGCATTGATTCAATTGAAAAAGCAGAACAATTAAAGACAAAGGATTTATTTATTGCGCAAGAGGATTTGCCTGAACTTGAAGAAGGTCAATATTATTATCATGAATTAATGCATTGTACTGTTTATAATGAAGAAAAAGAAAAGCTTGGAGAAGTTGTAGATATTTTAGAAACAGGTGCCAATCTAGTACTTCGTGTAAAATCAAAAGGAAATAGTTTCTTATTGCCTTTTGTACCTGCATTTATTGTTGATGTGAACAAAGAAGCTCATGAAATCACAATTCGCGAAATGGAAGGCTTACGATGAAAATATCTGTATTAACATTATTTCCAGAATACTTTGAACCTTTAATGACAACAAGTATTTTAAAGCGTGCCAAAGAAAAAGATTTATTTGAGTTTGAAACCATTGATTTTCGTCAGTTCACAAAAGAAAAACATGGACATGTTGATGATACGCCATATGGTGGTGGAGCAGGAATGGTTTTGATGTGCCAGCCTATATTAGATGCATTAGAATCCATTCGTACAGAAAATAGCACAGAGATCTTATTGACACCACTAGGCAAGACATTTATTCAATCCATCGCAAAGGAATTATCTTTGAAAGAACATTTAATTTTTATTTGTGGCCACTATGAAGGATTTGATGAACGAATTCGTGATTATGTAGATATTCAAATGTCTTTAGGGGACTTTGTACTAACTGGTGGTGAAAGTGCATGTATGGTCATGTGCGATTGTATATTACGTATTTTACCGGGTGTTATTCGCCAAGATTCCAGTGATGATGATTCTTTCTCAAATGGACTTTTAGAATATCCTCAATATACTAGGCCAGAAATCTATGATGGAAAAAGAGTTCCAGATGTATTATTGAGTGGTCATCATGCGAACATCAAGAAGTATAGACATGAAGAGTCTTTAAAAAGAACAGCTATGTATCGTCCGGATTTATTAGAAAATTTAAATTTAAATAAAGAAGATCAAAAAGTAGTCGATTCAGTATTAAAAATCAAAAAATAATTCTTGCGCAAAATCTATTGACATGGTAATATTAATAGGCGTTTACGCATAGGTAGTTCCGCTGGCACATTGTGTGAATGAACTGATAACCAAATATTAGAAAAGAAGGAGAAAAGAAAATGAACTTAGGATTAGTTAATGAAGTAACAAAATCACAATTGAAGACTGAAATTCCAGCATTCCGTTCTGGTAGTACTGTTCGTGTTCACGTTAAAATCAAAGAAGGTGACAAGAGCCGTATCCAGGTATTCGAAGGTGTTGTAATTGAACGTGCAGGTGGAGGAATCTCTGAAACATTCACAGTTCGTAAGATTTCTAACCAAATTGGTGTTGAACGTAAATTCCCTTTACACTCACCAATCATTGACCACATTGAAGTAGTTCGTCACGGTAAAGTACGTCGTAACAAGTTATCTTACTTACGTAACCGTTCAGGTAAAGCTGCTCGTTTAAAAGAAGTTCGTTAATTGTTTAAAAAAAGTCTGATTTTCAGGCTTTTTTTTCTAAATAGCTTTATAATAGATTTATAACATTTAGGGGGTTAGAGATTATATGAAGAAGTCAAAGAAAAACGAGCTAAGGTACAATGAAGATGACGAACGTACTTTACTAGAAGATATACTTGGATTCATAAAAGTATTTGTAGTAAGTGCAATCGTAATTTTATTGTTTGTGAACTTTGTTGCTCACCCAGTTCGTTCAGATGTTAGTAGTATGTTACCTACATTGATAGATGTGGAATTTGGATTCTCCAATGTTGGAGGCTTATTATTATATTGAGTAGAACGAGGTGATATAGTCGTTGTAACCATGGAAGAAGAGGGACAGAAAACACATTGGGTAAAACGTGTAATAGGCTTACCTGGTGATACAGTAAGCTGTGTAAATGATGTTGTATATATTAATGGGAAAGTATTGGATGAGACTAAATATATAGATCCGGACTATCGTCAATCATTGGTAGATAAATTTGGTTACTTTAATAAAGTACCAAATGCCAATAATACGAATGTTGAGGATTTTGAAGAAGTGAAATTAGGAGATGACGAATATTACGTAATGGGAGATAATCGTCCTTATTCTAAAGATTCACGCTATGTAGGTCCAGTTAAGAAATCACAGATCTTTGCCAAGAAGATGTTAGTCTTGTTACCAATTTCAGATATAGGAGTGAAAGATTAGTGGCAAACGTACAATGGTTTCCAGGTCATATGACCAAGGCCAAAAGGCAAATGGAAGAGAATTTAAAAAAAGTTGATTTTGTGATTGAGATTCGTGATGCAAGAATGCCAGATGCCAGTAAGAATCCAATGTTGGATCAATTGATTCAAAATAAACCGCGTTTGATTCTTTTGTCAAAAAAAGATAAGGCTGATAAAGAACTTACCAAACAATGGGTAAATGCTTTAGAAACAGAGAATCAAAAAGTATTAGCATTGGATTTTATTCATGAAAATTTCTCAAAACAATTGATTAAGGCATCGAACGAATTATGTATCAATTTAATTGAAAAACAAAAACGTAGAGGAATGAAGCCTAGAGCTTTGCGTGCCATGGTGTGTGGAATTCCTAACGTAGGTAAAAGCACATTTATTAATACGTTTGCGAAACGTAAAGCGGCTCAAACTGGAGATCGTCCAGGCGTGACAAAGAGTCTTCAATGGATTAAAGTAGGTCAAACACTTGAGCTATTAGATACGCCGGGTGTATTATGGCCAAAATTTGAAGATCAACAAGTAGGTCTAAAACTTGCTCTATTGGGTTCAGTAAAAGATCAAGTTGTAAATATGGACGATTTGGCATTATTTGCGTGTGAATATTTAATGCAGGAAAAACCTGAAATCTTTGATACAGTATATCATGTCAAGATTGCGGATACGCCTTATGAAACATTACAGAATATCGCCATAAAACGTGGTTATTTATTAAAGGGTGAAATTGATGAAAATCGTTTGATGTTAAGTTTTGTCAAAGATATTCGTGAAAATAAGTGTGGCTTGATTACTTGGGAGAAACCATATGTTGGATAGACCTTTGGAGCATGATTACTGGGATCAAAATCAAAGTGTACTTGGTATGGACGAAGCAGGGCGAGGCCCTATTGCAGGTCCATTGATGGTAGCAGGTGTTATCTTTCCAAAGGGATATCAAAATGCGTTAATTGATGATTCTAAAAAATTGAGTGAAAAAAAGCGAGAAGAGTTGTTTAAAACAATTATTCAGGATGCTTTGTACTATCAAATTTTAGTTGTAGATGAAAAGACGATTGATAGGAAAAATATCTATCGTGCAACACAAGAAGCTATGATGGAGATTGCCAATAAAGCACAATGTGATTTTGTGTTGAGTGATGCGATGCCATTACCAGATATTGATAAACCTTACCAAGCTATTGTGAAGGGAGATCAAAAATCATTGTCTATTGCGGCGGCAAGTATTTTAGCGAAAGTTACGCGTGATCACTGGATGAAAAAGTTGGATGAAATGTATCCACAGTATGGTTTAGCCAAACACAAAGGATATCCGACAAAAGCGCATATTGAAGCTTTAAACAAGTATGGATTACAGGATTTCTATCGAAGAAGTTATGGTCCTGTAAAAAAACTTGAAGAAATTAGACTTTTTTAGTTAAAAGTCTCTTTTTTTTCGTATATGAGTATATGAGAATAAAAAGAGAAGCTATTTTATGGTATGCTATCCAATATGATGGAGATTGGAATAAAATTGGCAATGCGATAAAGGCACATGAAAACTATTCCATCATTGCGTATCCATATCCTTATCTTACAATTGTTGATGAGATGTATCCTGAAGCATTTAAACATTTAAGATATCCGCCATGGATTATTTTTTATCAGGGTAATGTTTGTTTGTTGAAAGAAAAAGGTGTAGGTATAGTAGGAGCTAGAAACTGTTCAGTGCAGGCACTGCAAAATACGGATACAATCGTACAAAGGCTCCAATCCAAGTATGTCATTGTATCTGGGCTTGCCAAAGGTATTGATGCCAGGGCCCATTTGAATGCATCAAAAACAATTGGTGTGCTTGGTTGTGGAATCAATGTGATGTATCCAAAGGAAAACGCATTTTTATTTGAAAGGATGAAAAAAAGCGGATTGATCATTAGTGAATATCCCATGCATGTGAAGCCTTTGGCTTATCACTTTCCATGGCGCAATCGCTTGATTGCCGCTTTAAGCAGCAACTTAGTTGTGATTGAGGCAACCTATAAAAGTGGAACAATGATTACTGTGAATGAATGTCTCGAATTGAGTGTTCCTATTTATTGTGTGCCTACAGCTTTTCAAGATGAAAAGTATCAAGGATGTAACTACTTGATTAGTAATGGAGCCAATATTTTGGTGGATATAAAAGACATTGATGATATCTGAGGATTGACAAATTGAAATTTTTAATGTTTTATATAGCGTGAATATGGGGGAAACAAATGAAAAAACATTTAGTTATTGTGGAGTCGCCTTCCAAATCGAAGACGATTGAAAAATATTTAGGAAAAGAATACAGAGTTGTTTCCAGCAAAGGCCATGTATGTGATTTGGCGACAAGCGGAAAAGAAGGTTTAGGAATTGATGTAGATCATGATTTCGAACCTAAATATAAAATTAGCAAAGAGAAAAAAGAAGTAGTGAAAGAATTAAAAGAGAACGCTTCTAAAGCACAAGATATCTATCTTGCCAGTGACCCGGACCGTGAAGGGGAAGCAATCGCATGGCATTTAGCGCGTGTATTAGATTTAAATACAGAAGACAATAATCGTATTGTTTTCCATGAAATCACGAAGCCTGCAATTCTTGAAGCTATGAAAGAACCAAGAAAAATTGATATGGACCTCGTGAAATCACAAGAAACACGTCGTATGTTAGATCGAATTATTGGGTTTAAACTCAGCAAATTGTTGCAGAATAAAATCCAGTCTAAATCTGCAGGACGTGTGCAATCTGTGGCGTTGAAATTGATTGTTGATCGTGAAAATGAAATCAAGGCGTTTAAACAAGAAGAGTATTGGACGATTCATGCACAATGTAAAAAGCAGAATAAAGCATTTGAAGCAGATTTAGTGAAGGTTGAAGGTAAAAAGCCTAAAATCAAAAATGAAGAAGAAGCTAAAGCATTGTTAGAAAGATGTAATGGAGAATATATTGTTTCATCGATTTCTAAAAAGCAGAAAAAGAAACAACCTAAACTTCCATTCACAACATCGACTATGCAGCAGGAAGCCAGTACAAAATTAGGATTTGGTGCAAAGAAAACAATGAGTGTAGCTCAAAAAATGTATGAAGGTATTGATTTAGGTGGAAATATGGAAGGTTTGATTACGTATATGCGTTCGGACTCAACACGTTTATCTGATATTTTCGTTTCAGATGCCAAGGAATTCATCACAAATACATATGGTAAAGAATATGTTGGACATGTACATCAAAAGAATGGTAAAAATACGCAGGACGCACATGAAGCCATTCGACCAACAAACATTAATCGTACACCCGAATCCATCAAAGACCATTTAACGAATGATCAATATCGTTTATATTCACTGATTTATGCGCGTACTTTGGCATCTTTAATGAAAGATGCTGTATATGATGTGACGAGTGTTAAAATCGCAAACAACGATTTAGAATTTAGTGCAAGCGGACAAACTATGACTTTTGATGGTTACTACAAAGTATATTCTAAATATGAAAAACAAAGCGATGCTTTACTTCCTAAGTTGGAAGAAAATGAAGTTTTAAAAAATGTAACTCCAACTTCAAAGCAGCACTTTACAGAACCACCAGCACGTTATACAGAAGCACGCCTGATTAAAGATCTTGAAGAAAAGTCAATTGGTCGTCCAAGTACATATGCGACAATTATTGATACTTTACAAAAACGTGGCTATGCCTCATTAGAAAAGGCAAGTGAAACTTCAAAGACGAAGGTATTTATTCCTAGTGAGCAGGGGATTTTGACAAATGAAAAACTACAACAGTATTTCTCAAGTGTCATTAACGTAGAATATACGGCAGATATGGAAAAAACTTTGGATGAAATTGCCGAAGGAAACGAGGACTCTGTATCTTACATGCACAAATTTTATGATAAATTTGCTCCTCTTGTAGAAGATGCCTATGAAAAAATGCCAAAGAAGGAATTAGAACGTGTAGGACGTACATGCCCTGAATGTGGTGGAGAGCTTGTTTATCGTAATGGTCGTTTTGGTAAGTTTATTTCTTGTATTAACTTTCCAACATGTCGCTACACTGAAAATGATGAAGAAGAACTTCCAGAAGAGGCAAAAGAAGAAAAAATCTGTCCAAATTGCGGAGCTAAGATGGTGATTAAAAGAGGTCGTTATGGCCAGTTTTGGGCATGTTCAAATTATCCGGAATGCAAAACTATCGAATCTTTGAAAAAGAAGGCGAAACCTGAGCCAACAGGTGAAATGTGTCCGGAGTGTGGACATGAGCTTGTCAGAAGAAAATCACGTTTTGGGACAACTTTCATTGGTTGTTCAAATTATCCAAAATGCCACTATATAAAAAAAGAACCTAAGAAAACAGAGGAAGATAAATAATGGAACAAGTTACGGTTGTAGGAGCAGGACTTGCCGGGTGTGAGGCAACGTGGCAGCTCGTAAAAAGAAATATTCCGGTTCGATTGATTGATATGAGTCCTAAAAAGGATAGCCCAGCCTTGCATACAGATCGATTTGCGGAACTTTTATGTTCGAATACACTTCGATCCAATGCGATGAATAATGCGGTAGGTATTTTAAAAGAGGAATTACGCCAAATGGATTCATTGATTATGAAATCAGCAGATATGCATGCTGTACCAGCTGGAAGTGCGTTGGCAGTTGATCGTGAGACTTTTTCACAATATATTACTGATACAATCAAAAATCATCCATTGGTTGAAGTTGTCAATGAAGAAATGACAGTTTTACCAGAAGGACCATGCATTATCGCAACAGGACCTTTGACAAGTGATTCTCTAGCGAAGGCTATACATGATTTCACTTCTGAAGATACTTTCCATTTCTATGATGCAGCAGCACCTATTATTGAAAAGGATTCGATTGATTTTAGTAAAGCCTACTATAAGTCTCGCTATGACAAAGGTGAAGCAAGTTATATCAACTGTCCGATGAATGCGGATGAATTTGAAGCATTCTATGATGCATTGATTCATGCAGAATGTGTGAATTTGCACGATTTTGAAAAAGAAACATATTTTGAAGGTTGTATGCCCATTGAGGAAATGGCACGTCGTGGAAAGAAGACTATGTTGTTTGGGCCATTAAAGCCGGTGGGATTGGAAAAAGACAAGGATTCACATCCAGTTGCCGTAGTTCAGTTACGCCAAGATAATGTAGCTGCAAGTATGTACAATATTGTTGGTTTCCAGACACATTTAACTTGGCCTGAACAAAGAAGAGTTTTCTCTTTGATTCCCGGATTAGAAAATTTGAAAATTACTCGTTATGGTGTTATGCATCGAAATTCTTATTTATCAAGTCCAATTGTTTTAAAAGAAACATATCAATCAAAGAAACGTGATGATTTATTCTTTGCCGGACAATTAACGGGAGTTGAAGGCTATGTTGAATCTTGTGCATCCGGATTGATTGCCGGAATCAATATGTCATTGTATATGCAGAATAAGGAACCAATTTGTTTTGGAAATACTTGTGTGATGGGTTCACAAGCATACTATATTACGCATTGTGATCCAAAACATTTCCAGCCAATGAATGCAAACTTTGGCATTATGCATTTAAACGAAAAATGTAAGAAACATGAGCGTAAAGAAAAATTTGCTGCTCAGGCACTTTCTCGTATTCAAGAAATTCAGGAACAAGTCAATGGATGAGTTGATTGATCGTTTTCTAAAATATATATATCGAAAGAATACGCAATCAGATAAAACTATCGAATCGTATAAAAATGATTTGAACCAATATAAAGAATATTTATTAAGTCAATCTATTGATTCTTTTGAATCGTGTGATAGATTGACTTTTATGAATTTTCTAGCTACATTGGATCATTTAAAATCCAGTTCGATTGCACGTAAAATGAGTGTATATCGTTCTTTCTATGCGTATTTGGCAGAGTATATGGGTATCAATGAAAACCCTTTATTAGGGATACAGACACCAAAGAAGTCAAAACAAATTCCAGATTTTTTATTTGTAGAAGAAATTCAGGAATTTTTAAATTCTTATGAAGATAACAAAGAAGATCAATATCGTGATCGCATATTATTTACGATGATGTATGCATGTGGATTACGTGTTAGTGAATGTGTTTCTTTGGAATGGAATCAAATTGATTTAAATAATCGAATCGTGCATATTCGAGGTAAAGGGGATAAAGATCGTATTGTACCTTTTTATCAAGGCTTTGAAAAAGAATTGTTGGATTATAAAAATAGTTTTTGGTCAAAATATGCAGTGGATGATCATGTATTTGTGAATTTAAGAGGTAAACAATTAACTTCTCGTGGTATTCAGTATTTAATGGATAAACATGCCAAAGCCATTGGAATGCATATGAAATTGCATCCACATATGTTGAGACATAGTTTTGCGACACATTTATTAGATAATGGAGCGGATATTCGTGTCGTTCAAGAGTTACTAGGACATTCATCTTTATCAACAACACAAATTTATACGCATGTGACTACAGCACAGTTAGTGAAGGCTTATAAAAAAACGCATCCTTTTGAAAAATAACATCTTGCAAGTTAAAAAGGTTATTGCTATAATGTAAAAGCGCGTGATTGCGCTTATAACACACATCATGGATTCGTGTGCCCGTGCACATCAGTGTTGCATGCGTCTGAAATGATGGAGGAGAAACGGAAAGGTAGGACTATTATGTCAATCGTATCAATGAAGAAAATGTTAGAGAACGGTGTTCACTTTGGTCACCAGACTCGCCGTTGGAACCCAAAGATGAAACCATTCATCTACACAAGTCGCAACGGGGTTTATATCGTAGATTTAAACCAAACTCAAGCACAAATCGAAGCTGCTTACAATGAATTAAAAGCAATTAGCGAACGTGGAGGAAAAGTATTGTTCGTAGGAACAAAGAAACAAGCTGCAGAAGTTGTTGAAGAACAAGCTTTACGTTCAGGATCTTTCTACGTTAACAAACGTTGGTTAGGTGGTTTATTAACAAACTTCCGTACAATCCAAAAACGTATTAAACGTTTAGTAGAAATCGAAGAAATGGAAGCTAGCGGAAAAATCGAAGTTTACACTAAGAAAGAACAAGCTAACTTACGTAAAGAAAAAGCTAAATTGGAAGGTTCTTTAGGTGGAATCAAAGAAATGAAGAAACTTCCAGATGCATTAGTTGTTATTGATCCAAAAGAAGAACACAATGCAATCGCTGAAGCTAAAAAATTAGGATTCCCTGTATTCGCTATGTTAGATACAAACTGTGATCCAGAAGATGCTGATTTTGCAATCGCTTCTAATGATGATGCAGTTCGCTCAATCAAATTAGTTACAACAATCTTAGCAGACGCTATCGTTGATGCTAAGGGTGGTCTATTAGAAATGGCTTACTTAGATGAAACTGAAGATGATGTAACTATGGAAGACGTAATCAAAAATGTTGAAGCACAAATCGCTGAAAACGAACGTCGTCGTCGTCAAAGAAATGAAGAACGTAGAAAACGTAACTTCGAACGTAAAAACCGTCGTCCTTTCAATAAGAAAAATGATGACGTAAAACCAGCTGCAAAAGCTGAAGAAGCAAAAGCTGCTGAATAATATAAAAAATATAGGAGGATGCTAAAATGG
>ENA-ORKM01000176-ORKM01000176.1-human-gut-metagenome-genome-assembly--contig:-NODE-176-length-13738-cov-9.388_pt1 | contig 13738 bp, 10 predicted proteins | sample MGYA00243059_ERZ508807 | MGnify/ENA primary metagenome ERZ508807 (study PRJEB26277, sample SAMN04329813) | human gut metagenome | biome: human-associated habitat | host: Homo sapiens | place: USA... | reverse complement strand
TGCCCCAGAAGTTCACATCGCAGAACCAGTCCTTATAGCGGGCGTTCTCGCGGTTGGCCTGCAGGTCTTTGAAGGCAAAGAAATCCCGGCCCACATGGTTGAACACACCGTCCACAATGACCTTCTGGCCCCGGGCGTGGCAGTTGGCCACGAACTCCCTGAACTCCTCGTTGGTGCCCAGGCGGCGGTCCACCCGGCGGTAATCGATGGTATCATAGCCGTGGGAGCCGCTCTCGAACAGCGGGCCGATATAAATGGCCGTGCAGCCCAGGTCTTTGGAGGCGTGCTCGGCCCAGGCGTTCAGCTTTGCGAACGCGCCCGGTGTGGGCAGGCCGTCGTTTTCGTGCGCACAGCCGCACAGGCCCAGCGGATAAATGTGATAAAAAACTGCGGTATCATACCATGCCATAGTTACTCTCTCCCATATCATTTCTTCTGCCGCCCAGCAGCGGCAGGCTCAGTATACCACAAACTCCGCCAATTGTGTGGATATTTGATAAATTTTCTGCATAGTCTCTGTCAGAATCAGCAAGTGTGACGATTTTGATTAAAAATTATTGGTAAATATGACCGGGTGTATCCCGTTGAGAAAAGGAGAAATCTGCATGAATTTTCCCACCATCGACCGCTCGTTCTTTGCGGGCGAATGCTTTGATGCCTATCGTGTGCTGGGCGCGCACCCCTGCCGGGATGACTTTGGGCAGGAGGGCTGGCGGTTTGCCGTGTGGGCCCCGGGGGCTGTGGCTGTGGAGATCTGCGGCGGCTTTGACGGCTGGGGGCCGGGCGTTCCCATGCAGAAGGCCGACACCGGCGTGTGGAGCGGCTTTGTGCCCGGCCGTGCCGAGGGAGAGCTGTACAAATACCGCATCCACGGCAAGGATGGCAGCACCGTGATGCGGGCTGACCCCTACGCCTTTTCCACTGAGCTGCGGCCCGGCACGGCCAGCAGACTGGCCCGGATGGACTTTGCCTTTGACGATTCCAGCTGGATGGAGCGGCGGGACAAGTGCCGCAACCTGCCCCTGAACATCTACGAGCTCCATGCAGGCAGCTGGAAGCACAAGCCCAACGCCACCCGTGAGGACGGCTCGGACGGCTGGTACAATTACCGAGAGCTGGCCCGGGAGCTGATCCCCTGGCTGCTGGATCACCGCTTCACCCATGTGGAGCTGCTGCCGCTGGCAGAGCATCCCTTTGACGGCAGCTGGGGCTACCAGACCACCGGTTACTTCTCTGTCACCAGCCGCTACGGCGACCCCGCCGACTTTGCGGCCTTTGTCAACGCCTGCCACCGGATGGGCATTGGTGTCATCATGGACTTTGTGCCCGTCCACTTTGCCGCCAACGGCGACGCACTCGCCAACTTTGACGGCACCCACCTCTACGAGTACGACAGCGATGTGGGCCACAGCGAGTGGGGCACCTGCAACTTTAACTATTACCGCCGGGAGGTGTGCAGCTTCCTGAACAGCGCCGCTGCCCTCTGGATGGATGTCTACCACTGCGACGGCATCCGGATGGATGCCATCTCCCGTGCCCTTTATTGGCAGGGCGACCCCAACCGCGGCGTGAACGAGGGCGCTGTTACCTTCCTGCGGAACCTGAACCACGGCCTGAACGAGCGCTGGCCCACCGGCATCTACACCGCTGAGGACTCCACCAACTTCCTCAAGGTCACCGCCCCCACCCGCTACGACGGCATCGGTATCGAAAAAAAGTGGGACATGGGCTGGATGCACGACACGCTGGATTAATTTGCAACGCCCTTTGGTGAGCGGCCCGATGTCAACCACAAACTGACCTTCAGTATGCAGTATTTCTACAATGAGCTGTAACTGCTGGCACTCAGCCACGACGAGGTGGTGCACGGCAAAAAGACAATCATTGATAAACTGTGGGGCACCTACGAGGAAAAATGTGCCCAACTGCGCACCCTTTACTTCTACATGTACACCCACCCGGGCAAAAAGCTGAACTTTATGGGCAATGAGCTGGGGCATTTCCGGGAGTGGGATGAGAAAAAGGAGCTGGACTGGGGCCTGATGAAGTATCCCTTCCACGACAGCTTCCAGAAATATTTTGCCGAGCTGGGCCGCCTGTATGCCACCGAACCAGCCCTCTACGATGGCGAATACAACCCGAACTGCTTTGAGTGGATCGCCTGCGAGAGCCGGGACGAAGGCGTGTACGCCTGGCTGCGGAAGGGCGCGGGCCAGACCATCCTCTGTGTGATGAACACCCAGAATACCGCCCACAAAAAATTCCCGCTCTACTTCCAGTATCCCTGCGCCGCCGATGAGCTGCTGAACAGCGAGGCTGCCTGCTGGAACGGTGCGGACCGCAGCCGCACCAGACACCTGCACACCACCGATGGCGGCGTGTACGGCCGGGACTACACCCTGAGCGTGGATCTGCCCGCCATGGGCAGCCGGATGTACCGCATCACTCCGGAGGCTCCCCACCCGGAGGCCGCGCAGGCCTCTGCCCGCAAGGCCGCCGCCCAGAAGCGCAAGGCAACCATCGCGGCAAAGCAGAATTCCAAAAAGTAATATCGTATTCAAAATATCCCGTCTGCTGAAATGCAGGCGGGATATTTTATCTTCCGGGGGCCTGCCCTCTTGCCTGCGCCGCCCGGAATCATTATACTGTAAGCTGTAATATTGTGGTTCAAAACCGAGGAGCATGTACAATGTCAACGATACTTTCTGAAAAGAAGACCCTTTCGCCCTGGGCAAAAGGCGGCATCGGGCTGGGTGCCGGAGCACTCCTGCTGGTGCTGGTGGGCCTGCTGTTCCCCACCGCGGCGGCGTTCTTCCCGCTGGTGAGCCTGTGGTGCAGCTGTGTGCTGTTCTACGGCGCGCTGTGGGTGCTGCACACTGCCGGTGTGGAGCTGGACTTCTTCCACCGCGCAGCCATCATCGCCTTCTGGGCCGGAGCTGTGCTCTACTTCTATTGGGCGCTGGGTCGGCGGCAGTTCATTTACGCCTGGGATTATGTGAACTACATTCAGAAGCAGTTCAATACCGAAGCGGCTTTTGCGCTGGGTCCGGTGGCCGGTTTTAAGTATATCATAAGCACATTTTCTGAAGACTACACCAATTTCATCACTCTGTTCACCGAGTTCCCATTCTGCCTCACCGCAAAAACGGGTGACAGCTACGCTTTTGCGCAGGTTTTCTGTGTGCTCCCCAGCCTTATGCTGATGCTGGCTGGTCTCACGATCAAAATCGGGCAGATTCTGGAGGTCAAGAATAAGTTCTGGTATTTTATCATCGGCTTTTCCTGGGTGCTGACCTATCCGTTCCTGCGAATGAGCGCTATGCTGGCACAGCCGGACTGGTTCGGTCTGATCTTCGCTTTTGCCATTCTGCTCCTTACATTGGACTACCGTTTTGAAAAGCTGGAGCCGGGGCGGTTCGTGCTCATCTTCTTGGCAACGGCCGCGATTATCCTGAGCCGCCGCTGGTACTTATATTTTGTGGTGGGCTATTATTTTTCCTATGCGCTTCTGCTCTTTGTAAGCAGTGCAAAGCTCGCAAAACAGGGCCAAAAGGGCCTTGCCCTGCGCCGAGTACGCAACCTCATCCTGTTTGGTGTCTGCGCCATGGCAGCAATGGTGGTTCTGCTCTGGCCCATGGTCAGCAAGATCCTGGCTTTTAACTACTCCGACCGCTACTCGTACTATAATGTCGGCGGCATTGCAGTAGAGCTCTATTATCATGCCATGCGCACCGGCCTGCTGAACCTTATTTTGATCCTGTTTGGTTTGTGGCTCTGCGTCAAGCGGAAAAAGCCCAGCCTGCCTGTGTTGGCGCTGTGTGAGCTGATGCTCAGTATGCTCTTGTTTACCCGAGTGCAGAATTCCGGCTCCCACCAGATGCTGCTGTACGTGCCCGCCTATGTCATTCTGTTTCTCTGCGGTGCGGCGGGTCTGGCAGAGAGTATCGAGCATTTCAAAATACCAAAGCTTTGTTTCTGGGTCTTTACACTGTTGTTCGCCGTGTCGGTGCGGTGCTCCCCGCTCACTGTCATGGCCTTGCCAGAGTTCGTTATCCATGCGTTCCACCCGGCAGACCTTGCTGAGTATCAGCGGCTGGACGAGCTGACCTATGACCGCAAGGACAAACCGCAGATCCAGGCCATGGCACAATGGCTGGTTGAACATCTGGGGGAGGGCGAGGTCGCCTATATGATCCCGGATGACATGCTCTACAATCCCGGCCACCTGCGGAACTGTGACCTGCCCAACCATGCACTGGACGGCAAGTTGCCGGACAGCTTCTCGGTGCCGGGCACCCACTATTTCCCCACCGGTTTCTTTGATGCCAGATATGTGGTAACTGCAGACCCGTTCCCCCTCTCACTGGCTCCGGACACGGAACTGGGCCACCGGTTCAACGCCGTTTTTCTTCAGCTGAGAGAGACTACCCACCAGCAAGTTGCGACCTTCGATATGGGCAACGGCACGGTGTTCACGATCTGGGAACGCACCACTCCCGTGACACGTGAGGAAGTGGAGACCTATCTCCATGAATTTGATGCTGAAAACGCCAAATACCCAGAAATGTTTTCCGCAGTTGCGGAAAACTGGCTGGCTGTTCATGGTTTATAAAAGGAGAGTAAAACGATATGTCCAACAACGCAAAAAATCTACCGGAAGTAAAATTAGGCCAGTACAAGGGGCTGGCTGTCACCCGTCATGTGCGGCCGCTTTCCGAAAAGACCATTGACCAGGAGATGGTCCACCAGACCCGGATGCGCTCCGTCTACCACAACTCCACCGCCCCCGCCAAGCGCGGCAGCCGGGTCCTGCTGGATTTTGTCGGCTTCATGGACGGGGAGGAGATCCCCGACAGCCGGATGGAAAAGGTGATGGTGGTTCTGGGGGACGGCAAGCTGATGCCTGCCGCCGAAGATGCCATCTACGGCCACACCGTCGGCGAGACCTTCCGCTTCGATTTCACTTACCCGGAGCAGTTCCGGGTGGAGGAGCTCTCCGGCAAGACCGCGCAGTTTGAGATCAAGCTGCACTCCGTGGCCGAAAAGACCACCCCGGAGCTGAACGAGGAATTTGCCCGGGCACAGGGCTATGCAGACCTTGCCGCCATGCGCGAGGCCGTGCGGGCCAAAAAGCGGAAGATCCACGAAGATGCCGCCGACCGCGCCGCCGGGCAGGAACTGCTGGCAAAGGCCGGTGCCAACCTGACCGTGGACCTGCCCGAAGCCATGCTGGACCGCACCGCCGACAATGAGATGCGGATGCTGGAGCAGCGGCTCTCCCGCAGCAACATCACCCTGGAAAAGCACTGCAAGAACAGCCACACCACCGCTGCCGCCCTGCGGGCAGGCTACCGTGACGCTGCCGAGCGGAATCTGCGCTCCATGCTGGCCTCCCGCTCCATTGCCGAGGCCGAGAACATCACCGTGAGCACGCTGGAGGTCAACAACGAGTACCGCCGCCTGTCCCAGCTGCAGGACACCCCGGAGGCCGATATCCGCCGGGTGCTGAGCCCGGACACCCTTGCCGCCGCACTGGTTGCACAGAAAGTCCAGCGCTTCCTGCTGGACAACGCCGACATCACCACGGTGATGGACCCTGAAAAGGAGTGATCCTATGAGTATCTTTACGCGCTACGCCATGGATGCGCTGATGAAGACCACCCACCCCGAGGTGAACCGCAAGCAGTGCTGGAACCTGCACCCCCACCGCACTCCCTGCACAGCCTGCAAGGATATCTGCCCCTATGGCGATGAGATCTTCACCCGCCCCAACCTCGTCAAGGACTGGGATCCCTGCACCGACTGCGGCCTGTGCGTCTCGGCCTGCCGGTCGGGCTGCATTGCCCCCTCGCCGGAGCAGGTGCAGCGGGACATCTCCCCTGCCGACAGCGATGGCGACACCATCTGGATCGGCTGCGAGAAATCCACCCGGAAAAACACCGTGGTGCGCACCTGCGTCTCGGCCTACTCGTGGGAAGCGCTGGCCTACCTTGCCCTGAACAAGAAGATCGTCCTCGACCTAACCCCCTGCGGCGAGTGCGAGAACGATGTCTGCGCCGAACATCTGCGTGCCGTTCTGACCCGGCTGGTGGAGTTCTTCGGCCAGCCCCTGTTCGAGGCCCGGTTCACGCTGGCATACGAGCTGGACGATGCCCCCTTCCACGTCAAGGAGTATTCCCGCCGTGAGATGATGGAGCAGGTGACCTCCGGCTCCAAAAAGGGCACCAAGCAGCTGCTGCGGATGCTGCCCGGCCTGCGCAGCGAGGACGAGAGCAGCCAGGATTTCCGGCTGCTGCTCCACCAGTACACCAAGCAGCTCAAGGCAGTGTCCGAAACGCCCCTGCGCTATGGCTACCACCTGCCCAACTTCACCCAGAAGTGCTTTGCCTGCGGCCGGTGTGAGAAGAGCTGCCGCAGCGGTGCCATCAAGTTTGAGGACCTGCCCGACGGCCAGACCCGCGCGGTGATCACGCCGTGGAAGTGCAGCGAGTGCGGGGTCTGCGTTGCCGCCTGCTCCAACGGCGGTCTGGACGGCCTGAAGCTGCGCCAGCTGACCAGCCTTGGGCCCGTCAGTGTCTACAAGTGCACCAAGACCCTCTGCAAGGAATGCGGCAAGCCCATTGCACCCAACTGTGCGGACGGCATCTGTTCGGTCTGCCGCATCAAGCTGCGCACCAAAAAGCGTCAGGAGGAGGCTGTGGCCCGTGCCAAGGAGCGTCAGGCCGAGCGCGAGGCCAAAAAGGCTGCAGAAGCAGCTGCAAAGGAGCTGGCAGAAGAAATTAAAAATGCCTCACCCTCTCAGCCGCCTATCGGCGGCAGCTCCCCCGAAGGGGGAGCCCCTGGCGTTCCGGTCACTTCCACTGTAAATGAATAAAACTTGCTTTCCCAGTTTGCCAAAGGCTCTCCCTTTGGGAGAGCTGGCATTGCGGAGCAATGACTGAGAGGGCGAGCATGTTTCCCATTGACGCAACCCCAAAAAAATGCTATAATTCTTCTTAACCACCCAGCTGTGGTCGGGAGGACAAGTTACAAAGGCGTAACGGATGTGTTTCCGTTACGCCTTTTTTGCTTCCCGCTGCCGGGAAACAGCGGGCCTGTCGGCTTTGGGCGGCAACCAGACTTCAACACGAAGAAAAGAGGGAATTTCATTATGAAACAGTCTATTTCTCGTCGTCAGTTTCTCAAGGCAAGCGGCCTGGCAGCCGCAGGTGCCTGCGCCGCCGGTCTGCTGTCCAGCTGCGGCGGAAAGAGCGGCGGCAGCTCCTCCGGTTCTGCTTCCGGTGCGGATACCAGCAAGTACACTGTGCTTTATTCCAGCCAGCCTGCGACCCTGAACTATCTGACCACCGCTACCGACCTGGAAATGGTCGTGGGTGCAAACTGTGTGGACACCCTGGTCGAGTACGACAACAAGGGCGTGATGCGCGAGGGCCTGGCCACCAAGTGGGAGTGGGATGCCGACACCCTGACCTGGACCTTCACCCTGCGTGAGGAGAACTGGGTGGACAACAACGGCGAAGTCGTTGCCCCCGTGACCGCACAGGATTTTGTGGATGCCCTGCAGTATGTGCTGACCCCGGATTACGCTTCCTCCAACGTGGGCCTGGTCACTGCCTACATTGCCGGTGCGGATGATTACTACAACTATCACGTCTACCTGACCAATGCTGAAAACGGCACTGTGGACGATGACGGCACCACCTATGTCACCGATGGCAGCGGCAACGTGACCGTGACCGCAGCAGACGGCACCGCTTCCACCTACGCCCCCGTGGACTTTGATTCCGTGGGCGTGACCGCTGTGGATGACCACACCCTGACCTATACCCTGACTTACGATTTCCCCGGCTTCCTGAGCCTGCTGTGCTACCTGCCCTATGAGCCCGCCTACGGCCCCCTGCTGAGCGAGATGGGCGACCAGTATGCCACCAGCGCCGAGACCCTGTACAGCTGCGGTGCTTTCTACCTGTCTGATTACGAGTCTCTGGAAACCTGGATCATGAAGAAGAACCCCGAGAACTATGATGCGGACAATGTCTTTATCGACACCATCAGCCGCATTTACAACGCCGAGGCTGCCGTGAACGGCCCCGAGATGATCAAGCGCGGCGAGATCGACGAAGCCACCATCGGTTCCGATATTCTGGACAGCTGGCTGGCCGACGATACCACCAAGGACATGGTCTCCATGGATCGTCCCAACACCAACTACACCTACTTCTACATGTTCAACTTTATGCCCTTTGCACACGAGTTCTCCAACTGGAACGTTGAGGGCGTGGATGCAGAATACGAGCCCGAGAACTGGGCCAAGGCCATCAACAACACCAACTTCCGCAAGGCCTTCCTGTACGGCATCAACAACGCCGTTACGCTGGCTGTCAGCGCACCTCTGGGCTACGACAGCTACAAGCTGAACACCATCACTCCCCCGAACTTCTGCGCCACCACCGATGGTGTGGACTACACCAAGTGCGGCGGCCTGGCCGACCTGACCGAGTTCTTTGACGAGGCCAAGGCCAAGGAGTACCGCGATGCTGCCATTGAGGAGCTGACTGCACAGGGGGTCACCTTCCCCATCAAGGTGCAGCTGCCCTACAACCCCTCCACCACCGACTGGGACAAGCAGTGCCAGGTGCTCAAGCAGCAGCTGGAGGGTGTGCTGAACGACGGCACCGACTTCATCGACATCATCATCACCGCCGGCCCTTCCGACAGCTTCCTGTCTGCCGTGCGCCGCAACGGCAAGTTCGAGTTCCTGCTCTGCAACTGGGGCGCTGACTACTCCGACCCCGAGACCGAGACCGACCCGTTCTATCAGGCCGCGGATTCCCGCGGAATGCGCTATGCTTACCTGCGCACCGGCGTGGAAGACGGCTTCATCACCGGCGAGACCGCAGATGCTGTCATGGCCTACATGAACGCCATCGAGGCCGCAAAGCAGATCACCGATGACATCGATGCCCGCTACAAGGCCTTTGCCGATGCCGAGGCTCTGCTCATCACCAACGCACTGGTCATTCCGCGCGGCATGAGCGTGCCCGCCTATCTGGCGACCCGCCTGAACTACTGGGAGGGCCAGTACGCTTCCACCGGTTTCTCCAACAAGCGCCTGAAGGGCATCCACGTCCTCGACCACTATGTCTCCATGGACGAGTACGAGGCAAACCGTGACGCTCGCTAAGCGTTCCATCTGCTCATAACACAAAATACACCCCCTCTGCACGGCAGTTTCTGAAGCTGCGCCGCAGAGGGGGTGTTCTTTTGCATGTTCAGTTACACTTCAAAGTCCAGGCAGACGCGGGTCTTGGTGTAGGGGCGCACCTTGCCATCGGCCACAGCCACGTGGGCGGGGTGTGTGGAGTAGCCCTTGAGGGCGGCTGCATCGGTAAAGGTGGTGTCCAGCATCAGGTCTGCGTTGGAAGAGGGCAGGCCGTTGATGTTCACATGCACCTCCACAAGGCCCGGGATCTGCCCTGCCAGACCCTCCAGTCCGGTTTTGATGTTCGCTTTGATCTCTGCCTTTTCGGCGGCAGAAAGCTCGTCCTTGAGCTGCCAGAGAATGATATGCTTGACCATAAAAAATACCTCCTGCGTTTTCTCCATTGTAGCAGAGAAATGCAGGAGGTGCAATGCTTTTTGAAACGGTTCAGTCGTCTTCCCGGCCTTTTTTCCAAGCGTGGTACATCAGCAGGAACACGGTGTCCGCAGCAATGCCGATAGAGAGCAGGCGGCTGCCGCCAATGGAAGTGTGGGGCAAAAACGGCGAAGCGGCAAACACAACGGCATTAAAGAAATAGAACACACCGAACTTTTTCTCCCACATAGCCCGCTCTTCGTCATCGCTGAACTTCATCTGGTGCTTTTTGGAAAAACTGCGAAAGCCCATTACCAGCATGGCAGCGGCAGCAAACAGGTTCAGCAAAAGGGATGTGTCAAATTTCATGCGGGGGTACCTCCGTAAAAAATCCATAAACAAAAACCAGCCGGATCGAGGCGTTTGCAAGCCCTCGTCCGGCTGGATACTTACTTCTTCGGAGTCATAAGCCTCTTCTCCTTGGGTTCTCTCATTTTCGGAGTATGCGTTTCATAGGGTGACTCTCCTTAGAAACTACCTGAAACTGAAGAGTTCTATGCAAGGGGATGAACTACTCTAGTACATTGGACTGACCCTTCTCTTAACTGTTGGACTGCGGTACCGAGATTCTGAAGATGAATTTCATATTACCACATTCTTTCGAGTTAGATTTGCCAGGGATTCCATTGCTTAGTACATTGGAGTTACTCCTTTTTGGTCATTCAAACAGGTGCATCCGTGTAACTGTCCTCATCATGGGAGATCACCTCGGGCGGATCTATTTGAATTGCCAGGGGATTTATTCTGACAGACTGTACTGTTTTCGCATTTTTGATGCTCAAGACCGGCTCTTTGATTTGTTTTGTTATACGGGGGAAACATCCCGTTTGTGGAGAGCCTCTGTTTTGCTTCTCAGCGAACCCCGACAGTCTGTCCGAACTGTGCGGGTTCCATATCGACCATCGGTCTCGCTCCTTTCTACTTAAAGTCAGCGGGGTTAGCTCTCATTTGAGCTTCTGCTGTACTTCTCTGGTTTCTGGTTTTATTATACAGGAAGATGCACAGTTTGTCTATTCGCAGAGTGCACAACAAATCAGACATACTTTTGCATCAAAAGTCCAAATTTCTGGGATACATGAATTTCGTCTTTCCGGTGCTCTGCTCCACCTCCCCGGGCAAAGGCTCTGCCCCGCAGATCGTGCAGGGCCATCGCAGACACTGCTCCGGCATGTTAAATAGGTATCATCACAGAGCATGCAGCTATATAAATCTGATATGCCCGCTATAAAATCTGTGAATAATATGGCGATTTCACCTCATCCAAAGGCCAGAAAATGGTACAGATGGTTAAGAATCAGCAAAGAGATTGTGCAAATCGCATAGTTTTCCCCCTGTACTTTTTGCAATCTGCACAACTGTTTTCATCCAAAGCAGAAATGGAATATAACAAAAAGTAGAATGTTAGGTGGAGGGCTGTAAAACCGACAGAAATCGTGCTATGATACCATCACAAATTAAGAAAGGAGAGAGTGCTAATCAATGAATGCGTTGACTGCTGCTTTGAAAGAAGAGCTGAATGTTGACATGGTCACGGTGTTCGGGCTTTCCATTCCGGAGTCCGTGGTCGTGAGCTGGGGCATCATGGCGTTTCTTGTCATCGTCTCCATCCTGCTGACGCGGAATCTGCGGGTGGATCATATCACCAAGCGGCAGGCCATCCTGGAAACGGTCGTTACTACGATCAATGATTTCTTTGTGGGCCTGCTGGGCGAAAGTGGAAAGCGCTATGTCCCCTATCTGATGAGCGTGGCGCTGTACATCGGCTGCTCCAACCTGATCGGTGTGTTCGGCATCAAGCCCCCCACAAAGGACCTGAACGTCACAGCGTCTCTTGTTCTGATGAGCATCTGCCTGATCGAGTATGTCGGCATCCATGCACGCGGCGGCGTTGGCTTCCTCACGAGCTTGGCTGCCCCCACCCCCATCATGGCCCCCATGAACGTGCTGGAGGTGGCCATCCGGCCCACCAGCCTGTGCATGCGACTGTTCGGCAACGTGCTGGGCGCTTTTGTCATTATGGAGCTGATCAAGCTGGTGGTGCCTGTGTTCGTGCCTGCCATCTTCAGCTTGTATTTTGACCTGTTCGATGGTCTGATCCAGACCTACGTCTTTGTGTTCCTTACCTCTTTGTTTATGAAGGAGACCATGGGAGACGAAGAGTAAACCCTTTCCATCATCAAATCAAAAGGAGATTAAAATTATGAACGGACTTATCGCTCTGGGCGCTGGCATTGCAGCGCTGACTGGTATTGGCGGCGGCATTGGCATCGGCATTGCAACCGGCAAGGCAACCGAGGCTATTTCCCGCCAGCCCGAGGCTTCCGGCAAGATCCAGACCAACCTGCTGCTGGGTGCTGCTCTGGCCGAAGGTACTGCAATTTTCGGTTTCGTCGTTGCACTGCTGATCATCCTGTTCCTGGGTTGATAACGGAGGCATGACGAATGCTGACACTGAATCTGAATCTTCTGTATACAGTCGTCAACGTTCTGATTCTGTTTTTGCTGCTGCGGAAATTCCTGTACAAGCCTGTTATGGGGATTATCGCACAGCGTCAGAAACAGGTGGATGACGCACTGAACGCCGCCGAGACCTCCAAAAAGGAGGCCGCTGCGGCCATGAACGCTGCGCAGGACAAGCTGCGCAATGTGGACACCGAGGCTGCTGCCCGCCGCGAGACTTACGAGCAGCAGGCCGAAACTGCAAAGCAGCAGCTGCTGGCCGAGGCCCAGAAACAGGCCGATGCCATTGTAGCCGAGGGCAAGGCCGCTGCTGAGGCAGAGCGCCAGCACAAGCTGCGCGAAGCCGACGCACAGACCACCGCACTGGCCCGCGCCATGTGCGAGAAGCTGCTGAGCCGGAACCTGACCGAGCAGGACGATTCCCGTTTGCTGGACGATCTGCTGGAGAAAGCAGGTGCTGAGCATGGCAACTGAGTTCAGCCGCGAATTCTTCTCTGAGAACCGCATCGTCAAGGCCGACCTGCGCGCCGCACATCAGCTCCGTGAAGAGGACCTCGCCCGCATCAAGACTGAGGTCAAGAAGCTCTATGATGCCACTGAGGTCATCCTGAATGTCTCGGTAGACGAGAGCCTGCTCTCCGGCTATGTGCTGCAGGTGGGCGACCGGGTATTCGACAACTCCGGCCGCCACCAGCTGGACCAGATGATGGCTGGCAAGCCCTCTCTGGCCACCCTCAAGACCCGCATCGAGGATTACAAGCCCGCCCAGACCTCTGCCGAGGGCGGCGTGGTCATCTCCTCTGCCGATGGCATCGTGCAGGTGGAGGGCATGGACAAGGCCGTTTATGGTGAGATCGTCACCTTTGAGAACGGTGCCAAGGGCATGGTCGAAAGCGTGGACCCGGGCAAGCTGGGCATCATGCTGTTCGACGGTGCCGAGACCGTGGGCGTGGGCACTCTGGTGACCCGCAGCGGCAAGCGCGCCGGCATCCCTGTGGGTGATGGTTTCCTGGGCCGCGTCATCGACCCGCTGGGCGAGCCCATTGACGGCAAAGGCCCGGTGAACGCCGAAGGCTACAACCCCATTGAGAAGCAGGCCCCCGGCATTCTGGAGCGCCAGAGCGTGGATACCCCGCTTCACACCGGCATCCTGGCCATCGACTCCATGTTCCCCATCGGCCGCGGCCAGCGTGAGCTGATCATCGGCGACCGCCAGACCGGCAAGACCTCCATTGCCACCGATGCCATCCTGAACCAGAAGGACAAGGATGTGCTGTGCATCTATGTTGCCATCGGCCAGAAGGCTTCCTCCATCGCCCGCGTGGCCGAGGACCTCAAGAAGCACGGTGCCATGAGCTACACCACCATCGTGGCCGCCACGGCCTCCGATTCCGCTCCCCTGCAGTACATCGCACCCTATGCGGGCACTGCACTGGCCGAGTATTTCATGTCCAAGGGCAAGAGCGTCCTGATCGTCTACGACGACCTTTCCAAGCATGCGGTGGCCTACCGTGCCATCTCCCTGCTGCTCCGCCGCTCCCCCGGCCGTGAGGCTTACCCCGGCGACGTGTTCTATCTGCATTCCCGTCTGCTGGAGCGCTCCTGCCGGATGCGCGACGATCTGGGCGGCGGTTCCATCAC
>ENA-ORKM01000175-ORKM01000175.1-human-gut-metagenome-genome-assembly--contig:-NODE-175-length-13819-cov-11.3402_pt1 | contig 13819 bp, 11 predicted proteins | sample MGYA00243059_ERZ508807 | MGnify/ENA primary metagenome ERZ508807 (study PRJEB26277, sample SAMN04329813) | human gut metagenome | biome: human-associated habitat | host: Homo sapiens | place: USA... | reverse complement strand
GCGAGATCATCGCCAGCGGCTACGACGGTAAGCGCACCACCGGCAAATCGCAGGGCATCCTGTTTCTGGACGAGATCAACTGCGTCTCCGAGACCCTCTCCCCTGCCATGCTGCTGTTTCTGCAATACAAAGTCTTTGGTGGGCATCAGATCCCCGAGGGCTGGGTGGTGGTCACCGCCGGCAACCCGCCCCGCTTCAACAAAAGCGTCCGGGAGTTCGACGCTGCCACCCGTGACCGCCTGAAGGTGATCGAAGTTGAGCCAAGCTATGAAGCGTGGAAGGCCTATGCACTGGAACACGGTGTCAGCCGCAGCGTCATCAGCTATCTGGATATCCGTCCCGAAGATTTTTACAAGGTCGAAACCACTGTGGACGGTCTGACCGTGGTAACGCCCCGTGCCTGGGAAGACCTTTCCGAGATCCTGCAGTATCACGAAGAGCTGGGCCTTGCAGTCAGCGAGGAGCTGACTACCCAGTATCTGCAAAACAAGCAGGTCGCCCGGGATTTTGCCATCTACTACGAACTCTACCAGAAATATCGTCAGGCCTACAATATTGATGCCATCCTGCAGTGTGTGTGGGATGAGGATGTCCTCACACAGGCACGCAGCGCCAAGATGGACGAGCGGATGAGCCTTGTCAGCCTGCTGCTGGAAGCCGTGTTCCTGCAGATGGAACGCTGCACCCTGCGCCACGATGCGCTGCGCCTTATCGTGGCCGCCCTCAAAGCCCAGCGCGGGACGCTGGATGTTCCCGGCGATGCCCTGACCGCCCTCGCTGGGCTGGAGGACAACTGGCGCGCCGAAGCCAACAAAGCCCCCTCTGCCCGGCAGAAGGTCTATCTCGATCTGCTGTCGCTGACTGCCCAATGGCACGGAGAGCTTTCCGGCTCTACCCCTTTTTCCGCCCTCAAGGCCTGCTATCAGCGCTCGGTCGCTGACCTGCAGGCTGAGGTCGCTGAAACGCAGAAGAAGCTTGGCAATCTGCTCCGTTTTTTACAGGAAGCCTTCGGTAAGGGGACGGAGCTGAGCATGGCGGTAAACGATCTGACCGTAGCTCCCGTGGCCACCGCATTTCTGGGGCAGTTTCTCAGCACCGATTACTTTGCAGCCAGCCGGGATCTGCTGCTGCACCGACAGTCGGAGCAGCTGCTGCACCAGATCGATCTGACAGGACTGGTGTAAAATGGAACTGCTGCAATTTGAAGTAACCAACGCCGGAACGCTGGGCGGCCGCTGGACACCCCCCGTCCCGGAAACAAAAAAGGCCTCCTCCCTGCCCGGAGCCGCGCTGGCAGCTCTCTTGCAGGAGGAGGATGACGAGGATGATTGGGGCGGCGATGCTCCCGACATGAGCGCAGAGTTTGCACGGCTCGGCCATCTGAATGAAGAGGCCGACACCGATGCCCTGCCCCTGACAGCCGATTTTGCCCTTCAGCCGGACGGCTCTCTGGCACTGGTGCGCTGGCCCCGGCTGGCACGGCCCGCTGTGGTACCCGACACTGTAGAAGGCCGCACTGTCACCGCCGTTGCCGCTACCGCCTTTGCTGCCAGCCATCTGGATGAGAGCTGCTTTGCGCAGTTCGGGCAATCGCCTATCAGTTTCAGCATATTTTGTATGCGAATGGGCCGCGCAGTCACCACCGAAACGCTGGACGAAGGCGGACCGACTTCCGTCATCCTGCCGGACAGCATCACTCACATTGGTCCCTACGCGTTCTACCACTGCACAAATCTGACTTCCATCACCCTGCCGGATTCCATTTCCGCCCTGCCTGCCGGTGTATTCGGCGACTGCAGCCGCCTTACCAGCGTCCATCTTCCAGAACAGCTGCAGGCTCTGGGCTATCTGCCCCGCCCCACGGATCAGGTCATGCCGGATGTGGGCACGTCTGCCCGGTGTCATGCCCTGAAACAGCTGACGCTGCCCCCACAGCTTAAAATGCTGGGCGCTCACAGCTTCAACAGTTCCGGTCTGGCGACCCTGACCGCTCGGGATGCTGGGTGTGAAAATTGGAGTCGTACTGTCACTGTGGCTGTGTCTGCATTTGACCACACTGCCGCACTGCTCTGGCTGGAAAAGGCCGATGTTTCCGGCCATGTGGTGGCGCGGCTGGGTCTACCCGTGGCCCGGGATAAAATTCTGGCAGGCGATGCCAAATTCGGAGCCATCCTGCGGGTACCGGTGCTGTTCTTCACCCAGCCGATGCCTTACTTTGACCAACTGGCCCGGGACGCGTTCCGGCTGGATTTCTCGGCTCGTATGGCGCTGGCTCGGCTGGAAGCCTCTGCTGGACTGTCTCTAGCTGACCGCCAGTGGTATTGTGCAGTTCTGGTGCAGTATTTCGACCGGGCTCCACAGTTCATGCCCTGCCCGCCTCAACAGGCTTACGCAGAGCTGTTCCGCTTTCTCTGCCGCACAGACCTGCTCACCGCATCTGATGTCAGCACTCTGCTTCGGATGGCCGGAGCACTCGCCCTTCCCGCCGAACTCATCAGCGAGATGATGGAGGTGCGCACCCGCCGGTTTGAAACAGTTACCGGCTTTGAGGATCTGGAGTTGGATTGATCAGAACAACAGACATTGCGTAGAAAGATGCTCAGTTAGTACAGGCTGTTGCAAAACAGCGCCAACGGAAAAAGAAAGACCAGAGTGGAGACGTTGATAAGCGCCTCCACTCTGGTCTTTATAAATTATCCATTCTGCTTTTGGATGGAGAACGAGAACGTCATGCCCTTCTCCACCGCAAAGCAGGCATCCGCATGGGGCTTTGCGCCCCAGCTGTTGTCGCCGCCCACGCCGCGCTGGAAGGCAGCGCAGCGCACGATGGTCTTATTGTCATCGCGGGGCAGTTCGTAGAGATGGCGGGCATTTTCCAGCTCATGGGGCGTGTAGGGCAGGGCCGAGAAGGTCATACCGTCATCGCTGGCAAAGCGGATGCCGGGCACCTCAGTATCCCGGCCGGTGAGCGCTGCGCGGTACACGCCGGTGCGGCTGCCGCATTCCTGCGGGTAGACCGGGCTGTTCTGGGCAAAATCCTGCCGGACATTGTAGTTCCACACCCCCATCTTGCCGCCTGCGGTGCGGTCGGCGGTGGTCTCCCGGGGGCCAAGACCCTGATAGGAGACCTCGGTCAGCTCCCGGCGCAGCGGGAAGAGCAACCCGAACTCCGGTACTTCTGCCCTTTCGCCCTGCCATGTCATGGTGATGTCGCAGCGGCCTGCGCAGTCGATGGCAAAATCAATGGGCAGCGTCTGCCCGTCCGGCAGGGTGTAGACGGCACGAACTGTGACAAATTCTCCCCTGGTTTCGGCGGTCAGGTGATCACAGCGGGCATACAGTCCGGCGGTTTTCCAGAAGGCAAATGCAAAAGGTTCTGCGCAGCCCTCGTCGTTGTTGGTGGGAGCACGCCAGAAGTTGGGGCGCACGGTATCATCCAGCAGCTGCACACCATTATACCGGATGGACACAAGCCCCTTGCCGCGGCCGAAAATATACTCGAAGCCTTTGCCCTTTACGCCGATGTTGCAGTCCATCTCTACCAGCTGCGGAGCGGGCAGGGTCAGCTGGGCGGCGACGTGGTTGTGCCATACCTGCCCAAAAGCGGCTTCATAGCCCGCCGGGATGCCGGGCAGCACAGCCCGCTGCACAGCGGCAACAGTCATGCAGGCAAGCCCTGCTTCCGGCAGAGCAAACGGGAACGCGATGTGCACCGTCTCACCCGGCTTGCAGTCTGCCAGCAGCACCGCACGGCGTTCCGGTTTGCCGTTGACCGAGGACGCAAACACAAGGTCATAGGCGTTCAGGTCGGTAAAGAGGTTCCGGTTCTCGATGACGGCTTCGGTGTCGGTCAGGGTGATCTTCAGGGGTGCGTAGGCCGCCTTGACTGCGTCCATTTTGGGGGTGTTGCGGCGGTCGGGCAGCACAAGGCCGTCCACGCAGAATTCCCGGTCGGTGGGGCGGTCGCCGAAGTCGCCGCCGTAGGCAAAGCCGGGCTTGCCATCCGGGTCAGTCACCGCGATGCCGTGGTCCATGTACTCCCAGATAAACCCGCCCTGATACAGCGGCTCTTCGTAGGCATACTCGGTGTAGTCGGTAATGCCGCCGTTGGAGTTACCCATAGCGTGGCTGTACTCACACATAATAAAAGGCTTTTCCGGGTGCTCTGCCAGAAACTTTTTGATATCTGCCACCGGGGTGTACATCTGGCTTTCCATATCGGAGGTGGCGGGGTATTCCCGGTTCCAGAAAATGCCCTCATAGTGCACAAGGCGGCTGGGGTCGGTGCGGCGGAAATATTCGCTCATCTCCCACAGGGTCTTGCCGCCGTAGCTCTCGTTGCCGCAAGACCAAATCAGGATGGCAGGATGATTTTTGTCCCGCTCCAGCATGGCTTCGGCACGGGCCAGCACATTCTCCCGCCACTCCGGGCGGGCACCGGGCAGGGTCCACTCGTCCGAGCCATCTGCGCCCAGCTTCTGCCATGTGCCGTGGGTCTCCAGATTGGTCTCCCCGATGACATACAGGCCGTATTCATCGCAGAGCTGCAAAAAATACGGGTCGTCCGGGTAGTGGCTGGTGCGCACGGCGTTCACGTTGTGGGCTTTCAGGTTTTTCACGTCCCACAGCATCTCTTCCCGGCTAACGGTGCGGCCGGTGCGGCAGCTCCACTCGTGGCGGTTGACGCCCTTGAACACGATGCGCTTGCCGTTCAAAAGCATCTGGCGATCCTTCAGTTCAAATTTGCGCAGACCGACTTTCAGGCTGGTGCGCTCTGCCAAATCACCCTCGCGCAGCAGGGCAATTTCTGCCTCGTACAGGTTCGGCTGCTCGGCGCTCCACAGAGCGGGATGCTCCACCGTAAAGGTGAAGGAGACATCCTGCACGTCCTCTTCCACGTCCGGGTCAGCCTCGCCCTTGCCGAACACCACGCCGCTGTCGTACTCGGCAGGCTCGCCCACCTCAGCAGACTGCTGCTGCCCGTCAAACACCACCGAGATGGTGCCCGCGCCGCTGACCCTGCAATCAAAGGTGACAGTAGCGCTGGAAAAGTCCGGGGCAAACTCCTGCTTCACAAAGGCATCTTCCAGATGCAGTTCAGGCTTCGTAAACAGCTCCACCGAGCGGAATAAGCCGCTCATGCGCCAGAAATCCTGATCTTCCAGCCAGCTGCCGGAGGAAAAGCGGTACACCTGCACGGTCAGGGTATTTTCGCCGGGATGGACAGCGGCGGTCATATCAAATTCCGCCGGGGTAAAGGTATCCTCGGTGTAGCCGATGTAAACGCCGTTGCACCAGACGGCGGCGGCACTGTCGGCACCGTTCAGGCGCAGGTAGCAGCTTGCCCAGTTTTCCGGCAGGGTAAAATTGCGCTGATACTCCCCGATGGGGTTATAGTCCTGCGGAATCTCGCCGGGGTGCAGCTTTTCGTGGCCGTCCCACGGGTACTGGGTGTTGACATAATGGGGCGTGCCATAGGGATGGCCGGGCTTTTGCAGGCTCTGCATCTGGATGAAGCCGGGCACAGTCAGGGTATCCCAATCCGTAAAGGGTGCAGTCAGGTTCTCCGCATAGCGGAAAGCCCATTTGCCGTCCAAGCTGACAGTCAAGGGCATTTCCGGGCTTGTCTGGTCCGCAAAATGGGCATGGAAAGGCAGGCGGTTCTGCTGAAAAATTTCTGGGTCGGCCAGAAGGGCCGGGGTAATGGGATCGTTCAAAGGCATAAATGTCACCTCGCAGCATTTTCTGCTTTCATTATAACACAGGATATCATAACCCCGCGTGAAAACGCGGGGTTTGCAGAACGGCCCCATAGGGGCCATAATACCAGCCGCGCCTAAAGGCGCACAATGAGCGATGTCAACCGCACACTGACGTCGCTTTTACTTTCTCATACTATCTGCAGGCACTTCTGGCGAATCGTCGTCATCGAAGTCAGCTACATTCTTGAATGGATCTTCGTATTCCTTGAAGCTCAACTGGTCGCACATCTGATCGTTGAACTCTTGTTCCTGAATGTATTTGCGGATCTTGGCTTCATTTCCACCTACTGTATTTACGTAATATCCTTTCGCCCAGAACACTCTCCTTCCGTATTTGTATTTTAGGTTTGCAATTCCAGCTCGTATGTGATAAACTTTTCTCGTCCATATGGATGAACCTCCTTTTGCTTTAGTATGCGGTTGGCGTTACCCGCTTCTAATTATAGCAAAAGGAGGTTCTTTTTCTACCGTTTCAACGCTACGGCTCTATTCTTCCACAAGCATAGCTTGTGGTTTTCTATATGAAGAAAACAGCCTAAAATCTTCCGATTCTAAGCTGCTTTTCAATGCCGGTGGTGGGGGTCGAACCCACACGTGTTATTAGCACAAGGGATTTTGAGTTTTTATCCTCATCTTCCATCTGGTGTCATCCAGTGATATCTAGTGATATCTGGTTCCCACTGTGCAAAGGCAAAATTCACGCCTCAACGAACAATAATTTGAAATATCCACGATTTTTCGATGCGTTTTTCCTCTACTCTGTTTTTTCGGTTTGGACCGCCCAAATGGAAATTGGAGGGATGTTCAGGAGGGATGCAGGGCAAAACGCTCCTCTGCTTAGGCACAAAACGAAAGGAAAGTCAAGGATAATGAATCAAAATCAAGCAAAAGAGTATTATAAAAAATTATTTGTGAACTATCCTGATGTGCTGTCTGTCGAAGAAGCAACAACTTTACTCGGTTTCAAAAGCCAGACTGCCATCATCAGAAGAATCCATCAACATAGAATTCGCTGCCTGAAAGTCGGACGATCTTTCATGATTCCGAAAGAATATCTCATCGACTATCTTTTGGATAGCTAAATTATATAGCCATTATATTACATAGCGCACCACTTTTCAATAAGAAAAGAGTGCGCTTTTTATTTTCAAACGAAAGGCGGTTGATTTTTTGAACACAAGCTGGAGCAAAACGTTGAAAAAGCCACATGACCCTTGACTACTTTTACGGACAAGCCGGAGAACTGTTTTCGTTCTACCGCATTCCCAAGGCTCTTTTTCAGGAGCCACGGTTCCAGAGTCTGTCCACCGATGCAAAAACCCTGTACGGCATCCTGCTGGACCGCATGAGCCTGTCTGTGAAAAACGGCTGGCTGGACGAGCAGAACCGGGTGTTCATTATCTTCACGATAGAGGATGTCAAGAGGGCGTTGTGTTGCGCAGACAACAAAGCGACCAAGCTGCTCCGGGAACTCGAAAAGTTTGGTCTGATTGAACGAAAACGCAGAGGTCTGGGAAAGCCAAGTTTGGTGTATGTGAAGAACTTTTCAGCAGAATCGTCAAAATCAATATTCCAGAATCGTGATTTTCACGATTCTGGAGGCTTCAAAAACGCAAGTCAAGACCCTTCAAAATCACGATGTAATAAGACTAAAGAGAATGATACTGAAATGAGTGAGACTGATCCATTCTATTCTGAAGAAGCGGATGGGATGAGCAAACGCACCCAATTGGAGGAATATTTTTTGCAGTCTTTGGAGGTAGACCTTCTGCTCCGGCTCTGCCCGGACGATGAGGATACCATCTATCAGATCGTAGATTTTCTGGTGGACACCTGTGCCACCAAGCGCAAGACGCTGCGCATTGCCGGGGACGATAAGCCCGCCGAGGTGGTACGCAGTCGCTTTATGAAGCTGAACGCTGACCATATCCGCTTTGTGCTGAAGTGCCTTGCAGAGAACAGCAGCCCGATCCGAAACATGAAACAATACCTGCTTGCTTCTCTGTATAATGCACCCACCACGATGCAGCTTTTCTATCAGAACCAAACCAACCACGACTTAGCGATGCGGGGGTGATGAAAATTTCAAAGAAAGCAACCACGATAGCCATCGTCAACCAGAAAGGCGGCACCGGCAAGACCACCACCTGTGAAAATCTGGGCATTGGGCTGGCGATGGAGGGCAAAAAAGTCCTGTTGGTGGACGCTGACCCGCAGGGGTCGCTGACCATCAGCATGGGCTGGCAGCAGCCCGATGAACTGCCCACCACCCTTTCCACCCTGATGCAGAAAGCCATGAACGATCAGAGCATTCCGCCCGGTGAAGGCATCCTGCACCATGCAGAGGGCGTTGACCTGATCCCTGCTAACATCGAACTGGCAGGGCTGGAAGTTTCCCTTGTCAATTGCATGAACCGGGAAAAGATACTCAAGCAGGTGCTGGACAGTGCAAAGCACGAATACGACTTTATTCTGCTGGACTGCACTCCTTCTCTTGGGATGCTGACCGTCAATGCACTGGCGGCGGCAGACACCACCCTGATTCCCGTGCAGGCACAGTACCTGTCTGCGAAAGGCTTGGAACAGCTTTTGCAGACCGTTCAGAAGGTCCGGCGGCAGATCAACCCGAAATTGAAAATACAGCGAAGAAGAACTGAAAGCGGAACTGGATGGACTCTCTGCCCGCAAGACTGCCTTGCAAGCGGAACTTCGGAAGATACAGCGGGTGGAAAAGGAATGCGATATTGTCCTGCAGAATGTTTGTGACTTATTGGATAGCCCACAATTGCGTTCGCATCTGCATAACTATGAAATCGAATAGATGGTTTCAACAAGTATCGGATGGGCAAAATATACCTAAATGGCCACAATTATTCGCCAATTTTCTCGGCTATTATTGCCGATTATTTTCTCATATGGTATAATGAAAGGGAGTGCAAGGAATGGAGCGATTCTTTATGGAACGACTTAAATATATTGTGGAAGATAGCACAATAGCTGAACTTTTGGGTGTCCAGAACTTTACCAATAAAGAATCTGCGATACTTGAACTTGTTAAAAATGCTTACGATGCTCAAGCAAACAATGTTAGCATCACTTTTTCTGATCGTAGCATTGTCATTATTGATGACGGTATTGGTATGAGCAAGAGTACGATTTGCGAGAACTGGATGCATGTTGGAAAAAGTGACAAAGGATATAGCCTTTCTGGCACAGAAGATAATGACGGCCGTGTATTGGCGGGTTCCAAAGGTGTCGGCCGTTTTGCCTTAGCCCGCCTTGGTGCATCAGTTAACGTTTATAGCGCAAAGAAAGGCGAAATTCCTGTAAAATGGACCACCAACTGGTCTGAAAGCATATTAGATGACCTAACCAATGAAGAAAACCTGCCGCTAGGGACACGGATTGAAATTTCCGCATTGCGCGATAGATGGACCGAAAAATCAATCAAGAACTTAATTAACTATTTGTCCATTACTTGCAATGATGATAGGATGCAGATTAAAATTTATCCTAATTTTGGGAAAGGTGTATCTTATATTTTCAAAAAGCCTCAGATAGGGAAAAACTTTGTAACCCAGATAGGATTGTTTTATGATGCTTCAGAATTAAAACTTTACTATACAATAAAAAGTGATGAATTTTCTAATTTAGCTAAAAACTACTGTCGTTCTCTCGATTTGCAATATTTTTCAAACGATGTATCTATTTTAGAAGAACTTGCTGGGAATACAGAAATAGATTCTTCAGACGGCGAATTGTATTCAATGTTAAAAGAATTGGGGAATTTTTCGGCCGAACTGTATTTTTCTTTAAAAACACCTACAAAACAGGATGTTGAAAGATTTTGCTATAACTATTCTGCTCTCCCCGATAGATATGATGAGGGAGTCGTTTTATATAGAAACGCATTTAGTATAGCTTCATTTGATGGAGAAAAAGATTGGTTGGGTCTTAACCAGCGTTCTCGAAAATCTCCTGCCGCTGCAACACATCCTACAGGAGCATGGCGGGTTCGTGCAAACCAACTTTCTGGCAAAGTCGAAATTGATAAAAAAGAAAATTATCAGCTTCGAGATTTAGCTAACAGACAAGGGTTGGAGGAAAATGAGTATTTTAAGCTGTTTGTAAAAATAATCACCATTGGTATTGCTGCCTTTGAACGATACAGGCAAGCAATTATCCGCTCAATTGACAAAAAGAATGCTCCTAAGCCATCTCCTACTACGCCCATGATTGATCAAATCCTTAGGGGACGAAATAAAGAAATCCATTTAACATCTAATGAGACTAAAGCATTGGCCCAAGAAATTTCTGTGGTGAAAGCAGAATCTAAGAGCTTTCAGGACGAGAAAGAATCCACCGAAAAGAAATACCGGTACGATGTCAGAATTTTAAATGTTTTGGCAACCACAGGGCTAAAAGCATCGTCTATTGCTCACGAGTTAAAAAATGACAGAAATAGTGTTAGTGTAAACTACCAATATATTGTAGATGCGTTAAAGGAATACGGTTTTTGGGAAGACCTGTGTTCGCAAGAATATACAGAATATAGTTATAAAAATGTGCCTCAACTTTTAAGCCGCAACAAGGCGATCAATCAAAAAATCGTTGCCTTTATGGACACAATGCTCGATGAAATTGAGAAGAAAAAGTTTTCACCTAGAAGCCTTTCTGTTAACAGTATTATGGAGAACATTAAGGCTAATTGGATGCGAGACTACGCCTCTTTGTTGATCAACCTAAATGTTGATGAATCGGTTTACTTTGAAACATCAGAGGACATTTTTACAGCGATTTTTGATAATTTGATTCTAAATTCATGGCAGCAGAATAAAGCTTCAAGTCAAATTGTAATTAATATATCTATCCATAAAGTCGGTAGCTTGTTAAAAATCGTCTATGAAGATTCTGGTGTTGGTTTGCCTCCAAAGTATATTAATGATCCAATGCGTATACTTGAAGTTCATGAATCTTCCAGAGAAAATGGTCACGGTCTCGGTATGTGGATTGTGCATAATACAATTCGCATGACCGGAGGGGATGTGATTAGCATCGATGGCCATAATGGTTTCCACTTCAACTTTGAGTTAGGAGAGAAATTATAAATGTCGGACAAAAAGATTAACATCGTATATATCGATGTTAATAGTGATGAAATTTTGTCTCAATACATGACCAAGGAGTATTGCGCCACACCGTTTCAACAACCTGATATCACACAAATTGAAAAAGTCTATAAAGAGGTCCGTTTTTGTGGGGATGAAGGTTATGAAGCATTACTCCAAAATGTTACTGTTAAAGCTGCAAATGTGATTTTGATCGACAATCATTTATTTGAAGAACGCACTATTGGCACTGGTCGATTTTCTGGTAAGCAATTTAAAATTATTCTTAGAAAGATTTTGCCATATGTAGAAGTCATAATTATTACCCAAGATGAAACACTGGCTGGCGAAAATGTAATCCGCAAGTTTTCTGGCCGGCATGGAGAGGATGCCACTCAATACTATCAGGAAAATTTAGCTCCGTGTTTAGACAGGGCTATTAAAGAGGTTCTAGACTTTGAGGATTTGGCAGATGATCTGATTCAGAGCAAAGATGTGGAAAAGCTTCTTATTGATAAAGTGTTAAATTCGTTACAAGGCGATGATTCTTATGATGCTTTGTCGAAAAGTGATATTGATAATCTGATTTGCAGTTTTAGGGAGATTAAAGATGCTTACGGACACAAATAAAGATTATAGAAACACAACAAATTGTCCGGTTTTAGTTGATGTTGCGCTTAAAAAGTGTGCTTTAGAGCGCAAAATCCAGCAAGATCACAAGCGCGCAAAAATAATGTATAACTTTGTTCACGATAAACAAGATGTCTATTTTAAGCCATTTTCTGAAATATATAACTGCAAATGTGCTTATTGTGGTGCTTGGATTGGAATCTCTGATATACGGCTATTTGAAGTTGACCATTTTATTTGTGAAGATGCTTTTTCAAAAGATACAGCAGGTCGAAGTGAAGCCGGTAAAGTGAGCAACCTTGTACTCGCTTGTTATTCTTGCAACCGTGGCAAAGGGAAATTGATGATTGATGAAGATCACCAAGGGACTCTGAATCCCGATGATGGATCTATTGCACAGGTTTTTGATAGGAACGAAGATTACTACATATGTATCCGACCGGATTATGCTGAAGATCAAGTAGTCGTAGATTTTTACCAGAAACTTTTATTGGGCAGTGAATTTCGTCGCCTAGACTATTTGTTACTGGAAATAAAAAATTTTATTTCTACACAGCGCACAAGCAATCCCACTGTTGCAGAAAAACTGGAGCAATGCCTTGGTGCTCTAATAATGAAAAGGAATAAAACTTTAATATAACACCTTAAAGTCATCAGGAAAACTATGGATGAAAAATTGTCGGGGTCTTATTATACCCCCCAAAAAACTATTCACTTTATATACAATTACCTACAACAGCAACATAAGCCTATAAAATCAATTTTAGAGCCCAGCGCTGGAGATGGAAGGTTCATTCGACTTTTTTCCAAATCCAATTCTGTAGGCAATATTGTAGGTGTGGAGTTATACCAAGAGAAAGTACAGGCCATCAATGAACGAATTCTTTCTCCTAAAGTAACAATGATTGCCGCTGACTTTCTGGAATATTCTTCCACTTGTAAAGCGAAGTTTGACCTTGTTGTAGGAAACCCACCATACATCAACATAAAAAACATGGACAAGAAGTTCTTGGAGGCTGCTCGTTCTTTATGTCAAAGTTTAAACTTACCTGAGAGCTTAATTCAAAATGCTTGGGTTGCGTTTGTAATAGCGGCCACTCAACTTTTATCAAAAACCGGTACGGTATTTTTTGTGCTTCCCACAGAGTTTTTGCAAGTACAGTATGCCGAAAAGCTTAGAGGATTTCTTGAGAAGAAATTTAACACTATACATATTCTTTCTTTTGAAGAGCGTATGTTTCCTGAAATAGAGCAAGAGGCTTGCTTGGTATACCTCACTAATGAAAATCAAGGGCTTCCCTATATTTCGTATCGTCAATATGCAAAGTTAGATTCTAAAACACCAATTCTAGAATCTAGAATTGAACGAAATAAACCTTTGAAAAAATGGTCTAATGCAGTTCTTTCTGATGAAGAAATTGATTTATTAAATCGAATTACAAACCAATATACTACTATTGCAAAACTTTCAGATAGTGCTCCCGGGATTGTGACTGGCGCAAATAATAAATTTATTTTGACAAAAGAAGAAGTCGATCAATATGAATGTGCTCAGTATGTAAAACCCATTATATCTAAGGGGGTAATGGCAAAAAACAAATTTGAGGTAAATCATGCTCTCATTTCCGAATTAGCATCAGCGGGAAAAAAAGTATATCTTTTAGATCTGGTAGGAACAAAACCAGACGAGTTACCAGTTTCCTTAAAAAACTATTTGTCTATAGTTGCCTCCACAAAAAGAAACGGTGTGGAAATTCAGAAAAGTTACAAATGTTCTAAACGCGAACCTTGGTATGGGGTTCCAATCGTTAAAAGTGGCCGAGTAATATTCTTCAAAAGATATGATTTATGCCCGCGAATTTCTACTAATCCTGCCGAAATATATACCACAGACATTGCGTATAATCTTCGACTGCATGAGGGCATAGATCCCGAAAGTTTAGTGTTTTGCTTTTATAATTCACTAACACTTGCTCAATGCGAATTTGTTGGTAGATATTACGCAGGTGGAGTATCAGAACTTACCCCTAACGAATTTAGAACTATCTCAGTTCCATATCGTCAAATTAAACCTTGTGATATTGAACGCGCAAAACAGATGTTTAACGATAACGAAGATCTTAATCAGCTTGTTGCTTTCGTCAATTCCAAAACACTAGAAGTAGATTTATCTACCGACGAAATTACACGACTAAATGCTATCCGAACCAAATTAATTAAAAGAAGAAAATAAACCCCACCACCGGAAGTCCTGAAGTGACCCCTAAAAGATAGACAATATTTTGAAGTAAAAATTGTTCAAGCAGCCTCACGTGCTTG
>ENA-ORKM01000173-ORKM01000173.1-human-gut-metagenome-genome-assembly--contig:-NODE-173-length-13952-cov-10.9418_pt1 | contig 13952 bp, 8 predicted proteins | sample MGYA00243059_ERZ508807 | MGnify/ENA primary metagenome ERZ508807 (study PRJEB26277, sample SAMN04329813) | human gut metagenome | biome: human-associated habitat | host: Homo sapiens | place: USA... | reverse complement strand
CATCCTAGCGCGGGGTGTCAGATTTCATTTATAGGGTACGCCCTAAAACTATGCGCTTACGGATGTACGGTTTCAGTATGCACGTCATACAACAAGTTTTGAAGAACAGCCTCTTTGCGATAAAATGTTGAGACGCTTTCGTAAACGTTGTTATACTTACGAACTTGCCACTGGCGCAGATGTTTTAAGTAGATGGAGATGTGTGTATTATGGGTAAATCGAAAGTAAAGAAATGGACGTTATTATATACAGAAATTAGTAAATTAGGAGAAGGTGGAAATGCTGATGTATATCTGGTTGAGGATAACAAATCAGGGGTTAGATATGCATTAAAAGAACTTCGCAGCAACAATAGGAGTGAGGAGAAAAAGTCTAGATTTATTAGTGAGATTCAGATTGCTAGAGATAACTGTGACTTGATACAGGGAATCATTCCAATAATATCTTATTCTATGGATGATTATTGGTATACGATGCCGATTGCTAAACCTGTAATGAATTTTATAAATAAAAAATCTCTTAATGAAATTATTGATGGAGTTTTGCAGTTATGTGAAACACTCTGTGCACTACATGACAAGGGGATACATCATAGGGACATAAAGCCAAGCAATATTTATTATTATGGTGGAAGATTTGCGCTTGGTGATTTTGGATTGGTGGACTTCCCGGATAATGATGATTTCACAAAGTCAGACAGGGGACTGGGGGCAATATTTACGATTGCTCCAGAGATGAAGAGAAACCCAAAGCAGGCAGACGCAAGTAAAGCAGATGTATTCTCACTTGCGAAAACATTGTGGATGTTTTTGAGTGGTGATGAAAAGGGCTTTGATGGAGTGTATGATTATCTGGATCAGAGTCATAGTCTGCGATATGTGTCCAGGTTCAGGAAGGAGCATTTGGTAGAAATTGATGAATTGTTGAAAGATGCAACCAATAATAATCCGGATGTAAGACCAGATATTCATGAATTTACGGAGAGACTTTTGCTTTGGCGGGAGATAGCAGTTGATTTTGATAAATCACAAAGTAGTGACTGGAAATTTCTGACAAAGCAGTTGTTTGGAAAAAACATGCCGGGTTCTTCCGTATGGAGAGATATTGATATTATAATTGATGTTTTGAATATTATAGGCAACACACCTGCATACAATCATATGCTATTATCTGATCGTGGGGGAACAGATTTTGCATATGCGAAGAGAGCACCAGAAGAAAACTGTATTTATCTATATGATGTAAATGATTTGTGCTATCTTGTAAAACCCAAGGCATTATATTATGAAGGATTTTCAGAAGATTATAGGTGGAGTTATTTTCGCCTTGATTTGAAAAAATTATCACCGATTATTGACAGTTACGATAGTTTAGATTTTGAGTATTTGGTCGAGGATACACCTGGACACTATGTGAATGCTTCAAGTTTCCAGTATGGTGTATATGATTATGATTCTGAAGAACCATTACCAGAGGGCGCTCATGATTTGAAAAGATATTTGGATGGTACATTCCTGTTTACTATGAAAAATGGTCCTTATAATGGGATAACAGGTACTTACGATGGACGTCATAGCATGGTATCTAATGATGAATTCAGAGAATATATAGAGAATCTTATGGAAATGTATCTGGAGATAAATAAGATGGCAGCAAACGATGAAAAATATGCTAATTTATCAAGGAAAGAATTAGATGACAGAATATTAAGAGCTCCGTTCTTTGATGAAAATCCTTTTGAGATGTCTGCATGCGACGAAGAGAGCGATACTGAGATAGTAAAAAAGGCGAAAATAGAGGAAATTCAGCTTGCTAAAAAGCATGCATATATAAAAGAAAATTATGAAAAGTGGAATTTTTTAGAGGCTTTTTCAGCGTCTGACGATTATAAGACAGAACCTATAGATTTCTATTTCGAATTTAAAAAGTCATCTACTTGCAGCTTGGCTGAATTGGTAAAAAAGGAACATAGATATATATGCAATGATGGGTATATTAAAGAGCATTCAATTGATGATTTAAGCGAGTGCATTGTAGTGCACAACCGTAAGCAGGCTTTGAAAATATTTGCAAATATCAATAGAATATTTGATGATTATTTGAGCAAGGCTGGGCTTGAAGGAATTGAGTATTATCGGCAGTATTTTGAAATTAGTGTAAGAAGAGATGGAATGCCAAAGCATTTGTTTACGAAGGATGAAATTGAAGCCTTAATGAGAAATGCTGATGACAGGAATAATAACGGACTTGTTATTGATGAGAATTGATACGCAAGGATTATTTCGGATGAAGAGAACACTTCTTTGTATCCGGTACATATTGAAACATGGGGTGCTGGGAACAATTATGTTGGGAAATATTCTAAGCTATATGCTTTAGAGGAGAGTTATAAATTCTGCTTGTATGGATGGTATTGGTATCTTGTTACTAGAGAAGTACAGTATGTTGATTTTATGCCGGAGGATATAGATGAATCTAGCTTAATAGAGCAGATTAAGGATGTTTTATAAAAATTCTCAAACGAATGAAGAATAATTATTTTATGCATATTCGAAAAGTGATAAAATTAATAATAAATTAAACTAGATAATAGGGGGAACAAATAAATGTTAGATAGAATACCACAAGTATTTTTGTCATATAGTTGGACAAGCAAAGAGTATCAACAGAATATTATTGAGCTGGCAACTCGTATGAGACATGATGGAGTTGATGTAAAACTTGATGTTTGGGATTTGAAGGAAGGTCAGGATAAGTATGCCTATATGGAACAATGCGTTACAAATCCTGAAATCGATAAAGTGTTGATTTTTTCAGATAGACAGTATGCAGAAAAAGCTAATAAACGTAGTGGTGGGGTAGGAGACGAGACAACTATTATATCTGATGAAGTCTATGGACATGCAAATCAACAAAAATTTATTCCTATAGTTATGGAAAGAGATGAGCTTGGTAAGGAATATCTTCCGTCTTTTTTGAAATCTCGACTATATTTAGATTTTTCGAGCGATAATTATGAGGAAGAATATGAGAAATTGATTCGTATAATTTATGATGCACCTTCTCAGCGTAAACCGGAAATTGGAACTCCACCTAGTTGGTTAACAGAAGAAAGCCCGGATGATTTGTATCAAATCAAAGAGAAAACAAAGAAGATAAGTTTGACAGATTTAAGTGGAATGAAGAAGGTAGAGGTTCGTGATTTTGTAGATACATATATTGAAGGTATTAAACAGTTTTATGTGAGCAATATTGATAATAAAACGTATCTTGAGAATTTTAAAAAGATGAAGGAATATAGAGATGTTTTTCTTGACCATTTAAATGTCTTTTCCAAATTAGATGGTTTTGGAAAAATTATGGCAGATGAATTTGAACGTATGTATAACATTCTTTTTAATGCTTATACATTTGATCCAAAAACAATGTCATGTAGAGAAAAAGACTTTGACTTGTTCAGACTTCATATATGGGAGTTGTTTTTATGTACAGTTACCTATATGTTACATTTTGAACTATATCAGGACATTCATGATTTGTTAGTACATACATATTTTATCCGGGAATCTGGACTGGGGAGTGAAAAAGTACCTGCAAGTTATGAGAAATTTTGTTTTCATTCAAAAATGCTTGAAGAAAATATCAAACCAACTTTGGGTGGTGATTTATCTAGAAAGTATACACTTATGGGACATTTTGTCTGCACGGAAAGAGAGTTTTTGCCGATTTATTCCGGGCGAGCTATGGCCAATGCCGATTTATTTTTATATCAAGTTTATAATGGTTTGAAATTAGATACCTTAACTCAGTGGTTGGGATGGTTTCCGGCCCTTTATGTATATGCAGATGAATGTGATTCAATATGGAAAAGACTGAAATCAAGACAGTTCTGTGAGAGTATTATGCCGGTTTTCGGAGTTAAAACAGTTGATAAATTGAAGGAAGTAATTTCAAAATGTATTTATGATAGGAGCGTGTGTTACTCTTATTCATATCATGATGCAGCAAGCGCTATTCTCACGTGGATAGATTTAGATGAAGTGGCAATATTGCCATAGGTAGTTCAGAGGGAAATTATAATTGAAAACATATTATAAATTTATTTTAAAAGAAATTAAACAAAATTATAAAAAGAAAAAAAAGAACTTAATTCATGAGCCAAAATGTATAAGAATATTGTCATGGAGTTTATTAGGTATTGCATTGGTTGACATTGCATTTGAAATTCTAGTGTTGAAATTTGGCTATGGATGTAGGGTGTTAAATATTTTATTTTTAATATTTTTAGCTGTTTTTATATTAGGAGCATGGCTACAATCTTTGCAAGTGAAAAAATATAATGATCTATATGCGTCAAAGAATCGTGAAAGAAAGACGTTATGTGCTGATTTAATTAAGGACCAAGCGGATAAATATAGTGTTAGTAAAGATGAATTGGTTATATATCTCATGTATAAGCATAAGATATCCGGATTTATGAAGGTTTTATCCGTTGTTATTAATGTATCAGCAACTGGAATCGCTATTCGGTTTTTACCAGGATATCAAGAAGAAAATGGTTTTTTTGTATTTTGTTGTTTGATAATAGCTAATTATATTATTTCCTATGCTGCAACTTATTTAATTACTAGCCTGTACAATTTAGATAATTTTAACTTTTATATTACAGATTTATATTCTAAAACATTTAAATCGATTGATGAAAGTATTAAGGAAAAGAAAGAGGAAAAAAGAAAAGAAGTAATGAGCAAATTCAAAAGTAGGAAATTATTAATTAAAAAAAATGTTAAAGATTTTTTTAAGGACAACTATCGGATTTTGATAGTTATGTTGATAGCGGTGTTATATTGCATATTTTATATTTGGCAAAATATAGTTGGAGATATAACAAAAATTGATGTGAAACACTATATTGAGGAATTCTTTAATAGTATATCAGTATCTGTAATAGCTGCGATTATTTTTTATTTTATACAGGTGTACTTTCCGAATAAAAAAAGAGAGTATATATTAAAGAAGTATACTAAGAAGTTTATTAAAGAGAAACTATTGTCACAATTAGATATCCTTCATTGTCAAACTGAGATGGTTCGTAATAATAATAAAGATGAAAAAGAGATTAATCCTGCTATTAGTTATGAATGTGAAAAAATTCAATCAGAAATAAGAGTTTGTTTTGATATGTATGTATCAGTACTTTCCTCAGACTTGATAGATGATATTAATTCATTATTGTTCGATGATATGTTTAGCATGATTAGTTATCGGTCTAATGGTAAATTAGTGAATATGAGTTTGAATGAGATAATAAATGATGAGATGAATTATAATAAACTATGGGAGAAAGCAAATAAAATAAAGGAAGAATGTGAAAGAATATAGAAATTCTGTATTTGTTTAAATGTGAGCTTTCAGAAATTTTTAAACCTAACCACTTGCACATGTGGGAGGCACCAATGAGGTCAAAATAGCGTTAACTTAAGCAAAATAAGGAATAATCATGGTACTCATAATTTGATATTTAACATGGAAATTTTTCAGAAACTATATTAAAATTTTTATTTGTAAAAAGGCGTATACAAGGCTGATTTATTTGCAGAATTGTGATATACTGGAAGCAAATACTCCCTACGCTGCTCTAATAATCACACATATCTTCGTGGTGAGTAGCGGCAACGATTTTATGGTCGGCTGAGATGTGATAATGATACAAAGATAAAGGAAAGGAATAAAAAGTATGCCAAATTACAATAGCATCGAAGGTAATGTTTTGTTTCCGACAATAGATGGCTACGATATGCATAAGGCTGGGGATATGGCTTTATATCTTGCACACTGTGATTTTTATCCTTTCAAAAGTGTAATTGATAATAATAAAATGGCGATTGATCTTGTTACAAAAGCGTATAGGGATATGGCACGAGAAGCAAGAGAAAAGGACGATTTTAGAACAGAAAGCTGGGCAATGACAAGCGGGACTCTTCAAGCCTGCAGGGTGGATATTTTGACACAGTATTCGTTATTATTAACAATGGTTTCTTTACTTGAAGAGGCAGTTAATACGCTGTGTCGAATACATAAAGACTTAGGACAGTTTACTACAGAACTTAAGGATATAAAAGGTGCAGGATTGGAACGTGCAGCGAAATATCTAAAAGATGTGGTCGGTATAAGCGGATTCAAAGCTGATCAGAGTTGGGAGTATATTACTACGATTCGTGATTGTCGAAATATGGTTGTGCATAATGGGGGACGAATTAAGGATGATCTCAAGCCGAAATGCGATAAATTTAATATTGGATATAGAGAAGAAGACTCTCAGTTATACATTGAATATGCTGATGTGGTGAAATTTTATGAAGCAATATTAGATTTTATGGATCATGCTTTTAGACTTGAGCCAAGAACTTCTACACAACCGTAAAAGACATTTATGGGAGGCGTACTGTGGGAGAAAATGAACTTTACAAGATTGCATCTCATTTTCGAGAAGCAATTGTAGCAGTAAAAACAAACGGAGAATTTGATTTTCGAGATCGGATGCATAGATTTCCAAATGGATGTTGCGATGACACATGTGATTTGCTTGGCTTTTATTTGTGGAAAAAATACAGGATTCACACAAGACAAAGGAATGGATACTATGAAACTGAAATGACCAATCATGCATGGCTTATTACAGATGATCAAATTATTATTGATATTACGGGAGATCAGTTCTATGGAGCATGGAAATCGGTCTATGTTGGACAGGAAGTTGGAAATTATAAAAAATTGAGTAGAATTATTACACACGATAATTTTGATATTCGAAAGCAGTCGCGGTTGTGGGATGATTATAATATTATTTTGAAATATCTGAAAAAAGTGTGAAGAAACCAAAGAAAATTTAAAACTGAAGCAGAAGAATATATAGCATATAAACGTTCTCTCAGATTTAAGTTTTCCATGGATGACCAGCGAAAGCTGTTATACATGTTGAACCACATATACATCGTAAGTAGGTAATCATAATGATTCTTCTTCTACTGCTGTCAGAAGGAGTCATAACCATAACATGATTGTACGAAAGAGTAAATATCTATTGCGCGAGAGTAAATTCCATCACTCCGAATGCCAAAGCATTTGTTTATGAGGATTATTTCGGATGAAGAGAGCACTTTTTTGTATCCAGTACATATTGAAACATGGGGTGCTGGGAACAATTATGTTGGGAAATATTCTAAGCTATATGCTTTAGAGGAGAGTTATAAATTCTGCTTGTATGGATGGTATTGGTATCTTGTTACTAGAGAAGTACAGTATGTTGATTTTATGCCGGAGGATATAGATGAATCTAGCTTAATAGAGCAGATTAAGGATGTTTTATAAAAAGACCCAAACGAATGAAGAATAATTATTTTATACATATTCGAAAAGTGGTAAAATTAATAATAAATTAAACTAGATAATAGGGGACAAATAAATGTTAGATAGAATGCCACAAGTATTTTTGCCATATAGTTGGACAAGTAAAGAGTATCTGATAAAGGAAGAACCCCTTCTTTTGTTATCTGATTTACAGAAATTTATTAACCAAGTAGTCTTGATTGACTACATCATAATTATACTAGGATATAGAAAATGAAATTTAATTTTAACAAAAAAATGGTTAGCACAATAGTGATATTGATTTTTGGCGTAGCAATTACAGCTGCAGCATTGTCTGCAAAGAATATAGCGCTTGAAAATAAAACAAGCTCAGAAATAGCCACAGAGGCAGTATCAGCTACAGAGATGATATTGGATACAGAAAATACAGAGACTGGTAATGTGGATAAGAATTCTGACGAAAGTTCAACAACTACAAAAGAAACGGGCAAAAGCTTGAAAGATACAAAGAGCTCATCAGAAAACACCGATAATAATGATTCCAGGGATTCATATGAGACTGATATAATGAAAAATGATGAATCAGAAAACACTTCAGACGATGTAAATAAAACAGATGATAAGATTGATAAAAAATCTGAAATAAACAATTCAGGAATGAATAATAATAATGAACCGAAATCTGATAACGGAGTGATAGAGCTTCCAATTATACCGATTGACTAATGTGACGTCAGTTGTGGTTTTACCTACATTTGAAGAAGAAACGTAAGAGGAGTTAATACAATGGAGAACGATACATTGTAATGGTATTTTACATGGTAATCCGCTATACTAGATATAAGTGTAGCGGATTATTTTAATGGAGAAAGGCAAATGAAGACAAAAAAATTTTTATCAGTAGTGTTAAGTGCAGCTATGATATTAGGTGCGGCTGTTCCGGTGTCAGCAGGGCAAGGCGTTGAAGCAGAACAACAGCCAATTGTAGAAAATAGCATTACAAGTGGATATATTCTGAGTGATTTGGATTATAATACACCGGTGTATGAACCGGATGAGGCGGTGCCGTATTCTGATGATTGGGGATATTCTGCAGATGAAACTATAGAGAACAGGTATCCGGCAAATGGAGTCAGCGATATCAAGGCGAAATATCCGTCTGTTCGTAATCAAAATCCTCTTGGCACATGCTGGACATTTTCGTCAATAGGTCTTGCAGAGTTTGATCTGATTAATGATGGTGCGTTTGATAAAAATATAGATCTTAGTGAACTGCATCTGGCATATTATGCATATAATTCACTGTTAGATCCGCTTGGTGGAACAGAGGGGGACTATGCAAAGTACTATATGAATAATACAAGTGTTCAGTATGGTTATCTCAATCGTGGTGGAAACTATTTGATGGCGGCACGCAGAATGGGACAGTGGTGTGGTCCGGTAAGCGAGAGTGATGTACCATATAGTAAGGTGGCAAGCAACGGATATACAGCAAGCACTATTGATACTTTTCTTAATACAGGTTTATCTGATGAATATGCATATTCAAAGGATAAGGCACATCTGGAAAATACATACATGATTAATATCAAGGAAAATGCATCAGATGTGAAAAAAGCCATAAAAAAATATGGTGCAGTGGGAATTATGTATAGTCATAATGATAACGGATATCATTACATAAATAACAGTTATAATGATAAAACAAATAACAGAGCAGGTCATGCGGTAATGGTTGTTGGATGGGATGATAACTATTCTAAAGATAATTTCAGAGATGGTGTTAAACCTGAAAAAGATGGTGCATGGCTTATTCGTAATAGTTGGGGAGACGGAACCGGTTCATATTATAATCAGAGTTATTTCTGGATGTCATATGAAACGTTTTCTTTATCCGATACGGCTTGGGTGTTTGATTTTTCTGCTAATGATGGATATGATAACAATTATCAGGTTGATGGAGGATTAAATGTAGCCCATCAAAGCGGTTACAGGAAATTGGCCAATGTTTTTACTACTCAGACAAAACAGGGAGTATCTTCTGAGGACTTAAAAGCAGTTTCATTGTCTATTACATCTAAAACAAATGTTAATTATACAATAGAGATTTATACAGATTTAAAAGATAAGACAAAGCCAACCAGCGGAACAAAGCAGGAGACTGCTACCACTACAGGGCAGACAACCTATGCCGGAGTATATACCATTCCACTTAAAGCAGCGGTTAATCTGAAGCCTGGGACAAGCTATTCGGTTGTAGTGACTACTGATACACCTGCCATTGACATTGAGGCAGCGATGACCGGTGATGTAAATTATAATAATGAAATGGTGTGGGAGAATCATGCGTCAAGTGATAATACGGCAAGCTATTATTTCTATGGGGCAGGGTTGGCATATTCCCGCAGTTGGAATTATCAGAATACGCATGGTAATTTCTGTATTAAAGCATTTACCGCCAATAATGTAGAAAAAGATTCTGAGAAGCTTGTTGGCAGGAGCCTTACTTTAAAAGATAATATTGATATGAACTACTATATGGAGCTTCCTGAAAGTATCAAATCAAACAGCAACGCATATATGGAGTTTACGGTGAATAATAGCCAGCCATATAAGGTCAGCGTAAACGATGCAATCCCTGTTGAGAAAAACGGAAAGGTTATATATAAGTTTGCGTGTCCACTAAATGCTGCACAGATGTCAGATACGGTTAAAGCTAAAATGGTGGTGGATGGTAATAGTGGAAATGAATACACTTACAGTGTAAAAGAATATGCCACCGAGCTCCTGTCAAAATCAAACGAGTATCCGGAAGAAACCATTAAGCTGGTGAAGGCACTCTTAAATTATGGAACCGCAGCGCAGAACTTCTTTAAATATAATACTGATAAGCCGGCAAATGCTGGTTTGAGCGATACAGATAAAGCTGTAGCAGCAGCTGATTTTGCTGCATATAAGGCTGTTATTAAAACAGATAGTGCAAATAGTCAGAGTAATGGACTGACATATTACGGAAGCTCTCTGATATGTAAGTCTGAGATGACAGTAAGACATTATTTTATGGTGAACGAAGGCTGTGATATAAACAATTACAAGTTCAGCTATGTTAATGCATATGGCAATGAAGTCAGTCTGACGCCTAAAAAGGCTTCAGATGGGGTGTATTGTGTAGATATAAACGGAATAATGGCACGCAACCTGAATAGTAATTATGCATGTAAAGTCACCGGAAAGAATAAGGCCTGTATTTTTGAGCTGGACTATGGTCCGTTCAGCTATTCACAGAAGGTCATTAATAGCGGAAATTCATCTGATGAATTAAAAAATCTGGTGAACGCGCTATATTGGTATTGGTATTATGGATATAGAAATTAAAAAGACTGCATAATTAAAACCACCGCAGAATTTAACGCTTTAACTAAGCTAAATTCCTGCGGTGGTTTCTTTTGTGCTTATCGGTTTAACAAGCTTATCGTTTGTTGTGCATCATTTTCGATAAGTAGATCTATAATATGATCACATGAAATAATCAATGAAATAGAAAGAAATGATACACAGGCTAAGGAAACCCAATAATTGTTAATTAAATTATTGCAACATGCATAATAAAATAGTAATATGGAACTATAAGTTATCAATAAACTGAAACAATGCGATGCTGTTTTATAATGGCAGAAGTCGGGAGGAACAACGTATGAACAAAAGACTAATTAGCTTTGTTTTAACATTCATTATGTTGATTACAATGGTTCCATCAACTATTGTAGAGGCAAGTGAAGTAACGACAATGGAAAGCGTCAAAGTTTCGAGTAACCAATCTGAGAGCAACCAATCAGAGGTCACGAAACCGGAGGAAAATACTATCTATGCGGTAAATCCACTGTATGAGGATGTTATCAGCATTGATGATTTAAAGAGGAAGCTTGACTCCGAAAGCTCAGATAAGGAGTCTGCAGATGGAGAGCAGCTCTTTGGGTCATCCACAGGACAGTATTTTTCGGATTATGACAGTGCCGTTTCATATCTCAGAAAGCAGATGGTTAGCAGAGAAACGGAAATAACCTTGAATTTCCCTGCATCCTGGTTTACTTCACACAAAGATGGGCTATATTGGGATTTATTATATGATGCAATGAAGTGCGACGATAGCTCTACCGGACAGGAGGGGGATGCCCTCATATATGGGTTTGGAGGCTGTCGTCTTTCATACAGTAATGCAGGATATATACAATATACCATGTCATATCATTCTGATGCAGAGCAGGAAGCGAAGCTGACAGCGGCTGTGGCTGAGGCAATGGCAAAACTGCAGCTTAATGGTCTGAGCGAAGCCAAAAAGATTACAAAGATTCATGATTATATCTGCAATCATGTCGATTATGCATACAATTCAACCGAGGAGCAGATATATACAGCTTATGGCGCTCTTTGCACCGGAAAAGCTGTCTGTCAGGGATATGCTGTGCTTTTCTACAGACTGTGCAAGGAAGCAGGGCTGTCGGTCAGAATTATCAGCGGTACCGGAAATGGAGGACCGCATGCGTGGAACATAGTGCGAATCGGCAGCAAATACTATAACGTGGACTGTACCTGGGATGGACAGGATGCGGCCACATATAATGAGTTTCTGTTGAAATCAGAAGCTGATTTTAGAGATCATACCCGTGAATCGTGGAAGGTGGCAGGCAGTCATTATCTGGACTATACGTCAGCTGAGTTTAACGCGCAGTATCCTATGACTGAAAAATCCTGGGATGAGTCGACTACATATGCACATAGCAAGGAGGAGGCGTCAGGTGCTGTGACACTAAAAGCAGAATGGAATGATCCTGTACTGGGACAGCCGACCATATTCCATGTGTCTGCAACAGGCGGCTCAGGAAACTATAAATTCAGAATGGATGCACCGAGCTATTCGAGCCCAAATCAATGGGCATTCGAATCAGTAGCGGATCCAAGCCGCGGTGAGTGGATGAAATATACATCAGAGTGTGCTTCAAACGATTATACATTTACCATGACTGCTACAGGTACCTATAACTTTAGATTTTATGTTATGGATAAAACAGCAGGGGTAACTTACTTGCGAGTGAATTTCAATATAAGTGTATCGGATGATAAATACCCGAGTGTTGACTCGATTGTCCGGTCTGCAGTAGCTGAGTGCAACAGCAAGACGGATGGCTCAGAGTATGCAAAAGCACTGTGGCTGCATGACTGGCTGCTTGAACAGCTTGAGTATGATAAAACCCTGAAATGGTCTTCGGCTGAGAGTGCGCTGACCAGAGAGCTTGGCACCTGTCAGTCGTATGAGAGTGCATATGCAAAGCTCCTTACTGCAGCAGGAATAGAAAACAGCGAGACAAGGGATACCTATGATGGACACACCTGGAATGCCATGAAGCTGGACGGACAGTGGTATCAGACGGACTGCACCTGGGATGACAGCAGCGATAACTGGTATAGCTTTGACCAGAGACGTTTGTATTTTGGTCTGACGGATGAGCTGATGGCCATAGCACATCCGGGACATAGCAAAATTTATACCACAGATGATTATAAAACGCGTTCAACAAGCCTTGCCGACAATTATTTTGTCAGGGCAGGAGATGCCGAGAAGTGGGCAAAAGCTTACTCAGACAGGATTCAGAAAAATCTGGACGCAGGAAAGACAGAGTTTGAAATAACAGCGGACAATGCTTCTTATCCACCAAGTATTTCAGGTATTCAAAATGGTATTACAGCGTATGCGCTTAACCAATTGACATGGACTACAGACAAGGCAGCGGTAACATTAAAGGTTACAGGAAGTGCAAAGAGCTTTACATTTACAGCTGAATACGCTTCAAAGAGTCCTGAGGTCAGCTTGTATGGCAGAAGCATAACCCTTAAAGACAACATCGATGTAAACTATTACATGGAAATGTCTGATTCGGTGTTTGAGCATGATGCTTATCTGGAATTTAAAATCGGTGGTCAGACATATAAGCTTAATGCGAGTGACGCCGCTGAGGTAAATGAGAACGGTAAAACTTTATACAAGTTCTCATGTCCGGTGAATGCGGCACAGATGTCTGATACTATCGAGACAAGAATAGTGATTGATAACAAGACCGAGGAAGAGTATTCCTACAGTGTAAAAGAATATGCCACCGAGCTCCTGTCAAAATCAAACGAGTATCCGGAAGAAACCATTAAGCTGGTGAAGGCACTCTTAAACTATGGAACCGCAGCGCAGAACTTCTTTAAATATAACACTGATAAGCCGGCAAATGCTGGTTTGAGCGATACAGATAAAGCTGTAGCAAATGCTGATTTTGCTGCATATAAGGCTGTTATTAAAACAGATAGTGCCAATAGTCAGAGTAATGGACTGACATATTACGGAAGCTCTCTCATATGTAAGTCTGAGATGACAGTAAGGCATTATTTTGTTTTAGATAATGGCGGTGATATTAATAATTATAAATTCAGTTATATTGATGCAGATGGCTATGAGGTCAGTTTGACACCTAAAAAGGCTTCTGATGGGGTGTATTGTGTAGATATAAACGGAATAATGGCACGCAACCTGAATAGTA
>ENA-ORKM01000171-ORKM01000171.1-human-gut-metagenome-genome-assembly--contig:-NODE-171-length-13960-cov-5.62402_pt1 | contig 13960 bp, 9 predicted proteins | sample MGYA00243059_ERZ508807 | MGnify/ENA primary metagenome ERZ508807 (study PRJEB26277, sample SAMN04329813) | human gut metagenome | biome: human-associated habitat | host: Homo sapiens | place: USA... | reverse complement strand
AAGCTAATGTATTTTCATTCAATTTATATTCAAATGCGTTAGCACTATTTCCAACCTCTGTCTGAGTTCCAGTTACCTCATAAGAAGCACCTTCACCCTCTACGAATCCATCACCACTGACTGTGATAGAAGTATTCGTTAATGCACTACCATCATATACCTTACTTACTGTAGCACTTGTCAATGTTACAGAACGCTTAGTAATCTTATAAGTCTTAGTGAATGATCCTGTGTAGTTACCTAATCCAGCTACCGTTACCTTCACTGTACCAGCATTTACTAAATCTGAACTGTAAGTTACTGAGTGATCTGTTCCAGCCACTAATTCTTTACCAGTCTTAGTATCTGTTACAGTTAATACTTCTTTATGTTCCTTACCATCATACTTAGAATCACTTGGTTCACTTACTGTAATACCAGTCTTGTCTGACTCAGGAGTATCCTTATCATCAGGAACGATTGACTTAGCCTTAACAGTTAATTTACCAATAGATTCCTTAGCCAATGTATAGTTAGTAGCCTTAGCAGACTTCCATACTAATTCATAAGTATTCTTAGAAGTACCCACTTCAGTCTGACTACCAGTAGTAGTAAATTCGACTGTTTCACCAGAAACAATACCCTCTACCTTACCACCAGCTGTTAATGCAGTACCAGAATAAGTCTTAGTTGCACTTTCAGTAGTTACTGTATATTCCTTAGGAGTTACTTTGTAAGAACGTTTAACTGTTCCACTGTAGTTACCAATACCAGTAATAGTTACTTTAATAGTTCCTACATCTTTGAAGTTCTTAGTTGAATATTCTACTGTGTAATCTTTACCAGCTTCTAATTTCTTATCAGCCTTATCCGTTACTGTAGGAATCCACTTGTGTTCATTACCATCATAAACTTTATCACTTGGACTATTAACCTTAGCACCTGTATAGTCTGGATTTGGTTTTTCTGGATCTGTACCTGGATCGATTGATTGACTTGTGATTTTCAATGTTCCAGCTACGTAAGTTACTGTGTAGTTTCCTTGTAATTTATCACCTTTTACTGTGATTTCATACTTACCAACAGCTTCTCCAGTTTCTCTTGACAATGTGTATTCAACTGTATCATTTCCAAGAGTTCCAACTACTTTTGCCGTAAACTTAGGATCTGTTTCTCCAAATACCTTTGATTTATTGTCCGCTGTTACTGTCACACTCTTAGGAGTGATCTTATAAGTACGTGTTACTGTTCCACTGTAGTTACCAATACCTGTAATAGTTACTTTAATAGTTCCTACATCTTTGAAGTTCTTAGTTGAATATTCTACTGTGTAATCTTTACCAGCTTCTAATTTCTTATCAGCCTTATCCGTTACTGTAGGAATCCACTTGTGTTCATTACCATCATAAACTTTATCACTTGGACTATTAACCTTAGCACCTGTATAGTCTGGATTTGGTTTTTCTGGATCTGTACCTGGATCGATTGATTGAGCTGTAATACTTAACTTACCTTCCTCTTTATCGATTGCGTAGTTACCATCTTTATAGTTATTTTCCTTAGTGAATGTGATTGTATTTGTGACTTTACCTTCACTTACAGTTGTTACTAATCCAGTAGCTTTGATATCACTTACTTCACCTTTGACGAAGCCATCACCACTTACTGTTACAGCTGGTTTAGTTAATGCTGTTCCATCATATGGTTTAGAAGCTGTTTCACTCTTCAATGTTACTTTACGAGGATTAATCTTATAAGTAACTTCAAATTTACCAGTATAGTTTCCTTTACCAGTTACAGTTATTGTTACTGTAACTGCATTAGTTACATCATCACTATAAGATAATGAGTAATCATCTTTGTCTAATGTCTTGCCAGTTTTAGTATCTTCAATAACTGGTTCTCTCTTTTGTTCATTACCACTGTACGTAGTATCTTTAGGAGCAGTTACCTTTATACCAGTCTTCTTCTCTTCTGGAGTATTTTTATCATCTGGAACAATTGATTTTGATATTACTACCAAATCGCCAAGATCCTCGCTGATTGTATAGTTGCCTTTTTTAGCTGTTGTATCTTTGGCTTTCCAGTCGATGTTGTAAGTGTTCTCAGATTGTCCGACTGTTGTCTGAGATCCTGTTACTGTAAACTTAGCTGTTTCTCCGTTCACGAATCCAGTGATTGTACCTTCAGCTGTTAACGGTTTTCCATTATATGCTCTTTTAGCACCCTCTGTTTTTACTGTCAATGTAGCTGGATTGATTGTAATTTTCTCTGTTCCAGTTACATATTCTAAACAATCATCACTAGATACTCTTACATTTACCGTTTTACTATCAGATACATCTTTTGCAGTAATTTCTTCACGGTTTGTTGTCCACTTGCCATCTGCTTTCTGATATTCAACTGTAAGCTTTCCAATCTCATTCTCTTTACCAGCTTTAGCAACAGCTGTTGCTTCTCCTGCTGCATGAGATTGACCATTGTATGTTTCTTTTACATCCTTTGTTGTTAATGTAACGTAATCCTTAATATCTTTCTTTTCCCAGTTTGCTGTTAATGTTACATTTCCATTTGGCATTCTAAAGCTTTCGCCACTATTAATAGTAGTTGTACGATCAAGTCCTTCTACCGTCCAACCTGTGAATTTGTAACCTTTACGTGTAGGTGCTTCCTTTACAACAACATCTGTATCAACATTATGTTTTTCTGTTGCTGAAGTTGAACCATCACTAAATTGGCCACCAGCTAGATTATACTTTACTTGATATCCAGCAACATACTTCGCATAGTAGTTAACACTTCCTGTAACCTTAGCTGGGAAGCTTGGTGCTGAAGTTGTTAAACTCTGATCTGTATACCAACCAGAGAATGTATAAGTTACACCATCCACTGTTTTAGTTGTTGGAAACTTCTTACTTGTAACATCACTAGGTTGTGTTGTAGATTCATCTTTAACCAAATAGTTCTTAGAACCTAACATTTCATATTTTGTTCCATTCGCATCAAATAGCCAATATTTAACCAATGCAACGCTCTTGCATTTAATATTAACATTACAATCCAAGTGCATGTCTGGGGTTGTTCCATTATCCTTTGAAATCTTTGCTGGAACAAGTGTAATTTCTTCTACATCATCTTTAGTAATAGTTACTTTCAATTCTTTTTCAATAGAAGCCTTATATGCATCAAATATTAAATTCCATGCATTATTACTTCTTGGAACTACATTCGTACCATTTAAATCTGTAGGCCATGATAAAACACGTTGGTCGACATTATCAAAGCAGTTTTTATTTCCTGTCCATGTCGCACCTTCTACATTGACAACAGCTGTTCCAAGTGAACTTGGTCCCCACTGATCCGAACCATTTGAATTTGCATCTTTTGTAGGATCTTTCAAATAATAAACTAATGCTTCTCTTTTATTACCACTTGAAGGACTTTCATTCTTCACTACCTCAATAGTCTTTGTTGCAGATAACGTATTCTTATCTGCTCTCTGAACACTTGCTGTAATAGTTGCTAATCCCTGGCGTTTTCCTGTAACCTCTCCATTCTCATCAACAGATAAAATCTGTTCATTTGATGAAGTCCAAGTCACTTTACCATTCGCATCTGCAGGTGTGAAATTTGCTGTTAGCTGTGTAGTCTGGAACTGCTTAACTGTATCAGCTCCACTGATTGAAATACCAGTTGGTGTTACTGCAGCCGTTACATTAATAGTGTATGTCTTAGTGCCTCGTTTTGACCCTCCCATAAAACTACTATATGTATATGTATCTGTCACTGTTGCTGTTCCAACGCCTTCTCCAGTTACAGTAATACTTGAGCCTGATTTGCTACTTAAATTAACAATGTTTTTCTTATTAACTGTCCATTTATGTTGATGATTGTAACCCCAATCTTCCACATCACTTGAATCTAATGTTGCTTTTTCGCCAACTTTTAATTCTATCGAATTATTCGCAACTGTTGCTATATCATCCTCAGAATCAGAATCATCTTCCTTTTCACCAGATAAATTAGCTGTTTCAACCTTTTTATCTTTGCTTCGTTTTGAGTAGCTGTGCTCTTATAAACAAGAGTTAAACTTGTCATGTCACTAGTTACTGTTAAACCAGAAGCTTTAACTTGATCCTTAGTGATTTTGTTTTCTTTGTTACCATTCACAAATGCATATTCAAATTCAAATGCTTCATGAGCTTCTTTGAATACATTTGTATCTTGATCCAATCTGTAACCAACATCATAAGTAGCTGTTACAGATTCCATCAAATCGGTATCATCTTCTTTTACATAAGAAACCTTAACCTCTGCTTGTTCAACAGGCTGTGGTTGTGGTTGTGCTTCTTCTGCTGCAGGCTGCTCTTCCTCTACTGCAGGTTGTTGTTGTTCTTCTTCCTGTTGTTGAGGGGTTTCTTCTTCAGCTGTTGGCACTTCCTCTTGCTCTTGTGGTGCAGTCGTTGTCGTTTCCTCTTGTTGAGGTTCAACCGGTTCTTCCACCGCATTTACATAGTAAGAGTCTGCTAAGCCAAACTGAACGGCCATCGCAAATGATAATACAATTGCCGCCACCTTTTTTAAGTTTTTCAGCATACAAATTCCTCCTTTTGTTCTTGTTAAAGTTGATAACCCTTTCATCATCCTGGTTATAGTATAGGACTCACTAGGTTATAGATTGGTTATAATATCGAAAAATCATCCTTTTTTTAATGAAATTTTGCACAAAAAAAGGCCTATTGTCTTTAGGACAATAGACTCTATTATTTTCCTGAACTACCTAACTTTCCGGCCATTCTTTCAGACTCCATAGACTGAAGTTCTTCAAATGAAATTTCTTCACTTTCTAACTGAGGCATACGTAATAATACACCCTGACAAATAGCCTTTTCATATGGATATATGATTGCTTCTTCGTTATATTCTACATCTTGTTTTTTAATAACCACACGCTTCGTATTCAAGTTTGTGACCGGAGCCATATATTCACCGCGATAACCAGAATCAATGACACCACTTCTTTGTGCAATTCCCTTTGTTCCCGTTGAACCACGCTCTTTTAAAATCATCACAAACTCTGGAACAAACGCACATGCCACACCCAAAGGAACTAACTTCGTCTCATGACGCTCAATCCCCAAATAATCTTCTTCAAAACAAGGATATAAATCATATCCTGCATCTTCATAACGTTTTTGCGGAACCTTCGCATCCGCCTTTACTTTTGCCCAATATAGTTTATTCATAAAACTCCTTCTTATATATTTCAATCAATTGTTCTAACGAAAACTGTGCATTGGCACTGGAAGTCGAAGGACAATATACCGTTTCAATATTCGGAAAATATTTCTGCATTGTATTCTGACTTGTCCTTCCATTACAAATGACCTTCTCAATGTTTTTATATGAATCTAATAATTTTGGAATATCATTTGGCTCAATATCTTTGATCTCACTATCCGCACTCGTCTTTCTTATACACGAATGACAAATATCCCAAAGTGCAATATGCGATACTTTTAATAATTCAATCTTGTCTTCTGTTTGAAAGATTTCTTTTAATATCTTCCAAAACCGATTATTTTTATTCGCATAATACATCTGTTCCTTCAAACTAATTGCACTTGGCATAGAACCCACAATCAATATTCTAGAATCCTCAAATACAATAGGATCCAATCCAACTATTCGCTTACACATGTACCGTAAACATCATAAGATTTGGCATCTGTAATCTTCACCTTCACAAAAGAACCCAATTCTAAAGGCTCATCACTTGTAAAGATGACCCTACCATCCACTTCATCCGGTGCATCCGCAGCACTTCTTCCACGATAACGATCCACCAAACCTTCTTTTTCCTCAACAAGAACTTCAATGACCCTACCAATCTTTTCCTGATTCTTCTCTTTTGAAATCTCTTCCTGAACCGCCATCAATCTAGCCAAACGCTCATTTTGAATCTCTTCATCAATCTGACCATCCATATCATAAGCAGGCGTATCTTCTTCCTTCGAATATGTGAAAGCACCCATACGATCCCATTTGATTTCCTTAATGAAATCCACAAGTTCTTCAAACTCTTCTTCCGTTTCTGTAGGGAAACCAACAATCATAGTTGTACGCAAAGTCGCATTTGGAAACATCGTATGAATCTTATCCACAACCTTTAATACATCCTCTTTTGGACCTCTACGATTCATTAATTTCAACAAACGATTGTTCGCATGCTGCATAGGAATATCAAAATAAGGAACGATCTTCTCACTCTCACTCATAGCCTGCAATACATCATCCACAATTTCATCCGGATACATATACAGAACACGAATCCAATGAAGACCCTCTACTTTAGATACTTGACGCAATAATTCAGGAAGCATCAACTTTCCATAATTATCCAAGCCATACTTTGTAGTATCTTGGGCAATCAAAGTTAATTCCTTCACTCCAATACTTGCCAAATAGTTGACCTCTTCCATGATATCCTCAATTGTACGAGACTTTTGATCTCCACGAATCAAAGGAATTGCACAATACGCACAACGATTCGAACAACCATCACTAATCTTTACATACGCCTGCCAAGGATTTCCCGTAATTACACGTTCTGCCTTATCCAATAATGTATCTGAACCTAATAGCTTCTGTAGCTGACTTGCCAAAGTATCATACTCACGAATCGGGATAACCGCATCGATTTCAGGAATCTCTTCCCTTAATGTATCTGTATATCTTTGTGCCAAACAACCACACACAATCAACTTCTCTAAGTTTCTCTCTTTATACTTCGCCATTTTGAAAATCGTATTGATACTCTCCTCTTTGGCACTCTCAATAAAACCACAAGTATTCACAATAATAGCCTGTGCATCCTTAGGATTGGCCACAATTTCATGACCACCCCTCTTGATCATACTCATGATCTGTTCAGAATCCACTAAGTTTTTACAACATCCCAATGATACAAAACCTATTTTCATTCTTCATCTTCTCCTTTTCGATGATAAATCATACGACCTTCTAGCGCAAAAACACGAGGTCCAAAATGACCTGGCTGCGTTGTATCTAAACTTTGCTTCATCATATACATACGCGCATCTAGATTATCTAATAAAGTTAACACTTCCGCTTCTGGAATCATAGGAAGGACAGGAGATCCAAACTCCATCTTTCCATGATGCGCCAAAATCATATGCTTCAACAATAAAACACTCTCTTTATCGTTTACACCCAACTTTTCAGCCACACGATCCAAACGATTATTCATAATACTAATGTGCCCCAACAAATTCCCCTCATTTGTATATTCAGGAAGAACCGGACCACTCAACTCATCAATCTTTCCAACATCATGCATCAAGATACCTGCAATCAATAATCCCTTATCCAAGAATGGATATTGACGACAAATATCTAGTCCTACACGCGCCATACTAATGGAATGATAGGCAAGTCCTCCCACAAAATTATGGTGATTTCTTGTGGCAGCCGGATATGTATAGAATAAATCCTTCGTTTCTTCTAATACTTCTTCAACCACACAATACAAATTCGAATCTGTGATCTCATTCATCAAAGTCTTTACTTCCTCTTCCATTTCAGTACGAGACATAGGCGCTAATCTTACATAATCCGAAATATCTTCACCTTCTAAGACCACCATTTTTCTCACTCTTAACTGAACGGCATTTCTATGAATGATCGAATCCCCAAATACCTCAACAATCTGACCCACCTTATACTGCTCAATCTGCTCATTCGTTAAATTCCAAAATTTCGCATCCAATACACCCGTTGCATCCTCTAAAATCAAAGACAAATAAGGTGTATCCTTCACGGTTTTTCCCTTGTCACACTTTGAAATCAAACACTTAATATTTACTTTTTGTTCCTGAGTAATCTCATTAATTCTCATTCACTTTCCCCTTCCAAAACCTCTTTTATAGCTGATATATTAAATCCTTTACGAACACAATACGTCTGAATCTTCTGATTACGTTTAGGCTGATCAAACGTCGCATATAAACGCTTCGCTTTCGCAATCGTTCTTTGTAGTGCCTCATCATCATTTTCATCCAATTCAATCGACTCCGACACTTGTTTCGCCAATTCAAACGAATATCCCTTCGTCACTAACTTATTCACTAGCGTCTGCCTTTGCATGCGGCTCGACTGCTCTTTTAGCGAATGCGCTAAACGACGAGCCAATTTGATCGCATTACTACGCTCTGTTTCCACATCCAAACTTGCCAAAGCATCCTCAATTACATCATCCGCGATGCCCGCTCTTTTTAGCTTTTGACAAATCTGCATTTTAGGCTGACCATACGAATGCCAAGCCTGCGCCTTATCAAAGGCATACTCCTTATCGTCAATCCAATGACGTTCCATAAATTCATGAATAATATCCAAAGCCTGATCTTCATCTAGCCCCAAATATTTCTTTCCATATTGCACCATTTGATACGACGTATAATCATTTGAGAAAACACGCTTTTTCATTAACTCAAACGCCTTATAGAATAACTGCATATCCAAATAGTTGTCAATCAAATATGCATCTAACATTGTATCCTTTGTGATCTTTAAGTCAAAGAAATCATCCGTTGGAATCATTACTTTGACTGGTTCATTATCGCAATCACGCATCACAGTTAAACGAACAAAATCATCCACCATACGAATGCGCTCCACATGATAGGCACGCTTATAATCATCAATCGCCTGATTATAAACACTCAATGCCTTATGCGCAAACATACTCTCTGTATAAGGCGCTGTTTTAGAAATACAATACGCTCTTAATGCATCTCTTTCCGCTTTGGATTTACTAAAGAAAACATCCCACTTTTGACTTAGCTCATTGGCATCATCAAAATAATATCCAGACTTGCCTTCATCCACCAACTCCTTCAACACCTCATCACGACGCCCAAACACTAATAGGCCACTCGCTAAAGCCTCAATATATGTCATTCCTTGTGTTTCCGATAAACTAGCGGATACAAAACAATCGAAAGCCGCATAATAATAGGCAATATATTCCATAGGAATCTTACCCGTAAAATGCACACGATCCGAAACATTATACTGCTTAGCCAAATCCTGGTAATACTCCATATCCGTACCACCACCCACAATGACTAAGTGTAAATGTGGATCTGTATTCTTACTAATCGCCTCAATCGGAATTTCGATTGCCTTCTCTTTGGCAATACGCCCTACAAAGACCACAATACGATCTTCACTTGTAAAACCTAACTCTTCACGAATACTTTGAACTCTATTTTCATCTAAATTTTTACGATCATACTCCGACAAATCCAAACCTGTCGGAACAATATAAATAGGTGCTATTACACCATACTGCAATAAAGCCTGCTTCGTCTTTTCACTCGGCGCAATCACTGCTTGCGAACCATTGGCCATGACACGAGAAAAAGTACGAATCACACTCTTCCCTAATTTTTCAACTGAATCAAAATCAAGCGGATTAAAATAATGCGTATAATCCTCATACATCGTATGATACGTGTATACAATAGGAATGTGCAAAACCTTCGCCATCTGACGACCAAACATACCTACACCCGCTTCCGTCTGAATATGAATGACATCCAAGTCCATTCTTTCAATGTAGGCATCCGCACTAAACTGTAGTGGACTCGACATCTTATAACCATAAAACTTCTTGATTTCAAAACCCGGCAAACGAAGAATATGACCATCCTCATCTTCTACAATCTTTGTCCCCTTATGATTCGTAATAATAAATACCGTATGCCCCAGCTCTTCTAAAGCGTGTTTAAGGGTTGCCACACTTGAAACAACCCCATTAATATCCGGTAAATATGCATCTGTAAATAGTCCGATTCGCATATACTACATCCCTTCTAAATTGATCTTACTTTCTTTTCTCTCATAATGATTCTTCACAAACACAAATAAAATTCCACCTATAATCAGCACTATGTGATACGTAGAAAAACGCCACAATACTAAAACGGCACCCGTTAAATTTTTCATCATGCCACTAAACAACAATGAAAAGACAACTTCCGTACCCCCACTTGCCCCGGGAATTGGAATAAAACTATTGGCCATCGTCACAAAGCTAGATAGGGCCATGACATCAATAAACTCATTCATCTTCAACGGAATATGTAGGGCTAGCGCAATCACAAAAGGTAAAGAATAATAGAGTGATAAACGCACCACATTAATACATACACAAAGAAAAATACTCTTCTTATCTTTGGCTAGTACTTTGATTTCACGAGTAAAACTCGTTACTTGTAGAGTCCAAGAATCCAATGTCTTTACTGGATTCTTTAAAACATGCAGTTTCGACAATGCCTTAACTAAAGTTCGCGAAAGCTTGATATAAATACTAGGAAATAACGCAATCGTATATAGCGCTACAACAACCACTGCATTGATGATATAGCCCAACAATATAATATTGAACCATGCGGATTGAGCACTATAATACGCAAAACGCAAGAGAAACAGAATCGAAACATAAATCATCATTGTTGTCTGATAAATAATGAAATCAGCCCACAGCAAGCTAGCCCCATCGCTCACTTTGATTCCTTGCTTCTTCATAATGTAGGCCTGAACAAACTGTCCTCCCGTACTACTCGGAGTAATCCCCGAAAAGAAAGAACCAATAAAGGCCACAAGAATCCCTTTACCCTGCGTATAATGATCCGTATACTTTCTACCTAATACGTAGTATACAAATCCCCAGACTGCCGTAAAAAGAACACCCCACAATAAGACTATGACAAGGCTTAACAGATTCATTTGTGAAATGCACTTTAAAACCTGATGAAAATTATCCTTTAACGCAAACCACAGGGCAAATCCCGTTAAAGCAAGAATAATTAACAGATTTAGTGCGTACTTCTGTTTTTTCATAAAAACCCCTATTTTTTCTTGTTTAATAATTCCTCTTGTTTATCCTTATAAGCACTCAAATAGAATTCTCTCCACATATTCAATACATGTTCTTTCGAATAGAATTCACTCAATAAACGACTCTCATTTTGATACTTCGCATATACATCTGAATCATTTTTCAATTTTAACAGACAATTTTTAAAACCCTCATTATCATCGGCATGCATATAACGATCAAATAAGATATCTTTATATAAATCCAAATCACGAAGCACCAATGGAACATGTAAATTCACCGCTTCTAAAATCGTCATTGGAAATAATTCATTATAGCTTGGCACAAAAAGCACATTCGCCATATTATATAGATCCACCATTTCTTCACGCGGAACAATCCCTAAGAATTTACAGTTTTCAGGTGGATTTTCCTGTAACTTCTTCAATTCCTCATATCCATCGGTAATACGCCCAAAAGAAAAGCCTCCAGCCCATACGAATTGGACGTCCGGCATTTGTTTGGCAACATTCACAAAATCAAGTACACCCTTACGCGTTTGTACCTGTCCTGCACCCAATACCACAAAAGCATCCTTGTCTACACCATACTTTTTACGAATGGCAGCACACGCCTCATCGGATTTACGATAAAATTTTTCCTTAGATACATAGTTAGGAATATAGTAAATTCTTTCTCGATCAATACCATATTCGACTAATGCATCAATAAAACTTGGATTTACAACGACCAAGCGATCCGCACTCTTATAGAATTGAATCAAATAAGAACGAAATACATTCAATAAAGGTGCTGGAATTTTTAAGCTACCTTCTAAAGTATCCGGTAAAAAATGACAATAGGCAATGTTAGCGGCTCTATGATTTTGCATCTTCACATAGAAAGTAGGATCTACTGTATGGAAATGCTGAATATCTGGCGTTTTGATCCAGTTGTTAATACCCACTTCAAAGATATCGCTAGCCCCTTCTTTAATTAGATTGACCTGTTCTTCATAGGCACTGCCCACACCTTGGCCATCCACTTTATCTGCACTTGAATACATTATAATTCGTATTTTATCTTCCATAAAAACTACACTTCTTTCATCCATATTATTATATCGCAACTACTATTTGTATGTCCAACTTTCAAAAAGGCAAATGAAAAGCCCCTTTAGCGGGGCTTCTCAAGAAAGTTTTAAGAAAGGGAATTTGATTATGAAGTGAGCCACTATCTTTGGCTCAACAGTATATTACTAAAGAATAAAGTGATAGATATAGTTATATTATGTGAAATTATGTGTATAATTGACACATTTATTGTTGTTTTTAGTTAAAATTAAATTTTATTAAACTAAAATATACAAATCTTTACTTTTCTTCGTACAAATCAATCTTCTTTAATACACTTTTCTTTCCATTTCTATGAGATATAAATCCTAAAACAGTAAATAAACCCGATAAAATCAAACCAATCAAAGCAATCCATTTAGCTACATTACGTACGCTCATTGGAATATTAGGAAACATTGGATCTGTCATCCCAGACCATCCCCAGTATGTTACGGCAGCAAAAGCAAGTGTAAGAATAAAGGCATTTCTGACCATTCTTCCCACTTTTAATACCATTTCATTTTCTCTTTGAATGACTTCTGCAAGCTGATCTCTTTCTTTGCGGCTCAAACTCATAATTAACGCTCCTTTTCAAATATACATATACTTATTATAAGAAAAAAAGACAGGCCTAACAAGTTAAGCCCGCCTTTAATTGTCTTAAGTGATTATCCTAAGAATCCTACAACAGATCCTACGAATCCGATAACTACGAACAATAACAATACTTTAATTGGAGTAATGTTTTTCTTAGCCATTAACCACCAAGCAAACAATACGAATAACATTGTTAAGATCTTAGGGAAAGCTCCATCTAATTTAGATCCTAATGTTACGTCTGTTAATTTACCAGTTTCTGCATCATAAGATTGTGCAATTACTAAGTTAGTTGAAATTGATACCCAAGAAGCTGCCATCGCACCAACGATAACTTGTCCCATAACCAATACGGATTCACGGAACGCAGTTGCTTTTTGTCCTACTAACAATTCAACAGCACTACCACCTAATTCATAACCTTTGAAGTATACGAATTTTTGGAACCAAATTGAAGTTGCGTTCCATACGATGATATAGAATAAAGGTCCTAAAGGTGATCCACCTTCTGCGAAACCTAATGCGATACCTAATAAGATAGGAATGTAAGTACCAACAATCAATGAGTCACCAATACCTGCCAAAGGTCCCATTAGACCTGCACGGATACCGTTGATCATTTCATCATCGATTCCTTCAGCTCCGTTTGCACGAGCTTCTTCCAAACCAGCTGTGATACCAACTACGATAGATCCAATCTGAGGTTCAGTATTGAAGAATGGGTAGTAAGTAGTCATTTTTTCTGATTGTTCTTCGCGAGTAGGATATAATTCCTTAATAATTGGAAGCATTGACCACATGTAACCAAATGTCTGCATGTGTTCGTGTGAGAAACATGTTAAGTTTCCATACCACCAACGCCAGAAAGAACTATTTAATGTTTTCTTAGAAATCTTTTTCATAATTAAATGTCCTCCTCGTCATCATAGTCTGCAGATGCACCACCAACAGCACCTGTAGCTTTCATCATTGTCATTTGGTAGTTAATCAATGCGAATACACCACCAACAACTGTAGCAGCAATTAATGTTAATCCCATAGAAGCAGCTAAAGCGAATCCGAACATGAAGTAAATCAAGTCAGAAGTCTTAGATACTACTGATTTTAACAAGATACCAATACCTACTGCAGGAAGTACTGATCCTACTGATAAGATGGCTTTTACATACCATACTTCAGTATTTAAGCTCTGGAACAATTCAGCTACGGCTCCAGATCCATAGTAGCAAAGTAAAGTAACTGGCAAGAATGATAATACAAAGTGTGAAATTAGTGGGAGAACAACATCACCATATCCTACCCAATCTAAGTATCCTTTATCCAATTGCGCCCAGCCCCACTGATGCCTAATAAGGATCTTCATAGC
>ENA-ORKM01000167-ORKM01000167.1-human-gut-metagenome-genome-assembly--contig:-NODE-167-length-14667-cov-4.29893_pt1 | contig 14667 bp, 9 predicted proteins | sample MGYA00243059_ERZ508807 | MGnify/ENA primary metagenome ERZ508807 (study PRJEB26277, sample SAMN04329813) | human gut metagenome | biome: human-associated habitat | host: Homo sapiens | place: USA... | reverse complement strand
CCGGCAAGATCCCAAGATTGATATTGATTTATTGGCGATAGGTATCCAATATGATTATGATATACTAAGCCATCATCATTGACATTGAGATTCTCTTCTTGCACCCACTTTTTCAAGTTTTTACAGGTAATCGTAATCAGTGGATATATAGCCACACTACAAGATGAATTATATACACTTGAACGAAACCATATTTCAAAAGTCAAATTTTTGTCTTTTGAAATCTTTTTCAAACATTGTCCATTTTTAGACGGCTTAAATCCCATTGCGATTAAAGGAATTGCTATCTCATTGCAGGCTTTAATAAATATATCTCTTGGTTTCATTTCTTGTTCTTTTCAGGTCGATAATGTTTGGCAGCGTTCCACTTATTCAGTCGGTTTGCTGTTTGTTATCAAATTCTCATTTATCCATTTCTTTACTTTTTTCGTTACAAATGACATTGGAGAAACACCTGAATTATTATTCACTGTTATATCTGCACCATTTTCCAATAATGTAATCGCAGATTTGTCATTTCTATCAAAAATGGCAATGAATAGCGGGGTACGACCATTTTCTTCTTGGATATTTAAGTTTGCCTTTGACACTGCAAGAAGTTCTATAATTTCCGGGCTATTCTCTTGAGCAGCGAAATGCAACGCCGTCCACCCAGAGTCATCTTGCAAATCCAAATTCAAACCATTCATTTTGTATTGCTTTATTAGTTCAATGGCAAACGTACTCTTTCCTTCGACAATGAAATTCATTAATAGATTTCTTCCATCTCTATCCACAAAATCACATCCATACTTATCCACAAATGATATGACTTTTGTAAAATCATCTTCGTCGAATAATTCAAACATCAGATCTTCTGCTTCTTCGTTATATTTTGTACTCATAACTGCTTTATTTTAGAATTTGATAATGGGATGCAGCTAACTGCGTTTAGCAGTTTAGGTGATTGTTACCAATGTTTTCTAAAATTAATTGATGAATCCTTTCTGACAAATTCCATTGTAGTGAGACAAATTTTTGTTTCATTGGTAGATCAGAGAACGAACCAATGCCTGAAAGTGAGGCATCAATTTCATGGAGATTTTGATAAAATGATTCACAATCTTCTTCGCCTTCTTTTATTAGTTTCAACTTATTCTCATACCAAACCGCTTGTTTATGCCAACCTGTTTGATGTAGTAATTCTATCATTTTCTCCAATTCATCAATTAATTTATTTCTCATTTTTAATTTTATATTATTGGTAACGTTATACTATCAGCCGATTAGGCTGTTATTTTCTTTAAGTATCAGACCTCGTCTTCCTCCATCAACAGATCGTCCAACGGGCTTTTGATATTGCTTTTGAAAGTGTCGGCTATGTGGACATACCTTTCCGTTGTCTTGATGTTGTTATGTCCCATAAGCTCTTTCACAATCTTGATGTCGGTTCCTTGCTCCAGCAAGTGGGTGGCGAACGAATGGCGCAGCAGGTGCGGATAAATCCGTTTCGTGATTCCCGCTTCCCGGGCCGCTGCCTTCAGCCGTTTCGACACGATACTCTCGGTGAAAGGTTCGCCCGGTCTGTGTTCAAAAAGCCACACTTTCGGTTTGTATAGTCTGTTATATTCCGTCAGCTTTTTCATCAACGGTTTTGATAGCAGGGTGTAGCGGTCTTTTTTTCCTTTACCCTGCCGCACCCGTATCAGGGAGCGGGATTCGTTGATGTCGCCGGGTTTCAGTTCCAGCAGTTCGCTGATGCGCAATCCTGCGGAATAGAGTATGGAGAACATGCAGAAGAAGCGCAGGTCTGTCACCGTCGCGTCGAGTATCTTCTTTATTTCCTCCTTGCTCAACACGTCGGGCAGCGTCTTCTCCCGTTTGGCACGGTTCACCTTGTAACACCGCCGTTCCTGACCGAGAACTTTCTCGTAATAGAACTTGATGGCGTTGATACTCTGTTTTTGCTGGCAGGAGTATTTGTTTTTCTTGTGTATGATATTCAGCAGGTAGTCGATTATCTTGCCGGGGGTAACCGTTTCAATCTTACGCCCCTCGAAATGCTGTTGGAAATCGCGGAAATAGGAGGTATATACCCTTACGGTATGGTCACTGTAACGCACTTGCTGAAGTTTTTCCAGATAGCCTTCCGGCAGTGGCGGCCGTTTGTCTTCCTCTTTACGGGGGGCGGTTTCCTTGATGGCAGAATAGTCTATAAACGCCATTTTCACATAGCGGTCGAAGAACTCGGCAAGCACGAAATCTTCTGCCGGCAGATAAGCCCTGCCGCCGACAAGCAGTACGTTTTCTTCCTTCGACAGCGACAAGCGGATGTCATTGTCATTACCGAAAGTCACTTCGACAAATTCTCTCCCGTTTCTTATCACCGGAGAAAGTTTGATCTTGTTTTTTGGGGTATATATTTCCATGCCTCACGTTTTGTCGGATATTGAAACCCGTTTTCGCAAATTTATAAAAAAACACGGGTTATCCATGCGCTTTATTGACATTTAACAATAGATCCCGACTACCTGACAATAAGGTGAGGAGCCACGAAAATACCCTCTGCCAAATCCGTCCTTCCCGGCACTCCGTTTCTCCGATTTCCTCTGCCCTGCGCCACAAGCGGCCACTTCTGTGCCCGATGCTTCCATAGCCTTTCCAACTCTTTTACGTTCAGCCGGTTCCCCTTACTTTCGTTCCCGCATCGCTATTGGTGCTAACTAAAAACACTCGTAATTATGGACGAAAACGTAAAGAACGACGCTAAACAAGTCATGCTCGTTCAGAATGCCGACGACGGACGACTGCAAGCCGTTACCGGCGTGGATCGGGACGGCAATATCCAGACCGCCGACCCCACGGATCAGAATGTGGCGAGCCTGCTGAACGTGAACACGCAGGATTCAGCCCTCGAAGCCTTCTTCAAAAAGTTCATGGAACAGGCCCAGAACCCCGTCCACACGGGTATCTTCGTCATGACGGAGAATGCCCTGAACAAACTTATCCGCATCGACTTCGACCCGGAGATTCTGGAAAATTACCGTATCGACCCCTCCGAACGGCTTCAGACGCAGGAGCAGCGGCAGTTCGAGCCGCTGGACGTCACGAAGATAGACCTGGCGGATATGGAGAAGAAAGGTATCCGCATGGAGGACATCGAGCCGCACCTGAAAGCCATGTCTTACGGACATAAATCCAACGGGCTGGTGGAGATGAACCCCGAACTGGAGAACGGGATGCGTGTTTCCACCAAAGGGCGCGTGTCGCTCGAAGAGCAGGCGGACGGCTCGCTGCGCGTCGTGCCGCATTACTGGCAGGAACGGCCCGACCTCGACGCCCCCTTCCACGGGGTGCTGCTCGACGAGGAGGCGAAAACGAACCTGATGAACACCCGCCACGCCGGGAAAGTGAGCGACCTGGAGCTGGAGCCGGGCAAGCGCACGCCCTGCTACGTGTCGATAGACAAATGGACGAACACGCTGGAACCCATGCCCGTTTCGTTACTCGAAAAACGTGCCCGCATCAAGGAGGCCGACCTCTCGGAAGGCAAGCAGATGGATTTCTACGGCGGCGGCAAGGTGTTGCTCGAAGGATATACCACCCGCGCGGGTTATAAGCGGGATGCCTATATCCAAATCGACGCGGCCGAACGTAACTATTCCTTTACCTACGACGGTTTGGATCGCAACCGCTACGCCCAGGAGAACAAGGAGATTTACCGTCAGAAGGCCGCCGAGAAAAACGGACGGCAGGAAACTACGGCCTCCGAACGACAGCCCACGCTCACGATTCACCGGACAATCCTCAAAGCCTCCGTGCCCAAAGAGGCTTATGACCAGTGGACGGAAGCGGTGAATGATCCCTCCAAGCGGGCGGATGTCAAGGCTTTCTACATCAAGGGCATGGTCAAGGACGGGCAGGGTGAGCCGTTCAACGCCTGGGTCAAGCCCAACTTCGAGCGTAACAAGATGGACTTCTTCCGCTGGAATCCCGACCGTGCGAAACGGCAGGGAGCGGAGGTCAAACCCGCCGTTGAAAGCCGTACCCAGGTCGCCGTCAATTCCGAGGGCAAGACCGTCGAAGCGGTCAAAGGTGTGAAAGAGCCGCTCAAGCAGGGACAGCAGGAAGCCACCCCGACGCAGAAGAAAAATTACCGCAGCAGCAAAAAGAGCAACTCCAAAGGTGTCAAGGTATAACGTATGAAATGGTTCTACATGCAGGCCGGAGCCATGCCGCTCCTGATCGCGGCGCTGGCCGCCTTGTACCTCCGGCCGGGTAAACGCAGCCCCCCGGAGGAGGCGGACGACGGACGGCAGTATTACGACGGGAACGGCAACCATGTCTATTACGACCGCCGGCTGATCGCCCGTCCGGAAAAAGAGAAAGAAGAAGAACTACAAGAAAACAACCACTGAAAAATCCGAATCATCATGCAAGTAATTATCGCAGAAAAGCCCTCGGTGGCGCGTGAGATCGCCGCCATCGTGGGAGCCACGAACCGTAAAGACGGTTTTATCGAGGGAAACGGCTACGCCGTAACCTGGGCCTTCGGCCACCTGGTCGGGCTGGCAATGCACCAACAGTACGGCATCGCGGGTTTCCGCCGGGAAAACCTGCCTATCCTGCCATCATCGTTCATCCTCCTGCCCCGGCAGGTTCGGGAGGGTAAAGAGTATAAGGCCGACCCGGGTGTCGTGAAGCAGCTCGGTATTCTCCGGGAATTGTTCGGCATGGCCGAGCGCATCATCGTCGCGACCGACGCGGGGCGTGAAGGGGAGCTGATCTTCCGCTACATCTACTCTTACCTGGAATGCCGCACCCCTTTCGTGCGGTTATGGATCAGCAGCCTGACCGACCGGGCCATCCGCGAGGGGTTACAACACCTCCGCCCCGGCAACGAATACGACAACCTTTACCTCTCGGCCAAAGCCCGCAGCGAAGCCGACTGGATCGTCGGTATCAACGCCTCGCAAGCGCTTGCCGTGGCTGCCGGGCGGGGCGTCTGGTCGCTCGGACGGGTGCAGACCCCCACGCTGGCGATCATCTGCTCCCGTTACCTGGAGAACAAGGCGTTCAAGCCCGCCACCTATTTCCGGCTGAAGCTCTCCACGGCAAAGGAGGGCACGGAGTTCACCGTCCTCTCCACGGAGAAATTCGACGGCAGGGAGAAGGCGGAAGCAGCCCGCGCCGAGGTTATCGGCGTCCGAACGGTACGCGTCGTGAACGTGGATCGCAAGTAGGCCAGGTAACAGCCGCCTCTCTTGTACGACCTGACGACACTCCAAAAAGAGGCCAACAGCCGGTATGGTTTTTCGGCAGAAAAAACGCTCGACATCGCCCAGTCGCTTTACGAGAAGAAGTTCATCACTTATCCCCGTACCGGCTCACGCTATATATCGGAAGATGTGGCCGAGGAGATTCCGGCACTCATCGGGAACATGACACGCTATCCCCGTTTCGCGGAATACGCGGGCAGGATGGATACCGCATCTCTCTCCCGCCGAAGCGTGGACAACGAAAAGATCGCCGACCACCACGCGCTGCTTCCCACCGAGAACCTCCCCTCCGAACTGGATGCCGACCACCGCATCGTCTATGAGATGGTCGCGGGGCGGATGCTCGAAACCTTTTCCGGGGCCTGCGTGAAAGAAAACACTTTCCTTACCCTGCAAAGCGCGGGACATGATTTCACGGCCCGCGGCAGTATCATGGTCGAGACGGGCTGGCGGGCCGTCCTGAATGAACCTGTCGAAGAGAAAGAGGAGGACATGACCCTCCTTCCCGACATCGTGCAAGGCGACGAGCTGCCCGTCAAAGGATGCGGCACGGAACAGAAACAGACCCGGCCGCGCCCCCTTCACACGGAATCGCGCCTGCTGGCGGCGATGGAAACCGCCGGACGCGAACTGTCAGCCGAGGCCGACCGCGAGGCGGTGAAAGCTGCCGGCATCGAAACGCTCTTTGCCCGCGAGTATGTCAGGCGAGAGAAAAAGTCGCGTGTACCCACGGACAAGGGACTGGCCGTGTATGCCGTGGTCAAGGACAAGAAGATTGCCGATGTCGCCATGACGGGCGGCTGGGAACTGGCCCTCTCGAAGATCGCCACCGGGGAGATGGACGCCCCGACGTTCCATCGCGGTATCGAGGTCTTCACCTCGCAAATCGCCAAAGAACTGCTGGAAGCAAGAATCGACGGCGCGGAGAGTGACACAGCCTGCCCGCGTTGCGGCAGGCCCGTGGTGTTCTATCCCAAACTCGCCAAGTGTCAGAATCCCGATTGCGGCCTGACCGTATGGAGAACCGTGGGCCGCAAGGAGCTGACCGACAAGCAGCTCGCGGAACTGCTGACCAAAGGCAAAACCGGCACGATCCGGGGATTCGTCAAAAACGGCGGCGGAACGTTCGACGCGGCCCTCGCGCTCGATGACCAGTTCAAGACCTCGTTCGTATTCGAACCGCGCGATACTCCCAGGCAGGGAAAGAGGAACAAACGGAAATAATCGTTACCTTTGCCACTGGAAAAGACCTGTCATAACGAGATACGCTTGTTTGATAAGGATTTTTTCAGTGGTCGGCGCTTCGGGTGGGAACCCGGGGCGCCTTTCTCTTCCCCGATTATCAACGACCACTAAAAATTCTTATCATGCCAGACAAGCAACACCATACCCCCACGGGGGAATTGTCCTATTACGGACTTTCGTTACTATCCTACCTCAAGGACAGCCACCCGGAACTCATCGCCGAAAGTGAGTTCATCGCCGAGCGGGCCGACAGCGCCGCCCAAGCGTACAGCGAGGCGATCCGTTCGGGCTGCAACCACATCGAGGCCGAAGAAATTGCCCGCGAGGAACTCTGCCGCGGACTGCACTTTTCACCCTACAACACGCTGGTAAACATCCTCTGGAGGGAATTCGAGGCGGAGATTCCCGAGGATACCGCCCGGCAGGCGGCTCTACGCCTGCTGCCCCTCTGCCGCGGGGTGCTGGAGAAGTACGACCTCACGGACGACTTCGCCGACACGCCCGACTACGAACTGTTCTATACCGAACTGACGGGAACCGTCCAAATACTTCTCGAAGATGGCATTCAATAAGAAAACCCACCTCCGCCAGAATATCGACGCGCTGAAGACGGCCTTCACGCTCGACAGGGAACGGCGGGCGCCGACTCCCGAAGAAGAAAGGACACTCGGCGCATACAGCGGCTTCGGCGCCATCAAGGAAGTGCTGGAAAACCCCACCGGGAAACCGGACAAGGACGGCATGGCAACGCTCGTGGCCGAGTTGCACGAGGTCATCAGGGCGAACACCCCCGACGAACGGGAATACAAGCGCTACATGGACGGGATCAAGAACTCCGTCCTGACGGCTTTTTACACGCCCCCGAAAGTGGCAGACGCCATCGTGGAGGCGATATGGGACACGCGGATCGTCCCCAAACGTATTCTTGACCCCAGTGCGGGAACGGGGGTTTTCGTCAGTGCCGTGGATTTCCACGCCCCCTATGCGGAGATCACCTGCTTCGAGAAAGACCCCGCCACGGGGTTGATCCTGAAGCACCTGCACCCCGAAAAACGGGTGCGGGTACAGGGATTCGAGCGCATCGAACCCAAATACGCCGGTTACTACGACGTGGCCGTGAGCAACATCCCTTTCGGGGACGTGGCGCTCTTCGACCCGTTCTTCTCCACCCATACCGACCCCGTGCGGCGGCAAGGCACACGGGCGCTGCACAACTATTTTTTCATGAAGTCCGTCGATATGGTACGCGAGGGCGGCCTGGTGGCATTCATCACCTCGCAGGGAGTATTGAACGCCGAGCAGGGACGCCCCGTGCGCGAGTGGCTGATGAACCGCTGCGAGCCCGTATCGGCCATCCGGCTGCCGAACAACCTCTTTACAGAACACGCGGGGACGGAGGTCGGCAGCGACCTGGTTATCCTGCAAAAGAAAGCCGCCACGGGGGAACTGTCCGAACGGCAGCGGGATTTCATCGAATCCCGCAAGCTGGCGAACGGCATCCGGAAAAACAACCTTTTCCAGTCGTTCGACAGGGTGATCCATACCGAGGCCAAAGTAGGCAAAGACCCCTACGGCAAACCGGCGATGGAGTTCACCCACGCGGAGGGCGTGGACGGCATCGACCGGGAGATGCGGCGTATGCTCTCGGAGGATTTCAACCGGCATTTCAACGAGAGTTATTGCCTGGAACATGCTCCGGAACAGACACCCGGTACACCGGAGCGGGAATTGTCCCGTCCCCGGCAGGCGGAACGCCAGCGTGCCGAAAGACACGAGCCCCGCCTTGCCGGAGAAATCGTCAAGGAGATTATCGCCGATGCCCGTAACCTTCAGCAGCAGCGGGAAGAGGAGGAAAAACGCCGCGTCGTCGCCGAAATGGCGGCACAGGGCTACCATGTCGATACCGAAACCGGGGAGATTACCCGAATCGAAAACAAACCCGGACAAGTGTTACCGGATTCTGCTGCCACACCCGCCGGAGAACCGACCGGGGAGGATCTGGCCGACTTCGGGGCCTGGTCGAAAGAGCGGGAGAATCGCTTGTGGGAGCAGCACCCGCCGAAACCCGAAGATTTCGGCATGGCAGATACTCCCGTGCAGCACGTGGGCGGAATAACGGAACCGAAACCGCGGGAGGGCTTCGCCGGGTCGCTTTTCGACACGGTGGAAACGGCGGCTCCCGTACCTGCCACCCAAGCTGCCGAACCGGTAAATGTGCAGCAGGAACCGTTGCTGACGCTCTACGATCTGTTCGGCTTCAGCGCCGAGGAGCGGCGGCAGGCAGAACTCGGTATATCCAAGAAAAGGAACAGCCGCCGGGGAGCAAAGCGGAAGACGCCCCGACAACCCTCATTATTCGCCCCGGCCTCCTCTCCGGAGGAACAGAAGAGCGAAATGCCGAAAACGACGCCACCGGAGCGTGATCCCGAAGACTTGTATGCCTCCCTGAACTGGGAGGACAACCCGCCGATCAACGGCTTTTACGAGATGATGATGTCGCTTACCCCGGAACGGAGGGCGGAATTGCGCCGACAAAGCGCCCGGCAGCAGGAAACCCCGGAACAGCGGGAACGGCAGGCGGTACGCCCCCCGACGGAAGCCCCGAAAGGCAAACGGAAACAAGCCGCCGGTACGCCGAGAACGGGCGGCCTGTTCGACACGCCGGACAATCCAGAGGAGGAAGAACCCGGTAAAGAAATGCCGCAGATACGGGAGGCGGATATGAAACCCCGACCGTTCGAGGGGGAGGTCGCCCCCTATTTCCGCGAGGGAACACTCGTCACGGACGGACAAAACCGGGTCGGCTACCTGCGGGAGACTGAATCCCTGCAACCCATGTTCCACCCGCTGGAACTCACGCCTGCACAACGGACGAAAGCCTCCATGTATATCGAGATACGCGATGCCTATTACCACCTTTATAACAACGAGGCGGAAACGCTGACGGCGAACCCCGCCCTGCGGGAGATGCTCAACCGGCTTTACGACAATTTCACCGAACGCTTCGGACGGCTCAATGACAAACGCAACCTCGACCTGATCAAGATGGACGCGCGGGGGACGGAGATTCTGTCGCTGGAGCGTTACATCGACGGCAAGGCACGCAAAGCCGACATCTTCGAGCGTCCCGTGGCCTTCAATCCCGATGAGATCACGCACGCCGACGACGCTTCGGAGGCCCTTGTGGCCAGCCTGAACAAGTACGGCCGGGTGGAACCGCACTACATGGCCTCGCTCACGGGAACTACCGTGGAGGGAATACTCGGGGAACTGAAAGGACGTATCTATTACAACCCGGAAACGGACGGCTACGAGGTTGCCGACAAGTTCATCGCCGGCAATGTCATCGGGAAAGCCGAACGGATCGAGGCGTTCCTGCGGGAGAATCCCGACCACGCCCCGGCCCGGGAATCGCTGGAGGCTCTGCGCGAGGCGACGCCCAAACCCATCGCTTTCGACGACCTGGATTTCAACCTGGGCGAACGGTGGATTCCAAAAGGTGTTTACGAGCGTTTCGCCTCCTCGCTCTTCGATACGGAGGTGAAGATCACCTTCGCCTCCAACCTAGACGAGTACGGCGTGAAGGCGGAAGCGACGAACGTGAAGATCACGGAGCAGTATGCCGTCAGCGCGCAGACCCGTAAGTACAACGGCCTGCACCTTTTGAAACACGCCCTGCAAAACACTTCGCCCGACATCACCAAGACCGTCCTCAAATGGGTGGACGGAGAACGGCGGGAGGTCAAAGTGCGTGACGGGGAGGCCATACAGCTCGCCAACAGCAAGATAGATGAGATCCGGGGTGCTTTCCCCGAATGGCTGCGCGAGCAGTCGTCCGACTTCAAAGACCGCCTGACAGACCTCTATAACCGTACTTTCAACTGTTACGTGCGCCCGAAGTACGACGGGACGCACCAGGAATTCCCCGACCTCGACCTCAAGGGGCTGGGAATCGACAAACTGTATGACAGCCAGAAGGACGCGATATGGATGGACAAACTGCTCGGCGGCGGGATAATCGACCACGAGGTGGGCGGCGGAAAGACCCTTATCATGTGCTGCGGGGCCTACGAGAAGAAACGCCTCGGGCTGGCCAATAAACCCATGATTATCGGGCTGAAAGCCAACATCCATGAAATAGCCCGGACGTTCTGCACCGCTTACCCGATGGCCAAAGTCCTCTACCCGGGCAAGGAGGATTTCACGCCCCGGAAGCGTGAGCGCATCTTCCGGGAGATACGCAACAACGACTGGGACGTCGTGATCCTCTCGCACGAACAGTTCGGCATGATACCCCAGTCCCCGGAGATACAGCAGGAGATATTGCAGGCCGAGCTGGACTGTGTGGAGGAGAACCTCGAAGTGCTCAAAGCACAAGGCAGGGACGTTTCCCGCGCCATGATGAAAGGGTGTCAGAAACGCAAGGCTAACCTGGACGCCAAGTTGCAGAAGGTGGCGCACGCGCTGGAAACACGCTAGGACGACGCCGTGGACTTCCGCCGTATGGGTATCGACCACCTCTACGTGGACGAGAGCCACAAATTCAAGAACCTGACTTTCACGACCCGGCATGACCGGGTGGCGGGCCTCGGAAATCCCGAGGGGTCGCAGCGGGCGCTCAACATGCTTTTCGCGCTGCGTACCATACAGCAGCGCACGGGCCGCGACCTGGGGGCGACGTTCCTCTCGGGAACGACCATCTCCAACTCGCTCACGGAACTGTACCTGCTTTTCAAGTACCTGCGCCCGAAGGAACTGGAGCGTCAGAATATCCGCACCTTCGATGCCTGGGCGGCCATATTTGCCAAGAAAACCATCGACTACGAGTTTTCCGTGACCAACGAGGTCGTGCAGAAAGAACGGTTCCGATATTTCATCAAGGTTCCCGAACTGGCCATGTTCTACTCCGAGATTACAGATTACCGCTCGGCGGAGGATATAGGGATCGACCGACCGCAAAAGAACGAGATATTGCACAATATCCCGCCGACACCCCAGCAGACGGAGTTCATAGAACGGCTGGTGCAGTTCGCCAAATCGGGCGATGCCACGCTCCTGGGCCGCCTGCCGCTCTCGGAGCGGGAGGAAAAGGCGAAAATGCTCATTGCCACAGACTACGCCCGCAAGATGTCGCTCGATATGCGTATGATAGACCCCGAACTATACAGCGACCACGTGGACAACAAGGCGAGCCACTGCGCCCGTATGATTGCCGGTTACTACCGCCGTTTCGAGGCGTACAAAGGTACGCAGTTCGTATTCTCCGACCTGGGAACCTACAAACCCGTAGCGGGGTGGAACGTCTATTCCGAGATACGGCGTAAACTCGCGGAGGATTACGGCATACCCCAAAGCGAGGTGCGGTTCATCCAGGAGGCGACCTCGGAAAAAGCGCGCAAGGAGATGATCGCCGGTATGAACGCCGGAAAAATCCGCGTACTCTTCGGATCGACCGAGATGCTCGGGACGGGAGTGAACGCGCAGAAACGCTGCGTGGCGATACACCACCTGGACTGCCCCTGGCGTCCCAGCGACCTGGAGCAGCGCGACGGGCGGGGAATACGCACCGGGAACGAGATCGCCAAACTCCATGCCGACAACAAGGTGGACGTGATATTATACGCCGTCGAGAAGTCGCTCGACGCCTACAAGTTCGGGCTGTTGCACAACAAGCAACTGTTCATCCGCCAGCTCAAGACCAACAACATGGGAAGCCGTACCATCGACGAGGGGGCCATCGACGAGAAAAGCGGCATGAATTTTTCCGAGTATGTAGCCGTCCTCTCGGGAAATACAGACCTGCTGGACAAGGCCCGCCTGGAGAAGAAGATCGCCACGCTCGAAAGCGAACGCCAGGCATTCGTGCGCGGCAAATCATCGAGCCGCTACAAGCTGGAGCAGATCACGGAGAAGATAGAGAAGAACAACGACCTGATACGGCGTATCGGCAAGGATCTGGAACACTTCAAGGCCCGCGTCGAGTTCAACGAGGACGGCTCGTACCGCAATCCCGTGAAACTGAACGGGCTGGAAACCTCCGACCCCAAGCTCATCGGGAAACAGCTCAACCGTATCGCCGAAACGGCACGCACGCTCGACAGGCTCGAACCCATCGGGAGCCTCTACGGGTTCGAACTGCTCGTCCAGAGCGAAACGACCGGGAAAGACGGGCTCGACCTGGTGCAGAACCGTTTTTATGTCCGGGGTGAAGGGGATTATCTATACCAGTATAACTACGGGAATATCGCCTCCGACCCGCGACTGGCGGCGATGAACTTCATCCACGCGCTCGCGACCATCGAGCCGACACTGGAAAAATTCCGGAAAAAGAACGAGGAACTGGAGAAAGATATTCCCGTCCTGCGGGAAGGGGTGGAAAGTTCCTGGCGCAAGGAGCCCGAACTGACGGCTCTGAAAACTGACCTGACGGAAATAGACCGCAGGATACAGCAAAGCCTCAAACCGATAGAAGAGAGCGAGGGAAAGGAGGCGGAGGAGGATAACGACGTGTGCCGGGAACGGCATGACACGGCGGAAGAGCTCCCGAAGGAAGACAACACGGCGGCCCGTATTCCTTCCCGGCTGCGGCAGATTGCCGACGCCTCCGGGGGGCGCATCGTGATCGCGGGCGTGGGCAGCCCGCCGGAGAACGGCCCCGCAAAGAAAGGGATTAAGATGTAAGCGAAAAGCCGACGGAAGTACAGATTTCCGTCGGCTTTTTTCATATGCCCATGAGCGTTGTTGTCACACTTCCTGCAAGAGTGTTTGCAGCTCCTCCTGCGTGGGAAGATAGGTCATGTACTGGGCGGCGAAGACCTGCTTTTCATCTTCGGGCAGCGTATAACGGACGACCGCGTCGTTTTTCTCCGCGCAGAGGACGATACCCACCGGAGGGTTATCCCCGGGATTCATCAACTCACGGGTGTAGTAATTGACATACATCTGCATCTGCCCCAAATCCTGATGGGTCAGCTCCCCGGATTTAAGGTCTATTAAAACGAAACAGCGGGCCAGGTAATTGTAAAAGACCAGGTCGATGTAGAAATGCTTGTCGTCGAAGGAGATACGCTTCTGTCGCGCGACGAAGGCGAAGCCTTTCCCGAGTTCGAGCATCAAGCGCTGCAAGCGGCTGATGAGCAGTTGCTCCAGATCGGTTTCCAGAAAATGCTCTCCCTGGGGGATACCGAGAAACTCCAGGATATACGGGTCGCGGATGATCTCTTTGGGTTCGACACGCCCGGGTTCGGTACGGGAAATCTCCTCTTTCACGGCTTTCTTGTCTCGGCTGGCCAGCAGGCGGTCATAGAAAAGCGTGTTGATTTGGCGGTCGAGCTGCCGGACACTCCAGTTTTCCTTGACGCACTCGTGCAGGTAAAAATCACGGGCGGCATCGCCCGACACCTTGAGAAGCGTGCGGCAATGCGACCAGCTCAATTTATCACACAGCGTGTGATATTTCGGGTAGCACTGGTAAAACTGCCTCATGTACCGCAGGTTGGTGGCCGTGAACCCGTTTCCGATCTCCGCCACGAGCCGCCTGGAAAGTGTGTTGATGACAGCCTTGCCATATCCGTCACGGCCGGTTCCCTGCTGCTCGTACTCCACTATATATTTCCCTACCTGCCAGTAAGCCCTCACGAGGGTCGAATTGACATGATGTATCACCTTCGCGCGCGCTTCCTGCAAGATATGGCGCACGTTATGCAGTAGCTCTTCCTCCCCTTTGTCGGCAGGATATATTTTATCTGTTTCTTTCATTGTTCATTATTATATAGGCTTCCAAGTGCAAACATACTGATTTTACGGCAAATATCGAACGGTTGTACCGCCTTGTCGTGCCTTATTCCATGTATCTCCGCGTTTTTCCATGACGCCGGACTCTCGGGACAGGGCCTAACCGGAACCGGCAGGACGATCCTTTTTCAGCTTGCGGAAATTACTGAAGTTACGCTCGATGAACCGCAGGACGTCCGATTCCCGGTAGAAGGTCTTGTGATAGATCATCTCGTAAGGCAGCTCTCCCGAGGTGCGGTAACGCTGGAGTGTGCGCTTGCTGATATTGAGCATACGGCACAGGTCGTAATTGTCCAGAAGACGCTCCCCGTCAGGCAGGATGGAAAGCGGTTGCTCCACATCCCCCGCGCACAGCATCTCAATACGTTCC
>ENA-ORKM01000166-ORKM01000166.1-human-gut-metagenome-genome-assembly--contig:-NODE-166-length-14720-cov-8.03239_pt1 | contig 14720 bp, 18 predicted proteins | sample MGYA00243059_ERZ508807 | MGnify/ENA primary metagenome ERZ508807 (study PRJEB26277, sample SAMN04329813) | human gut metagenome | biome: human-associated habitat | host: Homo sapiens | place: USA... | reverse complement strand
ACAGAGCCATCGCGGGGCATTTACCTGATATAGGCCCCCATATTGAGGATGCCCGACTCGGCCATGTGTTGTTGAATAAGGGCCTGCTCCTCCTCGGACACCATCACATGGAGATGGATCGGGCGGCGGCGTTTCTTTGTCATCGTTCCTCCCGTTCCCGGCTCCGGCGCTTGTGGGGCGGTTCCTTAACCTTATCCAGCTCCTTTTCCTCCGGGGGTGGGGCCTGGTTATTGAGAACACCGTCCAGCATATTGTAATTGTGCTCGGTGGCGATCTCCGCACTTTTCATCGGGTTATATCTTTCTTCCATACAAATCCTCCTATCGGTCGCCCCGGTCGGGGGCCTTTTTCTTATAGATGGGATCGCCCTGGCTGGCTTCGGCCAGAGCTCCGGCCTCTTTCATCTGCTGGGCAATCGAGAGGGGCCTGTCATCGTTTTTTCGGGATAATTCAGAAATGACGGGGGCAGGACGGAGCTCATAGTCAGACGCCTCCTTTTCGGTCAGCGGTCTTGTATAAGTCAGATGACCCCATCCCAGTAATGCGCCGCCTGCCACCGGGAGGCGGCGGGCATAGTTGACGACCTCTTCCGGGGCATTGTGGGGCGGTTTGGGGAATGTCCCGATGTCCACAGGCCGCTGGGTAGAGTAATATTTGTAAAGGCCGGGGGCCTCGGTCTGCACGATCCCCACATAGTAAAGCCGCTGATAGTCCTTTACCCGGTCTGAAAAATCCTGTTCCATAGCGGCCAGATCGTTGCCGTAATGTCCCCATTCATACTGCCGCTGGCCGTTCTTATCATCGTAACAGGCCCATGTGACATAGGGGGATGGAGCTGTGGGATGATGCCCCAGCGCAAAGCCCCTGCCATTTTCCAGCATCACAGCCTTCAAAATGGAATAGCCTTGATTTTTGTCCACAAATACACCTCCTTCATCGTGTCATATCCTTTTCCGTTTTCCGGGCAAAGGGCTGGAGCTGGTAGGGGCTCTGCCCATCCTCCGGGCGTAAAAACTCCATCCGGCCCGCCGCATAGATGGCATTTTTCGTAAGCTGTCTCTGCCATGCCCCCTGGCTGGGAGCCCACTTGAAACCGTTGCTTTTCAGTTCCCGCCGCTGTTCCTCTGAGGGCTTTTCCTCAAAAAAGAGCTGCAAGCGGTTTTCTCCTTCGTTGATTTCCGCCCGCCCTCCGGGAAAGGCCCAGCCCGCATATTCCGACTGGCTTTTCAAATCCTCAATGCGCTGGCGTGTGCGGCGGATGTTGGCGTTGTTGTTGGTAAGCAGATAGGACGGATAGGGTACTGGATTTTTGCGCCAGTCGGATGCCATAGAGGACTGGAGCTTTCCGATTTCCTCGGCGGACAGGACGGGACAGCCCTCCAGCGTTTTATGCTTGCGGTAGTAGGCATTGACGGTTTTCATTTCCTTCTGCATGGCCTCCAGCCCTGCCAGCTTTGCCTCCAGCTTTTCCACAGCCCGGTCATCGTCTGCGCTGATCCCGCCCATACCTGTTGAGCGCACCTTATCCAGCAGGCCCTCGATCTGCATATATTCGCCCATGTTCTTATCCCGGGCGGCGTTCTGCTTTTCCTTTTTCCGCACCGGGAAGTTGGAGCCTCCGGCGATGAGGATGGAGGGTACGCGGGTGTCTATGAGATTGCTTTGGTTGATGTTCTCCGCCAGCTTGCGGGCATAGCGATCTATGAGCCCGTCAATCTTTTCGTGGTACATGGGATCGACACGCCCTTTCTGCTGTTCCCCGAGGGCATAGGCCCGATCTACCATTTCACGGTAAGCGGCGGTAGCGGAGCCGGGAACATAGTCGGAAAAGCTGTTGGCGTTTTTGGCACGCCGGGCGGCCTCCTCATTGATGGGGTAATACTTCGGCATAATTCCTCCTCTCAGAAAGCGGGGACTTCGGGACAAAGTGTCCCAAAGTCCCGCTGTATGGATGTTGACAGCATCGGGGCAAACGGGGCCAGACCGTAGAATGATACGGCAGGCCAACGAAATGGCCCCGGAAAGCCTTGCTATAAGCGGGTTTTACAGGCCCTAATTGTCAACGGATGCACCCCGCTTTTTCCGCATATATTCCCGTTGCTGGCGGCGGTGGGCTTTCTTTGCACAGGCCGCCGAGCAGTACGCCTGCCGCCTGTCCGGGGGAACAGGCCCGCCGCATACCGGGCATATCTTAAAATCCGGCCTTGGGCCCTCGCTCATAAGGGCCACTTCCAGCGCCGGATCAAGGGGCAGGACGGACTCCCGGAAATAGCGGCAGTATGATCCCGTCCAGCATTTACCCAGCATATAGCAATCGCTATCCAGCGGCAGGCATCCGTATTCCCGGTCATAGTTAGCGCACCATGTTACCACAAGAGAGCGGATCGCTGTCTTTTCCTTGCGTGTCAGTTCACGGGACAATCCATCACCTCCCGCCAGCCCCGGCCTTCAAAAGCTCCTTGTAGCAGGACACACAGGCGATCCCCCGCCAGTAACAGCAGCCATAACAGGCGGAGCCCCTGGGCGGCCTGTTCTCAGCGGGAGCCTGGGGACGGGGTTTTTCTTTCATCATTCGTTCAAAGGGACTGTTGGTAAAATTCATCTGATTTCCTCCTTTTCTTCGGTTTCGTCCTCCTCGTCCCACGGGGGGCCGTCATCTTCAAACTCGTCATAGTCCGGGTACTCCCCGCCATCGTCCTCCTCGGGCTGGTCAGCTTGCTGGTGTTTCGGACAGTAAATCTTGAAATACCATGCGGCCCCGCCGCCGATGCCCATGACAGCCAGCACCAAAAGGATCATCCCGGCGTTGCCCGGCTTCTCGGGTTCCGGCTCAGGCTCCGGGGCAGGCTCGGGCTCCGGCTCTGCGCCTACGCATTTCCCCATATTGACGGAGCACACCGGGCAGTCTGTATTCACAGTCCCCGCCGCACATTTCTCTGGACAGGAGCAGACCGCCTGTTCCACGCCAGCGGCCTCGGCTGCGGCCAGCAGATCCCCCTCATCCACAACGCTGAAAAAGTAGGTTTCATACTGTTCACCTTCCTCGTCCACAGGCTTGTCATAATCAATGACAATGTAAAAGGTATTGCCGCCGCTGGTCTGGACGGTAATAAACTGCTTGTTGGTGTGCTCGTCATAGAGCAGATCACGGGTTACAAGGTTTCCCTCCTCGGAAAAGCCCTCGCCCGGCGTAATAGTCGGCTCCGGGGCCGGGGTTTCCATTGTGGGATCGCCGTAGTCCTCGCCCTCGCCGCCGCCTGCGTAGGCATAGGCGGGAACGCTAAAGCCGCATAACAAAACAGCGGCACAAAGCACCGCTGTCAAAACTCGAAACCGTTTCATATTCAGTTTTCCTCCTTTTCCTCATCCTCGGACTTCGGGACACTTTGTCCCAAAGCCCCGCCGCCTTTCAGCTTTTCAAACAGCAGGGGCAGTTCCGCAAGGGGGATGCTCATGCCACGCACGATGTCCACGATCTCGCTGTTTTCCGCCTCCAGCTTTTTCTGCTCCAGCTCCCTGAGCCGGGCCTGCTGTTCGCTGATTTTGGCCTTGACCTTATCAATCTCGGCCTGGATTTTCATGCTTTTTGCTGTTGCCATAAATGACCTCCAATCATGGTAAACGCCCGTAGGCGTAAAAATGAGACTGCCAGTAGCTTGTATTTAAGTTTGCATATCCGATGGGATCGCCACAATGGAGCATCCGCCCATCGCCTACATAAATCCCACAGTGGCTCACGCCCGGGGTATCATAGGTTCCCTTGAAAAACACAAGGTCGCCGGGCCTTGGGGAGCTGGTCGGGGTGCAGATGTTGTAAAGCCCCTGCGCCCCAAGGCGGCCCACATTCCAGCCGGAATGATTGATCACCCATGACACATAGCCGGAGCAGTCAAAGGATGTAGACGGGCTGGAGCCGCCCCACACATAGGGATAGCCGATGTATTTCTCTGCCTCCGAGAAAATAGCGGCGAATGTTTCATCGTCCAGATATTCCCCCGGAACCTCATAGCCCTCCGGCGGGTTGGTAATGTATTTGTCCACATAGGGGGAGTCGGGAAACAGGTCGGGACGGTTGCCGAGGGTGGACATATAGATGGAATACCGGGACATCTGTTCTTCGCTCAACAGGGAAACAGGCGGGTGGGACAGGTTTTTGTTTTCCAGCGTCACATAGCAGATGTACCACGAATAGGGTTCATCGTCGCTGTCATAGCGTGTCTCCACCTCCACACGCTCCGTCAGAATATACTGGCGGTCAAAGAGCATTTGCAGGGAGCCCTCCACCTGTGAAAGCGTCCATTCCCCCTCATGGAGCGCCGACAGCAGGGAAATGAGCACATAGGGATCGTGTTCGATCTCGTCCAGATCGAAGTGGTACTCGTCATAATCGTGGGTGCTTTCGTAGGTATCAAGATAGGTTTGCAGTTCTGTCTCCAGCCCGGCATAAGCCGCCTCCGCCCCTAAAATCGCCTCATCCGCAGAGGGGTAAGTGGTGGCTCCCAGCGCCCCGGCTCCGGCGTTGCCGATGGACACCAGCGAGGACGAACAGGACTGGAGCAGGGCGATCACAAGGACACAGGCCAGCGCCAGCAGGCATCCGACTGGATGGCGCTTCACAAACCCGGCGGCCCGGGCTGTCAGCTTTTCCGTGGCGGCGGCTGTTTTCCCGGCGGCTTTTGCGCTCTGTTTTGCGGCCTCCTTCGCCCGCTTCTGGTATTGCTTTCTAAGCCGCTGTTTCTGCCAGTACCGGGTAAAATAGTTTTTGGAAAGCTCCGGGTGCTCCTGTGCGGCGGTGTGGAAATGATAATCCGCCGCCGCTTTCTGATACCTGGCCTCGGCCCGGCTGGCCGCCCTTGCCGGATGCTCCCGGACTTTGCGCTTTACAAACCGGGAGCCATGCCGCAGGATAACCTCCCCGGCAAGTTCCGAACGGTGGGCCCCTTCCGTTCCTACATTTTCCTGCTCCACCTCGTAGAGCTTGCCATGCACAAAGCCGTGAACGCCCCATCCGGCGGCCCCCGCCGCCTTACGGATCGGGCCTTTTTGTTTGGGCGGCTTCTGCTTTGCCAGCTTTTCCCGGGCGGCTTCCCGTTTTTCGCCCCGCTTTTCCATGCGGAGCTTGGATGCCGCCGCCTGTTCCTGCTGGCTTTTCTGCCGAAATTTTGACTTTGGGACACTTTGTCCCGAAGTGCCAGCCGCCCCGGGCGCCTGTTCAGAGCCAGCCCCAAAAGCAGGGCCACCGGGCTCGGCAGCTCCGCCTCCGGGTTCCGTATGCGTTTGGGACTCCGGGCGTGGTTTATTCGGTTTTCGCTTCATTCTTCATATCCTCCGGTCGGGTGGTTAAGAGGTCATAGATTTCCCCCTTCGGGAACCGATCCACAAACGGGATGGTCACATTCCCGTAAAACAGCAGGCCCTCGCCGGAATTAGAGTGGGTAATGTAGGAAAGCTGATGCTCGGAAATACCGAGCTGTCTTGCCAAAATCGCCCGGTCGCTCTGAGCTTGCGAGAGCAAAATCATAAAATCGGTGTTATCCAGAATGTTCTCAATCTCCCGGCTGGCCAGAAGGTCTTTTACATTCTGCGTGAGGGCGCTGGGAACGCAGCCTTTCTTTCTCAGCATTTTCCACACCGCCACAAAATAGCTGGCGGTCAGCGGATCACGGAGCAGGACATGGAACTCATCGAAGTAGCACCATGTCGCCACGCCCTCCCGGAAGTTGGTATCTACCGCCTGGGACACAAATTCATTTGTGATGTGCATGGCGATCTTGCGGAGGTTTTCTCCCATGTTTTTCAGCACGATACACACCACCCGGCTGTCGGTTTTCACATTCGTGGGATGGTTAAACAGGTTGAGGGAGCCGGTGCAGTAGAGCTCAAGGGCGGTTGCCACACGCCGGGCCTCGGGCTCCGGCTGTTTCAAGAGCTCCTCGTACAAGTCCTGCAAAAGCGGGGTTTTTCCCGTATCAAGCCCAAGGGCCTGTTCCCGGTACACCAGCCGCACACAGCGGTCAACAACTGTCTTTTCGATGGGCTGTAAGCCTTCCTTTCCGCCTACCACCAGCTCGCACAGGGAAAGCAGGAAATCTGCCTTCATGGAAAGAGGGCTCTCCCCGGCGGCCATGTTAAGCTCCACATCCATCGGGTTTAGGTGGTGGTGGCTGTCCGGGGCAATCTCGATCACCTGTCCGCCCAGCCTGCGAACCAGCGGGGCATATTCGCCCATCGGATCGACAATGATAATCCGATCCTGGGGGATGGTCAGAAAGACATTGAGCAGTTCCCGCTTTGCCGCAAAGGATTTTCCCGAGCCTGTAGAGCCGAGGTACATTCCGTTGGCCGACTTCAGCTTTTTGCGGTCAGCCATAATGACATTGTGGGAAAGGGCGTTCATGCCATAGTAGAGGGCCTGCCCGTCCATCCGCAGCTCCCTTGTCATAAAGGGGATAAAAATTGCTGTGGAGCTGGTTGTCATACCACGCTGGATCTCCACTTCGTTGTAGCCGAGGGCCAGCGAGGACACAAAGCCCTGCTCCTGTTGCCAGTCCAGCCGCTTGAGGGCGCAGTTGTATTTCTGTGCGATGCCGCCCACGGTAAACACATCATTTTCCAGCCGCTGGCGGGTAGGGGCCATATTGACTACCGTAAAAGTCAAAAGGAACATCCTTTCGTTGCGGGACTGGAGGTCGGCAAGGAGCTCCGCCGCATCCTTGGAAAAGGTAATGAGGTCGGGCGGGAGAATGTCGGGATCATACCCGGCCCGGACAGCCTTCCGCTGTTCCTCCACCTTCATTTTCCCGATGTCGGAGATTTTTCCCTTGATGGTTTTGATGGCCTTTAGCTGATCCACCGTCTGGATATGGAGGGTTACGGTCATTTCCGCATCCAGCTCCAGAATTTCCGCCAGCAGTTTATCCGAGAGCTCAGACGCCAAAATCTGCAAGTAGGAAACAGCGCCCCAATACTGGCCCACCCGGAACAGGCGGGAGTGTCGGAAGTCAAAGCTGTCCGGGGCGATATAGTCCTTGGTGCCGAGCCCCGTCTGCGGGATGTCCTTCCATGAAAAGCGGAACGGTTCCCGGTTGCCCGGATGCATCTGGCTGTGAAGCAGGGCCAGCCTTGCCCGCCCGTCCATCGGTTCACAGGGAACACCCAGCCGCTTAAAGTTGCCCATCACATCGGCCTCCACACGCTCCAGACGGGGCCGGGCCTCCACGATCCCTCCGGCTGGGATGCCGAAAGTAATGTACTTGGAGCGTTCAATCCCGTTGTTAGACCGGGCGATCTGGTTTTTCAGCATCCCGGTAAATTCCTCCCGGACGCTGTTAAAATCATCATCCGCCTGGGGAATGTTTACCTTATAGCGGCTCCGGGAGTGGGAGCGGCGGTTGACAAAGGAAAGCTGGAACGGCAGGGAGCTGTCAAAGTAATTGAGGAATGAGCTCCAGCCTCCAAAGATTGCAGTCTGATCCTCGGTGGATGCCACGGAATAATTAATGTCCTCATATTCCACGGTCTTTGTGTAGAGCCCGCCGGGGAGCTTGCATACCCCGTCCGGGTGCATCGCCACATAGGGGATCGTCTGCTGGGCGGACAGGGCCGCCCGATTTTTAGCCTTTGCGGTTTTTCTTCCGCTGGTTGGATTTGTCTTTCGCAATCGCATCCTCCTTTCTCACAGCGCCCCGTCCGGCAAAGGGGGCGTAAATGTTTTGTGTCTGATAGGGCCTGACTCCGGACCGCAGAAACCGGGCCCGTATGATGTTTTTCAGCACCTTTTCCGCCGGGAGCCCGTCTTTTTCATACATGGCCAGAAGAAACGCCGGGAGCATCACGGCCAGCATAAGGAACATGGCCCCGGTATTGCCGATAGAGCCCCGGGCCAGCAGATAGGACGGGATGCCTACCGCCGCCGCACAGCTAAAACAGATGAGCTGGCGCTTGGTAAGGTTTAGGGCCATTTTGGTTTTTACTTTTGACAGGTCGTTGGGTACATTCACATAGGGCATGGATCAGCCTCCTTTCCGGCCCCTTTAACCTCGGGACACTTTGTCCCAAAGTCCGGGATCGTGCTTTTCACTTCATTTCCCCACACCTCCCAGCCGGGCGGGGACTGTCTGGCAAAGAGCTCCACCCGGGGCAGGTCGCCCATAAGGGCCACGATCTTTTCCCGGGCCTCGTCCGGCTTTTTGCTGTGGGCTTCAATCGGGGAAATGATAAACTGATGGATATTTGCCGCCTGCCGTTTGGGATGGCCCTTGGTAGCTAGCAGGCAGATTTCCGCATTTCCCCTCGTCCAGAAGCCAAGGCCATAAAACCAACTGTCCGCCTTTTTATTCTTTTTCAGCCAGACAAAGGCCACAGACTTATAGCGGAAGCCCCACGCCTCTATGAGCCGCAGGGCCTCCGGGAGCTGGGGGAAAGTCGCCCACAAAAAAAGTGCACTGTCCGGGGCGGCCAGATCAGCCACCGGGAGCGCACACAGCTCGTCAATCCCCATTGTGGGATAATGGTTTTCTGCCGCCCCCTGTACTTTATTGCGCTGGTACTGCCAAGTGGGATCGGCGTAAATGATAGATTAGGTTCCGATATGCATACTCCTTTCTGCCCGGCGTTGACCGCCTCAGTAGCCAGCCGGATGCGTGCTGTAGCTGGGGCGTAAAAGGCCGGGGCGGTTTCAAAGCATACAAAGCGGCGGCCCGTATTGACAGCAGCCACAGCAGTCGTGCCGGAGCCAGCGCAGATGTCTGCCACTACCTCCCCGGGCCGGGTATAGGTTCTGATGAGATACTCGCACAGCTCCACGGGTTTCTGCGTTGGGTGGACGGTACGCTGTACGGAAGAAAAGGCCAGCAGGTTTCCGGGAAAACGAAGGCCATCCTCTGATCCGCTGCTGGAACGCAGGAATTTTCCATAGTTGGGGCTGTTGTCCCCTGTCCGGGAAATTTTCTTATAGGGCTTGCCCTGTTCAAACTGCGGATCGTAATAGGGCAATTTTTGATAAAACACCAGAATGTTTTCCGTCCGCTTTAGGGGAGCCCGCCTTGCATTGAGAAAGCCAGTACACCTGCTTTTGTACCACACCCATTCATAGCGGAGCATAGAGAGGTTGGATGCCCCCAGCACCTTATCATAGGGGCATTGTGCGAAAAACAGCACTGCGCCATCCGGTTTGACAGCCCACTTGACCGCCTCCCACAGCTCCGGGAGCGGGAGCGGCACATCCCAAAAATTCCGGGTAGTGCCATAGGGTGGATCGGTAAGGAGCATATCAACCGAGTGCTTCGGCAAAGAGCGCAGCCCTTCAATCCCGTCCATCAAAAACAGCCCCTCCGGGCAGGCTGGAGACTTCGGGACAATTTGTCTCGAGGTCACATCACCTGTCATCCCGGGCCTCCTTTTTCTTTGCCGGGGCGGTTCGGGCGGCATTTTCCTTCCCGGCCTCCCTTGCGGCCTGTGCCATCTGCTCCTTGATCGGGGTGGGGCGGACTGCCTCGGCCCGGGCGATGAGCTTTTCCACCGCTGAATGGTACGCCTGGGCTCCCGCCGCATTGAGCCGCTCCTGGGTGGCCCGGTCATTGATCCGCACCGTGGAGCGGTAGCCCGTCCTGCTGGTGGGATCGGGTTTGCTGGGAGCCCCGAGGAAGATCCCGTTCTTACCATCCACCACCTTGAAATCGTCAATCACTACACCGCCATAGTTGACGCTGGCAAAGCCGATGAGCTTGCCCTGGGGCTCAATCGGGCGAACCGTGACTTCGATGGGAACAGCGGCCTCCTGCAAAATTGCGTCCGTCCGCAGCTTAACCGCCTCGTCCACCGTCACGCCTTTTACCTCGGCCAGTTCCGCAATCGGCGCATCGAACAGCCAGCGCCGCTCCTCGGCGGCGATCTGTTCCGGGGTTAATATGACATCCTTATCCAAAATCATTTCCTCCTTTCCCGGCCTCGGGACAAATTGTCCCGAAGTCCGTCCGTTTAATGCGCCCCGAAGATGCGCTGGGCGATGCCGCCTGTCTTAAACAGCATGAAGCACAAAAGAACCGTATAGCCTACGGTTCCCCATATCGCTCCAATCGGATCGCCGCCTGTGGCGATGCCCTGGACGAGCACCGCATAGATCGCAACACAGACCAGTATGAGCATCCCTTGAAAACCAACGGCGAACAGGGATTTTAGGTAGTTCTGCCCTGTGCCGCCCAGCTCCCGGTTGGAAAGCGTGGCAACGGGGAGAGGGGCCAGACTGGTCATTAAATATATTTCAATCATTCTTCCGTACACCAGAACGAAAATGATGATCCCCATGATCTGCATGGTCAGCCTGATCACAGAGGACTGGAGCCACAGGCCAAGGAGCGGCCCCAAGTCCATGCCCTCCAGCGTGATTTCCAGCTCCGTCAGCATATCCGGCGTAATGTCGGTGGAGCCTTGGATGAGCCCCGCCGCATCCGCAATCACGCTCTGCGACACATCGAACACCGCCATGACAATATTAAAGGTGTTGGAAAGAATGAGGATGGCACAAGCGGTTTTGAATACCCATTTGTAGATATTCGCCACATCAAACTCGTGCATATTGTTCTTTTCCAAAAGCATCTGTATCAGCTCGTAGGTGGCAACAAAGGTCAGCACCAATCCGGCAATCGGCAGGATCACCGTTTCGGAAAGCTGGCGGATGAGGGAGAAAACCCTGGCGTTCCATGCCGCCGGGGTAGTCCCTACCTGTACCGCAATCTCTCCGACTTTGGCATTGACGGTATCAAAAAGCCCTTCGAGGTTCCCCATGATACCGCTGATCAACAGCTCTTTCAGCCAGTTCGTGAGCCAGTCGGTGAGAAAATCCATAAGCCCTCCTTAGAACAAGCCAGACAGCAGGGGGATCAGCGTGGTTCCCAAAAGGATGATGCCGCCGCCCGCCATGAGCTGCTTCATGCCCTGGCTCTTGGAACCTGGGTTGTCCGATCCATAGCCCTCCAGCAGATTGACAACGCCCCACACGCCAAGTCCAGCGCCGAGGGCTACAACAAGAGTCTGCAAAGTATCAATAGCGGAAGTGAAAAACTGCATAGAGCCTCCTTTTCTCCGGGGTATTCCCGGCCATGAAAAAAGCCGCCATTTCTGGCGGCAGGTTACATACTTCGGGACACTTTGTCCCAAAGCCCTATTTATGCAAAGGCGTCCGGATCGTCGATGTCATCATAATTGAGGATGTCCTCGTCCTCGCTTGTGATCCCATCATCCGGCACAGCCACGGCATACACCTCACACAGCTCGTCCGGCCCGGGCCGCCTGCGGCGGTTAATGAGCCGGTCAAGGTCAAAGGCGTTTTTCTGTTTGTCGGCTTCAGCCGTATATCGGTAGTTCGGGTGCTTTTTCAAATCGTATTTCGGGGAATAGAACGGGGGCAGGCCCCGAAGCTGTAAAATGCACTTATCCCCGGGCATGGTCGCCAGTTCGCTGGGTGTCATCAGCTCCCGGCCCAGCCGCTGGTTATTTTGACTGTAGCTTTCCGACTGGCCACGGGAGCGGCTGTCCGTCTGCATGGAGATTGTAGCCTTACCCAGCCAGTTCTCGGATATTTCCTTGATGGTGCTGGCCTCCCGGCCTCCGAGAAATATCACGCTGTCCATATTTCCCAAAATGGTTTCGGCGTGTTTATCGTAAATCGCCTTACACTGAGCCAACTGCTGATAGAACAGCGTCAAGCTGATTTCACGGGAACGGATGACAGCCACGATCTTTTCAAGCTGGGGAACCTGCCCTGTGTTGGCGGCCTCGTCCCACAGCACCCGTACATGGTGGGGCAGGCGGCCTCCGTGAACATTGTCGGCCCTCTCGCACAGCAGATTGAACATCTGCGAAAAGGCCAGAGCCACAAGGAAATTATAGGTTTGCGTAGTGTCCGAGATGATAAAGAACACCGCCGTTTTCCGATCCCCGATGCGGTCAAGCTCCAGCTCGTCATAGGCCATGACCTCCCGAAGCTGGGGGATGTCAAAGGGAGCCAGCCTTGCGCCGCAGGAAATAAGAATCGACTTTGCTGTTTTGCCGCTGGCCAGTTTGTACTTTTTATACTGCTTGACCGCAAAGCAATCCGGCTTTCGTTTTTCCAGGCCCGCAAACATATAGTCCACGGCGTTCATAAAATCCTCGTCATCCTCCTTGACCTCCATCCCGGAAATCATGTCAACCAAGGTGTTCATGTTCCGATCCTCAGCGGGGCCCTCAAAAATGATATAGGCGATGAGGGCGCAGTAAAGCAGGGTTTCCGATTTTGTCCAGAATGGATCGCCTTCCTTGCCTTCGCCTTTTGTGTTGGAAATGAGAGCGTCCACAAATTTAAGAATGTCGGCCTCGTTGCGGATGTACGCCAGCGGGTTATAGTGCATGGATTTTGTGAAATCAATGGAATTGAACACCTTGATCCGATACCCACGCTTTTGCAGGAAGTGGCCCGCCTGCCCGAGAACGCCTCCTTTGGGATCGACACACACATAGCTGCATCCGCCGTTTTTGTCTGCGCTGGCCTGCAAAATCTGCGGGGTAAGCCAGAACCGGGTTTTGCCGGAGCCGGACGAACCGATCACACAGGCATTGAGGTTGCGGGCGTTGGCTGGATTTTTCGGACGGGTATTCATGGTAAGGAACTCCGTCCCGGTCAGAATGATGTTGTTTTCAAACTTTGGATCTACGAAAGGGGCTATATCTTTCGGACAGCCCCAACGGGCTGATCCATACTCCTCATCCCGCCGAAATTTTTTGGCGTTTTTGCTTTTCACATAGACCATCACCCGGAACGCCACAGTCCCCACAATGCCAACAAGCCAGTCAAAAGGAGCAAGCCCCGGGGCAAAGTCAGCAAAGGCCGGGCCAATGGTTTGGCCCAGCCCCATGAGCTTATGAGCAAAATCCGCACCCGCCGCCAGACGGTAGGCCGTCCCAAGTTTGAGAAAGGCCCACAGGACAAACAGATACGGGATGTTGGGAATAATGTATTTTTTGATGCTATCGTTCTTCACGAACCACCTCCTTTGTCCGTTCCTGTGTTTTGGGCGGTTCCTTTACAAGCTGTTCCGCCGCTTTTTTGAGCTGTTCCCGGATGGGGATGCGGCTGGATTTTGACTGTTCCAGAAGCCTGCGGGAATACCGCTCAAAACAGGCGGTAATTGCATCCGCCTGTCCTGCCTTGAAAAACAGCAGGTATTTGTCCGGCCCGGTTTTGTAAAAGGCATAGTCCACATGAAAACGGCGGGCCATACGGTCAAAGAGCTTCGGGGCCTCCACCTCGATGCTGTTCACATTTTCGCCGTGAGCCATGAGCTTTTTCACGCTCTGCCTGCCGTGGGGCCTTTGGGCTTTCTTATGCCGTTTGGCGATCTGGCGGCCCGCCGCCCGGAGCACATAGGCCAGCCCCCGGGCTGTCAGCTTGCTGGCCCGGACAGAAATCGCTATGGAGCTCCGGGAAATTTCTTCATCAATCAGTTACACCGCCTCCTTTCGCCTTGGGACAAATTGTCTCGAAGTCCCCGTTACCGTTCCTCGTGGTGTTTTTCAGCCAGCCGCTGGAACCCCTCCTTTGAGGAACCGTCAATAATTTCTTGATAAGCGGCCATCTGCTCCCGGATCGAAAGCTGGGGGTAAGCAAAAACCCTGTGTTCAGCGGGGATGTCCTGGGGGCCGTGGTAGACCTCCCGGAAATCGTCACTTACCTTCGTCACATAGCCGCCCGGTGCAAAGTGTCCGTTTTCGTTGATGGAAATGTCCCGCCCGTATGCTTCAAAGTCAAAGTAGGGTTTTATATTATCCGGCACTTCGAGACTTTCCATATTCTCCACATAAAGGCGGCCCAGCATTTCCTCATTGTCCACGCCGGGATGAAAGTCGTAGCAGTCCAGATTTTGCGTAAGGTTGATCAAGTCCTGCACCGAGCCACAATGCTGGCCGCTGTCCATAACCGCCTCCAGCGTTTCCCGTTCTGATGGGGTGAGCTCCTTCAGCAGATGGGCCAGATGGTTGAGCTCGTCAATGTTTTCATACTCGCCCAGATAGTCATAAAGGCCGAGAATGTCGCTGTCAAAGGAGATAATAAAGTATTCCTGGCAGCGCACCCCGTCCACGCCGATCCGCTTTAAGAGGGACTGCACCTCCTCCGTGTTGGTGGGGAAATGCAGCGTTTCCCCCACCAGATGCCCCGCACTGTAAAGGGCAGGATTTGAAATGAAAGCCTCAAAAACAGACTCCATCAGCGTTTGCCCTGTCCCTTGACGGTCAGGATGCCCTCAAGGGTGGTGGCGGTAATTCCCAGCCGCTGGGCCACGGCAATATCATTTTTCATGGCCTCGGTCATGGTGTGGCCGCAGACCACCAGCACATGGGAGCGGCGGAGCAGGTCACGGCCCATGTCGATGCCGCTTTTATGCTCCTCGGGTACTGCGTCATTGAGAAACAGGGGCAGATAAAGGGGCGGACAGATCGGGGAAAAGCCTGCCTCATAAACCGCCCGGCAGTAGCGGGCGGCCTGTTCTGCGTTTTCACTGTCGCCGCTCAACCATGCGGCGGTAATGTATGCAAGGGGACGCTTCATAGTCAATACCTCCGATATTTTAATAAGAAAGTTCAGCCCAATCCCCCCGCCCTTTCCCAATCATGGGAAAGGGGGCGGCTCTGGAGGATATACCCCCGCCGCTTGCCGGGGAAATAGCACAGCCGGGGCAGACCGT
>ENA-ORKM01000162-ORKM01000162.1-human-gut-metagenome-genome-assembly--contig:-NODE-162-length-14885-cov-9.34107_pt1 | contig 14885 bp, 9 predicted proteins | sample MGYA00243059_ERZ508807 | MGnify/ENA primary metagenome ERZ508807 (study PRJEB26277, sample SAMN04329813) | human gut metagenome | biome: human-associated habitat | host: Homo sapiens | place: USA... | reverse complement strand
TGTCGAGAAAATCTATGAGCTTCTTGAGAAAAATAAGAAGCTGGCATAGCAACTGCAGGTACTGACAGTAGGGCGTGGCTTCATCCCCTGAGCCCGAACTGGTGTACACTCTCTCGCGTGAGCTACGCTGCACTGCTAAGATACTGTAGGAATTATGCCTTATAGGTTTATTATACATGACGAAACCGTCGAACCGCGCCGTCTGTGGCGCGGTTCTCCTTGCTCTGCCATCCATGGCAGAGCATTTCTGTGTATCGTGTGCATAATTCAACAGTATCTAAGCAGCTACGCTATTCGCTCTCGCAAGAGAGCGTGCACCATTCGGTCTCAAGTGATGAAGCCCCTTACGCTGTGGTAGAATGCAGGCTGAGAGGCACTCGGGGCAATCAATCTGTTTGTATGAAATGAACTATGGTAAAGAATGTACTAAACACATTGAGAAAGAAGCAGAAGAATAACAAAGGCTTCTCTCTTGTAGAGCTGATTGTTGTAATTGCTATTATGGCAGTACTTGTTGGAATCCTTGCTCCACAGTTTATCAAATATGTTGATAAATCAAGAGCATCTACGGATATGCAGAATCTTCAGGAAATTAAAGCTGCAGTGGAAACATATTTTGCGGATACAGAAAGCGCCGATGCTAAAGCATTTGAATTAAAAGCTGATGCAGGTAAAACTGCATGTACCGTATCTGCTGGTCAAGCTGCATTAACTAATGCTGGATTATCAGTTCCAACATTGAAATCAGCAAAATGGAGTGATATTTCTATGGTATATGATGCTCAGACAAATACATGGACTATATCTGGAACCAATTCTGTAGATAATACAAAATATGATTTGAGTAAATTATAAAAAGGACGTTGGCAAATGATATCAGACCTGATACCCATCTACATTTTAATATTTGCCTTCGGCATAGTTATAGGCAGCTTCCTAAACGTCTGCATATACCGAATACCGCAGCATGAGACAGTGGTGACCGAAAGGTCCCACTGCATGAGATGTGGGTATCAGCTCGCGTGGTACGATATGGTGCCGGTTTTCAGCTGGCTGTTTCTTCGTGGCAGATGCCGCAAGTGCAAAGAACCGATATCACCTCAATACCCTATTATTGAGGCGTTAAACGGTATATTATACATAGTAGTATTTGCAGTAAATGGACTTGAGCTTACGAGTATCATCTACTGCTTTCTTACATCTGCACTCATAGTTCTGAGTGTGATAGACTGGAGAACATATGAAATTCCATTCGGAATCAATATATTTATACTGGTACTTGGAATCCTGCATGTGTTTTTAGACCATGATAACTGGTCTGAATATGTGATAGGATTCTTTTGTGTCAGTTTATTTCTTGAACTCCTTCTTCTTGTAAGCGGAGGAAGAGCCATAGGTGGCGGAGACGTCAAGCTCATGGCATGTGCAGGCCTTGCGATAGGCTGGCAGAATATTACATTAGCATTTTTCTTAGGATGCATCATCGGTTCCGTGATACATCTGATTCGTATGAAAGTAACAAACGCAGGCAACAGGCTTGCGATGGGACCGTACTTGGCAGCCGGAATATTTATTTCGATGCTATGGGGTGAGAAAATGATATCGGCATATTTGACACTCGCAGGCTTTTGAAAAGTGTGTTATAATATAGCGTACTTAGTATAAAACAGGTAGTACGACAAGCAGTGAGACAAAAGCAGAGAAGACACAGATATACCGAAATATATATATAGAATGTTTGTAACTGAACAGTTATGAATGTTTTACAGATGTATACAGTGTAAAACAAAGATAAACACGGAGGACTAGGTTATGGCAAATAGGGTACTCGGTATTGAAATAGGGGAGAACCTTACCAGAGTAGTTGAGATTGATTACAAAGCAAAAAATCCCAAGATTTACAATATGTTCGGCTTTCCGACACCACCGGGGATGATTAATGATGGAGTGGTACAGCCGGATGGGATGTTTCGTTCTATCTTATACAGTAAGCTGAAGGAAAAGAAGATTGCCACAAAAAAAGCTGTTTTTGTTTTAAATTCAGCACGTATAGCAAGCAGAGATATTGAGCTTCCGCTTGTTAAGGAAAAACAGCTTAAGGAAATGATTGCAATGAATGCATCGGATTATTTTCCGGTGGATTTGAGCCAGTACAAGCTGGTACATCAGATTATAGAGAAGATTGACAGACCGGAAGAAAAGAAATTACGTCTTTCGGTTATTGCTGTGCCTAATGATCTTATTTTGTCGTATGGTGCTCTTGCAGCTGATTGCAGGCTGCAGCTTGTAGCACTTGACTATAGTGGAAATGCCATCAAGCAGCTCATGAGAAGAGAGATTCCCGGAGATGTGAAGGTGACTGTCAAGGTGGATGAGGTTTCTACCACACTGACTGTAATGGATGGAAGCATGGTAAAGCTGCAGCGTAATGTCAACTATGGACTTGCTGATGCTATAGAGGAAATTCAGGATAGTGAGCTTTTTGGAGAGTATCTGTCATTTACCGATGCAGTTGATGTGGCACGCAGAAAGACCTGCCTTGCAATAAAGCCTGATGGTACAGTGCCGGATGAGCCTGCAGGCAGTGTAATGGATCCTATGGGGCATGAGATTGATTCGGAGCGTTTTAAGAAGCTTCGTCTGAATGTTTCATATGCACTTTCCAATCTGATAAGCAGTCTTGGACGAGTAATAGACTACTATCAGTCGAGAAACTCAGATACTCCTATCGAGAGAATTTTCCTCATAGGCTTAGGTGCTGATTTCAGCGGACTTTCAAAGCTTTTGACCAATGAGCTCAATGTCAAGGTGGTTCCGCTCCAGCAGTTTGACGGCATACATGTGGCAAAGAGCATAAACCTTGCAGAGGCAAAGCTGGCAGAGTATTTCAACTGTGTCGGATGTTCACTGAGCCCGCTTGATATACTTGACAGTAAGAAAAACAAGGGAATCGGTGTTCAGATTATGGCAGGAACAGCTGCAGGTGCTATGCCACCCGGAGGCGCACAGGCAGGTATGCAGGGAAAACCACCTGTTGGTCCTGATGGGAAGCCTCTTCCCGTACCGGCAGGGGAGGAAGCAGAAAAGCCTGTTTCTTTTGCGGTGCAGCTTCTCATTTTTGGATTGTGTGTGGTAGTTGCAGTTGGTATCACGGCATACAGCATTTTTTCAAATCTTGTTTTAACTTCAGACAATATGACGCTTAAAGCACGTGTTTCTGATTTATCATATGCACAGAATATATATGATGTGTACAACCAGACCAAGAAGGACTATGACTGGACTAAGCTTCTTGAGAGCGCCTCATCCAACAAGAATGATGAGATAACGGGCTTCGTGGATGAGCTGGAGCAGAAGCTTCCGTCAGAGGCCAAGCTTGTGAATATGTCTGTTACGACTGATGGTGTTTCGATGACCATAAAGACGGGCAGCAAGGATATAGCGGCTGATGTAATTGCACAGCTTCGTACATTTGAGAGTATCATGGTATCCAATGTGTCAACCATCACAGAGGAGGTTGATGAGACCGGTGCTTCAAAGGTTCAGTTCACAGTAGATTGCACATATGTAAAGGCTGATGACAGTGCTGCTTCTGAATCGGGGGATGGCACAGGCAGTGAGCCAGATGATACATCAAAAGATGCGTCATCACAGTCACAGACGGATAGTAATTCATCATCAGATACAGACAGTACAAATCAGTAGGGGGTGTTAGGATGTCAACGAGAGATAAAAAGTTACTTATTATATTAGCGGGTGTTGCCATTTTAGCACTGACATATTTTTTGATTTTTATTCCACAGTCCAATAAGAGGGATTCACTCAAGAGCGAAAATATGAATCTGAAATCACAGTACAATCAGCTTTCAGCACTTGCGGCAAAGGCGGATGACTACACAAAGAAGACAAAGGATATGTCTGATGCCATGCAGCAGGTATATGACAATTTCCCTTCATATTTACAGATAGAAAACGGCATCATGGATGCGGTTGCTATCGAGAAATCTACCAATACAAATATTACAGAGCTTACAGTCGGCTCACCGACAGCTATTGATGTGAATAATCCGACCGGCGATGCAGGTACAGATTCTTCGTCAGGAAGCAGTTCAGACAGCAGTACCACGGATAGCAGTAATGCAGACAGTTCGCAGAGCTCTCAGACCGCTGATGGCAACAGCTCTCAGTCACAGACAGGCGATGGCAGTGCAGCTGATGGCAGCACATCATCAAGCTCTGCAAAGTCTACGGTTACAGGCTATCAGCTTTATGATGTCAGCACAGTTATGGCATTCAAGACAGAGTATCATGGGCTTAAGGCTATGCTTGGAGAGGTGATTGGTTCATCGCAGAAGAAGACTATCAGCACACTTAATGTGAGCTTTGATGATTCGACAGGCAAGCTGACAGGTGAGATGCTTGTGGATTCATATTTCCTGTATGGACTTGATAAGCCATATGAGGCACCATACATACCTGCAGTACCACATGGTACGAATAATCTGTTTGGTACAACAAACTAACTGATTATTATAATATTAGATTATTAGATTAGCGGGTTATTGAGACCGTAAGTGATAAATATCAAATATTAGATTATCGAGTTAAGAGATAACAAAATACAAGAGGGGAGGAAGCAGATTTGAGAAAGCTAAAAAACGATGATCGAGGAGTAACACTTGTGGAGATTATTGTGTCGATTGCTATTCTCGCAATAATCGTGCTTCCTTTTTTGAATGCATTTGTCACAGCTACAAAGACCAATGTAAAGGCAAAAAACGAGATGAATGCTACACATCTGGCGACAAACATTATGGAGGGTATTGAGAAGAACTCCATGAAGACACTGGCATATCAGTTTAACTATCCATCTGAGGGCTTTGACGTGGCGGACGGCTTTAATATATCAGATGGAAGCAGTGCATGTGAGCTTCTTAAGAAGTCGGGCAAGTTTCATAATGTAAAGAAGCTTGAGGATATCAGTGCTGAGATTGTAAACAAGGACGATGTCATTACTAGCTGTATCCACAAGACTGATGCATCAGCCAAAATAAGCGATACATCGCTTTGGGATTTCAGGGAGTCGGATGCGCACAGATATTATTTCTATATGTCAGGCGTGCAGTCAGGCACAAAGAAATACAATGCGCTTGTTACAGTGGATGCAAAATCTGACGCGACAAAGGTAAACCATACAACGGGCAAGAAAGACAATAAGGTTACAGAGTACAACATGGACGAGGTGGCAGATATGTCGGCCATGGACGCAAATTTCGACTGCATGTGTGCAGACAGGTATTCTGCTGCAAATATTATATCTGCATTTAACAATATGAATCCGGGTCTCAGTATACAACAGAGTGATATAAAGAGAACTATCACAATTGATATAGAAAAGAGTGGAGCTGCGAGCAATAAGGCTACCAAGGTGACGGTGTCGTATTCGTATTCTATCAATAAGAATGGAGTAAGAAAGACTTTTCCGGATCCGAATAGTGCACTGAAGGATGATTATACCATGGTGATTTACGACAATTCTTCAGATACTGTGAATCACAATCTGAGAAATGTCTATCTGTTTTACAATCCATGGTACACATCGACAGGCAACACATGGGATACTGCAAATGATGTCATCATTGTAAACAACAAGGACAAGGTCGACTGCACGGTAAACATTGTAAAGCAAAAGACTATATCGGATCAGACACAGCTGAGCACAAAGGAGAGTTCATATAAGGCATATGTGAAGGTAAGTGAGCCGGGAAACCGTACAGGTTACGCTTATACTCATATAGCCACCAATCTGAATGTGGATATGGGAAATCCGGATAAAGAAACTCAGCCAAGTCAGGCTATATATGGCTTCAATAACAATGTAAACCCAAATGAGGTAAAGGCTATTGTCGATATAAAGAATCTGACAAAAAGCAAGGCATCTGAAAGGCTGTATGATGTGAAAGTGGCTGTATACGAGAGCAAGGCTTCACTGGATGATATATTTAAGGATAAAGACCCGGTTGTCACGATGACCGGAAGCATGGGGTATTAATTATGAAGCGTAACGATAACCGTGGTGCTTCCTTTGTGATGGTTGTAGTTGCAATGGCTATAGTGGCTGTTTTAGCTGTGACTGTGCTGTGGATAGCACTTATGAACCTCCAGATGAAGGTGACGGACGAAAAAAATACAGACAACTTTTACTCGGCAGAGGGTGTGCTGGATCAGATATGTACCGGTCTGCAGGGAGATATTTCCAAGGCTTACTCAGCAGGATATACCAAGGTTATGGAGAATTATTCTGACAGTAGCATAAATGAGGCCGGAAGACAGAGTATATTTGTGCAGGAGTATTTAAAGAGCTTAAAGGGAAGTCTTGAGTCTGACAATACCGGTATGCACTATAAAACTGAAAAGCTTAAAGCCTATGTGGATAGTAAGCTCACAGACGAAAACTCAAAGCCATACGCTGAGGTCAAGGCGGTAAATGCCGATGAAAAGGGAAATGGACTGCTCAAGGTATACAACAGCCGTGCAGTCATCAATGGCATCAGGGTAGAGTATACCGATGAAAAGGGATTTAAATCAATAATAGAGACAGATATTTCTCTGGGAGTTCCGTCCATGAGCTTTACAGCATCGGGAGGAGTTCCGGAGCTTTTTACATATTCTCTTGTAGGAAATGAAGGATTGGAAATTACATCAGGACCTAATAATAAAGTGAATTTATCCGGTAATCTCTATGCCGGCTGTAAAAATGCGGCAGGCACAGGAACTTCCACTACGAGTGTTACCATTCCAAACAATGCCACACTTGATGTAAAGGATACCAGCTATATGATTGCAGAGGGCGATATAGAGGTGGGAGACTTTGCCGGAAAAGATACTGCTACGATAAAAAAGAACATGGCGGGTGTAAGCAATAACAGTACACTTTCTGTTGATTCACAGTGTCAGCTGTGGACAAGCAATATAAATGTAAATGGTGCAAAAGTCAATTTAGATGGCATGACATATGTGGCAGATGACATGACCTTAAAGGGTACAGGCTCAAAGGTCACACTTGGAAAGAATAATAAGAATAACAATGCGAAGTACGTCGGCTTTGGCAACGGAGGCGATGACAAGGAAAATCCTGTCGCAGGCGATAGCTCTGCTATTATCATAAACGGCAGAGAGGCATCTCTTGATATGTCAAATATCAGGGAGCTTATGTTGGCAGGAACCGCATATATCAATACCCAGGCTATTGTAAACTCAAACTCAAGTAGTGTGGGTATAGAAAACAGCAATGTGGCCATGGGTGAGTCAATTTCTGTAAAGGGTGACCAGATAGCATACCTTGTGCCGCCTGAGTGCATAGGCACAAGTGGAGATGGTGCGGATGCCAAATCGCTTTACAACAAGAATCCACTCTCCTATAAGGAGTACAAGGATATCACGGCAACCGGACAGGATCAGCCAAAGTATACTGAGATAAATGCCAATGTGGTCAGCATAAAGACAGGTAAGGCTCTTTCGGCATATCTGCCGGAGTCAAAGACAATCGATAACTATATAAAGAAGGTCTTTGTTCCTTCTACTGATGATAATGGTGGACTTGTATACTATTATGTCAATCTGCCAACTAACAAGGCTGCAGAGTATTACAGAGACTATTTTGGTGCAGACAGGGACAAGCTCAATAGATACACTAAGTTCTATACTGACAGCATACAGGTAAATGAGGCTGCAAGCATCTATACTGCCGGCAATTACAGCATCTACGATGGCAACAATCTAAGCCTTTTGAAGGGCATAGCTGATGGTGTGGACATGGATGCACAGTCGGATGCCTTACAGCGCACGTATACCGCACTAAACTCAAAGCTTTTGACAAATTATTCGGATTTACCGACAAATGCAGAAAGTGTTTCGCTTTTTACAAATATAGTTAACAATACCAATTTGCAGAAAATAGTGCAAAATTCCGGTAATAAACATATATTTGAGACTGAGTATCAGGGGAAAAAATACCAGGCAATTGTCATAAACGGCGACTACACCTATGGTGAAAAGGACAAATCACACAATGTGGATATAATTGTTGCTACAGGAGATGTGACACTGAATGATGATTTTACAGGTACCATAGTTGCAAAGGGCAGGATAATTGTAAACAAAAAACAGTGCGAGATTGATAATGGTACTCAGGAGCTATTTAAGGCATTGCTTCTTGAAAAGGTAAGTGATGCAGACGATGCACTGCACCTGTATGATGTGTTCATGGACGGTGCCAACTATCTGGGTAATGTTTCTTCTTTTTCAAATAAGAAGGAGGCAGATACAAAAATAGATTATGCTACGCTCATTACATACCAGAACTGGACCAAGGAGTAGAAAACAAGCGGCTTTTAAGGCGTAAAACAGCTGCGAAATATTTATATTTGACAAATTTTGACGATATATACAAGGGAGGAATCCAATATGTCTGTAAAAGAAAAAAAGAATAATGGTGGGTTCTCTCTGGTAGAGCTTATAGTAGTGATAGCGATATCTGTCGTACTCATAGGTGCGGCAACCATATCCATTCGCTCGGTCATGGGTGTTGAGGTGAAGCAGTGTGCCAGAAATATTGAATCGATAATTAACAAAACAAGGGTCACCACTATGGGAAAGGACAGCGCAGTTCTTGAGATATATAAGGATGCATCAGATGGTGCCTACTATTATAAGACGACTATAAATGGTACGGTATCTGATCCAAGCAAAATCGGAAAGAGCAGGATTGATGTTTACTATTCAATGAAGGATGATTATAGTGATAAGACACAATTGAACAGCCCAGACAAGATAGTGCTTCAGTTTGACAGAAGCTCAGGTGCACAAAAGCCTGATGCCAATGGTAAGTGCTGCAGCCGTATCTGGATTCAAAAAAACAGCACCGAGAAGGTTATCACGATATACAAGGAGACCGGCAAGGTGGTATGTGAGTAATTTACATAGTTTAATGATGAATATTTTATTCTGACGCAAGGCTGTTATAAGGTTGTATGATGAAATCAGAGAGGAAGATGAACCATGAAACTTTTAAAGCGCATGAATAAATCAAATAGTAGGAAAAACAGTGGCTTTACACTTGTTGAGCTTGTCATTGTCATGGCGATAATGGGAATACTGGGTCTGGCCGTTGCGGGCTTTATCGGTACGAGCACGAAGCAGTATAAGTACGCTTCAAAGGATGTAGATTTACAGTATGAGGCACAGCTTACGATGAATCAGATAGGAGACCTGATAATTGAAGCGCAAAAGGGTGTCAAGTATGAGCCTGCTACAGTGGCAGCGCCGGTGGAGGTGGCATCATCCGACAGCAAGCTGATTATCTACAACAAGGATTGTACATACAATATCATATACAGACCGTCAGAGCACAAAATTTATCTGCGAAAGGATACACTGGATCCTGCAACAGGTGCGGTGAAGGCAGATGGTCAGGGCAAGGAATCTCTTATGGCAGAAAATGTCACAGGCTTTACCCCTGATTTAAGCGAGGCAGAAAGCAAGAACTCTGTTGGAATTGTCGTGGACTTTAAGGCAGGTGACAAGAAGTATACTTCAAAACAGAACTTTACGATGCGCAATAAGGTGCCGGCCTGAGCAGATGTGGAGTATGTTGCACCGGCAGAACCTTAAGGAATAAGGATATATTACAAAGGCAAGGATGTAACTAACGGAACAGTATACTATGAGATGATTAATGACCAAAATAAACAGAGTAGTTTTTTACAAAGGAGCAATCGCAATGAGCAAATTAAGAAAAAAAATAGTGGTTCCAATAACACTCATACTTGTAGTATGTCTTGTTGTGGGGACCCTTGTGATTTATGACAGTTTAACGAGTGTTGAGGCAAATGTTTCCTTCAATGGAATATCGAATATAGTAAGCTCGCACGGCAAGGACAGACCTTTCAACATAGTTGAGGTTGTTCCATCTAAGCAGGAATATAACAATATGGCTTCCATAGGCTATCTTATTGGAGGTCAGGAGCCTGTCAATTCAAGGCAAATGCTTTCAACCATAATTGGTGATAATGGTACTGGAATAGGTTCAGGAGCAATCTATCGCCCATACTGTATGTATCGTTTGTTTTATGAGGATTATCATGACTTTGTAACTGATGATGCAAATGATAAAAGTAGGCCACTATTTTGGTCACCGTATAGTGAAAGCTATACAAAAGGAGTTGATGATTGTAATACTCCTTTGGATCTTGCAGGGACGGAGACCCTTGAGGCCGGTGAAAACGGTACAAGGAACTATGAAATGGTCAGAAAAGATGGAGGCTCATACAGACTGGATACGGAGTATGTTCCGGCAGTTAAAGATGGAAATCCATGTGGTAATTATAATCAGAATGTGGATCATTATGTATATATGCCAGCCTCATTGGTGTCTGAGGACGGACAGGAGACGAAGCCGGTAAGAGGCTATTATGGAGTGGTGTTTAAGGAAGCTGATGAGCATATAAATATCACAAATTATGATTATTTTAATGCCAAAACAACAGACGGATTAAATCTTGATGTTACCAAAAAGGCTTATAAGGTTAAGAGTGCCTATGCTATTGCAGACCAGCATACCATGAATTCTATCGCAGAAAGTGATCCTCATGCAGCGATTTACCGTATTGACAACAGTGATATCAGTTTAGCATATGAATATGCAGGTCTTGCGGAGAGCTATAAAAAGGCAGAAGGCGATGAAGCTCAGGCGGCAGACAAGGCTGATAATACAGAAGCTTCAAATACAGCGGATTATGATACATATACCTATTATACATTGCAGATGGAATATGTTCCTTCTGATGAGGTGGTAAATGAAGGTGTGACGTACTATGAGGTGGACGATGAAAAAAAATTGTTTTTTGAGGATCAGTCCGGGGAATATGGCGCAGTTTTGGATGAGAAGGAGCCTTACATTAATCTGAATCCGGATAACAGTCAGTCTGAAACCAGAAAGATGGGATATTTTAATATCAAAGAGGGTAGTCAGGTTTATAATTTTGCCGGTGAGGGCTGCGGTGAGTATGAAATTCAAAAAAAGGAAAACGGAGTTTTGGATCATCCTGTAAATGTTAGAAGAATATACACAAAGGGTGGTTTCACAAACAACGAGCTATTTAGAAACGGTGTATTTAATCAGGATGGATCAGGTAAGAGTGATAATATGTCCTTTAATGTGCAGACAGTCACTCCGGCAGAGATGGACCATATAAACTGGTCTGATGTGGATTTACTCTATATCAGTGGAGGAGACGGCAGCGGCAGTGCTTCATATGGTTACGGCAATGACATTAAGGGAAAGACTATATTTGATGTTGCTAAGAGAGTGCACGAGAGTGGATTCATGATGCCTGTTATTGTTGATTACAGTCTGGTAAAGGATAACGTTGACCAGCCGTGGAATTTTCGTTATTGTACAAATATGGAGCGTCTGGCAGCTCTTTTATGCTGTTCTAATTATGCTGAATTAGCTATTGATAAAATTGATCCAAGTCAGTATGAAAATCCATTGTGCGTAAACTGGTATGATGATGATAATGGGGGGAAGATCAAGTTTGATACCAGAGTAGATAGTAATCATCCAAATGGCTACGTAAACGGCAATATTTATGTCATTCCGGGAAATATATATAAAAAGCCAACAAAAGATGATAAAGGGCATGGAGCAGCATTTCTGTTACAGAATTTCAATACGTCATTTCTTGATTGTACAGGCAAGGATGAGACTGAATTTGTAAATCAGGCCAAGAATCAGGGGTTTGGAGAGATAGCAGAGTATATTAACTCAGAGAATACAAGCAGGAAAAATGAAAATGAAACTCTTGGAAAGGACGAGTATGCGTATTATGACAAGAAGATTTCAAAGGCGATAGTTTTAAGCTATATCATATCGTATGTTGATAAAAGAGACATTATAAATCCGACAGATAGTCTGAACATTCTGGATATAGAGCCCGGAACGGTAAAAAATGAGTCTGGCGCATTAAATTATGATAAGCTAACAAAGTGGCTTGGATCAAGATGCCCGGAGAAAAAAAAGGTTACAATAACAAGGGTTACGAGTGCAGAATTTATTGGAAGAATAGAGGACCTTAATAACTATGACATGATATATATGGGACTCGTAGCCGATAATCTGAATTATGATAAAGATGGTCATACAGTATATAATGATTGGAACATGAATGGGCTTAAATACTCAAATGTTGGTGACATTGTTGTTATAAATCCGAACGATAATAAAGGTTATTGGGGATATGATATGCTCAGGAATGGTCATGCGGGATTGCTGGATACTGATTATATAAATGGTGGAGATAAGCTTAATACAACTCTTACATTAAGGAAAAATGGAAGTAACAAATATTATATAACTGCTCCAAACACGTACAGAGGCTCAGGAAATGATATCACAAAGCAGAAGGTTTCAGAGTTTGAGGATTATATAAAGGCGGGCTTTCCTGTCGTCTTTTCAGATGGCTTTTTCAGCAATGATAGCAAGTATGAAAGTGGAATTAATGAGGATTACATTGATAACTGTTCAAATGTTTTTACCTTTTTATGTGATGTAAAAGATAAAGATAATGTTCTTAAAGTGGACAGCAATGGAGACTTAAAAAATAAGTCAAATGAGACAGCGCAGCTTATTACCTACCTGACTACTGAAAAACCTGAAATATTACTCAAGGAGCAGGAAAAAGTAAAAGATACAGATTATGTTGAGATTAGTAATAACCAGATCACATTGGAATTTTCAATAAACAATGCAGGAGGTGCTGATTCCAAAGCAAGTTTTAATGCACAGCTGTTTTTGGATTCGAATTCCGATGGTAAGTTTTCGACAACCAATGAAGGAATAGATGCAAATAAGATAAAAATATATTGTGATGGTACTATTGTGAATCCGGTAATGGGTGATAATGGTAAATATATGTATAGTCTGAATGCAGGCAATTATAATTATAAACTGGTCTATGATTTGCCGAATGGCTATGTAGGAGTTATGCCTTGGCAGCTTCGTGTAAGTCAGGCTACAAATAGCTACAGATATGATCAGAAATCCGGATATGTGTATGTCAAAAATTCAAAAGGCAGTCCTACAAAAGTCAAGATTCTTCAGATTAATTCACACTTGAAGCATAATCCGGAGTATAATGGAAATTTTGATATGCAGGTACAGAAGAATGACGATACGACGAAGTTTCATGAATTACTTAGTCAAGTGAAGGATTTTGACCTGGATATAGAAACAGTTTATTATGACGACGTAGATAAAATGAATGAGGTATGTAATAAGCTGCAGACATACGATATGCTTGTAATTGGATTTGGTGATTGTTATGATATTGATAATAATCTCGATAATATAAAAGCATATATCCAGTCAGGAAAACCGGTATTGTTTGCTCATGATACAACGTCATTTTGTAATAATAAAATTGATAATACATATAATAATGTCTGGGGATATAAATTTAACTCTAAAATTCGTGATTCTGTCGGACTGGACAGGTATGGAATACTGTCAAATGAGTATTTAAAGAAGGGCAATACATTGTACAGTACTGATTACCGTACTGATGCGGATTTTGATAAAGCTGTAAAGACCGCCGAAAAGAATAACACTGATATTGCATATGAGCCAAAATCATATAAAAAAGTTATTGTCAGACAGAATCAGGGATTTACTTATGCAGATTTAAATCATTATCAGTGGAAAGATAATGGTGATGATCATGGTGAGTACAGACTGTATTCAGGGCTAGTTGGTAATGATGATGCTCAAGCTTATACTAATAAGGCAGTCAAGGTTAATTCAGGACAGATTACCACATATCCTTTTAAGATTGCTGACGAAATAAATATAGCTACCACTCATAATCAGTACTACCAGCTGGATATGAATCAGGATGCTGATGGTGATGGTGAGAGTGATATTGTTGTATGGTATACCTTGTCAGATATTGGAGTTTATGAGCAGTCTCCAAAGGATGTAAGAAATAATTATTATATTTACACAATGGGAAATGTAACATACTCAGGTGTAGGACATTCCGATTTCTCAAATAATGAGGATGAATTGAAACTTTATATAAACACTATGATTGCTGCATATAGTGCATCAGTTCATGAGCCGTCAATTTATCTTAAGGAGAATGCAGATACTGATTCAAATGATATAACTACATTATATGCAACTATTGATGATGCCATTGAAGAAGAAGCAGCTAATAAAGCGGATGCCAGACTAGATGGTGCAGACAGTACGCAGGATGTTTATTTTACGGTAAAGGATTCAAACCTTGTGCGAAATCAGATTGATGAAAAAACTGTTGTTTATTTGGATTTTTATATCGAGGATCCGCAAAAAAATCCAAATGATGAAACGATTGGCACCGGAGATGATAAGATTTACTTAAAGAAGGTGGACTGGGATATCTATTCACTGAATAATGACGGAACTGAAATTGAACGGATAAATAACAGTAAAGAAAACAGTCAATTAAATAAGGATCCAAGGAACTTCTTTGAAAATAACAAGACATATAAGGTAAAGGTACCATTGAGTGTTTTACCGGAGGGAGCTAATTCTATAAAGATTTATGCCGTAGGATATAGTAAGATTTATCAGTCACTGGCGAGTGGTGAGTGTAAAGAGATTCCAACAGCTAAGGCATACAAGACCTTCCAGATACAGCGTGTAGGACTTGCAGATCTGGATTAGCGTTTATATATGATTATGTATATTTCCATATAGCAAAGACCATATGAGCTGCGAAACAGCTTGTATGGTCTCTGTTTTTTTACTGTTTCTTTATACTTTCTTTATTGAATTATCCACG
>ENA-ORKM01000149-ORKM01000149.1-human-gut-metagenome-genome-assembly--contig:-NODE-149-length-16191-cov-11.253_pt1 | contig 16191 bp, 14 predicted proteins | sample MGYA00243059_ERZ508807 | MGnify/ENA primary metagenome ERZ508807 (study PRJEB26277, sample SAMN04329813) | human gut metagenome | biome: human-associated habitat | host: Homo sapiens | place: USA... | reverse complement strand
CCACATTCTCCGGCTCCACGCCCAGCTTTTCGGCGATGGCGCGGGAGACCTCCACATCATAGCCCACCAGAGTGTCGCTCTCGTCATGGTAGCTCCAGGGCTGCCATGCGCCCTCCAGTGCCACGATCAGCTTGCCACTGGCCTGAATGGCAGCCAGCTGGTCAGCAGAGGAACCGGCAGCAGAGGATGCACCGGTGCTTGCGGCGGTGGAGGTGCTGCTGTTGGAGCAGCCAGACAGGGTCAGAACGCCGGCAGCGGCCATGACACTCATCATCGAAATAAAAGTTCTGCGCTTCATAGTTAAGATCCTTTCATAGAAAAAGCTGTATCAAAAGGACGGCGTGGAAAGCTCCCCGTCGTCCATCCCTTATGCTGTGTGCTCGATCTTCCGCAGGAACTCCCGGGTCCGCTCCTCGCGGGGGTGGGCAAAGAATTCGTGGGAAGGGGCCTGCTCCACCACCACGCCGTTCTCCATGAATACCGTCTTGGAGGAGACGTTGCGGGCAAAGCCCATCTCGTGGGTGACCACCAGCATGGTCATGCCCTCCTCGGCCAGCTTCCGCATGACCGAGAGCACCTCGCCGGTCAGCTCCGGGTCAAGGGCACTGGTGGGCTCGTCAAAGTAAATGATCTCCGGGTCGGTGGCAAGGGCGCGGGCAATGGCAACGCGCTGCTGCTGTCCGCCGGAAAGCTGGCGGGGATAGTAGTCGGCCCGGTCGGCCAGACCGACCTTTTCCAGCATCCGTCTGCCGATCTCGTCCGCCTGCTCTTTGGGCATCCTGCGGGCAACGATCAGGCCCTCGGTCACATTCTGCAGGGCGGTCTTGTTCCGGAACAGGTTGTAGTTCTGGAACACAAAGGCCGTTTTTTTGCGCAGGCGGGCAATGTCGGCCCGGGAGATCCTGCCAAGATCGAAGGATTCGCCGTCGAACACCAGAGTGCCGCTGTCAGCGGTCTCCAGAAAGTTCAGGCAGCGCAGCAGGGTGGTCTTACCGGAGCCGGAAGGGCCCAGAATGGCAACAACGTCTCCCTTTTCCACACTCAGGTCCACGCCGTTCAGGACGTGCAGCGCGCTGCGCACCCGGCGGGCATTGCCGCGCGGGAAAGGCCCGATGTGGAAGCGGGGCTTGTCATCGTAGGTGTAAAATGTTTTGTGGATGTCTTTGATCTCTAACATGGCCATACCGTCCACCCCTTTCTCACTGGAAACCGTGTGCGTTCAGCTGCCGCTCCACCAGCGCCTGCAGCTTGGTGATGATGGTGCAGAACAGCAGGTAGACCACAGCCACCTCGCAGTAGATGGGCAGGAAAATGTAGGTGCGGGCTGCCACACGCTGGCCTGCCATGAACAACTCTGCCACCGTGATGTTGGAGGCCAGAGAGGTGTCCTTGATCATGCTGATGAGGGAGTTGGACAGGGAGGGCACGGCGGTGCGCAGGGCCTGCGGCAGAACGATGCGGCGCATGATCTGCCACCAGGTCATGCCCACGCAGGAACCGGCCTCCAGCTGGCCCTGGGGCACGCTTTCCAGCGCGCCGCGCATGGTCTCGGCGCAGTAGGCACCCTCGTTGAAAGCAAAGGCGATGACGGCTGCCGGAAAAGCATCCAGCATGATGCCCAGGCTGGGCAGGCCGTAGAAGATGATGAACAGCTGCACCAGCAGCGGCGTGCCCCGGATGACCCAGATGTAGAACCGGGCGATCTGGCGCAGCACCGGAACATTGGCGTACTGCACCAGCGCAACAGCCACTGCAATGACCATGGCAAGGCTGAAGGAGATCAGGGTCAGGGGAATGGTCATGGTCAGGCCTGCCGTCAGGATGCGGGGCAGGGCCTCCCACAGCACGCTGACCGTGCGGTTGGTAAGAAGTGCTTCAAACATATTTTTCTTCCTTATTGATAAAAAACGGTGGAATATCTTTAGGATACACCTTAAACTATGGTTCAGGTCAAGAGCATATCCTACAATTCCTACCAAAATACTATAGCATGAAATGGAAATAAGTGCAATCCATTGGCGAAAATCCTTCACTCTGGCCAAAAACAAAAGAAAACACAGGTTAACTTTGTGCAGACTGGCAAGGAGTTGACGCGGTACGATGTTTCGTGTAAAATGGAATCAGACAGGCCCCGTGCAGGAAGCGCGGGGAACAGGCCGGGCACACAAGCAGCCCGGCGCATACGGAGGACAAAACACAATGAAGCATAAAATTGGTATTCTGGGTGCAGGCACCTGGGGCATGGCTCTGGCGCGGATGCTGACGGTGAGCGGCAATGACGTGACCGTGTGGTCGGCGCTGGAACAGGAGATCGACAACCTTTCCACCACCCGGGTCCACCCCAATCTGCCCGGCATGACCATTCCGGCAGAGATGAAGTTCACCAAGAGCGTGGAAGAGGTGTGCACGGACAAGGAGATCCTGCTGTTCGCGGTGCCGTCGGTGTTCGTGCGCTCTACCGCAGCCAAGGCTCGGCCCTTTGTGCCGGACGGTCAGATCATTGTGGACGTTGCCAAGGGCATTGAAAAGGATACCCTGTTCACCATGACGGAGATCCTGGCCGATGAGCTGGGCAAAGAGGGCGGCCCCAAGGGGGTGCGTCTGGTGGCCCTGAGCGGCCCCACCCACGCTGAGGAGGTGGCGATCGACCTGCCCACCACCATCGTTTCGGCCAGCAAGGATATGGAAGCGGCCAGATTTGTGCAGACGGTGTTCACCAACAACGTCATGCGTGTGTACACCAATGAGGACATCAAGGGCGTGGAGCTCAGCGGTGCCATGAAGAATGTCATTGCGCTGGGCGTGGGCATCTCCACCGGCCTGGGCTATGGCGACAACGCCCGCGCCGCCCTCATCACCCGCGGCATTGCCGAGCTTGCCCGGCTGGGCGTGGCCATGGGCTGCAATGTCCACACCTTTGCCGGTCTGGCCGGCATTGGTGACCTGATCGTGACCGCCACCAGTATGCACAGCCGCAACAACCGGGCCGGCATCCTCATCGGCAAGGGTGAGACCCCGGAGCAGGCCGTGAAGGAGGTCGGTATGGTAGTTGAGGGCATGAACGCCCTGCCTGCCGCGCTGGAACTTGCCGCCAAGTATCAGGTGGAAATGCCCATCGTTCAGACCGTGAACGCCGTTGTGAACAAGGGCATGAGCGCCGCCGAGGCGGTGCGCTCCCTGATGGACCGTGACCCCAAGAACGAGCTGCCCCAGAGTTACGAAAAGTAATATTTTTTTCATCGAGAGGGACGACCCTCTCCGTCATTGCTTCGCAATGCCACCTCTCCCGAGGGGAGAGGTTTGGTGCTGTACTTTACGGCATCAAAAAAGCTCCCCCTTTCGGGGGAGCTGGCAAAGACGCAGGCTTTGATGGAGAGGGTTGTTCCTCTTTCATTTTACTGCTGGGCCTCGATGGCCTTGACGATCTTGTCGGCGATGTACTTGTGGCCGGAGACGGTGGGGTGGCCATCCAGCTCAGTCTGAGCAAAGGGGATGGAAACGTAGGTGGCACCGTAAACATCGGCCAGCTGCTTTTCGTAGTTGTTCAGCTTGCTGAAGTAGTTGCTCCAGCTGGGCAGCAGGGGCACAGGGTTGGTGGCACCGATGATCAGGATCTGGGCATCAGGGTTCAGCTCCTTGACGGTCGCCACGATCTGGCGCAGGTTGCTGCTGCTTTCGGGATAAGCGTTCTCGCAGATCTTGTTCATGCCGGAGAAGAACAGGTTCCAGACGGCATCTTTCTCGCTGCGGGTCAGGCTGAGCTTTTTCAGGCTCTCGTTCAGTGCGTCCTCGGTTTCCTTGCTGCTGCCGCGCAGGTTGCCGCTGAGCACGATGGAAGCCAGGTCCTCACTTTTCCAGTTAGTGGCCTCACCAAAAGAGACCACGGTGGGCACAAAAGCATCATTGGAGCCCAGCTGGATGGAGATAACATCGGCACTTTTGATGTAATCTACAAACTCGGGGTAATTGTACTGGCAGCCGGAGAGGGTGTTCATCTCGGCCATGGTGCCGGTCTTGACCAGCTCCAGCATATCCTTGCTCATCACGCCGGGCAGGCCCAGATTGATGGCATGATCCCGGTCGAGGTTCAGGCTTTTGCCCACCTGACCCACATAGCAGGCCTCGGGGTAACCCTTGAAGTTGAAGGAAACGTCCACGCCCATCAAGTTATGTGCATATTGAACGGTAGTCAGGCCGATACCGGCGCAGATGCTGTCGCCCAGGGCAACATAGGTGATGGAGTTGGGCTCCTTCTCTTCTTCGGTGCTGCTGGAGGTGAAGAAACAGTTCTCCTCCTCTGCAGCGGTCTGTTCAGTGGTCAGAGCGGGGTCTGCGCTCTCTTCCGGGGCGGCTGCAAAGGCCGGAACGCTCAGGACAGAGAACAGCATGGCGGCCGAGAGGGCCAGGCCAATCAGTTTCTTTTTCATGGTGTCGTCACGAATCCTTTCCAATATGTATTATTCTGCTTAATAATCGCGGGGAGTGATCTCTTCTTCCAGCTTGCGATAATCAAATTTAGCGGCCAGTGTCAGGGGCATTTCGGGGATGATCTTGTACCCCACGGGCTGGACATATTCGGGCAGCTCCTCGATGCAGAGCTGGCGCAGCTCCTTGATGATCTGTTTGCGCTTGGCGGCGGGAACCGCAGGGTCAAGCACCAGATAGACAAAAGGCAGGCGGCCCTGCACATGATCCTTGTCGGCGCAGCCCACCACAGAGCACTGATGCACGGCGGGATGCTGGCTGACCACATTTTCGATCATGGAGGGGAACACCTTGAAGCCATCGTGACGGATGATGAGCCGCTTGATCCGGCTGTCCAGATAGACAAAGCCGTCCTCGTCCAGATAGCCGATGTCACCGGTATGCACCCAGACTCGGCCATCTGCATGGGTGCGCAGGATGGCGGCGGTCTCGGCAGGCTTGTTGTAGTAACCCTTCATAACGCCGGGGCCGGAGATGCACAGCTCGCCCCGCTGGCCGATGGGCAGCTCCGTGTCGGTGCCCGGCTCAAAGGCGGACACCAGCGTGTTGACCAGTGGCAGGCCCACGCTGCCGGGCTTGTTGTTCCGACCAGCAGCAGCGGTGGCAGCAGAGGATGCCTCGGTCATGCCGTAGCCCTTGGCGATGGGGAATTCCACGTTGTGAGCGGCCAGGAAGTCGTTGACCGTCTGCTCGGCACCCCGGGCGATGGCATCGCCGCCCGCGGCATAGTTGCGGATGAAGGAGAGATCCTTGTTCTGCAGCTTGGGGTCAACAGCCAACTGCTGGTAGTGGGAGGGCACGCCGAACATGTGTTCGGGCTTGTACTTCCAGATCAGGCTGCCCAGCTTATTGGAGTCGAGGTTGGGGATGATGATCACCTTGATGCCCAGCGTCAGCGGCAGATGTACACCGCAGGCAAAGCCGTAGGCAATGAAGGGGGGCATGATGTTCAGCAGGGACTGACCCTTGGAAAACAGCGTGTCGCAGGCGGAGAACTGCATGGCAATGCCGTTGAAGTTGTTATCGGTCAGCATCACGCCCTTGGGGGAGCCAGTGGTGCCGCCGGTGTGCACCACCACGCAGGCGTGCTCCGGGTCATAGGGTTCTGCGGCAATGCTCTCGTCTTTCCCGGCAGCAAGGAACTGCTTCCAGTGGATGACGTTGGAATGGTACTTGTTCTTGTCGAGATTCTTGACCTTGTAACCCAGCGCCAGAGGCAGCGGCAGGGAGTCGGCCGGGGAGAGCACCACCACATGCTCCACATGGGTGCGCTTGGCAGCCTGATGGCAGCGCTCATACACCACATTCAGGCAGATCAGTAGGTGGGAATCCACCTCTTCAATGTACTCACGGATGCCCTCCACACTGTAACGGGGATCCACCAGGTTCAGAGTCGCGCCGATCATGTCGGCGGCATAGAACGCAAAGATGATCTCCGGGGTCATCACGCTGACCACAGTGGCGATATCGCCCTTTTTCAGGCCCGCGGCCCGCAGGGCTGCTGCCGTCTTTTTGACGTTGACGATAAAATCAGCGTAGGTGAACTTGCGGCCATAGTATTCCAGTGCGGTCTCGCCCAGCCGGTTCTTGTTCTGCCGGCAGACGAGCTCAAACGCCGTGCAGGCGGGCATGGTCTGGTCAATGTACTTCTGATCGTAGAATTTCAGCCAGGGACGTGCCTGGGAAGCATAGATCGGGGTGTTGGATGTTGTCATAAATTGTCCTTTGTCCTTTGAGCAGTCACTGCACCCGCAGCCGGGGCAGCCAGATTCAATGGGGTCTTAAATTTCGTCCGTTTGTCAAAAACAACGCAATACGTACAAGAGCTATTGTAGTAGAGCAGGGTGGAAATGTCAAGAAACAAAGGGCGAGCTTTGCCAAAAAACGCAAGAGAAAGTTTACATTTCAGCCAGCCAGTCTTTGGCCTCCTGCTCGCTGCAGAGCACCCAGTGGCTGGGGCGCAGCTCCCGCCACTGGGGAGCTTCCTGCGTGTAATCGTGCATGGCGGGGTCGTAGACCAGCAGCTTTTTCTTCCGCTCCAGCCTGGGGTTGGGCATGGGGATGGCGGAGAGCAGGCTGCGGGTGTAGGGGTGGATGGCATGGGTCACCAGCTCTTCCGCATCGGCCAGCTCCACGATATCGCCCTTGTGGATGACGGCGATGCGGTCCGAAATGTACCGCATGACCGAGAGGTCGTGGGCGATGAACAGGTAGGTGATGCCGCGCTCCTTCTGCAGATGACGCAGCAGGTTGAGCACCTGGGCGCGGATGGACATATCCAGAGCCGAGATGGGCTCGTCGGCAATGATGAACTCAGGCTCCACGATCAGGGCGCGGGCAATGCCGATGCGCTGGCGCTGGCCGCCGGAGAACTCATGCGGGAAACGGGAAGCGAATTCAGGCAGCAGGCCCACATCCAGCAGTGCCTGCCGGACCTTCTCCTCCCGCTGGGCGGCGGTCAGGTCGGGCCGGACATTCTGCAGGCCCTCGCCCACGATGTAGCTGACCTTGGCACGCTCGTTCAAGGAGGACTGCGGGTCCTGGAAGATCATCTGGATCTCCTTGATGACCTGCTGGTCCAGCTGGCGGGAGATCTTGCCGTTGATCTTCTGGCCCTTGTACAGGACCTCGCCGCCCGAGGTGGGCAGGATGCGCATGATGGCGCGGCCGATGGTGGTTTTGCCGGAGCCGGACTCGCCCACCAGACCAAAGGTCTCACCCTTGTAAATTTCAAAGTTGGCACGGTTCACGGCCTTGAAGGCCTTGCGGCCGGAGCCGTAGGTCACCTCGAGGTCCTTGACCTTAAGCAGGACCTGCCGGGACGAAGCCTCTTCATCTTGCTGGCGCAAGACCGTTTTTTCGCTCGAACACCCCGCCGGGGTGTTCGCTGCTTCGCAAACGCGAACGTCACGATTTTCAGGCATCCTGCATCCCCTCCTCTTTCAACAGTTTGACGGCGGCAGGCGGTTCCACCTTGGGTGCCCGGGGGTCCAGCAGCCAGGTCTTGGCCTTGTGGGTGGGGCTGACCGCAAAGTAAGGCGGGCGCTTGACAAAGTCGAACTTCAGCGCCTGGGGGTTGCGGGGGGCAAAGGCATCGCCGTGGATCTCGGTGAACAGATTCGGGGGTGTACCCTGAATGTTGAACAGATCCTCGCCCTTGATGCCCATCTGGGGCATACTGGACAGCAGCGCCCAGGTGTAGGGGTGGCGGGGGTCGTAGTAGATCTCATCGGAGGTGCCGAGCTCCACGATGTCACCTGCGTACATGACGGCCACCCGGTCGGCGATGTTGGCCACCACGCCCAGATCGTGGGTGATGAGGACGATGGTCAGGTTGTACTTGACCTGCATCTCCTTGAGCAGCTGCAGGATCTGGGCCTGAATGGTCACATCCAGTGCGGTGGTGGGCTCGTCGCAGATTAGGATCTGCGGGTTGCAGGCCACCGCAATGGCAATGACGACGCGCTGGCGCATACCGCCCGAAAACTCGTGGGGATACTGCGCAAAGCGCACCTCGGGGTCAGCAATGCCCACATCCCGCAGGTATTCAAGGGTCTTTTCCCGGGCGGCCTTGCCCTTGAGATGCTGGTGCAGCTCCACGGCTTCCATGATCTGGTCGCCGATGGTCTTCAGGGGGTTCAGGCTGGTCATGGGGTCCTGCATGATCATGGCGATCTCATGGCCCCGGACCTTCAGCCAGTCCTTCTCCTTTTTCAGGTCGGAAAGGCGGATGGGCTTGCCGTCATCGGCACCGTAATAATCAATGGTGCCCGAGGTGATGGAGCCGTTGGCATCCAGCAGGCCCATGAAGCTCTTGGTGAACACGCTCTTGCCGGAGCCGGATTCGCCTACGATGGCAAGGACTTCGCCGTGGTAGATGTCCAGGTCGATGCCGCGGATGGCATGCAGCACCTTGCCGCGCAGGTTGAATTTGATGTTGAGGTCCTTTACAGAAAGGATGAGCTGATTTTTTTCCATCTTCTGTCCCTCCTTACTGCAGGTGGTTCTTCGGGTCGGCAGCGTCCGAGAAGGCGTTGCCGATGAGGTAGAACGCAATGGTGACAAAGCTCAGGATGATGGTGGGGTAGAGCAGCTGGTACCGCAGGCCCGCCTGCATCATCACCTTGCGGCCGTCGTTGATCAGGTTGCCCAGAGAGGGCGTTTCCACAGAAAGGCCCAGGCCGATATAGGTGATGAACACCTCGCTGCCGATGGCGGCGGGGATGGTCAGGGCCATGCGCAGCATGATGACCGATACCAGATAGGGCAGCAGGTTGCGCAGCACGATGCGGCGGATGGGGGTGCCGATACAGCGGGAAGCCACGTTGTAATCACGGTCGCGGATGATCAGGATCTGGTTGCGGATAAAGCGCGCCATGGCGATCCAGCCCGTGATGGACATGCCCAGGATCAGGGTCTGGATGCTGGGGGATGCGACATAGGAGATCAGGATCAGGATGATGGTGGAGGGGATGTTATCGCAGATGTTGTACAGCTCGGTGAAGAAGAAATCGAGCTGGCGGACATAGCCCCAGAGCACGCCCACCGTGATGCCCACCACGGCCTCGATGAGGGCCACGAAGAAGGCGATGGTCAGACTGGTGCGTGCACCGGCCCAGATGCGGGCCCACAGGTCCTGGCCGATGGCGTTGGAACCCCAGATAAAGCCCTCTTCCCCGGGGGCGATATTGCGGAACTGGATACCGGTGGTAGAGTCTACCTGGCAGAGATTGGGATCTGCCTGACCGGGCAGATAAGGCTGCAAAAAGGCAAAGCCCACCACGAACACCAGTGCAATGAGCAGGGCCACGGCGATCTTATTCTTGAAGAAAGCACGGAAGGTGCTGCCCCAATAGCTGTAATTGGAGTAGGAGGTGGCCTCGGCACGCTCCTCGCTGAACCCGGCGGGGGTGAACAGCTCGTCCTCGGGCAGGTCGGCCCAAGCGGCGGGGCCGTCCTTCTGCAGCTTGTTCAGGTCGTTTTCCAGAACAGCTGCCTTGTGATCTTTCATGTGGAACAGCATTATCGGCCACCTTCTTTCTTGCCAAAGTTGATGCGGGGATCGATGAGCACCATGAGCAGATCGCCCAGGATCAGGCCGATGATGCCCACGCAGGCGTACAGCAGCACGATGCCCTGCACCATGGTGTTGTCGTGGCGCTGGACGCAGGTGACCAGCAGGCCGCCCATGCCGGGGATGGAATACAGGCTCTCGATGTAGATGGAGCCGACCACAGTGTTCAGGAAGGCAGAGGGAATATACTGCACCAGCGGCACCATGGCATTGCGGAAGATGTGGCGCAGGGCGATGTTGCTTTCGCTCACGCCCTTGGCCAGCGCCAGCCGGACGTAATCCTTGTTGCTCTCGTCCACCATGTAGCGGCGCAGCCACATGGCGTAGAATGCCACGTTGCCCAGGCTCATGGAGCAGACCGGCAGCACCCAGTACCGCCAGTCGGAAGCATCAAACAGCAGGCCCACGCCCAGGGCGGTGGTGCCGTACATCTGAATATAAAGGTAATACACGGCGGCAGGCACAGCCTGAATGAGCACGATGATGGCGGTGCCGATCTTATCCGGCCAGCGGTTCTTGAACCGGCCCATCAGCAGGCCCATGGGAATGCCGATGACCAGGCTCAGCAGCATGGCAAACACGCCCATCTGGATGGAGATGGGCAGCTTTTTGGCCAGGATGCCGGTGACCGAGGCATTTACCTTATAAATATGGCTCACGCCCAGGTCGCCGTGGAGGGCATTCCACCAGAAGCGGCCGATCTGCACCGGCAGCGGGTCCAGCAGGCCCATGGACTGCAGGCCCGCCTGGATCTGGGCCTCGGTCATTTTTTCGTAGTTTGCAAAGTAGCCTTCCACCGGCATCAGCCGCAGCAGGCAGAACACGAGCGTTACAATGACGAACAGCGTCAGGATGGAACGCCCGATGCGTTTTGACAGATATTTCAGCATATCTGTGCGCACCCCTCTTTCGTTTGTGGTTCCTCCGCGGACAGTGATCCTGAACAGCGGATAGGAATAGAATACATCAAAATTGCACTTTTGGAAAGTGATTTGCCCGGATTTTGAAAAATGTTTTTGTAAAAGCAGGGTAAAGTGAACGTTTTTCTTACAAAAACAACCCTCTCCGCCGGGTTGACGGAGAGGGATAAAAGTTTTTATAAACCTCTGCGCTTCAAAATCTCATCCAGAATGGCATCGGCCACATCGGCCTTGCTCATCAGGGGCAGCTCCCGGGTGCCGTCGGGGGTGATGAAGGTGACCACGTTGGTGTCCACCCCAAAACCGGCCCCGGCGACCTTCAGGTTGTTGGCCACCACCATGTCCAGATTCTTTCGGGTCAGCTTGGCCGTGGAGTTTTCCACCATATCCCGGGTCTCCATGGAAAAACCGCAGAGGAACTGGTGGGTCTTTTTCGGGCCGATGGTGCCCAGAATGTCGGCGGTGCGCTCCGCAGGGATGGAGAGGTCGCCGTCCTTTTTCTTGATCTTGTCGCTTGCCACCGTCACGGGGCGGTAGTCGGCCACGGCGGCAGCCATCACCAGCACGTCCATCTCCTCAAAGCGGCTGGTCACGGCATCGTACATATCCTGCGCCGTGGTAATGGGAACATCGGTGGTGAAGCGGACCGGCGGCAGGTCGGTGTGGCCGTGGATGAGGGTGACCTCTGCTCCCCGCATGGCGGCGGCCCGGGCGATGGCATAGCCCATCTTGCCGGTAGAGTGGTTGGTCAGGTAGCGCACGGGGTCCAGCGGCTCCTGCGTGGGCCCGGCGGTCACAGCGATGCGGACACCGGCCAGATCCTTGGGCCGGGCGATGGTGTGCAGGATGTACTCGATGAGCACATCCTCCTTGGGCAGGCGGCCGCTGCCCACATCCTTGCAGGCCAACACCCCGCTCTCAGAGGGGATGACCGTGAAGCCGTAGTGCTCCAGCGTTCTGAGGTTGTCCTGCGTGATGGGGTTTTCCAGCATCCCGGTGTTCATGGCCGGGCTGACCAGTTTGGGGCACCTGGCCGCAAGCACCACGGTGGTGAGCATATCATCGGCAATGCCGTGGGCCATTTTGGCAATGACGTTGGCCGTGGCCGGTGCCACCAGAACGACATCTGCCTTTTTGGCCAGCGAGATGTGGGTGACCTCGAACTTGAAATCGCGGTCGAAGGTGTCCACCATGCACTTGTGGCCGGTCAGCGTCTCAAAGACGAGAGGGGTGATGAAATGGGTGGCGTTCTCAGTCATAATGACCTCCACGTCCGCCCCCAGCTTTTTGAGTGCGCTGGCCACATTTGCCATTTTATAGGCGGCAATACCGCCGGTAACGCCCAAAAGGACGCATTTGCCCTGCAGATCCATCCAAAAAACCTCCTGTTTTGCGGGTTTGCCTCTTTAGTATAATCCAAAATCACCGCCAGCACAACAAAATCTTTCGGTTGGGTCTTGTATCCAGCGCAAAAATGCGGTAAAATAGCTTGACTTAGAATAAAACCTCTCCGTCAAGGTCTGCGTCTCTGCCGCCTCTCCTGCCGGGAGAGGCAAGCCACCCGGCTCCTCTGGCAGGGGAGCCGGAGCAAAGCGCCTGAGAGGTTTTGCAGGAAAGGTAAAATATGATCTTAGCCATTGATATAGGCAACACCACCGTCGCCCTGGGCGGCATCAAGGACGGACGTGTATGCTTTGTGGCCCACATGGATACGGTGCGCACCCGTACCGCCGCGGAATACCGCATTGAAATGGAAAAGGTGTTTGCTCACCGCCGCCACCCGGAAAAGCCCATCCGGTTCGAGGGCGCGGTGCTGACCAGCGTAGTGCCCCAGATCACCGGGGCACTGGCTGAGTGCGCCCGCTATTACACCGGCAAAAAGCCGGTCATCGTTTCGCCGGAGATCCGCACAGGCCTGACCATGGGGGTGCCTGACCCTCATGCCGTGGGCAAGGACCGGCTGGTGGATGCCGCTTACGCTGCGGCGAACTTCCCGCTGCCGGTCATCACCGTGGATCTGGGCACTGCCACTACATTTAATGTTGTGGATGAGAACCGGGTATTCCGGGGCGGTGTGATCTGCCCGGGGCTTTCCACCGGCCTGCGAGCTCTGGGGGAGCGCTGTGCCCAGCTGCCGCAGGTGCGGCTGAGCTCCCCCAAAGCAGCCATTGGTGTGAACACTGAGAGCTGTATGCTTTCGGGCTCTGTGCTGGGCACGGCAGTCCTGCTGGACGGCATCACCCAGCGCATTGAGGAAGAGCTGGGCCGTCCGGCCACCCTGGTGGTCACGGGCGGGCTGGCAAAGTATGTCACGCCGCTCTGCCGCCATCCGCTGACCTACGACCCGGAGCTGCTGCTGAAGGGGCTGGCACTGCTGTACCAGATGAACGCACCTCAGCCGCACTATGCCGCCGGGGGCAGGCGGCGGAACCCAAACAACAATTTCCGCCGGGGCCGCCGTCCCCGCTCCCAGCGCCGGGAACGCCGCGAGGAGAAGAACAAAAACGGCTGACGACGAAACAGGATGGAGAGAACAATGAAACTAGGGATCCTGGGCACGGGGATGATCGTGCGGGAGTTTCTGCCCTGGCTGGCAGGGCCGGACTGCCCCTTTACGGTGCAGGCACTCTGCAGCACCCAGCGCAGTGCGCCGGTGGCCGACGAGATGTGCGAACAGTACGGCATTCCCCAGCACACCACGAACTATTTTGAATTATTGCAGTGGGTGGATGTGATCTATCTGGCCGTGCCCAACCTGCAGCATTACCGCTATGCCAAGGTGGCGCTGGAAGCGGGGAAGCATGTCATTGTGGAAAAGCCCATGGCCTGCACCGCTGCCCAGACCGAGGAGCTGGCGGCGCTGGCCCGCCGCAAAAAGGTGTTCCTGTTTGAGGCCATGACCACCCAGTACCTCGAAAACTACAACAAGATCCGGGAGCTGCTGCCCCGCATTGGCAGGGTGAAGCTGGTGCAGTGCAATTTCAGCCAGTATTCCAGCCGCTACGATGCCTTCTGTGCCGGGGAAACGCCGGTCTCCTTTGACCCGGAGTGTGCGGGCGGTGCCCTGATGGATCTGAATGTCTACAACATCAGCTATATCGTGGGCCTGTTCGGCGAGCCGAACCAGGTGCACTACCTGGCCAACATGGAGCGCGGCATTGACACCAGCGGTATCCTGACCATGGAGTACAACAGCTTCAAGGCAGTCAGCATGGCCGCCAAGGACTGCGGTGCGCCTGCCCGGTATGTCATCCAGGGCACAAAGGGCTATATCCTGCAGAAATCCACGGCCAACTGGTGCGGCGGTGTGACCTTCCACCCCAATCAGGGCAAGGAAGAGCACTTCAACCTGAACGGCGGCAGACCCCGGCAGGCGGCGGAGTTCCACGCCTTTGCCAGGGCCATCGAGGGAGGTGACCAGGAGCTGTGCAGCCGGATGCTGGATACCTCCGTGGCCGTCAGCCGTGTACTGACCGTGGCCCGGCGGAGCGCCGGCATCAAATTTCCCTGTGATAAATAAGGTGGGCTTGCCCGCTTATTTATAGATTCCCTGACAGAAAAAACCAGATTTGCGCCGTATCCGACGTATAGGGCGGAACGGCAGCAGGAGGAAAACTGAATTATGAAAAACAACGATCTTCGCACTCTCACCCGACTGGCACTGCTGGTCGCCATCGAGCTTGTAATGAAGGCCATCGGCCTGGGCAGTGTGCCCATGGGCCCGCTTTACATGAGCTTCCTGACCCTGCCCATTGCGGTGGGTGCCATCACCATGGGCCCTGTGGCCGGTGCTGTGCTGGGCGGCGTGTTCGGCGCGGTGAGCTTCTATGATGCCGTTACCGGTGCTTCCGCCATGACCGGCGCTCTGTTCCAGGTCAGCCCTGTCAACACCTTTATCCTCTGCGTGGGCATGCGTGTGCTGATGGGCGTGTGTGTGGGCCTGATCTTCAACGGCCTGAGCAAGCTGGACAAGAGCCGCACCTGGAGCTATATCGTCAGCGCTATGTGCGCTCCGGCCCTGAACACTCTGTTCTTCATGGGCTATATCGTGCTGGCGTTCTACAACTGCGACTATGTCCAGAACCTGGTGTCCGTTAAGGGCGCTGCCAACCCCCTGATGTTCGTTGTGCTGCTGGTTGGTGTCCAGGGCGTGGCTGAGTTCCTCGTCTCCGGCATCCTGGGCGGCATCGTGGCCCGCGCCGTGCACAAGTTCCTGAAGTAAGACCCCGCGTTCCGCGTCAGGGAAGAGCGTATGGGTTTGTAACATTGTAAAACAAAAGACCAGAACTGAACTGCCACTGGCAGAACAGCTCTGGTCTTTTTCTGTGCGGTGAAAAACAGAAACGCAGCCTTTACAGAGGCAGCTTGCCGCCGACCTTGTTGACGACATAGTAGGCGGCCTCTTCCTCAGGCTTGACGTAGATCTTGCAGGACTGCACGCCCACCTTGTGGGTCAGGCGGTAATCGGCCTTGGCGCGGTCCACAAGATCGGTGATGTTATACTGCTTGCCGGCAAATTCAACGTAGATCTCAGGGGAAAGCGGGGGACGGCCCTTGTGGGCGGTCTTTTCCGTTTTGGGAGCTTTCTCCGTTTTGACAGCGGACTTTGCGGTCTTGCGTGCGGGCTTTGCCTCGGCTGCGGGAGCTTCTGCAGCGGCAGGAACGACAGGCTTTTTCACTGACATGGATTCTACCTTCTTTCTCATATAGTCTTGCGTGTGGGAATAATACCGGACTACGCCGGTAGAAAAACTTTGCTTCAAACGGCAGCATATAACTATATAATAGTTTTTTGCGGCGCATTTGTAAAGAGGTTTTGTGAAAAAAGGTTCGTTTTCAGGCAGGAAATGCTTTTTTGTTTCTGGAAAAGTTACTGGACGCACAGTCCCTCGGCCCGTGTGACGATGGGCAGCAGCAGTTCGGTGTCCCAGTCCTCTGCCAGTACAAATAGATCATCGCAGATCTCCTTCTGGATTTGTGCCGTCGTTTTTTGTCCGGCAAGGACGCAGACAGCAGAAAGCAGTCGAACTTTCAGGGCACAAATTTCTGCGGGAGCGCCCCACAAACGGGCAAGGTCATAATTGCTGGTGTTTCCGCAGGGCATGGCACAGGCAGCGCAGTTGGGAGCCACCCGGTGCTTCTCTGCTTCAACGATGTCAGTCATCCGGAGCAGTGCGCTTTCGGCGGCCTCGGGGTCAGCCGCCAGCCGCAGACCGGCAGCCAGTATGCGGTCAGTGTCCTCCGTTTTGGGTTCATTGACCGTGGAGCGCGCCAGCCCCACCAGCGCGCCCAGCAGAGTGTCCCGCTGACGCTGTGCATCGGTAACGGGAGCAGAAAACGTGTAATTCATAGGAACCTCCAGGATCTTGTTTGCCGTAAGAATACCACGAAATCCCCGGAAAGGGAAGGCGAAAAATTCTTTTTTCTGCAAAAAGGAACTGCGTCTTGATTTTGGACGGAAAATCCGCTATAATAATACCGTTCTACATACGCCGGTGTGTCGGAATGGCAGACGAGGGGGACTCAAAATCCCTTGTGCTAATAACACGTGTGGGTTCGACCCCCACCACCGGCACCATAGCGAGTGTTCTTACAGCATTTGAAACGCTGTAAGGACACTCGCTTTTTTCATATGCTGGATGCTGATGGTCTCGTTCTCAAAGTCAATGGCATCCCATTTCAAGCCAACAACTTCACTGCGCCGCAGGCCGT
>ENA-ORKM01000141-ORKM01000141.1-human-gut-metagenome-genome-assembly--contig:-NODE-141-length-16772-cov-4.79626_pt1 | contig 16772 bp, 17 predicted proteins | sample MGYA00243059_ERZ508807 | MGnify/ENA primary metagenome ERZ508807 (study PRJEB26277, sample SAMN04329813) | human gut metagenome | biome: human-associated habitat | host: Homo sapiens | place: USA... | reverse complement strand
ACTTAATTGGCAGATCTTTGCAGAAATAAACAATTAGTCATTACATTAGATGGAGATTTGGGTGCAGGTAAAACAACTTGGACAAAAAGCTTCGGGAAAGCTTTGGGTGTAAAGAATGTGATTAATTCACCAACTTTTACAATCTTAAAGGATTATAAACAAGAAGGTGGAGTCCCTTTCCATCATATTGATGCGTATCGTTTGGAAGGAAAATGTCAGGACTTAGGTTTTGAAGATTGTTTTGATGAAGGAATTACTGTAGTAGAATGGTCTGAATTTATTGAAGACCAATTGCCACAAGATCATATCAAAATTTCTTTTGAAGAAGGTATCGATGAAAATCGTACAGTGACATTAGAATATACGGGTCCTGTATCAAAAAGTATTGTGGAGGCATATCATGATTAGTTTATGTATGGATAGTGCTTATAAAGCATTAGTGTTAGGTTTATATAAAGATGGAACATTGATTGATGGTGTATCTATTGAAGCGTTCAAGAAACAAAGTGAAACGATTTTTGTGGAATTAAATCAATTGTTTGAAAAAACAGGTTTAGACTACAAAGACGTAGATGAAGTGATCATTACAGATGGTCCGGGTTCTTATACAGGTATTCGTATTGCGATGACAATTGCGAAAGTATTTTGTACACAAATGCATAAAACATTAAAGTGTATTAGTACAATGCAGTTGTTTGCGGGTATGGATGAAAGTGCCAATGTTATTTTGGATGCGCGTAGTAAAAGAGCGTATGTAGCACATTTAGAAAAGGGTGTTGTGGTTGGAAAAACACAAATTTTAGAAGTCGATCAATTGGAAGATTTCTTAAATGAACATCCTGGAACATTATATGGAGATGGTTATTTGGTGAATCAAGAAGCTGCAAGTTGTGATTTCTTGAAGAATTTTATGGAGGTACCAAGTCGTACAATTGAAAATGTACATGCCTTAGTTCCTCAATATTTAAAAGAAAGTGATGCCTATAAAGCATGATCTTTAAAGAAATGAAAGACACGGATCTTGTTCGTGTTTTAGAACTTGAACAAGCTTGTTTTAAACAGCCTTGGCTAGAAAAAGATTGTTTATATGAATTGAATGAGAATCCCTTTTCTCATGGTTGGATCTTAGAAGATGGAGATACCATTGTTGGCTACGCTTTTTTATGGGAAACCTTTGAAATGGCGCAACTAGCTCGGATTGGAGTGGATCCTGACTTAAGAAAAAGAGGATATGGTAAAGAATTGATGATGCATTTATTTGATCGAGCTCGAGAAGCGGCTTGTGAATATATGACATTAGAGGTTCGTGCTAGTAATGAGGCGGCCTTGAATTTATATCAAAAAATGGGCTTTATTCAAGTCAATGTATCTAAGAGTTATTATCCGGATGGAGAAGATGCTATTGTGATGACATTGGCATTGTAGGAGGATTGTATGATTATTATTGGAATTGAAAGTAGTTGTGATGAAACAGCCGTTGCGGTTGTCAAAGATAAAAAGGAAGTACTATCGAGTGTAGTCGCAAGCCAAATTGATGTGCATACAGAATTTGGTGGGGTCGTACCCGAAGTTGCGAGTCGTATTCATGTAGAAAATATTTCGTATTGTATTGAAAAAGCATTGAAGGATGCCAATATCACTATGGAAGATGTGGATGCGGTTGCTGTTACGCAAGGTCCTGGCTTAATTGGATGTTTACACGTTGGTGTGCAAGCTGCCAAGACTTTGGCTTTTGCCTACCACAAACCATTAGTTCCTGTACATCATTTGGCAGGGCATATTTATGCCAATGAATTAGTGGTGGATATGAAATATCCTGTATTGGCTCTTGTTGTTTCTGGTGGAAATACAGAACTTGTTTATATGAAGGATGAAACAAGTTTTGAAATCTTAGGAGAAACGCAGGATGATGCGATTGGAGAAGCCTTTGATAAGGTGGCTCGTGTGTTGGGTCTTGGATATCCTGGTGGTCCTAAAATTGATAAATTGGCAAAAGAAGGTAAGCCGGTATATGAACTGGCAAAACCGAAGACACAAGGTCGTTATGATTTTAGTTTTTCTGGATTGAAGAGTAGTGTTCTACAATTTACAAAGCGTATGGAAAGACAGGGTAAGACATTTGATATGGCAGATTTGGCGTGTTCATTCCAAGAATGTGCATTGGATGAAATTTTCTCTCGTGTAAGAGCCGTATTGGATGATCATAAAGATATTCGCCATTTCGTTGTAGGTGGTGGAGTAAGTGCTAACTCAAGACTTCGTGAAAAAGTAGAAGAATTAAGAAATGAATATCCAGAAGTTGAGTTTACAGTGCCTCCAATGTATTGTTGTACAGACAATGCAAGTATGATTGGTGTTGCAGGAACTATTGCCTATCTTTCTGGAAGAAGAGGGGATGCAAGTTTAACAGCCGATTCAAGTCTAGAAATCCAATAGGAGGTTTTATGCAAGAGTTACGTTTACTTCAAGAAAAAGATTTAGAAAGTATATATCCAATCTATGTACATTATGTAAAGACAAGTACAGCTATATTTGATGTTGTGCCAGATTCTTTTGATGTATTTAAAGAACATATGATGGAAATTTCAAAGACAAATCCATTTTATGTCGCACTTAATGATGATGTTCTAATTGGCTATGGATATGTGCACCCGGCTTTTTCTAAAGAGGCGTATAAGTATTGTGTAGAACTTACTATTTATTTTAAAGAAGGAAAACATTATGGTTTGCCTTCAAAAATGTTAGATCAGCTTGAAGTGGATTGTAGAAAATTAAACATGCGTTGGATCATTTCATGCATTACAGATTCGAATGAAGAAAGTATAGCCTTTCATAAAAAACATGGCTTTACTATGTATGGGGCATTACCTTCTTGTGGTATGAAATTTGATGTGTGGCATGGTGTGGTTTGGCTTTGTAAGAGATTGGATGAGGTTAAAAAGGATTTTTTGTGTGCAAGTAATGCAACCATCTTGGGTAATGTTTCAATTGGTGAAGGTTCAAGTGTTTGGTATAACGCAGTGATTCGTAGTGAAGAAGAAACGATTGAAATTGGGCAAGAAAGCAATATTCAAGATCAGTGTGTTTTGCATACGGATCGTGGCTATCCATTAAAAATTGGTGATCGTGTCACGATGGGTCATGGGGCTATTGTGCATGGTTGTACGATTGAGGATGAGGTGCTTATTGGTATGGGTGCTATTGTTTTAAATGGAGCTTGTATTGGAAGCCATAGTATAATTGGCGCTGGGTGCGTTGTGCCTGAAATTATGGCGATTCCACAAAGGAGTGTTGTGGTTGGAGTACCAGCTAAGATCATTAAGAAGACTTCAGAATCTCAGGTTTCTGACATTCTTTCAAATGCAGATCATTATATAAAATTATCGAAAAAATTGGATTAGTCATTTGGCTAATCCTTTTGTATATTGTAAAATCGTTGTAGTGAGGTTGACTATGGAAAACTTATTAAATTATGTACGTTTAAGAAGAGATATCGACTTTTCTATTCGTCCCTTTAATGAGGTGGATATGTTAGTATGTGCCGATCTATCTTATGTGGATTGGGATGGCATTGTGGAAAAGGAAGAGGTTTCTTTAGAGGAAGCATGTCGTAAATATCTTTCTTTATATAGTGAAAAGGAATTAAAAAGTAAGTATACATTTTCAATAAATCTTCCACATTTGATTGATGCGTTGCAAGATACGATTCGTTATGGAAATATAAAGTTAAAGAACTATAAAAAAGTCTATAGCGATGAAGATGTGATTCAATTTAGTGTGGTAACACTTGTGTTGCCAGATGGATCTCTAGTGCTTTCTTTTAGTGGTACAGATGGTAGTATTACGGGTTGGAAAGAATATTTAATGATGACCTATAGCAAGGATCTTCCTTGTCAAATCCTGGCGAAGGATTATGTCAAAGAAACTATTGCGGATATTCCTGAAACGAGTTATTTGTTTGGGTTGAAAAAGAAAAAAGTCTATCCAAAGATGTATTTGACGGGGCATTCGAAGGGTGGAAATCTGGCGATGTATGCCTATTTAAAAAATCCAAAACTACAGGGATATATTGAAGGTGTGAAAAGTTTTGATGGGCCTGGCTTTGCGGATGGTTTTTGGCAAGGTGATGAGGATGTATCTAAGATCACAAACTATATTCCTAAGGATAGCATTGTGGGTCGTGTTTTAGATCATAGAGAACAAACGAAAGTCTTGGAAGCTCAAGGTTCTGGTCTAGTTCAGCATGATACGCTTATGTGGAGTGTGGATGTAAAAGACTTTAATTATTGTGATGCACTCACAAAAGAGAGTGATGATTTATTGGAATATGTAAATAAGTTATTGATGGATCGTCCACTGGAAGAAAAAGAGCGTTATTGTCATTTGATTGGAGAATTATTTGATCGAATGGAAATTTATACGATTGCGGATTTAACTGAATTTTCATTTAAACAGGCATTGTTTGGAATTAAGGAGATTCGTCAATTGAATGCAGAAGAAATTAAGTTTATGTTTGAAGTTGTGAAATTTATTGCGGTGCAATCCGCTCCAATATTAGTGAAAGGAAGAAAGTAAAATGAGAAAAATAGGTTGGATTGGTGCTGGCATTATGGGTCAGCCAATGGTTATTCATTTATTGAATAAGGGTTATGAAGTGCATGTGTACGCAAGACATCCAGAAAGGGTAGAACAAGCTAAAAATGCAGGTGCCATTTTAGAAGAATCGATTGTGTCTTTGACATCCAATGTAGATGTCATTTGTACAATGGTCGGTTTTCCTAGTGATGTTAAAGAAGTATATGATGTGATTTTTAGTTGTATTGATGCGGGTAAAACTTGTATTGATTTTACGACTTCAAGTCCAAAACTTGCCAAAGAATTGTATACAAAAGGGAAAGAATTGGGGGTTCATGTATTGGATGCGCCAGTGACTGGTGGAGATACGGGAGCTAAAAATGGTACTCTAACTGTTTTGGTTGGTGCAGACAAAGAGGATTTTGAAACGAATAAAGAAATCTTTGAAGCGTTTGGAACGCAGATTGAGTATTGTGGCAAGGCGAGTTGTGGTCAACATGTCAAGATGGCCAATCAAATTATGATTGCGAATACGTTACAAGGTATTTGTGAGGCCATGTCGTATTTGAATTGTAAAGATGTGGATGAATCTTTCGTGTATCGCTTCTTGCGTAATGGTGCTGCTGGATCTAAACAATTGGAATTCCAAGGTAAGAAGATGTTAGAGAATGATTATGCGCCTGGTTTTTATGTTAAGCATTTTGTGATGGATTTAATAATTGCAGTACAAGAGGCAAATTTTCCTTTGTATGGTGTAAATCGTGTCATCAAAGAATATGTGGATTTAATGGATCGTGGTATGAGTGATTTAGGTACGCAGTGTTTGATTGAGTATTTTAGAAAGCCACAAATTAAAACGGTTATCTTTGATATGGATGGTTTGATGTTTAATACGGAAAAGATGTTTAAGGATGAGTTTAAAGAGAAGGCTAAAGAATTAGGCGTTTCTTGTCCAGACTCTTTTCCGGAACCTTTAATTGGTTGTGATTCAAGAAAGGTTGCAGAGTTTGAAATGATGTATCCAGGTGTGACAAGAGTTATGGAAGAAATTCAGGAAGAGCGTGCGGATTATTTCTTTACATATTTTAAAGAGCCTGGTAGTGCCAATATGGTTGGTTTACAGAATCTAATTGAGTATATTGAAGAGAATAAAATTCCTTATGCGGTGGCTTCAAGTTCGCACCCACAGGATATTAAAAAGTTCTTGTCGCATGCAGGTTTTGTGTTAAGTCCAAATGTGATTGTATCTTCTAAAGAGGGATATAAATCAAAGCCGGCTCCAGATGTTTTCTTGGCAGCAGCTGAAAGATTAGATGTAAAACCAGAAAACTGTTTAGTATTAGAGGATAGTAAGCATGGAATTATGGCAGCAGCCAATGCGAAAATGCATTCCATTTTTATTCAAGATCAGATTGCGCCAGATGATGAGATGAAGGAATATATTCAAGAGTCTTGTACGGATTTAAATGGGGTAATTGATTATTTAAAGCGTTGTAAATAATTGGTTGCTACTTTATAATATTGTTGAGAAATTAATAGGAGGACGTAATGAAAAAAGAATTAGTCATTGTTCTTGATTTTGGAGGACAATATAATCAGTTGGTTGCACGTCGTGTTCGTGAGTGCAATGTATATTGTGAAATTTATTCATATAAAACAGATTTAGAAAAAATCAAAGCTATGAATCCAAAAGGAATTATCTTAACTGGAGGACCAAATAGTTGTTATGAGGCAGATTCACCTACATATTCAAAGGAATTATTTGAATTGGGTATTCCAGTTCTTGGTCTTTGCTATGGCGCACAATTGATGATGCATGTATTGGGTGGAAAAGTAGAAAAAGCGGATCACCGTGAATATGGTAAGACAGAGGTTCTTGTGGATAAGACTTCTTCTAAAATCTTTGAGGGTGTATCTGAAAAAACAATTTGTTGGATGTCACACTTTGACTATATTTCACAGGTAGCACCTGGTTTTGAAATTACGTCTCATACAGATAACTGTCCTTGTGCATCAAGTGAAAATGCAGAAAAAGGATTATATGCTGATATGTTCGATCCAGAAGTATTGAATAGTCAAGAGGGTTCTAAAATGTGATATAACTTCGTTCGTGGTGTTTGTGGATGCTGTGGTGATTGGAGAATGGATAATTTTGTTGAAGAACAAATTAAGGCTATTCGTGAAAAGGTTGGAGATGGGAAAGTTTTATGTGCCCTTAGTGGTGGAGTAGACTCTTCTGTTGCAGCTGTATTATTATCAAAAGCAATTGGTAACCAATTGACATGTGTATTTGTTGATCATGGTTTACTTCGTAAAAATGAAGGGGATGAAGTAGAAGCTGTATTTGGCCCTGAAGGTCCATATGAATTAAACTTCATTCGTGTAAATGCGCAACAAAGATATTATGAAAAGCTAAAGGGTGTTGAAGAGCCAGAAGCAAAACGTAAGATCATTGGTGAAGAATTCATTCGTGTATTTGAAGAAGAGGCTAAGAAAATAGGAAAAGTTGATTTCTTAGTTCAGGGAACGATTTATCCAGATGTTGTTGAGAGTGGTTTAGGTGGAGAATCTGCCGTAATTAAATCTCACCACAACGTTGGTGGACTTCCTGATCATGTAGATTTCAAAGAAATCATTGAACCATTACGTGACTTGTTTAAGGATGAAGTTCGTAAAGCTGGTTTAGAATTAGGTATTCCTGAATACTTGGTATTCAGACAACCATTCCCAGGACCTGGTTTAGGAATTCGTATTATTGGTGAAGTTACTGAGGAAAAAGTAAAAATCGTCCAAGATGCAGATGCTATTTATCGTGAAGAAATCGCAAATGCTGGATTGGATCGTTCAATCGGTCAATACTTTGCAGCATTGACAAATATGCGTTCCGTAGGTGTTATGGGTGATGAAAGAACATATGATTATGCCATCGCTTTACGTGCCGTTAATACAATTGACTTTATGACTGCTGAATCTGCTCAGATTCCATATGAAGTATTAAATAAAGTTATGTCTCGTATTATCAATGAGGTTCGTGGGGTTAACCGTGTAATGTATGACCTTACTAGTAAGCCTCCTGGAACAATCGAGTTTGAATAATTCAATAAACACATAAAGTCCTTTATATAAGGACTTTTTTATATACTGATTTTGTCTGTGAGTACAAAATGAGTGCATGAAATATAAAATGTGAACAAATTGTATACTAAATATACATTTACATTTACGCTAATGAAATATATAATATTAGCAAGAATGTAAAAGGTGGTGAGAGTATGGAAGGAGTAATGGATTCTAAAAAAATTGAGGTTTTGAATGTTAAAGAATTAAAGAATGTGAATGTATCGAGACAGTCTATTTATAATTTTATAAAAAGGAATTGTATGGAAAAAGTTGGCCCAGGTATTTATATTTCAAAAGATGTGTTGGAAGATGAAGCTTATGTTTTGTCACAGCGTTGTCCAAAAGGAGTTGTTTCTCATGATGATGCCTTATATTATTATGGTCTGGTTGATCGAGAACCTTTTGTGCATTGTATTACAATTTATAGTGGATATAATCCTTCTGCTTTAACAAACTCTGGTTATAAGGTTTATACAGTGAAAAAGGAACTTTTAGATTTAGGAAAGACTACAATCACAAATCAATTTGGTCATGAAATCCCAATGTATGATTTGGAAAGAACAATTTGTGATTTAGTGAGAAGTAGACGTAATTTCGAAATTCAGGATTTTAATATGGCGATTAAAACTTATTTACAAAGAAGTGATAAGGATCTTAATCGTTTAATGGTGTATGCAAAAGCATTTCGAATTGAAAAGATAATTAGACAATATATGGAGGTTTTATTGTAATGTATCTAACTCCAGCACAAATAAAAGGTAGAATTAAAAATGTTGCAAAACAAAATGGATCGGATCCTATAACTTTGTTACGTATTTATATGATGGAGCGTTTTCTTGAAAGAATAACGTATTCTAAATATAAAGACGATTTCATTGTTAAGGGTGGAATCTTGGTTACTTCTATGATTGGTATATCGATGCGATCGACTATGGATATTGATACAACAATACGTAATTTTGATTTAACCAAAGAAGAAACCACAAGGATTGTAAATGAAATTAAAGATATTTCTCTTGATGATCACATTGAATTTATCTTAAATGATGTATCTGATATCATGGACAATATGGAGTATCCAGGAATAAGAATTCATATGGATGCAAAATTAGAAAATTTAATAGTACCAATCAAAATAGATATATCAACAGGTGATGTGATTACACCTAGAGAAGTAAGATATGAATATCCGTTGTTGTTAGAAGACAAATCAATACAACTGTGGTCATATAATTTAGAGACAATACTTGCAGAAAAAATTCAAACAATTCTTTCTAGAGGATTGTTGAATACACGTATGCGTGATTTTTATGATGTAACGACTTTATTTGATCGTTATAACGATCAAATAAAGTATAATGATTTATCATTGGCATTTGATAAAACATGTAGAAAAAGAGAGACACTTTCTGTATTAGAGCATTATGAAGAAATATTATGCTCAATAAGTGAAGATTCAACATTGCAGAATTTATGGAAGAATTATTGTCGCAAATATAAATATGCGAGTCATATTGAGTTTTCTACAAATTTAGAAATAATAAAACAATTGATGAGTCAAATGTTAGAAATTGAGTGAAACAATATTTTAATTGTATGTATTGTTAGAATGAAATGGTTTGTACTCAATGTGTACTCACAGTGACTCCAAAATGAGTACATAATATACATAAATGATTTGGAATATAAAATAATACAGGAAGTAATTGTGTAAATGACCATATAATGTATATGTTGCATGGATTTAAAAGTACACAAAATTGAGTTCGAGTAGAGATAAAATGAATAAAAGTGCCTTATATAAGGTACTTTTTATGCGTTTATAGGTTACTTTGCTACCAAATTGATACCAATAATATAGAGAGCATGTTCCTGATGAGAAATTGAATGTGTATTTTATATCTAATATTATTATTAGTTTGATAAATAATTACTCGTTCGATTTCCGCTTTTTCAAATTGGTAACATATCACTGGTTGAATCTAAATATGTTTTCAAGTCTTTATAACGCTTGGTTTGTTCGACAAGCATACTTAGTTCTTCATAAAAGAATTGTTTATATTTCCCCATAGTATTATCGATTATAATGGGTACTTTATTCACTATAAAATAGGATAGTTCATCATTGTCAGTTTGATATTTATATTTCAAAATGAAGTAGTTCAAAAGATTTTCGTATTGGCTATCACCTTTGTATACTTCTTTGGATTGTATAAAGGATTTAAGTTGATTGATTTTATTTGTCTTTTGATAAGAAATGCATAAATCGATACCTACAATATTCGCATAAGGTGAATCCATAGCTATATATTGTTCAAGATAATTTATGGCTATATTGTACATATCAATTCTAAAGGCTTGTAGACCTATATTCTTTAGAAGTTGAGATATTTTAATTTCAGGTATGTTTGAATTGTGTGCTTCTACTGTATGATTTATTTGAGAAACTAATTTTTCAAATTTTTCTTTTTCTGTATTTGAAAAGGCAAATCCTTTTAGAGAATAAATGTCGAGAAGACGAATGTAATTGTTTTTACTGGAATATTCCTCTTCTAAATCTTGACAATAATCAAGCATTTCAGACAATTTGGATTGATTATATAAAATCATCATATGGTTTCCACGATTAATCATGCTGCTTGAATTTTTAAAATCAAAATAGGAAAAATCATAAATTCCACTAATTGTTCGTTTTTTAAAAACTAGATCCATCATGACTTCATAGAGGTTAGAATTGATAATGTTTTTTAGGGAAATAATATATTCAGTGCTTTGAAGAGTCGGAAGTTCAAATGAGGAATAATAGGTGTAGATCCATTTGAAACACTCGTAGTATTCATGAAAGAAAATGTATTCTTTGAATGGATTTAATTGTTTTATATAGGATTCAGAGATGGATATAAGCTTTTCTAAATTATAATAATCGCAAGCATTTAATAAATCAGAAAAAATGGAAGTTGGCAGGAATTCTTCAATACAATAATCCGTATTGAATTTTAGATTCACCTTTTTTAGTAATTCTTCATAAATAGAATCGTTTTTAATAATAACACACTGTTCTATTTTACTAAGTGTTTGTCGAGTGCATATTGGCTCATTATACTCATTTAACAAAAAAGAATTTTGTGATAGATGTTTAAATTGTTGAGTTCGATATAGATGGATTAGGTATCCAATTTTCTTTTTATCGGAATCATTGATCTTTAAATAATACATAGCATTCCTCGCTTCATAATTCACTTAATTTTAACACTTTTCATATTTGTGTAGAAGAATCAATTTTTGAAGCTAATTGTTAAAAAAGAAAGATAACGGGATGTGGTAGGTATATACTATTAAACCAGGGGATGGATGAGAATGTGGCGATATATATTGAGAAATAAAAAATATTTTATAGGTACACTGTGTACTAGTTTATTTGCGGGTGTTGTACCTTTGTTTTTGGCGTATGTAATCCAATTAATATCGGATGTTGCATTTAATAATCATTTTGAAAAAGCAGGTACATGTCTTTTTGCAAGTGTTTTATTTCTTGTATATACACTGATGACGACTTCTATTAATTCAATAATGAAGTCAACTTATAGGAAAAAATTAAAAACAGATTTGGGTAAAGATCTCTATTCTAGTTTGATGAATCAATCGTATTCTACGTTTAAAAAAGAGAAGATAGGAAATCAGTTATCTCTATTTACCAATGATATAAAAATGGTAGATGAATATTACTTTTATCCAATATTAAGTATGATTGTCGATATCATTGTGTCTGTTATTATTTTAATATATATTCTTCGCATCCATGTATTTGTAGGACTCATGATGGTTGTGATTGCAGTAGCAACACTTTTGGTGCCGAAGATGATGGAAAAAAGATTGAAAAAGTATTCGAACCAATTGTCTTCTTATTCAGGTATATATAATTCAAAATTAAAGGAGATATTTCAAAATTTCGATATCATATTGGATTTGGGCGTTCTAAAACAGTTCGTGGATAAAGGAAAAGAATGGATTGAAAACATGGAATATAAACAAAGAAATGTAAATATGGCAATATCTTTGACGGGAAACTGGGCTAATTGTATTGCGGCCACTTTTCAATTGATTTTCATGTTGGTGATTGGATTGATGATATTATATGGACATTTAGATATGATATATATGATGCCAATTGTAAATGTTTCTAATAATTTTATTTCAAATTTAAATGATATTTCAAGCAATCTTGCTGGATTTAAGTCGGTGTCGGACGTGAATTCGAAATTACTGAATATTATCGATTCTCATGGACAGGCAAATAAGTTTGTATCGAACTATGATGGAAATATCTATTTGGAACATGTATCTTTTGGCTATACTGAAAGTAAGATGATTATTGATGATTTATCTTTCAAATTTGAAAAGGGGAAAAAGTATGCGATAGTTGGTCCGAGTGGTTCCGGAAAATCTACAATTTTAAAATTGATTTTAGGATATTATCCAGTTCAAAAAGGAAATGTGAGTGTTTTGGATTCTAAGAATGTTTCTATGATTCATCAGGAAAGTCATATATTTGATGACACGATCCGAAATAACTTGAATATGGAGCTTGTACAAACAGATGAAACACTGTTAAAATGTATGGAATTTGTAGATTTACCAGAATTTAAATTAGACCAGAATATTTGTGAGGATGGAAGTAAGCTTTCTGGTGGGCAAGTTCAACGAATAGGGATTGCGCGTACAATTGCACATTTAAAAGAGGTACTTTTGTGTGATGAAATAACAGCAAGTCTAGATGCACAGACGGCCATCGAAATTGAAAATCGAATATTGGATTTAAAAGAAGAAACTGTATTATATGTAACACATAAATATTTTGACGAAACACTAAAGAAGTTTGATTGTATTCTTGTATTTAAACAAGGACGGATTGTTGAACAGGGATCATTTGAAGAACTTATGAAAAATAAAGAGTACTTCTATAGCCTAAAAAATAAGGGACGTATTTAGAACCTCTTTCAACATTCAGTGATGGGGTTCAATTCGTGATATAATTAGGAACAAATAATGAATTACTTTTTGGAATTAGTAGGTGGGCAGTGCATGAATGATTACAGAGGATTATTGATTAAGAAACAACGAAAAGAGTTAGACATATCATTAGAAGCTTTATCACATGGGGTTTGTTCTCCTTCATATCTTTCTAAAATTGAAAATAATATCTTGGTCGCAAATGATGATATATACAATTTGTTGTTTAAAAAATTAGGGATTTCTACGATGGATACAATTAAAGAAGAAAAAATTAAACAGATGTTGGATCTTTTCTTTAAATACTATATGTCATCGGATTCAAAAATATTTAAGGTAATGGATGAATTGTTGGAATATAAAGATGAGGTTGTGTCATCCTGTTTATTTGTTCAATATCAATTGTTTTTACTGTATGCTTCCGAAATGAATTCTCAAATCAATATATCACTTGCTGAAGTGGAAGCGTATTATTCATACATGGATGATTCGCAAAGAGAATATTTTAATTTGTTTAGATTATCTTCTGGAAATATGGAACTATCTGATAATGAGGAATGGATATTTATACGAAGGTTGAAGGCCAAAGCCAATCTATATGCGTACCAAAAAAATACTTTTGCGGCATACGATCTGTATAAAACATGTTTAAATTATGCGGTGGAATTAGGTAATAAAAAATTGATTGCGGAAATCCTTTGTTCATTAGGATGGCTTTGTCTTGATATAGATTTAAATCAAGCTGAAAAATATTATACAAGTGCGGCTCAGTATGACTCACAATATAAAATGTTGGCTTTTTTTAATCTAGGAGCAACTATGATACAGCATAAGGATTGTATGGAAAAGGGAAATCAATATTTAAAGAAAGGATTAAAATCATGTACGGATGACTTTTTTGCAGTCAAATATAAAGAAGTTTTATTTGTATATGAGATTCTAAAAGAAAATGTTGGAGATGCAAAAAGATTAATCAAAGAATTAGATGATTCTAAGTATATTGATGTTTTCTCTATGATGCTAAATGAGGATTATCAATTGAATGTAGGCTATCAGAATCGATTAAAAGAATTAAAAAATGATTCTTCTTTATTTAAATTCTTATTCATAAAAAATTGTGAATACTTGCATAAATATTAAGATATTTGTGTCGCAAATAATTTTATTTAATATTAGTTTTGTGCAAGATCACACGATAAATTGAACTTAATATAGACAAGAAATCCATTTATTTCTCAATGACAGTTTCTTGCCTTTTTTTTGGTCTTGAAAAATAATAACCCTAAGGAAAAGGGGTTATTTATGTTTAAACTTGTTCAGAATCATAAAGTATTATATTTTATTTCGCTTATTCTCATTGTTTCATATTCAGTAGTGGATCTATTGAAATCATTCTTGATGAGCTATATATTTGATGATCATCTTCTGGATTCAATTTCAAGCCTTATAGTGATCGTATTGATATTTTTAGGTGTCTATTTAATTGTTTCCACTTTACAACAATATGTAATAGAGGTGTTGAAGAATAAAATACGTTATAGTCTTAATCAAAATTTGTATCAATCGTATGCTTCCAGAAATATAGAATCGTTTCAAAAAAAGGATAGCAGTGAGATATTGAATGAATTTAATAATGAAGTGAATGTGGTAATTGATAATTATGTTTCTTCAAAATTAAATGTGTTCTCATTAACCATTTCATTGATATTGGGAAGTCTATATATCGCAAATCTAAGTGTAGAAATATTAATATTTCTGCTCTTTTGTGCTTTTATAACAATTTTAATAAATAGTATTTTTAAAAACAGTTTAAAGAAGAATCAAATGAATTATTTGGATTCAATGAAGCAATGGCTTTGTTCTATTAAAAATCTGTGTCGTTGTTTTAGAGATATAAAGATTTTAAATTTGGAAAAAGTATTTTGTGACGGTCTGGACATTGAGAATAAGAATTTAGAACAAAATACTTTAAAAAACAATGGATTTATAAAGATACTTTCTTCTTTAAATTCATTTATTTCTCAAGCCATGTTTTTTTTGACATTGCTCTTTGGCATTGTGTTAATACATTATAATCGATTAACAGTGGGACAATTATTAGGAATTGCACAAGCTAGTAATATGGTGATCATGCCAATCGTTAATTATGCAAATCTTCGAAACATGATTCAATCTTCTAAGCCAGTTCTACAAAAACTGTTGGATAATTCAATGTGCTATGAAGAAAATGAACCCATTATTTTTGATGAACAAATTCATGACATTAAGATTAAGCATTTAAGTTATTCTTATGGTGTTCGTCAAATATTGGATTTAAATAATTTGGTGATTGATCATGGGAAAAAGTATTTAGTCATTGGTAAAAGTGGTGATGGTAAGAGTACGTTTTTAGACATTTTAACAAAGCAGAAGAAAGCAGATGGCATTTATGTGAACGATAAGGGTTTGAAGGATGTTCAATTTAGCACATATGCCGAAAAGTTTTCTTATGTGAATCAAAACAATGACTTATTACCGTTTTCCTTTGAACAAAATATTACTTTAGGAAGGAAAATGAGTAAATATTCCTTGAAAGATTTAGTAACTATATTTAATTTAGAATCAATATTTGATAAGGAAAGAGACAATCTTGATTTTGAACATTTGAATTTAAGTGGTGGAGAGAAGCAACGTATTTGTTTGGCAAGAGCAATGTACAGAAATAAAAAATGGCTTTTCTTGGATGAGGCTTTTTCTGCAATCGATAAAGCAAATTCGGATCGAATACATCAATTCATTTTATCCAATCCAGATATTACAGTATTGTCTATAGAACATAAAGTAACAAAAGAAACAGTTTCTTTATATGATAAAGTCTTATTATTTGAAAACAAAAAGATTGTATCTATGGATGTGGAAGAGTACTTAAATAGTAGCTTTTAAAAGAGAATACGTGTGAAGTGATTTAAACTATATTTAAATTCATTCCCAGGTATCTAGCTGCTACCAAAATAATACCAATAAAAATAATTAAGATATGTAATACATGTTAATTGTAAATAAATACTGTAATTTGCGTATATATAGTAAACAATAAAGTTTACGTTATAACTTTCTTTTCCTAGTTCGAATAATATCAAAAGTTGAAAAAGTCCTTTGTTCAAGGGCTTTTTTTAATATCTCAAGTGGTGTTGAAAACATTTTGAAAACGTATTTTGTATTTGGTGCCTTAACTAAAGGCTTTCATAAGGGTCCAAAATCGCGCTTTTCAGTGAAAAACAGGTAAAATTGACCGATTTTTGACAAAAATCAGGTCATTTTTGGACTGAAATCACTAAAATTTGGCTAAGCGGTTTGGAGGTGCTTAGAGGTTGTGCAAAAGTATTAAAAAAGCCTTTAAAATAAGGCTTTCATGAGGATCTGCTTACCCGATAAATACTTCTGTTTTACCCTTTTTTCGCATTGCCAAGATGATTTTGAGGGCCAAAGTAATCATTTCATCGTCTGCATCGTTATCAATTTTAGTTCCATACAAGTTAATGAACCGAATAAGTTCATCTTGTAGGCTTCTGAATACATATGGATTGCTATATACGGCTATCTCTTTTCCGAGTAATGAATTGACTATAAAATCTTGTTTTGTAAGTCCAGACATCAGTACTCTTCTATCTAATGGTTCTGCTTCCTCTTTTGACATTCTGAAAGAAATAATTTTATTTCTCAAACGTCCTTTCTGATTTAGATTTTTCTTGCTCATCTTTTTCACCATTTCTTGAAATGTTTAATTTTTTAGCAATCATTAGATATTTATTAGGAAACATATGTGCGTATCGATAGGTTACTTTAACACTTTCATGTCCAACACGATTTGCGATATCTACAGCACTAAATCCCATTTCAATCAGCATAGATACGTGGGAATGTCTTAAATCATGGACACGTATTCTTTTAACACCGGTTTCTCTGCATCCTCGATCCATTTCATGATGAAGACCAGATTTAGTGATTGTAAAGATACGATCATCAACTTTTAAGTAGCTAACTATATAAAATTCAAGTATTTTTTATGAAAAAGTTTGAAAATATAA
>ENA-ORKM01000138-ORKM01000138.1-human-gut-metagenome-genome-assembly--contig:-NODE-138-length-16941-cov-6.32565_pt1 | contig 16941 bp, 14 predicted proteins | sample MGYA00243059_ERZ508807 | MGnify/ENA primary metagenome ERZ508807 (study PRJEB26277, sample SAMN04329813) | human gut metagenome | biome: human-associated habitat | host: Homo sapiens | place: USA... | reverse complement strand
ATAAATGGAATGGGTAAAGGTGCCGTATGAAAGTATTCGCAAACCGGGAGATCCGGATTTTGTTCCGGACAGTGCTGGCGGTCTGGGCGGTGGCATTGGCGCTCACGCAGGGTATCATATGGCATACGACGCACGCATTCTCTTTCGCATTACTGTTGGTTTTTCTTCTGCTGGGCGGCTGCCTCTGGGGCGTGCTTTTTCGCTATTTCCAAAGGCAGAGCGCGCTTCTGGAACAGGCAGTCCAGCAAATCCAAAGCTGTCTGGATGGCAACCCGGATGCACGACTGGACTGCGACCGGGAGGGAGAATTTTACCGTCTGTTTCACTCCGTTAATGCATTGGCGGCAGTTCTGAGCGCACACGCAGACAACGAGCAGCGGGAGAAGCGTTTTTTGAAAAATACCATTGCAGATATTTCGCACCAGCTCAAAACACCGCTGGCGGCGTTGAATATCTACAACGGTCTGCTTCAGGACGAAGCTGTTTCGCCGTCGGAGGTCAAAGAGTTTGCAGACCTGTCCGAACAGGAGTTGGACCGCATCGAAACGTTGGTGCAGAATCTGCTCAAAATCACCCGGCTGGATGCCGGTTCGGTCGTCTTGGAGAAGAAAAACGAAAATGTTGCTGAAATGGTGCAGGACATCGCGCGGCAGTATCACTATCGTGCCAAGCAGGAACAGAAAAAGCTTGTTCTGTCCGGCTCAGAGGCGGTTACACTTTGGTGCGACCGTGACTGGATGCAGGAAGCTGTGGACAATCTTGTAAAGAATGCCCTTGACCACACAAAGAACGGAGATACGATTCAGGTAGAGTGGAATGCACTGCCGTCCATGGTTCAGATCAAAGTACGCGACAACGGCAGCGGCATCCACCCGGAAGATTTGTACCATATCTTCAAACGGTTTTATCGCAGCCGCTTTTCACAGGATACACAGGGCATCGGGCTGGGTCTGCCGCTGGCAAAAGCCGTTGTGGAAGCCCATCACGGCACCATTGAAGTAGACAGCGAGCTGGGAAAGGGCACGACCTTCACTCTGAATTTTCCGATTCCTACAAAATTGTAGGCTGAGTGTAGGCTTGCAGTAAGGTTGACGTGTTATCCTTTTCTGCACAGACAGAGATAATCCGTCTGAATCGAAGGAACCTGCAAAGTGAGGGATACACTATGGAACTATTAGAAGTCAACCATCTCTGCAAGACCTACGGCAGCGGAGAAACTGCTGTCCATGCGCTGAAAGATGTTAGCTTTTCAGTGCCGAAAGGCGAATATGTGGCGGTCGTTGGCGAATCCGGCTCCGGCAAAAGCACCCTGCTCAACCTGATTGGTGGACTGGATACGCCGACTTCCGGCAAGGTGCTGATTGATGGCAAGGATGTTTTTGCCATGAAAGACCGGGAGCTGACGATCTTCCGCCGCCGCAATATCGGTTTTATCTTTCAGGCATTCAACCTCATCCCGGAACTGACCGTAGAACAGAACATCCTGTTCCCGGTGCTGCTGGACTACCAAAAGCCGGACAGGGCATATCTGGAAGAACTGCTGACCGTGCTGAATCTGAAGGACCGTCGGAAGCATCTGCCAAGCCAGCTTTCCGGTGGGCAGCAGCAACGGGTAGCCATCGGTCGCGCCCTGATGACCCGCCCTTCACTGATTTTGGCGGATGAGCCGACCGGCAATCTGGACACCCAGAACACCAGCGAGGTCATTGCCCTGCTAAAAGAAACGTCCCGGAAATACGAGCAGACCATCCTGATGATCACCCACAACCGCAGCATTGCACAGACGGCAGACCGGGTGTTGCAGGTATCGGACGGCTGCCTGACCGATTTTGGGAGGTGCCGGGAATGAGCAGCACAGAAATGAAAAGCTATCTGAGCCTGATCCCGATTTCTGCCAAGGTACGCAGACGGCAGAACCGCATGACGATTTTGTGCATCGTCCTTGCGGTGTTTCTGGTCACGGCGGTGTTCAGTATGGCAGATATGGCGATTCGGATGGAAACCTCAAACCAGCTGAACAAAAACGGAAACTGGCATATCATGGTAAAGGACATCTCCCCTGAAACAGCCGCAGAGCTTGCCGCACAGGAGGATGTTGCTGCATTTTCGGCGTATAGCGACATCAACGCTTCCCTTACGGAAAACTACTTTGCCGGAGATAAACGTGCCGCACTGGTAGGAGCAGATGATGCAATCCTTCAAATCTTTCCGGGAATGCAGTGTAGCACTGCCCCGGCGGATGGCGAAGTGCTCGTGACAGCAAACATCCGGGATTGGCTGGATGTTACGGTCGGTACAGCGATTCCGCTGACGCTCCCGGATGGACAGACCATTTCGCTTACTGTCGCAGGTTTCAATGAGGATACCTCCGATGCGAACCAGTATGATGCTGTTGTGCTGGTGATGAACCGCAGTACATTTTCTCAGATTGCCGCACAGGTAGAAGAACCCTTTGAGACACAGTATTTCATCCAGTTCAAGCCACGTACCAATTTGCGGCAGTCCATTGTGAACATCGAAAACAAGTACGGAATTTCAGAAGAAAAAATCTCCGAAAATACTTACCTGATGGCGTTGAACGCAAGCAGCAACAACGATTATATTGTAGGCTTATATGCGGTAGCGGCTGTGTTGGCTGGCATGGTCGTCCTTGCCGGAATTTTTATGATCACAGGCAGCATCAACAGCAATGTAGCTCAGCGTACCAGCTATTATGGAATGCTGCGTTGTCTTGGGGCAGGAAAAAATCAGGTTCGGATGCTTGTCCGGCTGGAAGCTCTTTTCTGGTGTAAAACTGCTGTTCCAGCAGGATGTGTGCTGGGAATCGTTTCCACATGGGGATTGTGCTCCTTTCTGCGTGGATTTATCGGCGAGGAGTTCAGCTCTTTACCGGTGCTTGGCATCAGCCCGGTCGGTATTATCTGTGGTTCCGCGCTGGGACTTATCACGGTTTGGTTCGCGGCATCTTCTCCGGCACGGCGGGCGGCAAAAGCTTCTCCGATCACAGCAGCAACTGGGAATGCGGTAGAAAATGCAGCGGATTCTCCGTGTCATGCTCGGTTGTTTGGAAGTCGTGCAGAGCTTTCTTTGGGCGTGAGCCATGCAACCTCGTCCAAAAAGAACTTGCTTCTGATGACAGGTTCCTTTGCGTTAAGCATTCTCCTGTTTTTGAGCTTTTCGGTTTTGCTTCGATGGGTTGGATTTGCGCTGAATCCGTTGCAGCCCTACACACCGGACTTATCGGTGGCTGAAACATCCGGGCAAAATGTCCTTGACCCGGTGCTGGTGGAGCAGCTGGAAGCTCTGCCGGAAGTCAAACACGCATTCGGGCGGATGTATTGCCCGCTCCCGGCGGAATATCAGGGAAAACAGGGGTCCATCGACCTGATTTCATACGATACGATACAGTTTGGCTGGGCGAAAAAAGACCTGATTGGCGGAACCCTTCCGCAGGAGCCGGAGGATGGCACATACCCTGTGCTGACGGTATTCGACAAAAGCAACTCCCTGACCGTGGGTGATACCATCCAGCTGGAGGATGCAAAGCTCACAGTCGTGGGTGTATTGAACGACAGCCCGTTCAGTAGTACCGATTCCCCGATTGTTATCTGCACCGAAGAAACCTTCCATCAGCTGACCGGGCAAAACCGCTATGCGGTGATCGATATTCAATTAAAAGATACCACAGCAGACGCAGCCATTGCACAAATACACACCCTGTTGAGCGACACGTTAAACAAGCAGGTTGTTTTTTCCAACCGAATCGAAGGAAATCGGATGATACAAAGCACCTACTGGGCGTTCCATCTGGTGGTCTATGCGTTTCTCATCGTGATTGCAGGAATCACCATCCTGAACATCGTCAACAGCATTTCCATGAGCGTGTCGGCACGAATGAAGCAGTATGGCATCCTGCGTGCCATCGGGATGGATGATGCACAGCTGAAACGCATGATCTCTGCCGAAGCTGGCACCTATGCGGTGTCCGGTCTTGTGGTGGGCATTGCGCTGGGTCTTGTGCTGAATCGGAAGCTGTATATCCTGCTCATCACCCATTATTTCGGTGCAGCGTGGCAGGTGCCGTGGGGCTGTCTTGCCGTGATTGTCGTAGTCGTGCTGGCGGCTGTGGTGCTGGCAGTATATAACCCGGTCAGGCGAATCCTCATGCAGCCCATTACTGCAACCATCAGTGAATTATAAGCCAGAACAACAGATGCCCACCAGCTTATGGACACCGGCTGTGTGGAGCTGCTGCTCCGGGATGGGAGAATGATCTCCATTGACTGCACCGGAATCGCGGATGCACTGGATGTGACCATGGCGCAGAGGTCAGAACTGGATTATCTCATCTACAATGACCCGCTGGGCTATGCGGATTTGATTCTGAATGGTGACCCGGAGAAATACTTGAAAACCGTAACCGGGAGCCATGGGTTAAAAGATTAAAGGCAAAACAAAAACAGGGTGCGCCCCTGAATAGGACGCACCCTGCCAAAGACCACAGACAATAGCGATATGTAAAACAGGGCGTTCCCCATCGGGGAACGCCCTGTTTTTCGTTGTTTGCATGATGAGCCTGTTCGGCTTGCCCGATCATCCGGGAAGCCGTTGAGCCGTTAAAATTTGATGCCTATACGGCAAGTAATATGCTGCTCAGAAATGATGCGGAATCGGTTTTTTCACCCTTTAGAGCGCTGCATGCGGGAAGGTACCCGCGACTGGCAGAAAGACGAAAAAGTTCTGCCGCTTTTTGGCGGCACGAGCGATTCTGGAAAAAAAGTATGGCAAGATAGTACAGCGCACAGCCGCTGTTATTTTGTGCGGCAGCACCGCGAAGAAGCTCCTCCGCCATCTGGTGTGTGTTATCGGCCAGCGCTGCTGAACAGGCCCGGAGCAGGGGTGTTGCTGCGCTTTCCTGCATGGCGGCTATTAATTCGGGAGCGGGCGGGCGGCTCTGAGCAAGATCGGAAAGGAGCTGCTGTCGGATGCAGCGGAAATATTCCGCATCGCGCTGCATCAAAAGCCGGTTTACCTCGATCAGTGCAACGGCTGGGGATGGCCGGCTGGCGGGGGAAACTTCGGTCAGGCTGAAAAGCAGGTTTTTGATCTCCGGGCTGAAGGGAAAATCGGCGGACTTCTGCCGGAAGAGAGCGGGATCAAAATAGTCGTCGTTCTGTGGGAACAACAGGTGGAACAGCATCACACCGGCGCTGTAAATGTCTGATCTGCCGGCAATAAGCTTTCCGCGCCGAATGATCTCGGGGGCTATGTGGTCGCTGGAACCGCAGACGGTGAAGAAACTTCGGTCGGTTCGTGTATGGAATGGTCTTGCCAAGCCAAAATCACTGAGCACAAAGCGGCTCTGGCCGGTGGCTGGATCGTGCCGCAGGAGGATGTTTCCACATTTGACGTCCCTATGTACAATTCCTGCGTCCTCGGTCTGGCACAGTCCTTCTAAAACGTCTCGCATGATTTGCAGAACGGCTTTCTCCCGGTTTGCCGGGTCCAGTGCGACCAGATTTTTGGGGTCAAGGGGTGTGAGCAGTTCCATCCGCAGAAGGAAGCACATGGGGGCGTCCTGACCGCGTTCGCGGCTGAGAGGGATGGAAGCGGTATCGAAAAGCCTGACCACGGTGTCGGTCTTGGCAGTCAGTTGCTGATGGTAATAAATCTCTGAACGTCCCCGGCGGTTGGCGTCCTTCCGGCGGGCGGGGTCCCGATAGACGGAGGTGTCGATCACCTTCAGCGCTTCGCTGCGCCCATCGGCAAACGCCAGTTTGTATACAGCCGCCTGACCACCCCGCCCGAGAACCTGCCCGACCACAGGGCGGAGGGCAGGCCAGGCCGTGTCCACGAGTTTCTGAACAAAGGTGCGCTCCTCTGCTTCCGTCTTGTTATAGACGATCTCCATAAAACTTCCCCCTGCTTTTTTACAAGATATCAATCAGCACAGCGGTGGCATTATCGCTGTGCGGGACGAACGTGGCGGCGTTTACTAATGTGTTTGCGGAGACCCACCGCATCCCCAGCAGCTTTTTGAGCAGTGCTTCCGGCAGCTGCCCATAAACGCCGTCGCTGCAAAGCAAAAATCGGTCGCCCGGCCACACATCGTCTATATTAACGATCTGGATACACCGTGACCGCTCCAGCTTTTCCGCCGCCATTCCAAGGTAGGCCTGTAAAATCCGCTTTTCGAAAACGCTGGTCGCAAGCCCCGCTTTCTTTCGGCTATAAAATAGGTTCTGCGGGTAATTAAGGAGCTGCACCGGTTCGCCCACCTGCCGGTGCGGTCGATACCAGAAACAGGCACTATCGCCGACCGAGGCCATCGAAAAGTGTGTGTGCGGCTGGATATCCGGGTCCGGGTTTGGAGCAGGGGCAGTCAGGCAGCAGCCGGTCAGTGTACAGCCGCCTTCTGCGTGGAGGGTCTGCAAAGCGTCGTATACGGTATGGGCGGCTTTCAGGACCCCGCAATAAGGCAGGTCAGCATGGAGTTCGCCGCCGCCCGGAATGTCGTAGAGAGAAACAGGGGGGACAGCCTCAACGGCCTTGGCAAATGTTTCGCAGGCAAGCTGCGAAAGGTACTGGCTCGCTGCGCCGCTGCCGATACCGTCAGAGACCGCGGCATAAAGAAAGGGAACTTCCACTTCCTTCCGGTCAGCCCAGAAGCTTGTCTGTTCCGGGCAAAGGCCGGTGGCACAAAGGCAGTCTTGATTTTCGATGTGGGAACCTTTGGCGGTGCAGGCACTGATTTTAATTTTCATGTTGTTTCCTCCCACGCGGGGTGCAGACGGTCGATGGCGGCAAGCAATTGTTTTGCCAGCGGCTTCAGTACATTACTCATGTTACTGGTGTTCTCAAGCATTAGAACTGATTCATAGGCGTTGCCGTCCGGGTAGACCAGAGAAAACGCCAGATAGATGGTGTAAAGCCCGGAAGTGCCTACCTGCGCCGTTCCGGTTTTGCCGAATACGCGGGCGTTTCCTGAAAGGGCCAACCCGTAGGAGCTGGCAACGTCCTCAAAAACACTCTGCAATGTCGTAAGCGTTTCGGGACGGAGGTTCAGGCTGCGGTGCTCGACCTCGTATGCTTCCGGCAGAGGGGTCTCCTCCGTGCTTCCATCAGGCAGGGTGTGCTCAAAATGGTCTGCAATGCGGAGGGTCGTCAATTGGCCCGTGGCCACTGTACCTAGCCATGCCATAGATGTCAGCGGTGAGACCGAGAGACCGCCCTGCCCGATGGCTTGGAGCCGTGCTTCACTGCGGGCAGAGTTGGCGGTCAGGGTGCTCTCTGCCGGGAGAACGGAGGTGCCAAGACGTAAAAAATTCTGGTTGATGCCAAAGGCTTCCTGTGCACGGAGCAAATCGCTAAGGCTCATTCTGTCCGCGAGTACCGCAAAATACGGATTGTTACTCGTTCTGGCTGCCTTGTGTAAATCCAGCGTACCGCCCGGTGCGCGAGAGGCAGTGCGGATCCCTTTGTACTCCCCTGTGCTGTCCTCATACGTCAGATCCACGCCGGCTTCCACAGCGGCGGCACTTGTCAAGATCTTTGCTACGGAGCCCGGCGGGTTCACATCCAGCCATGGGGGGAGAAGATAGCCTTCTGTCTCTGTATATAACGAAAAGTTCTGCGAAAAATGATTTGCGTCAAATTCCACGTCCCCGTGGCTGGACGCTAATGCGTACACCTCCCCGCTGCGGGCGTTTGCCACACAGCAGACCCCTCTTCCCTGCCCCTTTACCAGATCGTATGCGATCTGCTGGAGCTCTGCGCAAATGGTCATGACCAGACTGTCTGCGGTGCCGCCCCCCTCTTCCCGTGCGTAATAGAGTGTATCACCAAATTCACGGCGCAGACCGGAAGAGGAAGTGGAAGTCCTGTAGCCAACAAGAGAACTGTAGCAGAGTGCGGTCACCAGTGCAGGCTTTCCGGGCTCCGAAGCGCTTGTAAAAGGGATCCCATCGCGGGAGACGATCGCGCCCTCGATGGTGTTTGCTTTCCGGGCGGCTTTCTCAAATTCGGCGCGCTGCGCTTCGATCTGAGGCCGTTGGGCGCTGTCCAGAAGCCCGAGGCGGTCCAGCAGCAGCAATACGGACCCGGACATCCCAACTGCCGCCGAGAGGGCCAAAAGCAGCCTGAGGAAAAGACGGCGGTTCATCATCATGATACCTCCTCCGTGATTTGTGATGCAGCGAGCAGCTCCCGGCTGCCCTGCCGTGTAGGAATGGTGCTGCACAGCAACAGGGTGATTGCGGCCCAAGAGCAGATGAAGCTGCTGCCCCCTGCGCCCAGAAAGGGAAATTGCACGCCGATGAGGAGCAGGCTGGCTGTAGAGAATAAATTGACAAGCCCGGCTAACCCGCCAGCACAGCCTGCGCCGGTGCCCACACAGCTCAGCCAGCCGCCGCAGCGCGTACTCAGTAACAGGCTTGCTATAATAAGCAGAAACGTTCCGAAAAGAGCCAGCAGCAGACAAATCCAGCCGCCCCTATTCGCCAGTGTTGCCAAAATCAAGTCGGAATCTGCTACCGGTGTGCTGACACGGTAGGGGGCAGAACCGAAAGGGCGCGCCAAGAGCAACGAGCGCCAGGTGCTATACGCTTGGTACGCTGAGCTGCTGAGCTCCTGCGAGGAATATGTGGAGAAATCGCTGATTCCAAAATAGTGCAGCCGGACTGCTAGTTTGCGGTATACCAGCTGCCCAAGCCGGAAAGGCCCTGCCGGGTTTTGCATCCCGCTGCACAGCTTTAAAAACGCATATCCTACCCCACCCGTCAGGGCACCAAACGCAACGAGGGAAAGCGTGTGCTTTATCGAACAATAAAGCAGCGCCATGACCCCGCAATCCAGAAGACAGCCAAGCAGCGTGCCTAGCTCGTTTAGTCCAAAAAATCCTCCGGCGTATACGGCGAGCAGCAGCAGCGCGGCGCGGAAGCGGACCCCTTCGTGCCAGGCTTCATTTGTCACGGCAGCGGAAAATCCTATAATGAGAATCAGCTTAACGACTTCGGTCAACTGGAAAGAGTGCCCTCCAACCGACACCCATGCATACGTGCTGTTGATGGGTTTAGAGAAGAACCGCAAAAAGAGGAAGGACACAGCACTTCCAGCAACACAAAAATTGTAGATAAGCGTCTGCTGCGGCAGTACGCGCAGCAGTGCTAAATCCATGGCGGTGCAGATGCAGCCCACAAAGGACAGCAGGCAAAAAAGCTTCAGCTCATTTGCATTTGCGGGATGCAGGCTTACCTGCAAGGCCATGCCTAAGGCACTGAAGATGGCGGACACCCGCAGCGGAAGGGCTGCGCCACCGGCCCAGTAAACCAGCAAGGCCCCGCCGGCGCAGCAGACGGCCAGAGTGGGCCATACGGTGCGGAAAGCCGCAGCGGCTTCTGCGCCGTCCGTGCGGGCAACATAGCCTTGCAGCGCCACACAGAGAACGACAAAGGCCACCGTGTCGCGCAGGGCTTTGAATGCAGGGTGCTTATGCTTATGACGGAACATGCGGCCTTCCTCCTCTCGGCGGCGGGATTAATTTTTGAATGTCGGACGGCGGGACTGCTTTTTCGGTGCGGCATCGACACCGGCCTGCTGGAACAGGAGGTTTTGGATTTTGTCCCCCATGGAGCGTTTGGGCGGCTCGGTTTCAATGTTGTTGAGGTCTGCCTTCTGCGGCTCTGTCTCCGGTTCATCGCCGGGCAGCAGCACGAAGGCCAGCGGGCTGCCACACAGCTCAAAGAGCTTCGCCTTGCTCGGGTCACGGGTGAGCACATCATCCAGTGCCATTTCATCCTCGATGACTTTGCCCTGAAAACGACTGGGATTGTGGTTGTTTCCGTTCAGCTTCAAGTAGTAATGATCGTCTTTTTCGCTCCGATAGATGAGCATGGGTGCATCATGGGAGATAAACTTGGCATTATAACCATTTTTCCGTAGTGTTAAAAAATTAACGCAGCCTTCGGAGGGCAGTCCGGCAAAGGGAACGATCGAGATGAAATCGCCACTGGATGGCAGTCCGATGACCTGTGGAGGCAAAAACTTCTCAGGGTTCTTTGCGCTCTTTTGGTAGACCAGCAGCTTGTCCTGCTTGTCAAGAATGAATGTATCATCGCCCAAATGCACGGCATATTGAAGCCGGTTTTCGACGTCCTTTTTGAACTGTGCGCTTTTGCGCTGGACCTCAGTGCGACCGTTGCTGTGATACAGCATCACGAGTAGGACAAAGACAATAAGCAGGGCAGCAACAATACATACAACGAGCAACAGTAGTTTCATTATCGATCACTCCTCTTTTTTGAACGGGATGGGTGAAAAATACGGCTGTCAGGCAGCGCTTTCAGCCTTGGCGGAAGAAGCGCGGCTCTGGGCGATCTGTCGGCGGATTTCAAGGGCGGATTGGACACAGTAGACAGAAATTCCATCCAACAGAAAAGCGAGCCCACAGCCGGCAAAGGAGGTGAGGTCGTGGTTATACCACAGCATTGTGATTGCCTTCTGCACGAGGGTGCGGTCGCCTTCCAGTATCTGTCTGGTAAGCTCATCGATCGTCTCCATGTGCTTCGTCCGGGTGGACAGCACCGACCCGGCCAGCGCCGTGCGGAGAGTGCTGAGTTCGTGGCTCCACAGCTCCTTCACCTGCTGCCATGCAGCATCGGCATCTGGGTCGCCAGCGGCCTGCTCGACGCTCTCCAGCAATGCCGCTTCCGCAGAGACGCGTTCGGAGACCGTTCGGTTGAGCTCTGCAAGCTGAAGATAGCGTTCAAGGTGGTCCCGCAATGGGAGCGGGTCGGTTTTGAGCCCGGCGTTCAGAGCGGCGGTAATGAGCTTGTTGATTTGCTCGGACAATGCCGATGTATCAACACTGGCCTGTGCAAGGAGTAATTGGATGGCGTGAGCCGTCTCTTCTGCGGTGGTGGCGGCATCTGCGTTGAGAGCCTGCAACCGGATGCGGAGGGACTGCACGTCGGCCTTCAGTTTCTTCAAAGTGGCGCCACTTCCCTCTTCTGCTTGAATAGCATTCATGAGCGCGTATGCACGCTCAAGGTCGTTATTTTGGAGCAATCCAATTAGTTGGTCGAGTTCAAAGTATTCGGTCTGCTTCTTCTGGGCATCGTTATAGCGGCTGCGGATGAGGTCGTAATCCCCTTCGGTCAGCATGTTGTTGGCAGTGTTCTGTTCCTGCATGACCTGTGCTTCGGTGCGCAGGGCTGTCAGTTCACCGGAAATCGTGCTGTATAGGCTGCCCATGTCGGAAGAAATAGCGGACTGCACATCGGGCAACAGCTGAGTGGAGTAGGCGCTGTTTAATGTGGTCATGGCGTGGCGTATGTATACAGAGGTCGGTGTGCCGATGTTGATAAAGCTCATAGCACTGAATGCCACAGAGAGCAAGAACGCGGCGCAGCCGGCGAGATGGAAGCGCTCCGCACAGACCAGCTCGATACCCTGCACGAGCAGGCTTGCCAAGAGGGCGGCCAGCACCGCCGATGGAAAGAATACGGTATGAAAACCTTCCATCGTGCTGAACAGACTGATGCCCGCAGCAACCAGAAGGATGCCCTGCAAGACCCAGAGCTTGGCCTGCTGCCGCCAGCTGATTTTTTCTTTGTCCGTCATGATCTCCTCATGCTCCTTTCTGGATGCGGGTGGGTGGTTCGTCCGCGTCCTGCGGCTGCGCGGAAGGGGCGGCCTTAAACAGGTCGTCCAGCAAACCATTCAGGTCGGAAGGGATGGCATCCTTTTCCTCTGGCGGGGCGGCAGGTTTGGGCGTCGGCTTGCCTTTGTCTGGCTCCGGGAACTGCTCGTTTTTATCGATCGAATGGATATCAAGGAACCGCAGAATGGCGATAAGGCCGTCCAGCAGCCTGTCCAGACAGTGGCTTTTCCAGAGCCGGCAGAAGAGCTTTCCGGCCACGCCACAGCCTGCAAGAGCCGCCGTCAGGGTCAGGGCTCCGATTCCGGCATCCCGGAGCAGCGGCAGCATGGCGGGGAACGCTGCCAGCGCTTGTAGCAGTTGCAAAAAAACTTCCCCAACTGAAGGAAAAAGGGCGGCGAGACACAAAACGCAAAACAGAAGAAGGCAGGTCAGCCAGCGCAGCAGAACCCCCGCTGCTGTACGGTCCAGCGCGATGCGGAACCGGTTCTGATCCTGTGGTGCAGTGCCCTGCGCATCATCGTCGATGTTGTTCAAATCGACGGCCTCGCGGGGCATTTGTCTGCGGTCATGCTTCATGTCGGTTCGCCTCCTTGGCTCTCTGGGGTGGTTCGTTCACCCTCATGAACGAAATCCGACACAGAAGGATGACTTCTTGCAAAAAACTTCACAGAAAGTTCACATTTCGCACTACTCGGCCAGCGTATCCAGAATCTGCTGTGCATCACGGAGAAGGTTCTGATCGGCATTCGATGCCCGCCCAAGCAGGATGCTGTAACCGGTCTCAGCGGAGGGCAGCTTGCAGTGCAGATACAGGCAGTGCATCTCCTCGCCGTTTTCTGTACGGCAGATGCCGGTGCCCACAGCCGCCAGCTGTGCGCCCTCGGGTGCACGCAGACCCAAACTCTCGGCCCGGTGCCGGAACACTTCGGCCAGCTGTGCCTGTTTTTCTTCCGGCGGCCCGACCTGCCGAGTGCTGTTGACCGGGGTCGTGCCATGCTCTGTGCGCCGAAAATCGTTCGGCGCAAGGCATTCAAACTGAAAACGCAGGCAGCCATCCGCAACGCTTTCGATCCACAGCAGGGGCAGCAGCAGGCTGCACAGCACGGCACCATTCGCGATGCGGGAATAAGCGGCACGGAAAGCTTCCTGCGTGGCAAGATCTTCGTCGTTGAACAAAAAGCCGCCGTCTGTCTGCAAAAGTGCGCCGTTGGGCAGCGGGCACAGCAGTCCTTCCGGGGCAAGATAGTGCCGCAGCACATCGCAGTAGCAGCTGCTGTCCAGAGCTTCTGCCGCCAGTGCAGCTTTTTCCTCTGCGGAAGCATCCGGTGCAAAGGGGATATCATACTCCAGCAGTGCGGCAGTGGTGACGATCTCCAAAGCCCCGGACGCATTGCACAGGACGTTTGCACCCGAGGAATAGCTGACTGCGGGGCAGTAATAAAACAACAGGTCGTTGACGCTTTGCGAAAGAGAATTTTCTGCCCAAGCCTTCGTTTCGCCGGATTGGCGCACGATGGTAAAACAGCGGCCGACGCCGAATGAGGAGTCTTTTGGGGGCAGCTGATAATACACCAGCTCCTGCAGCGGTTGGGACAGGCTCAGGCAGACCGGCTGGCCGTAGCCGTTTGTGCCCAGCTGCGGATCATACAGGGTGTCGTACAGGATGTGGCGCAGGCCGAAACCGTTGTCGGGATCGCCAAAATTGCGGCCCAGAAACCAGTCAAACGCCGGGTCCAGCGTCTGATTGTCGAATCCCGGAGAGGAAGTTTCGCCATCGGTAAGCGGATAGCCTTCGCAGCTGTAAATGATGCCTTCCCGTGTTCTGCGGAAGGACAGTTCACGGTTCAGCACCCAGTATTCAAAGGTGCGGCTGGCTTCTGCAAACGTCCGATGCAGCCCACAGGCCGTGGCGGCAACGGTACCGGCAGCCAGAGCGGCCAGAAAATCACGACGGCTGATCTTATGCTTCGTCATAGCGGATCTCCTCCTCCATTTCAATTTGCTCCGGCAGCAAAAGCGGCTGCGCAGCGGTCTGCGGGGGTGCGATCAACAGTCCGGTAAGGAACATGCAGCCGCAGCGGGCAAGCAGTCCGTTGATCGAGTATTCGTCCAGCCAGGGCAGGTTCAGGCCAAGCAAGCTGGGCAGCACGCCTGTGCAGGCCAGGGTGTGCAGCAGCATCTGGGCGGCAAAACAGCTCACAATGCGCACCGCCATGGTGCTGCGGCGGGAATCGCCGCGGTTTGCTGCCATACCGCCCAACAGCAGCAGGGCCAGCAGTGAGGCAAACAGCACCGCAGCAGCGGGGCCCAGACGATTTGCCGCGATCAGGATCTGCCCAAAGAAAGCCAGAGTGGTTTTGTTCGTGCCGGCGCTGCCGGAGCTGACGACCAGAAGCCAGTGCTGATTGGCGGCGACTTCCGACCATGTGGGCCCGCGGGGACCGACTGCAAACTGCCCGCCGCACCAGTCACAGAACGCGTTCCACAAGGCTGCGGCGTAGGGCAGAAGAAAGCCTGCTGCCCCGCCCAGCGCCAGAAGCAGGCCCGGATGCCGGACAGCGGGGCGCTTCCGGCGCTGCGGATGAGGCTGCGGCGCAGTGACCAGAAGAACCAGTACACAGAGCGCTGCGGTCAGGAGCAGATCTCCGCCGGGGCAGCCTCCGCAGTAAAGCAGGATGCAGTGGAACAATGCCGCAAAACAGGCTTCCAGCCGACGCTGCCGGAAGGGCTGCAAAAAAGCAAGGGTGCAGAACTCCAATACGATCTGAGGATAAATCATGCTCGTGAGGAACAGGTTGATGCGCAGACCGGATAGGGCAAGCATGCCATTCTGCCCCAGCAGCAGGAAAAGCAGATAGACGGCAATTTCTGCCAGCCGCAGCCGGCGCAACATACAAAACAGCGCGGCGTCATCTTCCATTTTTTTCAGAAAGGCAGGCCCCGCCGCTGCGCCCAGAAACAGGGCAGCAGCGCCAAAAGCCGCAGTCAACGGCACATATACGGCGTATGAGGTAAAACTGACGAGCAGCGCACAGCCTACTGCAAGGATGGAGAGCGCGCTCCAGAGGATCACCAGATCAAAAAGGTTGAAGATGAAAAAGGAAGAGACAAAAAGGCACAGGCAGGTACACACGATCCACCCGACAGGGACAATGAGACCTTCGGCGCACAGGCTGTCAAAGGCGGCAGAAAAAACTGCGATGCCGGAGATGCTCAGAAAGAAAGCGACCATGCACAGCAGGGTGAACTCCAGCTGAAAGGAAGCAAGCCGGTCAAGGTGATGCTTTTTCTTGAACTGCTCCATCCGTTCAAACGGCGTATGCAAGGGGGTCTTGCTGCGCACAACAGCCAGCGTCAGCAGGCCTGCCAGAATGCCGACAGCTGCTGGGGACAGATGCTCCGCAGCGAAAGAGACCAGCAGGTCGCCCAGTGCCGCGCCGAAAAACGCCGCCGCTGCCAGCACAGGCAGCCAGAGCAAAACGCGAAAAACCACGAAAACTGCGCCGGCAAGGGTTTCTTTGTTGAACTTCATGCTGATTCCTCCTTTACGGCAAAGGGGTCATGCGTCATCGGCCTCAAAGCCGAAGCGCTCCACCTTGATGTCCTCTTCTTTCAACTGATGATAGATCTTTTCCGCGTCGGCTTTGTCGTCAAACGGAAGTGCGTACGGCAGGGTCTCTACGGCGTTTTTGAGGTCAGAGAGAGAGGCGCTGTGATAGTGATCCTTCAGGATCTTTAATCCGCGCATAAAGCGACCGTTCCAGCTTTGGATCACGACCTGATATTTCTTGCTGGGGTCAAGGTCGAACGGATGCTTCGGGTGGGAGTCCTGCAGGGAGCTGGTGATGAAAGAACAGAGGTCGTCAGCCGTGCTTTCATACTCCTCGATAAGGTCCAGCAATGGGTCCTCTTTTCTGTCCACATAATGGACAAGATCAAACAGCTTCGGCTGCTGGTGCGGCGGCAGATCCTGCCGGGGCTGGGGCTCCTGCCAGCCGCTGGGGGCAAAGGCCGTGGTGCAGGGAGGCAGTTCGGTCACGAACTTAATGCTTCCGTGCAGAATGACCAGTGCCTGCCCCGTTTTCAGGGAGGCCAGCTGTGCCGGCGTGATGAGCGAACAGGAATCGTGCTCCACGCGGTCGTCCGACACACGGTCGCCGCAGAGCTTGCTCATTTTTTCCAGAGTATAGAGGTCGTTGGTGCGGTACATCACCGTGAGGTCGGCATTGGAGCGGATGGTCTCCGCTTCGGACTCGCCGTAAATGGTCTCCAGCTGCTTGAGGCTTTGCAGCACGATGAAAGTGCGGATGTTTCGGGAGCGCCCGGCTGCCATCATGCGGCTCAGCGATGAGATCCGGCCGATGTTGCCGGCTTCTTCCAGCAGAAAATTCATCCGCCGGGGCAGGCGGCCATTATATTTCTCCTGCGCAAGGCTGACGAAGTGCCGCATGATCTGGTCGATGATGACTGCGGCCAGTGGAGAATACATCGGGTTTTCGTCAGGCAGGATCAGCCAGATGGCCAAAGGCTTCTGCCCGTCCAGCTCGTTGATGTGCAGATCATCGTTGGCAATAAAGCCGCGCAGCACATTGCTGCGCAGAAAACGGGACAGACCCTCCAGCATTGTGGAGCGGATGCCGCCGCGCGTATCCGAGGCAGTGCTGATATAGCTGTAAAGCTCACTGCTCACGATGGAATCTTCCGGCAGATGATGCATCAGGTGCTCCAGATAGGTGTCCCGGCCGAAAACGGTGCTGCCGTGGCCGGAATAGTGCCGGTCGCCCTGCATGATCAGGTTCTGGACACTGGCGATGTTGATCTCTTCCGGTTGGGCGCACTCCATCAGTGCATAGGCTGCGGCAATGAATACCGAGCGTGCACTGTTGATCCAGAAGGGATCGCTCTTGCTTTCTGCATACAGCGTGTATGCCAGATCTTCCAGCATTTCGCCGCCCTGCTTCATGCGCATGGGGTCGCCGGATAAGTACAGCTCCGCAGGGGCGCTCAGCACATTGACGCACTCGGATGCCAGCATATTGCGGAAATCGATGACATGTACGGTATAGTCTTTGCTCATCCGGCAGGCGTTGCGGCGGTAAAGCTCGCCTTTGGGGTCAACAGCCAAAAAGGACTCCTGCGCCTCGATCAGGCTGCGCACCAGATTCTGGGTGCCGCAAAAGGACTTTCCGGCACCGGTCGCACCCAGGAAACTGCCGTTGCTCTCCCCGGCGTGCACCCGGCAGCGGTTGTTTTCGCAGTACAGCACCGGGCCGCCGCCCGCC
>ENA-ORKM01000134-ORKM01000134.1-human-gut-metagenome-genome-assembly--contig:-NODE-134-length-17253-cov-8.64734_pt1 | contig 17253 bp, 14 predicted proteins | sample MGYA00243059_ERZ508807 | MGnify/ENA primary metagenome ERZ508807 (study PRJEB26277, sample SAMN04329813) | human gut metagenome | biome: human-associated habitat | host: Homo sapiens | place: USA... | reverse complement strand
TCTACCACGGTGCAGTGCCCATGAACACGAAGGGCGGCTTTGCGGTGGAGCACTTCGAGGGACGCCGCTATTCCGGCCGTGCCCTGATGGATTACTGCGACGCCCGTGCCCGCCGTGGCTACTATGGGGCGGAGGGCAGCGCCGCCCGCCAGAGCGGACAGGATTTTCTGTGGTATCTGTGGTGCGGCAAACTTTCGCCGCTGTTTGGCCGCAGCGCCATGACCACCTTCGAGCGGCTATATATCGCAGACCCCGCCACCCATACGGAGGTCAAGGACCCTTATTATAGCTGGTACAACGACGAAGCCGCCTGCCGCCGCATTCTGGCAGAGTTCGGTCTGCCGGGCACGAGCCATATCGTCAACGGCCATGTGCCGGTGCAGGAGAAAAACGGCGAAAGTCCCATCAAGGGCGGGGGACGGCTGGTGGTCATCGATGGCGGGTTCTGCCGCGCCTACCACGAAAAGACCGGCATTGCGGGCTACACGCTGGTGTATTCCAGCCGCACCATGTCCCTGCGCACCCATCAGCCCTTTGAAAGCGCAGAAAAGGCGGTGCGGGAGAATTTGGACATCCTGTCCCAGAAGAACATTCTGGAGACCGAAAATCATCGCATCCTCGTGGAAGATACGGACGAGGGCGAGGTACTGCGGGAGCGCGTGCATGACCTCAAGCAGCTGGTAACGGCCTATCAGCTGGGCTGGATCCCGGAGGCGCGGTGCGAGGATCACGTTTGGTGATATCGCCAAAGGGTAAAATTTGGGTCAGCTTTGGTCAAAATTGATGAAATTTTAATAAATTTTTGGAATATCCGCGTGTAATCTGGGCAAAACAGAAAATAATGAAACAGATACAAATCGGGCTTTGCTTTTTTGTAGAAGTAGTGTATAATAGGATAGTTATAAATCTGCTCCGGTGTTGGTAAATCTGTACACCCTGGCGGTACAAGTAACGAGATGGAATGCTTTCAGTAGCCTTAACAGGCCTGTGGCACAGGCCTTTGACAAGGAGATCATAAAAGTGGAGAAATTTGTTATTACCGGCGGTAAGCCCCTGCACGGAGAAGTGACCATTTCCGGCGCAAAAAATGCGGCTGTGGGTATTCTGCCTGCTACTATTCTGGCAGCGGATGTCTGCGTGATCGAAAACTTGCCCGATATCAGCGATGTGTCGGTCAGCCTCAAGATCCTGAGCACCTTGGGTGCACAGGTGAAGATGCTCAACCGCAACACCTACGAGATCGATACGCGGCATCTGGTCACTACCAATGTGCCAGACGATCTGTCCCGCCAGATGCGCGCCAGCTACTACTTCCTTGGTGCGCTGCTTTCCCGCTTCGGCAAGGCACAGGTGGCCATGCCCGGCGGCTGCAATCTGGGCCCCCGCCCCATCGACCAGCACCTCAAGGTGTTCAGCGCACTGGGTGCAGAGGACAGCGTGGACTACGGCATGATCACCGTGCGTGCCAAGGAACTGAACGGTGCCCATATCTTCTTTGATAAGGTCAGCGTGGGCGCTACCATGAACGGTATGCTCTCCGCTGTGATGGCACAGGGCCAGACCATTCTGGAAAACTGCGCCAAGGAGCCCCATGTCGTTGATCTGGCAAACTTCCTGAATATGTGCGGCGCGGATGTGCGCGGTGCCGGCACCGATGTGATCAAGGTGCGTGGCGTGGAAAAGATGCACGGCTGCACTTACAGCATCATCCCTGACCAGATCGAGGCGGGCAGCTACATGGTTGCCGCTGCTGCCACCGGCGGCGACGTTCTGATCAAAAATGTCACCCCCAAGCATCTGGAACCCATCACGGCAAAGCTCCGCCGTGCCGGTGTGGATGTGGAGGAATTCGATGATTCCGTCCGCGTCTCCCGCAAGGGCGATATCCTGCCGCTGAAAATCAACACCATGCCTCACCCGGGCTTCCCCACCGATATGCAGCCCCTGATGGGTGTGCTGCTCAGCGTGGCAAAGGGGACCTCCACCATCACCGAGAGCGTGTGGGATAACCGCTTCCGCTATGTGGACGAGCTGCGCAAGATGGGCGCAATGGTGCAGGTGGACGGTCAGGTGGCTGTGTTTGAGGGTGTGGACAAGCTGAACCCCGCCCCCCTGCGCGCTTCTGACCTGCGTGCCGGTGCGGCCATGGTCGTTGCTGCCCTGATGGCAGACGGCACCAGCGAGATCGAGGAGATCGGCCACATTGAGCGCGGCTACGAGAACATCGTGGAAAAGCTGCGCGGCCTGGGCGCTGAGATCAGCAAGGTGGAGCGGATGCCTGCCGCACTGGAATCAGCAATGTGATCATTCAGAACCTCTCAGTCTGCTTCGCAGAAGTTCCCCTGACAGGGAGCTTTTGTGAAGCAACGACGGAGAGGTTCGTTTCTTGAGGTTTGAAATGTCTGAATTCATCTCGTTATACTCTGGCTCCTCCGGCAACTGCAGCGTGGTGCGCACGGGGGAAAAGTACATCATCATTGATATGGGAAAGGGCGTTCGCACCACCTCGGCGGCGCTCAAGGAGCTGGGCCTGAACATCAGCGATTGTGCGGGCATTCTGGTCACCCACGAGCACTCTGACCACGTCAAGGGGCTGGCTACCTTCCTCAAAAAGAATCCGCTGCCGGTATACGGCGCAGACGATACGCTGGATTTTCTGGATGCAAACGGCATCGTGCCCGCCAGCTGTGAGCTGCGCACCCTGTCCGGCGGGGAAGAAGATGTGGGAGATTTCGGCGTGACGATGTTCCCCACCAGCCACGACGTGCCCTGCGTGGGCTACCGCATCCACACCCCGGACAACAAGACCATGACCATTGCCACCGACCTGGGAGTCCTGACCCCGCCGGTGCATCAGGCCCTGAGCGGCTGTGACCTGGTGGCGCTGGAAAGCAACTACGACCTCCACATGCTCCGCAGCGGGCGGTATCCCTACTACCTGCGCTCCCGCATCGAGTCCAACCGGGGCCATCTTTCCAACGATGAGTGCTCGGCAAAGCTGCTGGAACTGATCCAGGAGGGATGCAAGAAGTTTGCCCTTTGCCATCTCTCGCAGGAGAACAACACCCCGGCACTTGCCTTGCAGACCATGTTCAACACCCTGGGTGCGGCGGGTGTCGTGCCGGAAAAGGACTGCATCGTGCAGGCCCAGCGCCGCAATGAGATCAGCCCTGCACTTACATTTTAAGAAAAAAAAATGACCCTCTCCATCATTGCTTTGCAAAGCATGACGGAGAGGGCCATTTTTGTTGTTATGCCAGATCCGGCAGGATATCGGGCCAGAGGGCCTGCTCCTGCCGCAGGTCGGTGAAAACGCAGTCCAGATAGATCTTGTTTACAGCCGAGATGATGGTGCTGCGCAGGAGCGTGCGTGCATCATCAACATCCGGCTCCAGCTCGGAAAAGCTTTTGGTCAGGCCGAACACATAGGGCAGGTAGTTCTCCAGCTCATCGCAAAAGGTATCATACGCCTGCGCGGAGGTATAATGCGCCCGCTGCATCTTGAACAGACTGTCGATGTTTTCCATGGACAGGACATTTTTAGAAACTACGATGTAGATCAGGCAGGCCAGCTGATCCCGGGTATACTTCTTTTTGATGGGGTGGCTGATGATCCCTTTCTTAACGTAGTTGCTCACCATGGAAGCGGTGAGCTCCACCCCCTGAAATGTGCGGAAACACCCGTTGACAAACTGTACACTCTGATCCAGATAAAGCCCTACGGTGGGGAGTTCTGCATACCGGGGCAGGGCAAACCCTGCGGCGCAGGCCGCAACGCGGCGGTTTGATTCTAATTTCATGCGGACAGTATACCATGTTTTGGAAATGTGGTCAACAGGAAATTAAAAACTTTTGAAATAATTCAAGAAAACAGTTGACAGGTTTTTGAAAAACTGATATAGTGATTCAAACAACAGGAAAAACTGCGGCATCCTCTGCCGCCGGAATGGAGATAAATGCTTATGAACACCAAGATCGTTGTGGATTCCTCCGCCAGCCTGTACACCTTGCAGGGCGTGGATTTTGAATGCGTTCCCCTGAAGATCATCACCGACGATGCCGAATATCTGGACAACGGCACAATGGATGCCTTGGGCATGGCCCAGACCCTGCGTACCTATAAGGGCAAGACCTCGACCTCCTGCCCCAACGTCAGCGATTGGCTGGCCGCCTACGAGGGAGCCGATGAGGTGTATGCCATCACCATCACGGGCACTCTGTCCGGCAGCTACAATGCCGCCCAGCTGGCCGCCGAGGAATACCAGCAGGAGAACCCCGGCAAGCGGGTGTTCGTGCTGGACAGCCTTTCCACCGGCCCGGAGCAGCGCCTGCTGGCCGAGCATCTGCGGGATCTGCTGGCTGAGGGCAAGGAGTTTGACAAGGTCTGTGAAGAGATGCTCCGCTACCACAAGCACACCCATCTGCTCTTTTCGCTGGAGTCGCTGGCCAATCTGGCCCGCAATGGCCGCGTGAAGCCTGCCGTTGCTGCTGTGGCGCGGATGCTGGGCATCCGGGTCATCGGACAGGCAAGTGAGGCCGGGGAGCTGGATGTTCTCTGCAAGACCCGTGGTGAGCATGGTGCGCTGGAGCGCATCGTGCTGGAACTCAAGGAGCACGGCTACACCAACGGCAGGCTCCATATCTCTCACTGCGGCAATCCCGCCGCCGCCGAGCGCCTGAAGCACATGGTAAAGGCTGTGTTTGATGGAGCAAAGGTGGACATCAGCGAATGCGGCGGTCTGTGCAGCTATTATGCAGAGCTGGGCGGTCTGTTGGTTGGTTATGAGGACGCGGAAGCATAAGCGAACGGCCCTCGGAAAAATTCTGCCCACGATTGAATAGGCGCTCATAGCGGGGAAAGCCGTTGTGGGCGCTTTTTGTTTGCAAAATCTTCCGCTCTGCGCTATACTAACAGCATCAAAAATCGCCATGGGCGGCAGGGGAGGGATACCACATGTTCAGATTGCCTATCGTCAAGTTTTTCAACCGCATCTTCAACCGTGTCACGATCACAGTGGTGCTGGTGGCTTTACAGGTGCTCTGGCTGCTCTGGGCGTTCTGGTCCTTCACGGCGGGGCGGGTCTGGCTGAACGGTGCCCTGAAGGCGCTGAGCATCCTGATCGTGCTGTATCTGGTGCGCAAGGATGAAAACAGCGCTTATAAGATCGGCTGGATCGTTCTGATCGGCCTTCTGCCCCTGCTGGGCGGCGCGCTTTATCTGGCTTTTGGCAACAAGGCCCCCGCCAAGTATCTGCGGGAGCGGATGCAGAAGGTGGAACAGGCCCATCAGACTGAGCTTGCCCAGCCCGAGGGCCAGACCAATGCGCTGGATATCTCCAGCCGGAACCTGAGCCGCTATGTGGCAAAGTTCGGGCCGTATCCGGCCTGGAGGGATACCGCTGCTCACTACTTTTCCTGCGGGGAGAAGATGTATCCCCAGCTGCTGGCAGATCTGGAAAAGGCGGAAAAGTTCATCTTTCTGGAATTTTTTATCCTCCGTTCCGGCAAAATGTGGGACGGTGTGGAGCAGATCCTCCGCCGCAAGGCCGCTCAGGGCGTGGATGTGCGGCTGATCTACGATGATTTTGGCAGTCTGCTGGGCCTGCCCAGTGATTTTGTCATCCGCATGGAGAAGGCGCATATCCGCTGCATCCCTTTCAACCCGGTGGTGCCGCTGGTCTCGCTGGTGATGAACCACCGCGACCACCGCAAGATCGTGGTGGTTGACGGCAATGTGGCCTACACCGGCGGCGTGAATCTGGCGGATGAGTATATCAATGCTGAGCAGCGCTTTGGCTACTGGAAGGATACGGCCATCCGGTTGGAGGGTGCCGCTGTCTGGAACTTTACCGTGATGTTCCTCAATGTATGGAACGCCTTCCGCCCGCAGGAGACCGATTACACCGCCTTTGCGCCCACCCGCCTGCCCGCAGTGCAGGATGGCGTGGTGCAGCCCTACGCGGACAGCCCGCTGGACGAGGAACCGCTGGCCGAGACGGTCTATCTGGACATCCTCTCTCAGGCCCAGAGATATGTTTATATCTACACGCCCTACCTGGCCGTGGGCGAGGAGATGCTGGATGCTCTGAAAAGTGCGGCCAAGCGCGGGGTGGACGTGCGGCTTATCCTGCCCGGGATCCCGGATAAGAAGCTGGTGTTCCGGCTCAGCCGTTCCTACTATCTGCCCCTGCTCAGGGCAGGTGTGCGCATTTATGAATTCACGCCCGGTTTCCTCCACGCCAAGTGCTATGTCAGCGATGACCGCGTGGCCGTGGTGGGCAGCATCAATATGGATTACCGGAGCCTGTTCCTCCACTTCGAGTGCGGAACACTGCTCTACCATAACAGCCAGATCGCCGCACTGCGGAAGGATGTGGAGCGCACCCTGCCGCAGTGCCGGGAGGTCATGCGCTCCGACTGCCGCACCAATCTGCCGGGCACAGCACTGGACAGCGTGCTGCGGCTGCTGAGTCCGTTGATGTAAGCGGCTGCGCGCAGCACGCGGGGAGCTTTTCCACGCAAGTGAAACGGGCCATTCCATCGCCCGCCCTTATTGCCTGCGGCAACAGGGTCCCACCCCAGCGGACACTTGCTTTGGAAAACTCCCGTCGGCTGCGTAATTTTACGCTCTTCTGGACATACTATGGGACAAAGGCCCAACGGGCCGTGTGGAAAGGGAGCGTATCTATGAATCAGAACCATCGGGCTCTTTGGAGCTGTGCCATGGCGGCGGCGCTGCTGCTGACTGCCTGCGGCAAAACGAACGCCGGGTCGGGCAGCTCCGGAAGCATGAGCGGAAGCAGCGGCACATCCTCCGCACAGACCCAGACAGCGGCATGGAAAACCGGTCTGGGTGTGGTGACAGAGGCCACCGATCAGGACAGGGCAGGGAAAATTGAACTGGCGGCGGCCGCTGTCCTGCTGGATGGCGAGGGCAAACTGGAGAGTGTTCTGCTGGACGAGCTGGAAGTGTCTGTTTCGGCGGACAGCACCGGCCATGTGACCCTGCCCACCGACTGGCGCACCAAGCGGCAGAAGGGGGACGATTACCCGCTGGCGGCAGTGTCCTCTCTGAAAAAGGGCTGGGCGGAACAGGCGGATGCCTTTGCCAATTACCTGATCGGCATGACCCCGGAACAGGTCTCCATGCTCAAAGTGGATAAGGACGGCAAGCCCACGGATGCCGACCTGCTGAGCGGTTGCACCATTGCTGTGGATCGCTACCGGGATGCCGTGACCTGGGCCTGCGCCAATGCCAGGGCACTGGGTGCCGCCAAGGGCGACAGGGCCGCGCTGGGCATCGAAGCGGTGAACGGGACTTCGGACATCACCGCCACCGATGACAAGGATGTGAATGCGCAGGTGGATGTGAGCATCGTGGCACTGACCACCGATGCGGATCACCGTGTAACAAGTGCCGTTGCGGATATGGCCGAGCCGGCCCTGACAGTGGTGTCAGACGGCGGTGTGACAGCTCCGGACCTCGTCAAGACCAAGCTGGAGCTGGGCGAGGACTATGGGATGCGCGGCGCATCGGCGCTGGGTAAGGAGTGGTATGAGCACAGCGAGGGCTTCTGTAATGCCCTCAAGGGCAAGACCCGCACCGAGATCGCCGGGCTTTCCGGCGGCGATGCCGACCTGAAGGCTCTGTGTACCATCGACATCACCGATCTGCAAAAGGCGGCGCTGGATGCCCTGAGCTGAGGAGGAAACCCTTTTCGGTCTCGCAATCGCGCACCGGCTCTCCCGGATAGGGGGACGGTGGCATTCTGCTGCGTTTTCAGAGAGAAACCCTCTCGCCGCGTCTGGCAGCTGCCGACGCGGCGTTTTTGTTTTGTCAAATTGCCCGCTTTGCCGTGGTAAAGCGGTAAAGATTTGAGCAAACTGCGAAAAATCAGTTTTCCCCCTTGCCAAATGGCAGAAAACGCGCTATTCTATAACCACAGTTTAGCAATTTAGCATGGTAAAGCAATAAAACAAAGCTGCTTGCCACTGAGGGAGGAACCGTATATGAAACGTCTTGTATCCGCATTTCTGGCCGGTGCCATGGCACTGAGCCTTGCCGCCTGCGGCGGTGCCGCTTCCACTTCCACTGCCGCATCTGCCTCGGCCTCTGCTTCCGGCAGTGCTGCCGCATCCCAGACTGCAGGCAGCGACCTGGATTACATCAAGGGCAAGGGGAAGCTGGTCATTGGCTACACTGTTTACGAGCCCATGAACTACACCGATGCCGATGGCAACTTCACCGGTTTTGATACCGAGCTGGCCACTGCTGTCTGCGAAAAGCTGGGCGTGGAGCCGGAGTTTGTGGAGATCAACTGGGATACCAAGGTCGTGGAGCTGGATGCCAAGAGCATCGACTGCATCTGGAACGGCATGACCCTGACCGATGACATCATGCAGAACGCCGCTACCACCAAGGCTTATGCAAAGAATGCACAGGTGGTCGTTGTGAAAGATGGCACCGATTATACCTCTACCGCTGACCTGGTGGGTAAGACCGTGGTCGCCGAGGCTGGTTCCGCCGGTGAGGCCGCCATTGAGGGAGACGAGAACCTGGCACAGGCTGATTACGTTTCCAAGAGCGTTCAGACCGACTGCCTGATGGAAGTTGCCGCAGGCACTGCCGATGCCGCTGTACTTGACCTGACCCTGGCCAACGCCATGATCGGTGAGGGCACTGACTATGCCGACCTGAAGATCGTGGACGAGCTGAACGCCGAGGAGTACGGCGTGGCATTCCGCAAGGGCAGTGATACTGCCGCCGCTGTGGATGAGGCCTTTGATGCACTGAAGGCCGATGGTGCCATGCAGGCACTGGCCGATAAGTACGATCTGGCACTGGCTGACTGAATTTGTTGAAAAGCTCCTTCCGTCATCGCTATGCGATGCAACCTCCCTCGGTGAGGGAGGCTTTTTGTTGCCGATGTGTGAAAGGCTCCCGAGCAGAGGGAACTTTCACCGGCTGTGATGGAAGGGGAATATGGATTCTGAATAAAAAAGGTGTGTTTTTGTGTCTGTGATTCTTATGCGCCTGTCCGGCGCGTTCCTGCTCAACTGTGAGCTCTTTGCCCTGACACTGCTGTTTGCACTGCCGCTGGGGCTGGTGGTCTCGTTTGGCTCCATGAGCCGCTGCAAGCCGCTGGCCGGGCTGGTCAAGACCTTTGTCTGGATCATCCGCGGCACCCCGCTGATGCTGCAGATCATCGTGATCTATCTGGGCCCCGGCCTGCTGGGCATGAACAACCCCTGGCCCTCCGGCTCCGGCGGACGGATGGTGGCGGCGGTGGTGGCCTTTGCCATCAACTATGCCTGCTATTTTTCTGAGATCTACCGCGGCGGCATTGAAGCAGTGCCCAAGGGGCAGACTGAGGCCGGGCAGGTGCTTGGCATGACCAAAACACAGATCTTTTTCAAGGTGACCTTGCTTCAGGTCGTCAAGCGCATCCTGCCCCCCATGGGCAACGAGATCATCACGCTGGTCAAGGATACCTCGCTGGCAAACACCATTGCCAATAAGGAGATCATTATGATGGCCAAGGAGTACAGCGCAAAGGGCCTGATCTGGCCGCTGTTCTCCACCGCGCTCTTCTTCCTGGTGTTTGTGGGCGCACTGACCATCCTGTTCAACTGGGCTGAAAAAAAGCTCGATTATTTCCGCTGCTAAGGAGGCTGATAGATTATGGCGTTGCTCGAAGCTTCCGGTATCGGGAAAAATTTTGGCGAGACCCATGTGTTGAAGGACATCTCCCTGGATCTGGAGCAGGGGGAAGCGCTGGCGATCATCGGCTCGTCCGGTTCCGGCAAAACAACTCTGCTGCGCTGCCTGAACTTTCTGGAACGGCCTGACACGGGTGTGATCAAGGTGAACGGCGAGACCATGTGGGATGCCGCCGACCCTGCCACCCAGAAGGAAAGTGAGATCCGCAAAAAGCGGCTCCATTTTGGTCTGGTGTTCCAGAACTTCAACCTGTTCCCGCAGTACACGGCCTTACAGAACGTGATGCTGGCAGGAGAACTGCTGGCAAAGGAACGCCCGGAGTATCAGGCGAATAAAAAGGCCATCCACGCGGAGCTGGAACAGCAGGCAAGAGAACTGCTGGCGCAGATGGGCCTTTCGGAGCGGGCCGGCCACTACCCGCATCAGCTCTCCGGCGGCCAGCAGCAGCGTGTAGCCATTGCCCGCGCGCTGGCGCTTCACCCGGATATCCTCTGCTTTGATGAGCCCACCAGCGCCCTTGACCCGGAGCTGACCGGCGAGGTGCTGAAGGTCCTGCGTGATCTTGCTGACCGCAAGACCACGATGATCATTGTTACCCATGAGATGCACTTTGCCCGCGATGTGGCCGACCGCATCCTGTTCATGGATGGCGGCGTGGTCGTGGAAGAAGGCCCGGCCAAACAGCTCATCGACCACCCCCGGGAAGAGCGTACCAGACAGTTCCTCGCACACTATTCAGAATGACCCGCCGCTGAGCGTTCCGGATGAGGATACCCCGCCTTCGGGCAATGCCGGAACGGGGTTCTGGAGCACGCTGTTCCAGCTGCTGAAGCATCTGGCCGGGAAGTACTGAAAAATTTGAAAAAACCTCTTGAAAATTCATCGCAACCTGATATAATACCCACATGAACAAAAACGTCCTGTCCATTGCGCGGCAGGGCGTTTTTGTCGGAAAAAATTCGTGTTATAAGGTCTGTGATGCTTTCCCAAGGAGGAACGTGCGTATGACGAAAGATATGACGCAGGGCAGCCCACTCAAGCTGATCCTTGCCTTTGCGGTGCCGCTGATGCTGGGCAGCCTGTTCCAGCAGTTCTATAATCTGGCAGATACCATCATCGTGGGCCGCTTTGTGGGCGTGGAAGCCCTGGCGGCGGTCGGCAGTGTGGGCGGTCTGAACTATCTGGTGCTGGGCTTTGTCAATGGCATTGCCTGCGGCTTCTCCATCCCCATCTCGTGGACATTCGGGGCAAAAGACTATGTGGAGATGCGCCGCTACACCGCCAATGCCGTCTGGCTGAGTGTCTTTTTTGCCGCAGTGCTTACCGTGGTCACAGTGGCCATGACCCGTTCCATTCTGGTCTGGACCAATACCCCGGACAACATCATCGATCTGGCGGACATCTACATCCGTACCATCTTTATCGGCATCCCGTTTACGCTGCTGTATAACATGACCAGCGCCCTGATGCGCGCTCTGGGCGACAGCAAGCGGCCCCTGTACTTCCTGCTGGTGGCAAGCTTTCTGAACATCGGGCTGGATCTGCTCTGCATCATCGTCTTCAAGATGGGCGTGTTCGGTGCGGCGTTCGCCACCGTGTTCAGCCAGGCAGTGGCCGGTCTGGGCAGCCTGTGGTACATCCTCAAGCATTATAATGAGCTGCGCTGGAACAAAGAAGAAAGCCACCTGAGCAGACAGCACTGTGTCAAGCTGTGCGGCATGGGCATCCCCATGGGTCTGCAGTGCAGCATCACGGCCATCGGTTCCGTTGTGCTGCAGGGTGCAGTCAATGGTCTGGGCAGTGACATCGTGGCGGCACAGACTGCAGGCGGCAAGGCGGCACAGTTCCTGTCCGTCCCGCTGGAGAGCATTGGCACGGCCATGACCACCTACGCCAGCCAGAACATGGGTGCCCACGACCTGAACCGTGTGAACAAGGGCGTGAACACTGCCCTGGGCATCGGCTGTGTGTACAGTGTGGCATCCTTCCTGATCCTGCGCGTGCTGGATAAGGCTTTGATCGGCCTGTTCCTTGAGAGCAGCCAGACCGAGATCATGGCCAACGCCCAGAGCTTTATCTTCTGGAACAGCGTGTTCTATATCCCGCTGGCGGTCCTTATCATTTACCGCTACACCATTCAGGGTCTGGGTTATTCCAGCCTGGCCATGTTTGCCGGTGTGGCAGAGATGATCGCCCGTGCTCTGGTGGGTTTCCTGTTCGTGCCGCTGTGGGGCTATTTTGCCGCCTGCATTGCAAATCCGGTGGCCTGGTTCTTTGCCTGCTTCTTCCTGATCCCGGCGTATATCGTTGTGTTCCGGAAGCTGAAACAGGAAAAAGCAGGACCGCACGCAAACTTGTAAAAATTGAGCCGCTCTTTTGCGAAATCGCAGAAGGGCGGCTCTTTTGTTGTCTAGTAGGGGAGGCCTTGGCAAAGAGGAAAAGCCTCACGCAACGCCAAAGCTGAGAGGCTGTATAGAGCAGGGCCTGCCCAATTCCTTTACAAATAACACCAAAACGATTATACTATAAATAATTATGTCACAAGGGGGTGAGGAGCATGGAGCTGGAACAGATCGAGGGAACGGTGGAGGACATTATCTACGAGAACCCGGACAACGGCTACACGGTGTTTGAAATTTCCGGCGGCGGCACGGTCACCGTGGTGTGCGGGATCGTGGGCGAGCTCCATGCGGGCGAGAGCGTGGTCTGCCGCGGTAAATATGAGAACCACGCCACCTATGGCCGCCAGTTCCACGCCCAGGAGTGCGAGACCGATATGCCGAAGGATCTGGAAGCGGTATACGCCTTCCTTGCCAGCGGCTCCCTGCCTTACATCGGGGCGCGCACGGCCAATAAGATCATCGACAAATTCGGCGCGGCGGCGCTGGAGGTGATCGCCAACGACCCCGCCCAGCTCACCCTGATCCCCGGCATCTCGGCGGACAAAGCTGACCGCATCCAGCAGGAGTTCAAGCGGATGTTCGGAATGCGAGAACTGATCGCCTATCTGGCTCAGTTCGAGATCAGCCCCCGCCGCGCCATGGAGGTGTTCCGCGTCTTTGGCCCCAGTGCCATGCAGGCCATCTGCCAGAACCCTTATCTGCTCTGTGGGGAACCCCTGCAGCTGGATTTCCGCCATGCGGACAGCATTGCACAGTATTACCACATGGAAGGAGACTGCACCCAGCGGCTGGAAGCAGCGCTTCTGCGCACCCTGCGCCACAACGCGGGCAACGGCCACACCTGCCTGCCCCGTGCGCAGCTGCTGGACACGGCATCCCACTTCATCCAGCAGCCGCCCGAAAAGCTGGCCCGTGCGCTGGACCACTGCATTGAGACCGGGCAGCTTGGCGTAAAGATGCTGGAGGCGGTGCCGTATATCTATCTGCCTGACCTGCTGGAAGCAGAACAGGCCATTGCCGACCGGCTGGCCCTGCTGGCGAAGCGGGAAAAGCAGACGGTGCGGGACCTTGATAAAAACATTCAGGTGCTGGAGCTGACCCAGGGCTTTGCCTATGCGCCCCTGCAGCGGGAAGCCATCCGCAAGGCCATGACCGAAAACTGCCTTGTGCTGACCGGCGGCCCCGGCACCGGTAAGACCACCACGGTCAACGCCATCCTGCAGCTGCTGGAACATCAGGCAGACCGGGTGGCGCTTTGTGCTCCCACGGGCCGTGCGGCCAAACGGCTGAGTGAACTGACCGGCCGCAAGGCCTCTACCATTCACCGCCTGCTGGAGGTGGACTACTCCGGCGGCGTGGTCAGCTTTATCCACAATGACAAGAACCTGCTCAAATGCGATGTGGTCATTCTGGATGAGATGAGTATGGTGGATGTGAAGCTGTTTCAGGCGCTCATTGCAGCCCTGCGGTACAGCTGCCGCATTATTATGGTGGGCGATGCCGACCAGCTGCCCAGCGTGGGGCCCGGCAACATTCTGGGCGAGGTCATCCGCTCCGGGCTGGTGCCCACCGTCTGCCTGAACGAGATCTTCCGGCAGGCTAAACGCAGCCTTATTGTGGAGAACGCCCACCACATCATCAGCAGTGAGCCGCTGCAGAAGGGCGGTAAGACAGACGATTTCTTCTTTCTGGAATCGGACGGCGATGCGGCGCAGAAACTGGTGTGCGATCTTGTCACCACCCGTCTGCCCCGGAGCTATGGCTTTGACCCTGTCCGGGATATTCAGGTGCTCTGCCCCACCAAGCTGGGACCCACCGGCACCCAGGCGCTGAATGTGGAGCTGCAGAACCTGCTCAACCCGGAGCAGAAGGGCAAACCCCAGCTCCAGAGCGCCTCCCGGGTGTTCCGGGTGGGCGATAAGGTGATGCAGGTGCGGAACAACTACGAGATCGTCTGGAACCGCATTGGCGGGGAGCAGGGCGTGGGAGCCTATAACGGTGATATCGGCATTGTGGAATCCATCAACATGCGCGACCGCTCCATGGTGGTGCGGATGGATGACCGCCGCCTGCTCTACCCGGCGGAAAACCTGAACGAGCTGGAGATCGCCTACGCCATCACGGTGCACAAGAGCCAGGGCAGCGAGTTCCCGGCGGTGGTGCTGCCGGTGGCGCAGGTGCCGCCAAGGCTCTGCTACCGCAACCTCTTCTACACCGGCGTGACCCGCGCCCGCAAATTGTGCATCGTGGCCGGGCGGCGGGATGTGGTGAACCGGATGATGTCCAATGTCCGGCAGAATCTGCGGTACAGCGGCCTGTGCGAATTGCTGAAAGAGAATCTGCCGCCGGAACAGATGGCGGCAGAATAACCTCTCAGGCGCCTTGCGCCAGCTCTCCTACTAGGAGAGGTTTGGTCTATACTTTTTTACTGGCTTATGCTACAATATAAATTGATTTGATTTCCCGCCCGAATGGGCATTTACGATAGAAAACAGGGGAGCAGAGAAAGGAACGTTTCATTATGGCACAGAATGACATCGGCATCGATCTGGGCACAACGACCATTATCATTGCACAGGCAGGGCAGGGGGTCGTGCTCAACCAGCCCAGCGTGGTGGCAATGGATACCCGCAAGAACTCCGTGCTGGAGGTGGGCGACAAGGCCCTGGCCATGGTAGGCCGCACCCCCAACTATATTTCCGCCATTTTCCCGCTGAAGGACGGTGTCATCAGCGACCACACCATGACCCGGGAGCTGATCTGCCGGTTTGTGAATCAGGTGTACAGCTCCCACATGGTCAAGCCCCGGGTGGCTGTCTGCGTGCCCGCTGCCATCACCGGCATTGAGAGCGATGCCGTGGTGGAGGCCGTGATGGCCGCCGGTGCCCGTCAGGTCTACCTGATCGATGAGCCCATTGCCGCTGCACTGGGTTCCGGCATCGACATCACCCAGCCCGATGGCCGGATGATCATTGATATCGGCGGCGGCACCACCGATATCGCTGTCCTGTCTCTGGGCGGCAAGGTCAAGGCCACCAGTGTCCGTGTGGCGGGCAACCACTATGATGACGAGATCCTGAAACATGTCCGCAACAAGTTCAGCATTGCCATCGGCCAGCGTACCGCAGAGCAGCTGAAAAAGAATGTCGCCTGCTGCCCCCAGAAGGCTGATTTTGACGAGACGATGGAGGTGAAGGGCCGCAGCCTGCTGACCGGCCTGCCCATCAAGGTGAATGTTTCCACCAGCGACCTCTACGAGCCTGTGATGATGCTGAGTGAGCAGATCGGCACTGCCGCCCATCAGGTGCTGGAAAAGACCCCGCCCGAGCTGGCAGGCGATATCTTCCGCAATGGTGTGGTGCTGACCGGCGGCGGCGCACAGCTGCACGGCCTGCCCGAATACCTGAGCCAGGAGCTCAAGGTGGATGTGACCGTCTCGCCCGATCCCGTGAACTGCGTGGCATTGGGCACTGCCATGAGCCTGGGCCTGAACGATAAGCTGGAGACCGGCTTCCTGGATGCGACCCCCCGCATGGGCCGCCGTTAACCGGGGCCCTGACCCGGCTCGTTAAGAAATTGGAAAAGTTGCAACAAAATTTTGTTCATACTTGTTGAATCGGGTCGGGAAATATTGTATAATATTGTCAAATCGCTTTTTGCGCGCCGGGGTCTGCTCCGGAGTGCGGAGTAAATTATTATTAGGAGGAAGACCATGAATCTGGGTTCTGATGTGGTTATCACCATTACCGGTATCGTGCTGGTGTTTGCCATCCTCATCCTGCTGATGCTCATCATCACGCTGGAAGGCAAGATCTTCGACGGTATGGCCGCCAAGAAGAAGGCAGACAAGGAGCCTGCAGCTCCCAAGGCTGCCGCAAAGCCCGCCGCCCCCGTGCAGCAGGCTGCTCCCGCCCCTGTGGTGGAGGAAGGCATCCCCGGCGATGTGGTTGCCGCGATTATGGCAGCCATCCATGCCATGGGCAATGGCAAGTACACCCTGAAGGCCGTGCGCCGTGCTGCAAATGGCTGGAGCAAGGCTGGTGTCAACGACACCACCGCACCTTTTTAACACAGGAGGAAAAACATGACACAGTTTATCGATACTCTGGTCGGTATTTTCCAGAGTTCCGGCTTTGCACGGTTCGGTGAGCCGGGCGGCTACCTCTACGCGATTATGATCTGCGTGGGCTGCTTCCTGCTGTACCTGGCCATCGTGAAGGAATTTGAGCCCCTGATCCTGCTGCCCATGGCATTTGGCATGATCCTTGCCAACCTGCCCGGCAGCGGCATCATCCACATGCAGTACTTCGTTGGTGATGGTCTCGAGCACCCGATGTGGGTCGAGATTCTGAACAACGGCGGTCTGGCCGATATGCTTTATATGGGTGTCAAGCTGGGCATTTACCCCCCGCTGATCTTCCTGGGCATCGGCACCATGACCGACTTCGCTCCCCTGATCTCCAACCCCAAGAGCCTGCTGCTGGGCGCTGCCGCTCAGTTCGGTATTTTTGGTACTTATATGGGCGCTCGTCTGCTGGCTGCTACCGGCATTGTGGACTTCACCCAGAAGCAGTCCGCTGCAATCGCCATCATTGGTGGTGCAGACGGCCCAACCGCCATCTTCGTTACCTCCCGTCTGGCACCTGAACTGCTGGGCAGCATTGCCGTTGCGGCGTACAGCTACATGGCTCTGGTGCCCGTGATCCAGCCGCCCATTATGAAGGCGCTTACTACCAAGAAAGAGCGTACGGTCGTAATGAAGCAGCTGCGCACCGTGTCCAAGACCGAGAGAATCATCTTCCCCATCATGGTCACCATCATTGTTTCTCTGATCGTTCCTGATGCTGCCGTTCTGGTCGGTATGCTGATGCTGGGCAACCTGATGAAAGAGTCTGGTGTCGTGGATCGTATCCAGAAGACTGCCGGCAATGAGCTGATGAACATCATCACCATTTTCCTGGCTCTGTCTGTTGGCTGCACCACCTCTGCAAACACCTTCCTGAACAGCCGCACCCTGTTCATCATCGTGCTGGGTCTGATCGCCTTCTCCTTTGGTACCGCTGCAGGCGTTCAGTGCGGCAAGATGATCTCCGACCTGACCGGCTGACAGCTAGACCAACAAAACCGCTC
>ENA-ORKM01000133-ORKM01000133.1-human-gut-metagenome-genome-assembly--contig:-NODE-133-length-17358-cov-12.1964_pt1 | contig 17358 bp, 10 predicted proteins | sample MGYA00243059_ERZ508807 | MGnify/ENA primary metagenome ERZ508807 (study PRJEB26277, sample SAMN04329813) | human gut metagenome | biome: human-associated habitat | host: Homo sapiens | place: USA... | reverse complement strand
ATTGGCAAATTATACCTATTATTTATATATTTTTTATTCTTGTTATTTTATATGTTGTTTATTTTGTATGTGCACAGGTCCGCACGCTGCAGGCACAGCGTACGGACCGTCATTATATCAATAATAACTCATCATATCCATAATGAGGTATCAATCCTCCTCGATGATGTGCATCTCGAGAAAATCAAAGTCGATGTCCTCCACAAAATTGTCCTTCGTAAAGCGTGTCTTTCCATGCCTCTTGAAATCACTTACATTGCTGTCAAGCCAGATGGGCTTTCCCAGGTCAAAAGCAAGGCAGGCATCCTCAAGAGCCTTAAAAATCTTGTGTGTACGTGTGTCGTCACTGTCATTTTCTATTGTAATATCACGCATCAGGTGCGTGTCAGTATAAATCTTAAACCAAATACGCATATTATTCTCCCAAAAGTCTTCTCTGACGATTGCACTCATACATGAGCAAAGTGGCTGATATTGCGGCATTAAGCGACTCCACAGCTCCCTCCATAGGGATGCGGATATATGTGTCCGCCATGTCAGCTATCTCATCTGATAATCCATTGCCCTCATTTCCTATCATAAAGCCACAGGCTCCGGTGTAGTCCGGTCTGTCATAAGAGCACTTACCCTTTAAATGAGCTGCGTAGAGAGAAACTCCCTTTGACTTTACATACTCTATAGTCTCCGGAAGGTCATCTGTGATGTAAAACGGCACACGATAGAGTGAGCCCATGGTTGAGCGCACAGTCTTTGGATTAAAAATGTCCACTGTTGTGCGATTCATTATAATGCCGCTTACACCTGCGCCCTCACCGGTACGGATCATAGTGCCTAAGTTTCCCGGATCCTGTATACTCTCAAGCACAAGAAGCTCTGTCTTGTCGCCCTTAAAAAGTTCATCTATCTCATAGTGCGGCATCTTTACTATAGCAAGCACACCCTGCGGAGTCTGCGTGTCAGACATGCTCTTAAACACCGGGTCACTCACTATTTCTGTTTTGTCAAGGAAACGCTTCTTCTCTTCCTTAAACCTGTCATCATTAAAAAATGACTCAGACATATATACGGCACTTACCCAGTCATATGGCGCCTCAAAGCTCATCTTTGGACCCTCAACCACGAATACGCCCTGCTTTTTCCGCTCCTTTGCCTTGCTTAAAAGAGCCTGCACATTTTTTATGCTTTTGTTTGATGCACTTGTAATCATTTTCTTCTCTTTCTATATCGATGTAAATAATCCTACTGACAGTGATTTTCATGATCAGCATTCGGCTTTCTCCGAATGCATAAATGCCCCTGCACCGGCACATGCACGCAATTACCTGCATTTGATGTGCCGGATACAAGGGCATTCATAATTATCGTAACTATACTTAGATACTAAACCAGAGATTTAGAGATATCGTACATGTACTCGTCTACACTCTTCTTCATAGCAAGTGCATCGTCGATATCGAAATCTACGAAATTGCCATCCTTATGGGCAACAACTCTGTTTGACTTGCCCTCGCAGAGTAAATCAACTGCCATAGCGCCCATGATTGTAGCGTATACACGGTCCTTGCATGAAGGGCTTCCACCTCTTTGCATATGTCCAAGGATAGTTGCTCGAGTCTCGATGCCTGTAGCAGCCTCGATTTCCTTAGCCATCTCCTGTGAATGACCTACGCCCTCAGCATTGATGATGATGTAATGCTGCTTGCCGAGCTCTCTTGCATGAGCTACTCTCTCGATGAGTGCCTCAAGGTTGTTGTCATACTTCTCAGGAAGTAATACTTCCTCAGCGCCGTTTGCAAGACCACACCATAATGCAATGTATCCTGCTCCACGTCCCATAACCTCAATGATTGAGCATCTCTCGTGTGATGTAGATGTATCACGTACCTTGTCAATAGCCTCCATAGCTGTGTTGCAGGCTGTATCAAAACCGATTGTGTAATCTGTACATGCGATATCAAGGTCGATTGTGCCCGGAAGACCGATTGTATTGATGCCAAGTGCAGCAAGCTTCTGCGCACCCTGAAAGGATCCGTCACCACCGATAACTACGATAGCATCGATACCATGCTTCTTGCAGATTTCAGCGCCCTTCTGCTGTCCCTCTGCTGTAACGAACTCCTTACATCTGGCTGTCTGTAAGATTGTACCACCGCGTGAGATTGTGTCTGAAACGCTCTTTGAATCCATATCCACGATTTCTTCATTTAACAGACCTGCGTATCCTCTCTTGATTCCTTTAACCTTCTTGCCCTTTGAGAGAGCCTGCCGAACAACGGCACGAATCGCTGCGTTCATTCCCGGTGCGTCACCACCACTTGTAAGTACACCTATTGTGTTAATCTCTTTTGCCATTGGTATAACCTCCATATGTTAAAAAAATATCATTTATTCTAATCCCAATCTATTGTACTTGTTTTAGCGCATTTTTTCAATATTCTTTTCAACAATTTTCGCATTTTCTTTGTCTAAAAATTCCAAAAGCCGCTCCATGAGCTCATTATTTGCATTTACGGAATAATTTCTGCCAAGTTTTTTCATCTGCTTTGTATCTGCGATGTAAATTATGACCTCATCTCCTCCGTCAGATTCACGGATTGTCTCAAGAAGCCTGCTCTCATTTTTCTTATAGTCCTCCATCGTATCAAACCTGAGCCATAGCTGCTTCGGAAGCTCATCAAACGGTATGACTCTCTCGCAGATTATCTTGCCGTTCTGCTCATCCTCGACTGTCGCATGTCCGATAACAAATATTTTAGCATCGTCCTGTAAATATCTCTGATAGCGCTCGTAATCTCTCGGAAAAATAATTACCTCAACAGTTCCTGTCAGGTCCTCTATCGTGATAAAAGCCATGGCCTGATTGTACTTGGTAAACTTAATCGTCTTTGCAGCTATCATGCCTCCGATTACCACGTGCGCATTGTCCTTTATCTTTACGGCACCGCTCTCCTCTTCAAGCACAAAATCTATCGCATTTGCTGTGATGTTTTTCTTTAGAGAAGCTGCATATTTTTCCAGAGGGTGTCCGCTTAAATAGATGCCAAGCACCTCTTTTTCATAGGCCAGGGCTTCCTCAGCGTCATATTCACCAACATTTGGATACTTAAGCTCAAATGACTGCCTATCCTCATCTGAGACCAGGTCAAACAGGCTCATCTGCCCTGCCATTGTTGACTTTTTGTCATGCTGCACCCTGTCCACAATCGATGCATACACCATTGCCATCTGCTTTCTCGTGCCGTCGAGTGAATCGCAGGCTCCCGCCTTTATCAGATTCTCAATCGCACGCTTGTTGATAAGCTCCTTCTGGCAGGTTCTCTCGATAAAATCTGAGAGTGTGCGGTATCTGCCGCCACTTTCCCGCTCCTCGATTATCTGGTCTATTACCGGCCTGCCTAAAGATTTGATGGCGTACATGCCATATCTGACATGGTCACCCTCTGCGGTAAACTCGCCCTGTCCACAGTTGATATCCGGCGGAAGCACCTTAATACCCATATCACGACAGCTGTAAAGATACTGCGCCGCCTTGGCCGAATTGTCTATAACAGAAGTCATGAGCGCTGCCATAAATTCGACCGGATAGTAGTTTTTGAGCCATGCAGTCTGAACACTGATTTTCGCATACGCGGCTGCATGTGATTTGTTGAACGCATACTTAGCAAAATCAACCATCGAATCGTATATGCTGTTGGCAGCCTTTTCATCTATGCCGTTTGCCACACAGCCCTTTATACCGCGCTCCTCGTCTCCGTACACAAAGCTCTGGCGCTCTGCGTCAATGACATACTGCTTCTTCTTGCTCATGGCACGGCGGATGTTGTCCGCCTGACCCATTGTATAGCCTGCGAGCTTCTGCACTATCTGCATAACCTGTTCCTGATATACTATACAGCCGTAGGTCGGCTCTAAAATACTCTCAAGCTCAGGTGTCACATAGCTTATCTCCTTTGGATTGTTCTTGCCCTTTATATAGTTGGGAATGAAATCCATAGGACCCGGACGGTAGAGCGAAATACCGGCCACGATGTCCTCAAAGCTCTGTGGACTGAGTTCCTTCATGAAGCTTTGCATACCGGCAGACTCTAGCTGGAATACCCCTTCCGTCTTTCCTGTTCCGATAAAGTCAAGTGTGCCCTTATCGTTGAAATCAATATGGTCGATATCCACATCAATGCCCCTTGATGCCTTGATATTCTTCACAGAATCCTTTAGCACCGTGAGTGTACGAAGCCCCAGAAAATCCATCTTTAAAAGGCCAAGCTCCTCGAGCTGTACCATGTTGTACTCTGCGGTAGGGCTTCCGTCGTTTGCCCTTCCAAGAGGCACATAATCGCTCGCCACACCCGGATAGATTACCACACCTGCTGCATGCACGGACGTGTGGTTTGGCAGTCCCTCAAGCCTTTTTGCCATATCTATCATTTCATGCACTCTCGCATCACTGTCGTAAATGCCCTTAAACTCCGGGTTCATCTGAAGAGCCTTGTCAATCGTGATATTAAGCTCCTGAGGCACCATCTTTGCAAGCCTGTCAGTCTCTGCATATGGGAAATCCAGCGCCTTTCCGACTGATTTTATGACTCCTCTTGCTGCCATCGTACCAAAGGTGACTATCTGTGTTACAGAATCGTGTCCGTACTTCTGCTGAACATACTCTATGGCGCGATATCTCTCCGCATACTCGAAATCCACATCGATATCAGGCATGGAAACTCGCTCAGGGTTAAGAAATCTTTCAAAAAGCAGATTGTATTTAACCGGATCAATATCCGTGATTCCGGTACAATAACACACCCTGCTTCCCGCCGCCGAGCCTCGTCCCGGGCCTACCCAGCAGTCGTGCGTGCGGCACCAGTTGATATAATCCCACACGATAAGGATATACTCTATAAAGCCCATGGTCTTTATGATACCAAGCTCATAGTCCATATCTGCATGTATCTTTTTAAGCTCCTTTGCACTGTACTCGCCACAGCCTATGTATTTCTCCCTAAAGCCCTTCTCGCAAAGCTCTGTAAGGAAGGCTTCGGCACTATCATAGCCCTCTGGCACCTCATACTTTGGAATCTTGTAATTGCCAAACTCAAGCGTCACATTGCATCTGTCGGCAATTTTCTGCGTATTCTCAATAGCTTCTGTGGCATATGGGAAAAGCGCTCTCATCTGCTCTTCGCTCTTTACGAAAAACTGTCCGCCATCATAGCGCATCCTGTCCTCATCAGACACCTTTTTCCCGGTCTGGATGCACAAAAGCACATCATGTGCCTCCGCATCGGACTCGTAGGTGTAGTGCACATCATTAGTACACACTAACCCTATTTCAAGCTCCTTGCTCATCCTAAGAAGCTGCTGATTCACAAGCTTCTGGTCATCAATGCCATGGTCCTGCAGCTCAAGGAAGAAGTTGTCTTTTCCAAAGCAGTCCTGATACTTCCTTGCAATCTCCTTCGCCTCGTCATAAAAGCCTCTTACGATGTATCTTGGGATTTCTCCTGCCAGACAGGCAGACAGGCATATAAGCCCCTCGTGATATCTCTCAAGCGTCTCAAAATCCACTCTCGGCCTGTAATAATAGCCCTCTGTGAACCCTATTGACACTATCTTCATGAGATTGGCATAGCCTGTATTATTTTCAGCAAGCAGAATCAGATGATAATACCTGTCATCACCATGGCTTGTCTCCCTGTCAAAGCGCGAATTTGGTGCCACATATACCTCGCAGCCTATGACCGGATTGATATCATTTGCCTTTGCCGTCTTGTAAAACTCCACCACACCGTACATATTGCCATGGTCTGTGATTGCGGCAGAGTTCATGCCAAGCTCCTTGACGCGCTTTACATATTCTTTTATCTTGTTTGACCCATCGAGCAGACTGTACTCGGTATGGGTGTGAAGATGACAAAATGACATTTGGATTCCTCTTTCTTTATTTTTGTATCGCCGCCCGCCCTTCATAGGGTGTGCCACCCTGCGGGTACTGTGGCAGAACTCGTTTCAAATTGCTAATTTGTCGGTGTCGTTTTCGGCTCCCGCGATTGTTTATGTTCATTCGACAGCTGGACACTTGCGGCGTGGTGTTCGCCTGTGTCATACGCTTGATTTATGACGTGCCGTGTGGGAGTTACATGCCGCCTCAAACAAAAGTGGGCGCAAAAAATACTCGTTCAAGCAACACAGCCTGCCTCATATGATAAAGGTAAAAAGCGCGTTTGATTTTTTGCGCCTGATAAACTCTGTTTGAGGCGACATTTACTCCCACTAGGCTAAGGAATTATGAAAGCGTATGCCACAGACGTACGCCGCGCCGAAAGTGTGCATCTGGCGAATGTACACAAACCTTGAGCCGAAATTCGACGCCTGACAAATTAACGCAATTCTTACGAATTGTTCTGCCACAGTACCCGCCGGGTGGCACACCCCATGAAGGGCGGGCGGCTATCTCCTTAAAATAAAAGGAGATAAGTTTATCAGCTTCCCAGCTCTATGTGTATAAACACCGCAAGCGAATTGGGCTCCTGCATATATGTGATAGTACCGCCTCTTGCTGTCGGAATCAGATATTTGTAGTCACCCTTCTCAAAAAGACTGTGACATGCAGTATCATAGGTTTCTCTGTCCGAAAACTTGAACGTGATATAGTTTGATGACATTGTCATGTCCTGTAATGCTTTAAGGTCGTAGGATGTAAAATACAGCCCATTCCTGTAATAATAGTCATCCTCCAATGACGCTTCCTGCGGCAGCATATCCTCATTGTCCAATGTACGTGTAAGCTTTACCACATCAAGCGGCACTCCGAACCAGCTGTATGATATGCCCTTTCCCAGATAATCACCATCACCGTAGGTACAGTCCACCGCACACCACGCACCGTCCAGATATACCATATTCCAGGCGTGGTTTGCATCAGATGTGGTGCCTGTCACAATAAGTGAGCTGATACCGGCCCGGTCACACAGATACTTAAACATCATCGCATAGCCCTGACAGACCGTCCTTCCAAGCACTGCTGAGTACATATCCTGGTTGTGAGGAGAATTTTCCTCATACTCGGCATGCTCTATCACATATTCATAGAAATGCACAGCCTTGTCATAATCCGATGCACCTTCATCGATACCTGCCATACAGGCTGACACATAGCCTGAAATCGCACTTATTGCGTTGTCGATATCAGACTCAGACATATTGTATACAGGTGAAAAAATGATGCTGTTTCTCACAATATACTGACTCTTTTCTATGTAGAAAAACTGTGGATTGTCAAGCAGCACAAACTGCTGTATACGGCTAACGTTGTCAGTGTCTGTAGTATTTAACGAAATTCCATCCATGCGCTTTTGCATCATCGCATAAATCTGCCTGTAAATAAGCTTGTCATCATCTGACAGCTTCTCGTAGTAGTAGTGATATTCCCCTGTAAATACTGACTCATCGTACTCTGTCTGTTCGCCGTTTAAATAGTCTGTTGTGGCCTGCATCTGCCCCTTTACTGCCCTGTGTATAGCTGTAGGAAAATCAGCTATAGCACCTGTAAACCCTCCTGCATTTAAGCATTTTGCAGCGAACATAAAGCAACAGGCAGCAAACACAAGTGCCGGTATGATTTTTAAAAGCTTTTTCATCTATTCCCCCATTTTAATCGTTGTCTGTAACTCTGTTAGGTGTGAACAGCAGCAGCCATAGCAAGCCTGCATATCAGATACAGTACAAAAAGATGCACCGGGTAAAAGGCGTAAAAGACATATTTTAGTGAAATGCCTCTTTTTCCATTGTAATAGCGAAGCGGTATAAGCATAAACAGTGCAAAAAACTCTATGGTACCTGAGAAAAGTCCAAGCAGTATGACTGCCACGGCAAATGCAACATCCCGGTTTGAAGAAAGCAGGTACATCATGACAATGCACCCTACACCCGCTGCACCATAATCACAGCAAAGCACAAACTCTGCAATAATCATCATAACAAGCACCACTGATACCATTACTATACACCTGATCAGTGTGACAAAAAACCACTTGACTGCAGAGGATGCCTTTTCTATTTTATCGACCGACTTAAGCCAATCAAGCACTGTGATGGCAAGCAGGCCTAAAAGCAGTGTAAAAAACACATTGTTGCTCTTAAATTCGAGCACTGTATTGTTTATTGCAAGGTCAAACGGTATCTCAGAGATAAGCGCGAATATAAACATCCTCGCAGCATATTTTTCCCTGCTGTGTGTATATTTGAAGCCCTCCACAAGCAGGAAGCAGAAAACAGGAAAGGCCATGCGCCCTATAGAACGCATGACCCAGTAGATATCAATAAGCGTTTGTCCACCTATCCCGTTATTTATCATCTGAAGAATAACCGTTGCCGCAGTATGGTCTATGAGCATGGTAAAAATGGCTATAAGCTTAAGCGTGCTTCCACTGATACCAGACTTTGCGATAACTTTTTCCAAAATCCTATACTCCTGCCATATTTACGGTAATCCTGTCAAGATGCCAGATATCGTCCACATATTCCTGGATTGTTCTGTCTGAAGAGAACTTTCCTACATGTGCGATATTGAGCAGTGCACTCTTTCTCCATGCGCTCTTGTTCTTGTAATAATCATTAATCTTCTGCTGTGCATTTGCATATGAGCGGAAGTCTGCGAGGATAAAGTAGCGGTCAGCCACCTGTCCCTGCTGTGGATTGAGCAGTGAGTTGTAAAGCTCCCTGAAAAGCTCATGGTCATTTGGTGAATATGTGCCGTCTACGAGCTGGTTTACAACCTTTCTCAGCTCGGCATCGTTATTATATACATCAACAGGATTGTAGTCATGTCTGTTCTCGTGTGAGATGACCTCATCAGAGCTCATTCCAAAGATAAACATGTTGTCAGCCCCTACCTCATCGAACATCTCGACATTGGCACCATCCATAGTTCCGATAGTGAGCGCTCCATTGAGCATAAACTTCATGTTTCCTGTTCCGGATGCCTCCTTGCTCGCTGTGGAAATCTGCTCGCTGACATCTGCTGCCGCAAAAATAATCTCGGCATTGGATACCTTGTAATCCTCGATAAATACTACCTTTAGCTTGCCGCCAATAGAAGCATCGTTATTTATCACATCAGCCACACTGTTGATGAGCTTTATTGTTTTCTTTGCATTTCTGTAGCCTGCTGCTGCCTTTGCTCCAAAAATGAATGTTCTAGGATAGAAATCCATAGACGGATTTTCCTTAATCTTGTTGTACAGATACATCACATGAAGGATGTTCATGAGCTGTCTCTTGTACTCGTGAAGTCTCTTAACCTGCACATCAAAGATAGAATCCGGATTTACATCAATACCATTGTGCTCCTTGATATACTTTGCTAAACGCACCTTGTTTGCTCTCTTAATCTCAGCAAACTCCTGCTGTGCAACAGGGCTGTCCGCATAAGCCTTGAGCTTTGAAAGCATTGTAAGATCTGTAATCCAGCCGGCTCCTACCTTTTTTGTTGCCCAGTCTGCAAGGAGTGGATTTGCATGTGCTAAGAATCTACGCTGTGTGATTCCGTTTGTCTTGTTATTGAACTTCTCAGGGAACATCTCATAGAAATCATGAAGCTCCTGATTCTTAAGTATCTCTGTGTGAAGCTTTGCAACACCGTTTACAGAATAGCCAGCAACGATAGCCATATTTGCCATCTTGACCTGTCCGTCATAGAGGATAGCCATCTTTCTTACCTTGTCCTCATTGCCAGGATATCTCTCATTAATCTGAAGCACAAATCTTCTGTTTATCTCGTCAACAATCTGGTATACACGAGGAAGCAGTCTCTTGAATATCTCAATTGGCCACTTCTCAAGCGCCTCAGCCATGATTGTATGGTTAGTGTAGGCTACACATCTTGTAGTGATATCCCATGCATCATCCCATGACAGATGCTCCTCGTCCACAAGGATTCTCATAAGCTCTGCGACTGCAACTGTAGGGTGAGTATCGTTCATCTGGAAAACAGCTTTATTTGGGAGATCTTTTAAATCGCTGTGATGCTTTTTAAACCTTGCAAGTGCACGCTGGATGCTTGCTGATACAAAGAAATACTGCTGCTTTAATCGAAGCTCCTTGCCCTTTACATGGTTATCGTTTGGATAGAGCACCTCAACAAGGTTTCTTGCAAGATTTTCCTGCTCCACTGCCTTGTCGTAGTCACCCTGGTCAAAGGACTCGAGCGAGAAGCCGTTTTTTGGCTCTGCATCCCATATCATGAGAGAATTGACCACATTGTTGTCATAACCGACTATAGGCATATCATAAGGCACTGCAAGCACCGACTGATAGTCCTTCTGCTCGAAATGAAGCTCTCCGTTTTCATCTGTGCTCTCCTGCACATATCCTCCAAACTTGACCTCATAGCAGTACTCCGGACGACGAAGCTCGAATGGATATCCGTCCTTGAGCCAGTTGTCAGGCACCTCAATCTGGAAGCCATCTGAAATCTGCTGCTTAAACATACCATATCTGTATCTGATTCCACAGCCGTATGCAGGATATCCGAGTGTGGCAAGTGAATCCATGAAGCACGCTGCCAATCTTCCGAGTCCACCGTTTCCAAGTGCCGGATCAGGCTCCTGGTCCTCAACCGCATTGATATCCACACCAATCTCATTGAGAGCCTCCTTGACCTCCTTGTATGCTGAGAGGTTTATAAGGTTGTTGCCGAGAGCTCTTCCCATCAAAAACTCCATGGACATATAGTAAACAACCTTTGGATCGTCCTTGTCCATCACTCTCTGTGTGGCAATCCACTCATCCATGATGACATCCTTTACGGCCTCTGATACAGCCTGATAAAGTTCCTGCTGTGTGGCATCATCTATAGTCTTACGATATTTATTTTTTAAATTGTCTGATACAGTTTTAATAAACACCTTTTTGCTAAACGTATTATCTCTCATCTTATTCCTCCTTATGGCACTAAAAGGGAGCAAATTAATGCTCCCTCCCGTGCAGAGATTATTGCTTTTCAACTGCAAGCTTAACAGCCTCGCCATTAATCTTCCAATCCTTTTCATAGCCCTTAAGTTCGCCTGATTTAATTGATACGGCAAGAACCTCGGTCTTGATTTCATCACCAAACTTTTCAAATACATTTGAAAGCTTCTCATCCGCCTCGTATGTCACAGCGATGTGGTCCATAACCTCAAAGCCTGCGTCCTTACGCATTGTCTGGATCTTACTGATGATTTCTCTTACGAAACCTTCCTCGATAAGCTCAGGAGTGAGGTTGGTGTCAAGGACAACGGTTATATTGTTGTCAGACTGTGTCACATAGCCCTCCATCTGAGTCATCTCGATAAGTAAATCCTCTTTAGATAATACAACTTCATCGCTAATACTGTCAAGCTTGAGAGAGCCGCTGCTGTTAAGCTCCTCCATGGCCTTATGACCATCAAGCTCAGCTAAAACTGCCTTAATCTGGCCAAGATATTTACCATACTTAGGACCCACTGTTCTAAGCTGTGGCTTGAATTTGTAGGTGGTGTAGTGTGATACATCATCAGTGAACTCAACCTCTTTTACGTTGAGCTCGTCTGCGATGATATCCACATAAAATTCATCCAGTTTTTCCGGAGCCTTTACAAACATTTTTCCGATTGGCTGACGGTTTTTGATATTTGCCTCGTTACGGCATGCACGTCCGAGTACTACAACCTTTAGTACCTCATCCATATCAGCTTCGAGCTTTTTGTCAATCAGCTTCTCATCAACTACAGGATAGTCGCACAGATGAATTGACTCCGGTGCGCTCTTGTCGATAGAGCAGACAAGATTTCTGTAGATATCCTCTGTCATGAAAGGAATCATAGGTGCTGCCGCCTTTGATATGGTGACAAGTGCTGTATAAAGTGTCATGTATGCGTTTATCTTGTCCTGCTCCATGCCCTTTGCCCAGAAACGCTCACGGCTGCGGCGTACATACCAGTTACTTAAGTCGTCTACGAACTCCTGAAGGTACTTTGCCGCCTCCGGAATCTTGTAGTTTGACAGGCACTCATCCACGCCTGCCACTGCTGAGTTGAGCTTTGAAAGAATCCACTTGTCCATTACTGCAAGCTTATCATACTCAAGGCTGTATTTTGTAGCATCAAAATTGTCGATATTTGCATAAAGAACGAAGAATGCGTATGTGTTCCAGAGTGTTCCCATAAACTTACGCTGTCCCTCAAGCACGAGCTTTCCTGAAAACTTCTTTGGAATCCATGGAGCTGATGCTGTGTAGAAATACCATCTGATGGCATCTGCACCGTATGTCTCAAGTGCATCAAACGGATCTACAGCGTTGCCCTTTGACTTGGACATCTTCTGTCCGTTCTCATCCTGTACGTGTCCAAGCACGATTACATTCTCATAAGGGGCCTTGTTGAAAAGGAGTGTAGACTCAGCCATGAGTGAATGGAACCATCCACGTGTCTGGTCAACTGCCTCTGAGATAAACTTGGCCGGGAACTGCTTCTCAAATACTTCCTTGTTCTCGAATGGATAGTGGTGCTGTGCAAATGGCATGGCTCCTGAATCAAACCAGCAGTCAAGTACCTCAGGTACACGGTGCATATCCTTGCCACACTCAGGACACTTGATTGTCACAGCGTCGATGTATGGTCTGTGAAGCTCTACCTCTGCAGCCTTTGGATCTCCTGCTTTTTCGGCGAGCTCTGCACGGCTTCCGATACACTCTCTGTGTCCGCATTCACACTCCCAGATATTGAGTGGTGTGCCCCAGTAACGGTTACGTGAGATAGCCCAATCCTGTATATTCTCAAGCCAGTTTCCGAAACGTCCTGAACCGATAGACTCAGGAATCCAGTTTACTGTATTGTTGTTTCTGATAAGATCATCCTTTACTGCTGTCTCCTTGATGTACCATGACTCTCTTGCATAGTAGATAAGAGGCTTGTCACATCTCCAGCAGTGTGGATACTCATGCTCAAATTTCGGAGCATCGAAGAGCTGCTTTCTGCCGCTTAAGTCCTTTAATACCTCAGGATCTGCATCCTTTACCCACATACCGGCAAACGGAGTCTCGGCTGTAAGCTCTCCCTTGTCGTTTACAAACTGTACAAATGGAAGGTCATAATTTCTTCCGACATTGGCATCATCCTCACCAAATGCAGGAGCGATATGAACGATTCCTGTACCGTCTGACATAGTAACATATGTGTCACATGTCACGAAAAAGCCCTTCTTGCCCTGCTTATCGGCAACCTGCTTAGCGCAGTCATAAAGCGGCTCATACTCCTTGTACTCAAGATCCTTTCCTTTGTATGTCTCAAGCACCTCATATGCCTTCTTGCCTGCTTCTGCGTCCTCTTTTGAAAGAAGCTGTGAGAGCACCTTGTCTGCAAGTGCCTCTGCCATATAATATGTGTAGCCATCAACAGCCTTTACCTTTACATATGTGTCATTAGGGTTCACACAGAGTGCCACGTTGCTTGGAAGTGTCCATGGAGTTGTGGTCCATGCGAGGAAATATGCATCCTCTCCTACTACCTTAAAACGTACTACTGCTGATTTTTCTTTAACTGTCTTGTAGCCCTGTGCCACCTCCTGTGCGGAAAGCGGTGTTCCACAACGAGGACAGTAAGGAACAATCTTGAAGCCCTTGTAAAGAAGTCCCTTGTTCCAGATTTCCTTGAGAGCCCACCACTCTGACTCAATGAAATTGTCGTCATATGTGACGTATGGATTGTCCATATCAGCCCAGAAACCTACTGTGTTGGAGAAATCCTCCCACATACCCTTGTATTTCCATACAGACTCTTTACACTTCTTGATGAATGGCTCAAGTCCGTAGTTCTCAATCTGATCCTTGCCGTCAAGGCCGAGAAGCTTCTCCACCTCGATCTCAACAGGAAGTCCGTGTGTATCCCAGCCTGCTTTACGTGGCACATATTTGCCCTTCATGGTCTGGAATCTTGGAATCATATCCTTTATGGTACGTGTCTCAACATGTCCGATGTGAGGCTTTCCGTTTGCTGTAGGAGGTCCATCATAGAATGTGTATGTCTCTCCTTCTTTTCTGTTTTCCATAGATTTTCTGAAGATATTGTTCTCTCTCCAGAACTGCTCTGTCTTCTTCTCGCGTTCAACGAAGTTCATATTGGTGTCAACTTTGTTGTACATGACTATCTCTCCTTATTCTATATTGTTCGTGAACATCCCAACTTGCACCTCAAATTCGACTCTTACGAGGCTTCCTTGTGGCTTACTCCACTATAATTTTCGGTTTATTGAATATTCACAAAAAAGGCACACATTCCTGTAATTAGGAACGCGTGCCTGATACGTCTATACCACCTATTACAATGTACTTAAGGGAAATACCCTTGCATACCCGCCCCTGTAACGTAGGGAATACGTCAGAACCTACTCTCGCAACACTGTATGGCGATTTTAGCCTGCGGCTCAGAAGTGATTTTCAAAACGGCTCTACTCATACCGGCTCTCACCTGCCCCGGCTCTCTTTGACTTTCCTGCCATCTCTACTGTCTTCGTCACTGCCTTTTACTAACTGTGTTTAAGTATATAACTGAAAAGCCACTGTTGTCAAGATGTAATTGATTCTGTAATAATTTGATAATAATTAACTCTAATAAATGCCATCATACTCAAAATTCTGATAATCATAATCGTCATAATCAAAAGAATCATAATCATAATCGTAATCCTCATAGGAATCGTCATCATTATAATACTCATAGCCCTCGTCAAAGCCCTTCATGAACTCCTTTTCAAAATCTGTGCTTACGTTTGAGCCTGCTATAACCCAGAATATGATGCTGACTATAACTGAGATAGCTGCTGTTGCTATACCAACTATACCAAACACCTTGTTGTTGCCCTTTATGATATGTATAATACCAAAAATGATAGCAAGCAGAGCTGTCACATAATTGATGCATGTACAAAACAGTACAATAGATGCGATTCCAAGTACCAGAGAAGCTATACCAAAGCCATTGCTGCTCTTTGGCGGCTGGTTGTATGGATTAGCTCCATACTGTGGCTGATTGTATACTGTCTGTCCGTATGCGGTCTGATTGTAGCCACCCTGTCCGTTTGGCTGCTGGCCATACTGCGTCTGTCCGTAAGCTGACTGATTAAATGAGCCCTGAGCATATGTGTTCTGGTTGTATGTACCCTGGGCATTTGGATTCTGATTGTATGCACCCTGGGCATTTGGATTCTGATTGTATGTACCCTGATTTGCATAACCATATGCACTGCCCGGATTATTGACATATCCGTCTGTGCTGCCTGTCTGGTCTGATGACTGTCCATATGCATTCCCACTTTCCTGCTGGGATACAGACTGATTATATGTGTCTGTCGGCTGACTGTATGTGTCCTGCGGCTGGCTGTATGTGTCTGAGCCATTTGCTGTTCCTGAAGACTGACCGAATACACCTGTATTGTCCGGTGTGCCTGACGACCGGTTGTCATTGTTCATATAATTGTTATCGTCCATAACTTCCTCCATATATCCTATTGTTTATGTAGCCATTGTGTTATTGTGTTAGAAATATTTTATCATATATTACAATAATGTAAATATTTTTATCATAAAAAATATGTAAAAATGGCAGGAGCAAATGCGCTCCTGCCGTAAAAAACATATTACTGCTCTTAGAAATCAAATTTCTGATTAAGCTCTTCCTCACTCTCCTCAACAGAGTTTTTGAGGTCATCCGCAAGCATATAGATATTTTCCAGTACCTTCTTGCACTTTGCCATGCTCTCGACTGTGGTATCAGCCATGCGAAGTCCCTCTGTTGAAGAAGCTGCGACCTCTTCTCCTGTAGCTGAAAGGTGTGTGATATTGTCTGATATGACTGTTGTTGAATCAAGAATCTTTTTGATACTCTCCTCAGCCACATTGATATCCTTCATCAACAGCTCAACGGCCTCTCCCATGGCATTAAACTTGTCTCTTGTATCGTCGATAAGCTCATTCTGCTTCTCTACCGATGATACTGAGTTCTCGATACTCTCGTTGGCACGCCTTGTGTCCTCATTGAGCTTGTTTATAATCTCTGTAATATTGGCTGATGCATCCTTTGTCTGCTCTGAGAGCTGTCTGATTTCATCTGCAACTACCGCAAAGCCCTTTCCTGCTTCACCTGCCCTGGCCGCCTCAATTGAAGCATTGAGAGCAAGCAGATTTGTCTGGTTAGAAATATTGATAATCGACTCAACAAAGCTCTTTACTTCCTCTACCTTAGCTGTAAGACTCTGGATAACTGACACTGTAACATTGCTTGCCTCTGCCACGTTGTGTGCCTGCTCCTTGAGTTCTTCCACAACATCAGCTCCCTGCTTTACGGTCTCATCAGTCTGGCGTGAGGCATCTATCATAGCCTTGATTCCACTTTCTGCATTGTCTGTATTTCCCTGAATATCAACACACATAGCTGCCTGCTTCTGGATAGCCTCCGCAGTGCTCTCTGTGCTGTCTGCTATCTCCTGGATTGAACTATGGCTCACCGCAACAGACTCATCGAGATCATTTAACATGGTCATAGCCTCGTCAAAGTGCTTTGAAATATTCTCCGCAACCATTACCATCTTCTTATTGCTGTCCACCTGTGCCATAGCAGATTCTTTGATTTCTTCCATATTTTCATCGAAGAAATGGGTAAGAAGAATCGTGATGCTGTCTGACGCATATCCCACAAGTACAAGTACAAAAACTGCTATCACATCATTCTGAAGAACTGTACCCCCTATTCCAAGCTGCATTACAAGCCTGATGACGCTGGATATGATTATTACTGCGTTCATCACCATCATCATCTTTATATCCAGATATATCATCGCTGCAATAACAAGCGGCAGGGCATATGTCCATGTACCGATTGTTGAATTGATCAGTGCGATAATAAAATATCCTGCTGTCATGGCGCTTACAAGTATAAGCGCACCTGTTCTGCTGTCTCTTTTTGTAATAAATGCAATTACAGCTATTACTATTACTGCTATTGCCGCAACAAGCTGTATACTTATCCTGGTAATATCAGCATCTTTTGTCCCAACTGCTGCAAATAACGTAAATGCTATATATGCAAATACTATGATTACCGCCAGGAATACACGTTTGTTGGCTCTGTTATACTGTTGACTATTCATAAAATCCCCCTTCTTTTGTTTGAGTTTTTAGAGTAGCTTTATTATACAACATTTTTTTATAATAATCCACTACTATTTAGTGCCAACGTACCATTTTTCTCATTTTGCTCCTGATTTGAAGAAAATTCTCCTTTCAAATAAACATTTACAATCGAGTAGGAGGGGATTTATAAATCCCCGACCTCTCACACCACCGTGCGTACC